>Ga0163144_10006241_pt1 | contig 26352 bp, 25 predicted proteins | sample OliLak19BULKMAT1_FD_123175 | JGI IMG/M metagenome (GOLD analysis project Ga0163144, IMG submission 123175) | Freshwater microbial mat bacterial communities from Lake Vanda, McMurdo Dry Valleys, Antarctica - Oligotrophic Lake LV.19.BULKMAT1 | ecosystem: Environmental > Aquatic > Freshwater >...
ACACAACAACAAGATTCAAAAAAGTAAGCACCATCACAAAAATAATGAGCCCTGTGGTCCATAAACTTGCACGTCTAATTTGACGAATAGCAAGAAAAAAACCTATGCGAATATTAAGCTTTAGGGATGAGAACATGGTTACTTTGACTCCGTAAGTACGACAACATCTCCAACCTGAAGACCTGAAATGATCTCTATTTGACCAAGCGAAGAAATCTTCCCTGTGACTACCTCACGATCGGACACAACGCCACCTTCTTTGACTTGTACAATTCGCGTACCGTCAGCTTTGGTCTCTACAACACGCTGAGGAAGAGAAATTACATCTGTTTTCTTTTCTGTGGTGATAATAACATTCGCAGTCATGCCAGATTTAATTCGAGGATCTTGAGTAATAAACTGCAAGACAGTCTTATATGTAGAAACACCATCACGTATAGTTTCAGCTGGATCTATAGAAATTATTTTTGTATCGAATATAACCCCATCTCCATACGCATCGAGTGTTGCGCGAGCCACATCACCCACTTCAACTTCTGCAATATCAACCTCCGGAACATAACTTTCAATCTGAAATGCACCCTCACTTATAAGAGCGATGTCTGACACATTAGAAGAAGCGACTGCCCCAACCTTACTTTCCATTTTTGTTACCACTCCAGTGAAGGGAGCGACAATGAGAGTTTTTAGAAGCTGAGATCTGGCATTTTGAATATCTGCTTGGGCAGCCTTAACTTTAGCAACTTGAGTATCAATATCAGCCTGAGTTGAACCAGCAAGAGCAAGAGTGAGATTTTTACGTGAAATTTCAAGTGTTGATTCGGCACCTTTGTTTCTAGTAACAACATCAGTCAGACTTGAAATTGCAGCATTGAGAGCTGTGCGAGCAGCTGTTATGTCTATAACCCATTCTTTTACAGAAGCTTCTGTGCTTGTTTGATTTGGCACAGCTTGACTTAGAGCAGTGCTCGCTTCTGCAAGTATTGAATTGACTGCGAGTAAATTTTGTTTTGCCTCCAACTGAGCCTTCGTAAGATCACTCTCAATCGTAAGTAGCGTGAGTGATTTTTCCCAAGCACCAAGCTCACTTCCGACTTTTACCCGACCTGTTTCAAGAGCGTTCTCAGCACCAGAATCGAGAACAAAGAATACAATCTGTGGATTATTACTACGCGGATTACTTATAAACTGATCTACCTGATTCCGCAGAGCATCGTCTGAGACGTCAAAAACATCTCGAATTACGTTTACAAGCTCTTGTCTTGTCTGCTCAAGAGCAGCTTCATTTTTTGCAACTTCAGACTGACTCACTGAAACTTCTTCAGGACGAGTACCTTGTTTGAGCGACAAAAGTTTTGCTTCTTCACTTTCAAAAGCTGCCTGTCTCTGAAGAACTTGAGCGCGCAGGTCTCCATTTTCAATTTCAGCCAAAAGAGCATTTCGAGAAACCTTGTCACCGACTTTGGCATAAACACCAGAAACACGTCCACCTTGAGCGAAACCGAGCTCAACACTTTGAGTTGCTTTCACCGTACCTGAAACAAAAACCTGCTTCGTGAAATCACCTTTAGTTACAACAAAAAGCTCGTCATTACCTGCTCCATTTTGAGCAAATACAAAGTATGCCCCCAAAACAACCATAACAATAGCAATAATGATCGCTGTGGTTTTTAAACCAGAAACCCATGTAATAGCTCTTTTCATAGTACGTAGTACAGAAAGTATTGATTATTAAGAGACTTATTGTAACAAAAAGCAGGTATTTTTAACACCTTATTTCACAATCCAAGAGAATAAGATTTTATTTAAAAAACCATCTACGTGTTTTTATCGTAACCTCCTCTGATTTTTTGAGGTCTTCTACAAAATGTGATTTGAGATCAGCTACAAATTGAGGGTTTGTGGTTACAATATTTAACTCATAATTAAGCCAGAAACTTATCCAGTCAAAATTACTACTTCCAACCGATGCCCAATCATCGTCAATTGTTATAGTTTTCTGATGCAAAACACCCGCATCATAAAGATAGAGCCTTACTCCATTCTTCAACAATGACTTATGGTGCAATTTAGCTACAAAATCAGCAAAAATATTATCTGAACGACGTGGTAATAAAATTTCCACCTTCACACCTTTCTTTGCCACATAATAGAGTGCTCGCAAAAATTCTCTTCCAGGAGCAAAATATGGAGTCGTAATTTGTACACTTTTCTTGGCGGTTGTAATGGTGCGTAAGATAGTTCGATAGAGATGTTTGTCACGCAAATGATAAGAATTTCCAACCGCCACAAAATCATCTTTTACTGAATCTTCTGATGCAATTGGCCTTAATGGCTTCCATTTTTTTGATCTATCCCATGCTCTATCAAACATATTTTGTAAATCAAAAACTATAGAACCTCGAAGCTCCACATTTGTATCACGCCACTGTCGAGATTTTTCTTGGACAACAACTCCACCAATATGAGCAACTTCCCCATCAAGAACCAGAAGCTTTCGATGATCACGCAAAATAACTGGAATAAATCTGCGAATAACACGCGGCAGTACCATTTTGTGATACAAAACTTGAACACCGGCTTCGCGAAGTATTGCAGGTAAACTAGAGTAATAAAAGTAGAAGCTACCTACTCCGTCCAAAAACAACCTTACTTTTACGCCCTCTCGAGACTTTACCGCCAAAAGCTCACAAAATTCCCGCTCGATACCATTATCACCACCAATGAGATACTGCTCGAAATCAATTGTCTTTTGGGCTCCACGAATAGACTCTTGCATGGCCTTCCATGCAGTTTCGGTTGTAGTATGAAATTTCCAAGTTACAGGGTCTGACATTTTATTCTTTAATAAAAAGACGGGCCAAGCGGAGCTCTGCATATGAAAAACCTGCACCTAAAGCATTTTTTACCGGACCTAGTATCCAGTCCCCATTTTTTTTGAACGAAAGATCGAAGGCTTTCTTAATCTTATCAAACCGCACCGGTGTAAATTTTTCTTTCTTTAGATACTCAATATCAATCTTCTCTTTTTCATCTAGAAGTTTTTCAATATGATCAATAATCGTCTCAACCTTAACCCCCCTCTCTTCCGCAATCTTTTCGAGAGAAATTTTTTCTTGAATAAGAATTTTAGTTTTATGATGTGCAGGTAAATCTTTTTCTGTTTTGGTTTTAGGCTGGGTATTCTTCCTTAAAAATTCTGCGTGTCGAGCAGTAACCTCTTTTACACCTAAATCTTCAAGCAGTGATTGACACTCTTCTGATCTTTCTTTAAATGTTTGGTCAATCTCCAAAACTTCTGGATGAATTTGAAGTGCTACAGAATTAAAACCGAGGAGATTTAAACCTTCCAAGCTTCGTACACGTGAAAGTGCAACATAGCCCATACCGGGCACAAATGATTTAGAAAGATCAATTTCGGCCGCATCCAAACTCATTCCCTGACTTTTATGTACAGTTATAGCCCATGCTAAACGTAATGGCAGTTGTGTAATTTCTGCTTTAGTTTTTCCATCTTCCTCAATTTTCCAACTCGCTGGCTCGACAATAAGCACCTTACCTGCCGCAGTCAGAACTTTTGGATTACCGAACGCATCAAAGCCTTCCACTACTCCCAGTGTTCCGTTTACATAGCCTTGCTCGAAATTATTTTTTACAAACATTACCCGAGCCCCCACACGAACCACAAGTTTCTCAGGTGCCAGACAGCTTTTTTTCAAAGTCTCTACAATATTTTTGCTTCCACGAGATTCCATCATATATACCTTTTCAGCACCTCTTATTTTTGAAAGCTCCTGATTATTTACAACATCCACATTCTCATTATGACTAGAAAGTTTTGTTGGTGGCACAGCACAGACGGGCTTCTTCTTATATCGTGAACGCAGATGCTCGAGAGTTTCTTCATCAACTGTATTGTTGCGAATGCTATTTAATACAGAAAGAAAAGCACGATCACTCTGTCTGTGTTGTTCAGAAAGATAACAAACCTTGAGACCCATCTCATTCCAAACCTTTGATTTATAAATAAAATATGCTGGATCTTCACCTTGTCTTGAAACTGGAGGGAGCTGGAAAAAATCACCACATAGAACAATCTGCATACCGCCAAATGGTTCATCTTTCCTTTTAAAGGACCGGCAGAGCTTATCCAAAAGATCAAATCGAAAATGATGAAGCATTGAAACCTCGTCAATCACAAGGACTTTTGTGTCATTGTAGCGTTTCCAGAGATACTGCCTCTCCTCAAGATCATCTATATCTTTTTCTGAAAGAAAATTGCGGATTCCTAAACCACTCCACGCATGTATTGTCATACCACCAAGATGAGTTGCAGCAATACCTGTTGAAGCAGTGATTGCAACAGAAATATTACTTTCTGTGAGAAAAGAAATGAAATTACGAAGTGTGTGTGTCTTTCCGCTTCCTGCGGCACCCGTGAGAAACACATTGTGCCCCATTTTTAAAATACTCAGAGCTTCTTGCTGTGTCATAAGACTATTATAGCCTTTTTAATTAGTGAGTGTGAAAATGCCCATGTTCATTCGGAGTTCCTCTCGTATCCTTAAGGAGGAAAACTGCAAGCCATGTTGCGATGGGCACCGTAAGCACAAGACCTATAGAACCTACGATAGTTCGTATTATTTCAGTTGCAAATACTTCTTGATTAACAAGAAGTGTGGGAGCAAAATTTCCCGTAAAAAAGAGGAGGAGGAGCGGAAGAGATGCTCCTGCATAAGCAAGCGCAAGTGTATTTACAAGTGCTCCCACATGTTCTTTTCCTACTCGTATTGCTTTAGTATAAATCTCATGTTTTGAAAGGTGTGGAGCAGAACCATAAATTTCTCTTACAACTGAAGCTTGAGTAATAGCAATATCATCTAAAACTCCAAGCACTCCAATAATAATCGCACCGAGAAGAAGCCCTTGAATATTCAGAGCTCCCGCAGTATTTAAATTAAGATACATAGATTCATCCGAAGCAAAACCCGTGAGGTGAGAAAATTTAACTGCAATATAAGCCAATATGCCGGTAACTATTATTGCAATAACTGTACCTAAAAAAGCTGCTGTCGATTCTTTATTAAATCCATGAGTTAAGTAGATGCCTCCAAAAAGAATGAGTGAGGCTACAAACATACTTGTAACCACAGGAGAATAGCCCGCAAGAAGCGCTGGCAACAATACGTATAAAATTACCAAAAGACTCAGAGCAAGACTAACTAAAGAACGCACACCTTGCTTGCCACCAAAAAAAATTATAACAACAATGAACAATGCAACAAAAAACAAAATTGCTGGCCGACGCTCAATGTCTCTTACTGAGTATATTTCTTGGCCTTGGACTGTAATAAGATAATTTAAAAAAAACTTACTTCCTTCTTTTAGTTCTAGATGGTCATTCAGAATTGTCACAGTTTGACCCTTCTTATCACCCTCTAATATCTCAGCCTCAATTGTTTGATAAAGGGCTTCAGTATCTGTGCCGGGAATAAGCTTTGTCTCTTCGCTTACAACCTCAACAACTCGCGCTTTCCAGAAACCCTGAAGATCGTCATGAAGAGCTTGTGCTCCAGCAAAAAATGGAGAGAGAGTACAGATAAAAAATAAAAGAAATTTTTTTTTCACAGTTAAATTCTAGTACCTAAACCTTAGAATTACAAGAATTACATGTTCCGTAGAGCTCAAATACATGCTCTTGTATTTTTTTAAACTTATACGAAGTACGAAGAATGATTTTTGATAACCCTTCAACTTCAGAATTTTCAAAGTGCTCTAATGTACCGCAGCGCGTACAGACAATATGATGATGGTGATTCTCGGCTAATTCGTATTGAACTGAGTCTTTACGAAGATCCGCCCTCTTTATAATTCCCGCTTTCTCAAAAGAAGTCAGTGTTCGATATGTCGTTACCCTATCGATATTTTTAATATTTCTAGCATTCATAACATACTCAACATCAATCAGCTTACACTCTTCTGAAAAAAGAGTGAGGATCGCAATTCGTGTTGGAGTGACCTTTAAACCTTTGCTTCTAAGAGTCTCTTTTCGATTATTTAACATATAATTTTATTCTATACTAAATGCAAACAAGTTGCAATTGAAATACTTTTCATGTATAGTCATAAAAGTTAAGTGCAAATCGTTTGCATTTATTAATTGCTCTTTCACGTTAAACGGAGGTGCTTTGTGTGTAAAAAGTGTGAACTTAGTGGAATCAAGATGGATCTCTGTCCGCTCGACATTGAAACAGCAAAAAAGGAGCTGCGACTGCCTGACAGTTGGCAGGATCTCGAAAGTAAAGGTTTTCACACGGATCTTGTTGATAGAGCGTACGCTCACCTGGCATGGACGACGCGAACTCGAAATCCGACATGGATCGGAAATGCTCGAGCATTCCTGGCATCTTTGGGCAAGGGGTTTCAAGCCCCGTTCAAGCCTGCTGGATTCTCACCACGAATTGGTGATCCATACTTCGAAATGAAGACCCGTGCTCTTCAAGCTCTTGAGTGTCTTGCTCATGAGTTCGGAAATCGAGTCTCAAGCGTTATGTGGAACTCACTAGCGCACCTTGCAACCCGATCAGAACCTGAAGAGAAGAAGTCTATCTTGAAGGAGGCTGACGCACTTCCCCACCACTTTGGCATTGTCGACACAATGCTTCATGCAATGGGCAAGGTTTACACATTTGCACTTCGTGTCCAGTCTGTGTTCTATGAACACACTGGAATGGTGCTCGTGCACAACTGCGACTGCAATTGCAGTCTACTCAACCTTAAAAGAGTTGACGGCGCAATTCGTTTCTCACTTAGTTCAGATGAGCGAAGGGAAGCAACGCAGTCACTCTTCACACACCAGTGCGCTGAATCGCACTTGATCCTGGATCAAATGTTACCCTTCGAGTACACAATCACAAAGGAGGCAGGAATCCTTTTTGGCACAATGTAAAGAGGACTGAATAACACATGGGAGGGTGTGGCAAAACTACACCCTCTTTTTTATATGATAATAATAAAAATATGCCAATAGACTTTATCCTAAGCGGAATGTCAGTAGCCGGAATAGCTGTTGTTTGGAGAAATTGGCTTGAAGACCATTCAAATTGGAAGAGCTGGATTCAAAAAAAACTTGGATATGGAAATAAAGTTCTAACCTGCGGATCGTGCTTTACATACTGGATAGCACTACTTCTTACACTTATAACCAAACCTCTTCTTTTTTGGCAACCACTGAGCAATGTTTCAATATTAATTATTGGAAATATAATACTACAATGGATGGCACTTGCATGGCTCAGTGTTTTTCTACGCTTTGCATATGTTGCTCTTCAAGAACTTGTTAGTTATCAAGTCCATACAATTAAAGATCATACACACAAATAAACAAAACCTTACTCAATCGGAATTTCTTCACCTAAAAATTTAGGCTGTCTGTTGAACAAAAGATTTAGTACAGCTTTTACATTTGAAAATGGTTCGCGAATATAATTACGAAGATAATATTCTCCTTTATCTGCTTCTACGCCATACGCCTCAATGCCGAGGTTACGGGCTATAAATACCGCACGCGGAAGATGAAATGACTGACTCACAATAAGCATTGAATCAACAAGGAAAATATCTCGTGCTCTATACATACTGCTGTATGTATCAAATCCAGCGTGATCGAGAAAAATATCCTCGTCTGACACTCCTTCACTCAATAAATATTCTCGAACAGGCTTCACTTCATCATACACAAGCCGACTGTTATCACCCGTCATCAAGATATTTCGAACCTTACCTTCTCTATAGAGGAGAAGTGCTGTATCCACTCTGTGCTTTAAAACTGCTGATAAGACACCATCAGGAGACACTCGTGCACCTAAAATAAGAACCGTTTTTGCATCTGGCACTGATCCTACATCATTAAAAATATATCGTGCTGTTTCTTTACGCACCACAAGAAACAAAAGCAGAATTAAAATAATTCCAACAATAAAAAGCTTAAGTCCTAATAAAAATATCTTTATCATCGTGCATTCATTCTATCAAACAAGCTAGATCTCGACAGCGCTTTGGACATCAATAACACCCTCAATTTCATATATATTTGAAGAATGAGGAGTGTGCAATATCCCTGTCACCCTCATTTCCTGACCTTGATCGAGAGGAACTCCATTTATCTCATATAAATTTTGTATACCATAACAAGTTCCGTCTTCTGTGTGAAAACCTAATACACATTCAAGAGTCTGAGATTCACTTGTGTTTTTACGTCCCAAGCATTGAATTATACCCGTCATAACAACAGGCTGACCGATTTCAGGAGCTATATTTTGCCCATTTACAATCGGAACAATCCCACCTGTATTTTCTATACCTCTGATAACTTTTTGCACCAGATCCGGATCAGTCCGAGAAATACCAAGCCGAACGCCAATATTTTGCAACAACCTATGCATTCCCTTTTCTGAAATAACGCCAGATATGGTATGTAATTCTTTTTTTCCATCCTGATCATAAAGAAGTTTTCCATCTTCATAGACGTATCTACCGACATGGCTTTCTACCTGATGAAAGTCACTTTCAAGTAGTCCTGGGTAAACTCGAAGAAACATTGCAGGTTCAAAACCCTCAACTGACTGACCGAGTGTGTTTGTTATTTTTGAATTTGTTTCTGCTGTGAAATTAGCAACCTGTTCATTTGAGAAAAGTTGCCCACCACCAAAAAGCCGAAAAAGAAAGTAAAGAATTATAAAACCAGCAATACATATAAAAACAATTTTTGTGACTATAGAAGTTATTGGGTCCATAGAATACTTAAACCCCCTGCATAATTAATATTCATCTATTTTTAATCTCTAAACTGTACAGTGACTTTGTGAATTTTCCATTAGGAATATATGCCCTGCTGTTTGTTGGCCTACTTGTAGGTGGAGAAACTATCCTTGTTCCAATTGTTTATTTTTCCCTTTTTGGTTCACACAATATAAACATCTGGATTGTTATGGTACTAGCGATTATTGCGACAGTTATATCAGATACCGTATGGTACGCAATCGGAAGATCGATCCGCCTTCAATCGTTCTTGATTGAACGTTTAGGACTAGAAAAAGTTATTAAAAAACCTCTTAATTTAGCGACAAAATTTCTCAATTCGTACGACCTTAAACTTCTTTTCATTTCAAAATTTATCTACGGTACACGCATTGTGATGCAGATAGTATCAGGGATACAAAAAGTTCCATTCTGGACTTATCAAAGTATAAACACCCTAGCTGTCATAACGTGGTTTTTCCTAATACTTATCCTTGCTTATGTAACAGGTGAGAGTTTTTTAAAACTATTTAGCAATTCAAACTCTTTATACATAGGATTCGGAGCTTTTATTCTAATCACCGCTCTTGTTATATTTTTCTTTAAAAAATATCTTGGATCAAAAATATGATTTCAGCAATAATTCCAGCCTTTAATGAAGAGAGGACAATCGCGAGTGTTATTGCTGTACTTAACAAGCATCCCGACATCGCTGAAATCATTGTTATAGATGACGGATCAACCGATAACACTGCACACATCGCAAAAAACACAAATGCAAAAGTTATCTCTTTATCGACTAATCATGGAAAAGCAGAGGCAATGGAGATTGGTGTCACCCGAGCAACAGGAGATATTATCTTTTTCGTTGATGCTGATATTACGGGGCTCACAATTGAAACAATCGATATACTTCTTGAGCCTGTCTTGCTTGGCACATACGATATGTTTGTTGCCGTACGAGGAAGAAATATGCTCATTTTAAACAGAATCATCCATCTTTTTCCAATTCTTGGCGGAGAAAGAGTTCTTAAGCGAGATCTATGGAATGAAGTTCCTAATAAATACAAAACTGAATTCCAGATCGAAATTGCTCTAAATTACTTTGCGAAACGAAACGGCCGAAAAATGAGCTTTGCTCTCATTCCAGACCTTCATCACACAACTAAAGAAAAGAAGTATGGTCTTATTCAGGGGATAAAAAGTCGCTTCAAGCTTTATCGAAGCGTACTCACTATCTCATTTAAATTATACATATTTAGATTACTCAAATCTTTCTTTGGAAAACCTGAGGCCGCAAAACAAAACCCTATCCCTACAATCAAATCTTAACTGTGAACTAATCCTGTCCACCCTCTAACTCAGTAGTATTTTTTACTGTTCGTTTTGTTTTCTGAACCTTGTTTTTTACCTTATCACCCAACTGTTTCCATTCCGCACCAACAACTTTAATAAAATCGAGTACATCTTCTGAATCAAATTTCTTAAGATCTTGATAACGCTTTCCAACCGATCTTACAATTTCGGCATAATTTTGTTTGTTGAAAGCAGCATCTTTAAGCTTCCTTGCCTCCGTAAGAACTTCCTCTCGAGCATTTTTAAACCACTCTTTAAAATTTTCTCGATGATCTTCTGCTTTTCGACTTCCATAAAAATAGTACGTAGCCGCTCCAGCTAGAGCTCCGGCTGCAATAACCCCCAATACAATGCTTTTCTTATGAGCTTTCATATCTTCACCATGTGTGTTTTTATGCGTTGTTTTTCTTTTGGATGTAGTATCTTTTTGCATAGATGTAGCATAAGGTTTTTAATAAAAATGACAGACTTTTTTATTCTTCTGTGGTTAATTGCCTTGCCTCTAGATCAATCTTTGATGATGCTAGATGTGATAACTTCTCGTCGGTCGCTTTTTCCTCTGAAAGATTTTCTTCGAGCAGGTCAGCGACATCTGAATATCCCAGTATATTTGCCCAACTAATCGCAGCTATATATCCTGCCATTTCATAGTGCTCAACGTACGATGCAGCCGCAATAAGATTCGCGTCTAAAGCCTTGGAGTTCTTAATATTTTTAATAACCCAAACTCCGTCTTTTAGAATCCCACGAATTCCTTCAACTTTTAATTTTTCAGGCTTTTCGTTTAGAATTTCAAATACTTCCTTCAGTCGTTCAATCTGGCCCTCAGTTTCAATAAGATGTGTTGAAAATCCTTCCTTCAAATCTTCATCCGTCGCAGCCTTAATCATTTTTGGCAGTGCTTCAACAATCTCATGCTCAATATCGTAAAGAGCTTGCATCTTCATTATGAGTAAATCATTAAGCGTATACGAATCTTTATTCATTGGATAAAACTTAGCTATTAATTAACTCATTTCAGAAGTTGAGCGGGATGCAGAAAAACCTACTATCCCATACTGAGATGTGATACGAGTGAAGAAAAACTACTCCCATGTCTTACATAAAGAGCAGTTTTTACCTTAGTTTGTATAAGAGATTTAGTACCCTGAAAACTCTTCTGTTTTTATATCGTCCCCGCTTACTCCTGCATCATGCAAAAGCACTCTCATCGCCTTCACCATTTCTTGTGGGCCCGCTGTGTAATAAAGTGCATTTTCTCTCTGCGGTACATACTTCTGTATCATTTGAAGTGTTATATAACCTTTCTCACCCTTCCACTCTGGACCAATATTCTTGTCTGTCATGGTACTAACTAAAACAAACTGCTTACTTTTTTTTGAAAGCGCTTCGAACTCTGCCAGAAATGGAGCACCCTGTGGTGTACGGTTAGAATAAAAAAGATATATCTGATGCGGAAGATTTCGATGAAGAGCATCCATAATCATGCTTCGAAATGGAGTGATTCCAATCCCGCCCACAAGTATTATTGCCGGACGCCTTATATTTTCATGAAGAGTAAAAGATCCAAACGGCCCTTCCATCTCAATCAAAAGACCTTCTCCCGCATCGCGCAAAGTTCGTTTAAAAGAACTATCTCGCATACGTGTTGCAATTATAAGATCATCCTCGTGAGGGGCGCTTGCAATTGTATACGGCCTTGTATTTCCATCTTTGTCGGTCTCTGCTGGATTTAAAAGAGTAAGATCAATTGTCTGTCCTGCCATATATTCAAATCCCTTAGGTTTTTCAAAATGAAACGCTGCTGTCGCTTCAGCTACCACTTCTTTACGTAAAAGTTTGGCTGTGTACTTCATAGAGCAAGTATACCACCACATAAAATCAGAGCTCTTAAATCTAGTATTAAAGACAGCGATCTTACCGCTGTTTTTTCTAAATTAAGATTTTTTAAAGAAGTTTTTTTCCGTGTTTTTTCCACTGAGAGAGTAAGCAAAGAGCAGAAAAAATATAGAGTATACCCACAATTATAAATAATGTCTGATTTGTGGAGATCGACATGCCTATGTTTGTCTTAAGTAATCCTGCAATACCAAGATTAAAACCTGAGACAGGTCATCACAAAAAAAGCGACAGTATCGAGAGTTTTATTCCTACCAAAAAGAATTCTTGCATCAATATTCCATCTATAGATAAGATACCCCTCTGCAACTCCAGAAATAATCCAACAAAGCGTCAACAGCGTACTGATTACTCCATACAAACCTGAACTAGGATTCCAAGCAATTACCGGCGGTACACCACCAATAAATAATGCGGGTGCGGCAATAAACAATCTTGCTTCAGACCATAAAAAGATCCGGTGAAGAAGTTTTTCGGGCTTTGTATATTCACATATACGAATTATCTAATATAGACACACAGTAAAACCACTTTAACAAAAATCCGCAACTTAGTTGCGGATTTTTGCTTTGAGAAATATTCCTTATCTATACCAGATTTTCTTTGTTATTCGCCATCCGTATTTAACAACAACAAGAATAATGAATGCGTAAATTGCCAACTGCGCGAGGAAGAAAATAAGCACAATAAGGTTAATGGTTATGTCCTGGAAAATTCGGTTTATTGTGCGTACAAAATCCTTGATAGCTGCTTGCCATGAATCCTTAAGACTCTCGCCATCAAAATATGTATTCTCATACACATTCACCCGGAAATAGGCATACTCCAATCGATCGAGCTGCTCTACTTTCGCTCGAGTAAGACGTTCAAGCTGCTCATTTATATTAATACTCTCAAGAGTGAGACGCTCAATAATTTGAATTCGACTATCGATTATCTTTGCAAGACTTTCAACATTTTGAGTTCGAGTAGCTAAGGCTGCTATCTCATCATACGCTCGAAGCGCTGTTCGAAGAGTTTCTTCGAGAGAAGATTTTTTCTTCTGAAGAATCTCAGCTTCACTTGTAAAGTCATCGACAAGTCGCTTTATAGTATATGTATTTTCAGAAAAATCTTTTGGATCAAGTTCTTTTATTACCGCAACAATTTCAGACACTTTTTTATGTTCTACTTTGAAAACAAAGTTACATCCTTTATCGTATTCACTTTCATTTTCAAAAATAACGTATGTATAGACCTTTAGATCTGCAACAGCTCCACAGGTCTCTTCAAGGTTACTTGCTTCGATTGTCGCACTGTAATCAGTCACCTCAAATGCTTCGGCTTGATCCCCAATCACTCCACCCATAGGCGGCATGATTGGCCCAATATTTCTTACAGAAAGACTTGGAGTTGGCATACCTGAATTTGCGCCGTACATCTTAACGCTCTCATTGTAAGCGTAGCCCGTATCAACTCCATAACTAACACCGCCACTTGAAGGCGCAACACTGAAAACAGTGTTTTTTGAAAGCTTGCTAAAAGAGACCTTAACAAGACTCAAAATTATTGCTAGAACAAGAAGACCTCCTACCACAAACAAAACAGCTTTCAGTACGTTCACCGGCTTCCAATTTATATTTTTTAAAAAATCCATATCTAATAATTAATTGTTTATTAAAATGTTAACACATATTGATATATATCCTTAAGACGTAATATTCGTCAAAAAATTACACCTGCTACATAGATAAAAACTGCTATTATTAGCAGTTTTTATTAAGACAGAATACCTAAAATTTTTTCTATGTAGCACACAGTAAAAATAAGCTGATCGAGTGTCCTTAATTTTTCTTAGAAAGAATACCTCTAATCTTATTTAGTCCCGCGAGAGATAGAGCTACGATAAAAATAAGGAGTATCATCTGAAGAATCTGGCGCATAGACGCATCTGATTCAGATGTGGCAGCAGTAAGATTATTTTGCTCTGCATACACTGTTCGCAAACCCACAGCATCAGTAAGTAATTCTTCTGGGTAGCTTTCTGAAACAGGCTCGATCACATCCTTGTCTTCCTTAAATGAAGCACCTAGAGTTGACTGTTTGTCGCGAGCCAAAGCAAGCGTTGAGGAAGCGATTTGAGGCAACACAGGAAGGACTGGAATTATAGGATCACCGAGAAGCGTAATACTACCATTTGACTCAAAAACCATATTTCTACGTCCTGAGTTTATTACCGTGAAAAGTTTGTAGTCACCAGGAACAGCCTCTTCACCAAAGAGGATTTCATATTCAATAACAATCTCTTCGTGCGCCAAGACTGTGCCTAAGTTAAAATATTCAGCGCGAAGAATATTTTGAGAAGGGTCTCGTAATATGTCATGCAAAGTAACTTTCGGAATGTCTCGAGACTCAGGATTTCTCACAACTATTTTTTGCATGATTGATCGAGGAGATGTTGTTCCAATAGTTCCCGATACTGTCTCGCGGATTACCGTAAACTGCAATACATCGGTAGTATTTACAAGAACTGAATCATTCTGAGTCGCGAGTGGTTGATACACAGAAACTCCTCCCCCGCCACCACTTGGAGCTGATCTGGTCATAACTGTCGCAGTGTCTGTATTGTCGAGCGCATTATTATCTGTTTCTCGAAGAATTGCAGTTACAACATTTGTAATATGTGTACTGTAGCTAGTATTTTTTATTTTTGCTTTATACGTAATTTCTATTGCTCCTCCAGAAGGAAGGGTGCCGATATTCCACACAAGATTTTCACCATCAATCACATATGGCAGGGATGACTCAAGAACATCAAGATGACTTGCATCAAATTTATCGCGTAAGGTAACTTCTGTGGCTCTCGAATCACCATTGTTAATGACGGTAAATTTGTATGTGAGAACAGCATCATTTTCTACCACAGAAGGCGCCACGATTTGTTCTCCCACCCAAAGATCAGGACGACCAAAAGAAATATTTCCCGTAAAATCACCAAAAATGTTGATGATTGCAAAGATCCAGTTGCGGCCAATTACGTTTGCGTTTGCAATGTTCACGAGGTTTGCTCCGGCAAGAGCATTACCAGTTGAAATCAGAGCTGTATCAGCCCCTGTAATATCATTATTGCCCGTGAGAGCCGTTACACTCACATCATTTAAAATCCTTGCAGTACTTGTTGCATAAACACTCCCAGCCAACTCAGTCGCACGAGAAACACTAGACGAAGCGCTTGTAAGATAGAAATCACCATTCATGCCTTGCGTGTGAATTAAATCTTGTGGCGCTCCAAAAATTTCACCGAGCCAATTACCATGCACACGGAAGAGTATCGAGACCTTACTGTCTTCTGAAAGATTTGTATTGATTTGATTAAATACATTTGAAGACGATACTGAATTACCAGTATTGATTGTCATCATCTGACCATCTTCTACATTATTATTACCTGATTCAGCACCTGTCTCTACTTCATTTACAATGTCTGCTTGATTTGAAAGATCCATCAAGTACGGCGCAGTTGTAGATGTTCCACCAAGCGAGGCAAAGAATTTCTCGAGGTTTGGAAATACAATATCGCCAGAAATACCATTAAAAGCGTTCAGTGTAACTAAAAGATAATTTGAGTCGATAAAATTTGTATTGACAACATTCACCAAATTGAGCCCAGCATATGCATTACCTGTTTCAATTATTGCACTGTCCCCACCTTCAATCTGGTTGTCACCCGAACTTGCATTAAGACGAATCTGATTTTCAATATAAGCATCATTAATCAAATTCACCTGAACTCCTTCGTTTTCACCACATGAGAGAAGTTCGCAAACACCTGTTTGGGTACCATTGAAATAATCTCTAAAATCAATTGCATTTTCTTCATTTTCAAGAAGATTAAGAAAAACCACATGACCAGTTGAATTAATAAGGTTCGTATTTACAATATTTAAAATGTTTGCCATCGCAACAGCCTGACCAGAAACAATTGTCGGTGTTGAAGAAGCCACCCTTCCATCTACCCCATCACTACCAGTGCCGCCAACGGCGACCGTTGTTGTACTTGTTGTAGTTCCTATAGACCCTCCGAGAACAAATTCCTCGAGAGTATTACTTGTTGACGTTGCAGATGACAAAAAGGTTGTTACAGGAAGATTGTGCAATGAGTCTTCCTCGTCGACTACTTCTTCAGTTGGCAAAGCTACAGCATCATCTTCTAAAACTTCGTCTTCTGCTAAAGCTTCTTCAGTAAGTATCGCGCTCTCAGAAGACTCTTCTATAACCGGATCTGATTCATTCACAGAGCCTGGAGCATCAGGTGCTGTTGGGGGAATTATCACACTTTCTGGAGATGCTTCTGATGGAGCAATCTCGACAACTTCTGCTGGAGGAGTAGGCTGAGCCACCACTACATCTTCTGCAAAAACAAATAGTGGAAATGCCTGAACTCCGGTAATTGCACATAAAACAAGAGAAGCAAGTACGCGAGATATTTTTTTTGTTCTCATTGGTTTCATTAATTAATGTGATTAAAAACATTCTGTTTTCACACAAACCCTCAATTGTTTGAGGACTTATATGAAAACAGGAAGTTTTCCTGTTTTCATAGTTCGGTTAGTTTCGAACGATTCTTGTAATTGTGCGTCCTGAGACTGTCACAACACTTCCAAGTGAGTCTGCTCGACCACTTGTGATGTTCTGACCTGCGCCCCCTGCGCCTCCATTACCTCCTTGACCTGCTGTGTTTGACTGCATGTTGTTGTTTCCTGATGAAGCAACATCACCGCCATTACCTGCATCCTCACCACGTGCACCCTGTGAGTGGTTGTCTCCAGAAATAGCGTGTGCACCAAGTGTGTTATTTACTGCAGCTGCATTTGTGTTTGCAACTGTTGTAGTTTCTTGGTCACCTACGTATGTTTTTGTGTAATGAAGTTCGATATTCTCATGCTCTTCTTCCTGTTCTGATGATTCTTGACTCTCCTGATTTGACACATCATTTATTGTCTCGTCAGTTTCGCTTTGTGTTTGCTCATGTGAGCTTCCTGAGTTTGAACTTGAGCTCTGGCTCTCTGAATCAACTGCTGTTGACCAGTCACTTGCTGTTTCATCTGAACTTGAAGTTTGTGCTTCTGATTCAGAACTAGCTGACCAATCATCTGATTCCTCGTCTGAGCTAGAACTTGAGCTTGCGGCATCTGACACAGATGTCATATCGCTTGACTGCTCCTCATAGCTTCCTGATTCTGAAGCCTGACTCTCACTTTCTGATTCATTATCAGCACTTGCACTCTCTTGTGTGTTCATGTGTGATGAATTGTCATCGTGGCTCATTTGAGATTCCTGGTGTGAAGATGATGATGATCCAATCTGAGAACTTAGATCCAAAGTTTCATTGAATTCATCTGAATCTGAATCATTGTATTCAATTTCTGTTTCAGTTGAGTTAATATCATTTTCGATGTTAGCTGTTGCGATCGCTTCGCCAGTGTGGATAGTTCCGCCGTTACCTCCCATTCCTCCATGACCTCCATTACCACCAGTATTTGATCCGCTGTTAGATGCAACACCTCCTCCATTACCTCCGCGGCCTCCGCGATCACCTGAAGAAGAGTTACCTCCTGAACTTGCAGATACATTTACTGAGTTTGTAACTGATGCAGTGTTGCTGTTTGTAACCATAACTGACCCCGCATATGCTGGAACCGCTGCTCCAAGCACAAGACTCGCTACTGCAACAACCGCTGTAACTTTTTTGTAAATACTTTGTTTCATATGATTTAAAATAATTATGTTTTTATAAATGTCTCAATAATCTTTTTTAATTTTCGACCTTTTGCTATTGAGGGAAATATAAACATGTCTTGATGAGATAATGATGAAAATCGACTTCATTAACTCTCGCTCAGGCAATTTATGTGGACACTTTTATAAAAAGTAATACTTAATCACCTCGAAGAAACTAGGTAAGAAATATTTCATTGCATTACCATCTAAATATTTTTAGTGGCAGAGATACTTTGCTCACCTCTTCCTTTTTAATTACCTGACCACGCTTTTCTACCCTGCCCCACACCACTTCGGTACCTTCAATAATTTTTATAAAACATCGAACCATCACAACATAAATAACAAAGCGATAAAAAATACGCTGTAGAGGGAGAAGTAATATCATCCACTTATTTTTCTCTGAAATAAATCCTAAACTTGTATAAAATATGTCCACCAGAGTAAAAAATAAATAAACCAAAAGAACCTCTTTATACAGTCCGGACAATAAAAAGAAAACAAAAAGCACATCGAAAATTGGATACAACAAAGAAAGTAGAAGTGTGTAAACAAATGTATGAGGTAACACAATAAACCCAAGTGACGGAGTTTTTAAACTGAAGATATTATTTTTATATTTCCATAAACACTGCAGTGTTCCGAAGAGCCAGCGGAACCGTTGTCGTATAAAGTCTTTTATTGTATGAGGTGCTTCTGTATAAGCTATAGCAAGGGGTTCATACACTATACGGCGACCAGCTGCAAGCAAGCCAAGCGTGAGATCCTGATCTTCAGCAAGCGTATCGTTTGAGTATCCACCGAGCCTTACAATGTCTTGTTTTCTCCACGCCCCAACAGCCCCTGGTATTACTCCAATAGCATTTATCACCGAAAAAGCCCTTTTATCAATGTTTTGTGCAACCATATACTCTATACTCTGAAATAAACTGATAAGATTTCCTGTATCTGAAACACACACTTTCCCAGCAACAGCTGCAACTTGAGGATCTTTAAAATGCCTCATAAGAAGTGCAATTGTGTCTTTCTCAAACACAGTGTCACCATCCATTCCAATCACAATCTCATTGCTTGCTTCACGAATTCCAATATTGAGCGCATTTGCCTTCCCACCGTTTGTAATTTTAATCAGACTAATCCGCCTTGGATAATTATTCCGGATCCATTCTCCAATAAGCGCCGTGCTGTCTGTCGAACCATCATCCACAATTATAATTTCAATATTTTTATGTGAATTGTCTAAAACGCTTGTAATCGTCGCTGCAATATTTTTTGCTTCATTGTGAACGGGTATCACAACAGAAACCCCAAGCGCTCGACCATCTATATTTTTATAAGCAACTTTCTTTTTAAATTTCTCAATAATAAAAAGAAAGAGTATAAAAAATAAGCGAAAAATCAAAAACACTAACGCTATATTTGTTAAAGAAAATAAAATGCCACCAGACCTTGAAATCGCATACAGAAAAAAATACCGCATCTTTGATTCAAATGACGCAAGATCTTGAGAGAAAATGTTTGTTGGAATTTTTTGAAACATCCTTGAACTTAAAACTGATGCCATCTTCTCTCGTGTCAAAGGTCCTAGCACTCCACTTTCTAGAACTACTCCATTCTGTGCCTGCCACTCATTTAAAGCCGCTAATGTTGTTGTTCCGAAATAACCCGTAATTTCATGATCAAAAATTCCTTCCATGAGCAAGAATGTTTGGAGGTGCGAAACACGACCTCTAGTCCGAGCATCATCAGTACCTAAAGAAAGCTCTCTATCTACTCGAACATAAGGCAGCACATTAAGCCCAAAAAGATCTGAGACTGTAACAAATTCATAACCTCTAGAACGTAATTCAGAAATAATCCGCGGAAGCGCCTCGACCGTGTATTGTCCTGAAAAACCATCATGCAAGAGAACAATATGACCACCAGATGACAATCGTGCAAGTATGTTTGCCACAACCTCATCAGCTGAATGAGCTTTCCAGTCGAATGAATCAATATCGGCGCCGACGACTACATAACCAAGCTCTCCAGCCCAAGCCAAGGACGTTTCAGGTGTTTCAGGATCAAAAGTTGGATCCCCTCCAATGTCGAGTAGGAATGGAGGTCGATACAAAACAGCAGCTTCTCCCGTAATGCTTTTGAGAATTTTGTTTGTCGTTGTAACCTCAAACCTAAAACGATCACGTGACACATGGACACTTTTGTCATGTGTAAAGGTATGATTTCCTATTTCAAATCCTTCGTTATGTACACTCTTTACCCATTCGGGATACCTCAGAGAATTTGTTCCAAGAAAAAAGAAAGTTGCCGGTACATTATTTTCCTTAAGTATCTCCATCAAGAGTGGAGTAGTTTTTGGATCAGGGCCATCATCAAAAGTAAGAGCAATAAACTTATTCTCACCTATCACATTTTGATAGTATCGAATATCAGACCCGAGAGAATTTCTGGCAGGAATAGAAATTGATCCAAACACAAAATCCATTAAGAAACTGAAAACAAACAGTATGATTAAAACTCCCACAATTCGGAATATAAACTTGCGTGTTCTTTTAGGAGTACCAAAAATCATCGAAATTTAGTTTCGACGCACATAAAAACCTCTATATAAGAGGCTTTTATAATTCTATTTCTACAAGGTTAAGACTTGATGAACCTTCTCCCGAGGTTTAACCTCGGGAGAAGTTACTTTTCAACCTTATCTAAAAGTCATCGAGCCACTATCAAACTTTATGTCTAGAACAAGATTGCCCTTACTGGTGAAGTGATACCCACTTACGGTACTGAGCATTTGTGTAAATTCGTTCTCTTGCGATCCTTCACAGAACATTTTTGTCGATATCATTTCACCAAATGAAATTATCTTGTCAGGAGATACTGTGTACGATCCAGCAACTTGATTACAATCTGTTGTTGCAGAAAATCTTCCGTCTTTTCCAAATTCAAGAGCAAAAGCCTGAGTTTTTTTTGGAGCAATAACTCTTTCATCATTATAAAGAGTGCTTATCCATGTCCATTTTTTCATCCCAAGCGTCATTTTGTTTGGATTCGCTTCCCCTTCAAAATTCTGTACCACTTCACCAAACTGCATCGTATTAATATCAAGAAGCAACCACATACGCTTCCCAACCGAAGGTTGGGTTGAGAAACTTTCACCAGCTTTTCGATCTAAATAATTAACTACGATAATATTTCCCTTACCCATTTCTGTTGTCTGAGGAGCGATTCGATCACCCAAAAAGAGAGCCTGCGAACCAATATATCCTTTTTGAGTATTCAAAGCTGCAACAACGTAATAAAAGAAACCTGTACCGCCAGTACTTTGTGTTACAAGAAAAATAACATCTTCACGACCATCCCCATTCAGATCGTGCATTACTTCATTCCCAAAATAACGAGTTTCTATAATTGAGCTTGAATCCAGATCTTCAATTTCGGAAACACCTTCCGTTAACGAAACCAAAACTCCATCTATCATATATGTCCCGTCTTTATAGGATGCAGGTGTTTGTATTTCCTTACCAGTATTCTCTCCAGGAAGAATAGTATCTTCGGAAGGAATTTCATTTTTATTTATCAGGAAAAAACCTATCCCTACAAGCAAGAGAGCTGCAAAAATCACACCAAGCACTTTCTTATATGTTGATCCTGACATAAACATCGTAATTTTCTAATTATTATTAACACGGAGATAGTGAGCTTCTGACACACAAGGGACAATTACTCCTTCAGAATCAACCTCACCCCTCACTTCTATTTTATTTCCAACTTTAAGCGAACTGATATCTGCAACATTTTTAAATCCAGGACACATTGAAAACCCGCGGGCTGGTATTGCAATATTCTTAGGTATTCCCTCATCGTTCTTTATGGTAATAATTGCTGACCCATCATATGCAAGCGGAGCAAGATCAATAGCTAAAATTTCACCTCTATCTGTACTGTCTGATACGACAGTAATATCTGCCTGTTTTTCATTATAAATATAGCTGTTGAAGGTGTAAAAACCTCCTACTAAAATCACTGCAATTATTACTACTATTGTTACATGTTTCATATACATTACAGACGCCAAACAAACCTTACTATTACACCTTGTTTTAGAGGACTTAATTGTACAACAAAAAAACTACCAGACTGATGGTCTGGTAGTTTTTTTATAAATCTCACCTCCTCTCTATGGTAGTTTTACGAAAGATGCTTTGAAACAAGCTTGGTCATTTCAAACATGCTTACAACTGCCTTTCCATCGAAAACCTTCTTAAGATTTTCGTCAGCATTGATATTTCGTCTATTCTTCTCATCTTGAAGATTGTTCTTCTTGATATATACCCACAGAGCCTTCACAACCTCAGATCGAGGCATTGGACCTGGACCCACAACAGCTGCGAGATCAGCGCTTATGTTCATCGGCTTCATGAATGCAGAATTTGGTTTTGCCATATTATACTAGTTATTTGTAACGACCCCTTAATTAAAGCACAGATTGCAGATTATGTCGTCCAGACAAGTACTGTGAATTTGAAATAATTAGATATGAGGATTAAGCAAAGCAGAGATTTGGGTTATGAGAAACAGAATGTAAAAACAAATAAGTACACATCCTTCAAACCGCGAAATTTTTCGTTTCGAGCTAGCGCTTATATAGAAAGCAATGAACCCAGCAATCATGAGTCCTGCGGTAACAAAAAACTGTTCACCCGTAACTCCAAAATTACCATTCAAAAGAATAAGTAAACCAAAAAGTAATGTATTGGCTACTGCCGAACCAAGGTAGTCACCAAAGGCAATATTATTTTTTTGTTTTCCAATAGATCGAATTGCAATAGCTAGTTCAGGTACATTTGTTCCAAGCGAAAGCACAATAAGACCTATGGCAGAATTTGGAATACCTAATATTCCTGAAAAATAAATTACTTCCTGAACCAACAAGTATCCAGCAAAAAAAATAGAAATTGCCCCGACAACGAGCTTCAAAATATCCATAAAAGTAGAGTCGTGCTTATCTACGAGTTTATTCTTAACTCCCTCAATAACATCTGGCAACCGTGGTTTATGTTTACGAATAAAATATATAAGTATTCCATAGCCAATCAATGAAACAACTCCTTCACTGAACACAACTTCCCCATCAAGTAAAAACAGAGTTGGCAGAGCAATAACCGCAAGCACCAGAGCGAGATGCTTTTTAGGCAGTGTATTTTTGACCTGAATACCATTCCCAATTATCGCGAGGAGCGGAATAATAAACAAAAGGATAATAAATGAAGCACCCGAAAGATTACCAGCTGAGATTTGAGGCGCGCCAGCAAGCGTGGAATTCACCATAACAGAAAACTCACTGATCGAAGTCAAAAAACCGAGTACAAAAAACGCCACTGTAAAACTACTTTTGTGAAAACGTGCTGCCATGCGATCAATTGCATCAACAATCAATCCTGAAAAAAACCAAACAATTCCAATTGAAGTCAAAAATAAAATAATATGCTCAAAGAAGATCACCATACTCTTTTAATAGTAATATCTCACACCTTTTAGAGCAAGAATGTAACAAGCTTCGGTTTTAGAAAACCTAATCGTTAAGTAGAGCTGGATTTACCCGAATGATTTTATCGTCTCCTGCTTTTACAGTGCCGCGGTCATCACGATTGCTCGTAGTCAAATAGAGCATCGCGTCTGGCCCAACACGCACGGTGCGAATACGTCCAAATTGCCCTTTAAAATGCTCTTTAAATTCCACAACTCTCTCATCTTCCAATACAGCTTCGTATAAAGCTTCACCCCTGAGTCCTCCAAAAAACAAGCTTCCATTTAGATATGCCAAACTAGCTGGAGCCCAGGTAACACTTCCCCCGGAATTTCTGATAGGAGTAACCATGCCTTCCTCTGTTTCTGCGCCTTCTATTTCTGGCCAACCGTAATTCGCGCCCGAGCGGATAAGATTGAGTTCGTCCATTCCTGAAGTAATTCCTGAACGTCCATGCTCTGTCTCCCACAATCTTCCAGCATCATCCCAGGCAAGACCCTGCGGATTGCGATGTCCATACGAATAGACACGAGTATCGAATGGATTCCCTGCAGCAGGTGTGCCATCGGCATTAAGTCTTAAAATTTTTCCGCCCAAAGATTTTTTATCTTGTGCAATTTTACTCCGTGTAGCATCACCAGTTGTGATATACAAAAGCCCATCTGGACCAAATTCCATACGGCCACCATCGTGATACAAAGCTCCCGGAATATCCTTAATAATCAATTCCTTTCCAGTCAGACTTTCACCATCGAGCCGATAACGTTCGACACGGTTTGTGGTTTCTCCTGTAGATCCAGGTGCTGATATATATACATAGATCTGTTTATTATTTTTAAAATCAGGATGGAGCAAGATACCAAGAAGACCTCCTTCCCCACGATGAACAACTTCACTTTCGTAGTGAATAGGTGTTTTCACTCCTTCAGTATTAATTCTCTGTATGGTCCCAGGACGTTCTGTTACTAAAAGTTCTCCATTCTCTAGAAATGCAATGTCCCATGGAATTTCAAGCCCTATTGCTACAACTTCAAATAAGTTTGTCGAAGGCGTAGATGTTGCGGTTATGTTTGGCACCACCTCATCACCCTTCTTTTTTTCCATTCCAAAATACACACCAAACCCCAGTGCGACTACTGCTATTAATCCTACAAAGTATTTCAACATGTTATTGTTACACCACATTCATCTGGATAAATATGTTCAACCTTTGGAAACGTCTTTGGTTCCATACTTATCATTGTAACTGTACGTTTCTGCATGTCGAGCCTGAAAGTTGCACTTGCCGTATTGTTTGACATGTCTCCTTCATCAAATCGATCAAATGGATTGATAACAAACATGAGCTTATAAGTACCGCTCGGCAGATCTGTAACATTGAGTAGTTGATCCGGATAAGTGTAGTAGTACGTATCACCCCACCCAACTGAAATACCCTGCTTTTCTTTACCACAAATTAAGTAGCCCGCCTTCTCTGCATAATTTGGAAGCGATAGGTCAGTCTTACTCACATCACGAATACAGAAGGTTGATTTCTGTCTTGAACCCGAGAGATCTGGGGTTGGGCCATCAGTTTCAATCGAATCAAGATCATATATCGCAAAATCAGCAAAATGATAATGAAGATGCTCTTGATGCCACATGAAAGTTCCCGAAATTCGAGTCCTCTCTGTGCCATCTTTTTTATAAATACGCTGAAATACATCACGTTCTATATCACTTCGAATTCCACGTGTTTTAGGATCTGCAAAAAGCTCCAGAGGTCCCTTACCCTGGTTATAGTATGTGGTTGAAAATCGAAGCAATACTTGATCTGTTTCAGTAAATTCAATCTGTAAATCAGCAGGTGGCAGAGGCACAAGATCAGGAAGATTTTCTGTTTCGGTTCGAACAAGAGCGGCAATATTTTGAACCACTTCAATATCTATATGTGCACGAAGGAATGAAGCAGTCGAGGTTGCCAAAACTGGGTCAATCAATTTTTTAGCGATTCCTGCTGGAGTTTCATTGCCAGAGATTACATATGTTTCAGGAACATACACAGAACGTAACAGATCGTATTTCGGATCAATATAGCGAGATGAATTTACAAGTAATGCTTCCCTACCGCCCTCACCCCATTTATAACGCTCCTCAAAAATTTGAGGTATATGCTTACTAAAAGCAAGCCATTGCATTTCAGCCCAGGTGGCAGCAAATACACTTTTTTCACGATCGTTCCACCCAAGAGTTTCGCCTAAAGTCCTAGCAAGTTCAATACGATTCAAGTCAGATGACAGCACGACCAAAGCCGGTCCACTTGGTTTAAATGCACCAACAACAAAATAACCACTTATCAAAAAGAGAGTGAGGACAATAACCATACCTAGTTTACCTCGACGTTTTTTCATCACAAGACCTTATTGTAACAAAAAATTCTGTGATCTACTTTAATAGACCATATTGAAGATTCTAAAAACAGGCTCAGTAGAAATTCTATTTTCCCTCGTATGCTTTTTCCAAAGCTTTGATATTAATCTTCTTCATCTGAAGCATCGCCTTCATAACTCTGTGTGCTTTTTCTGGATCATTGTCAGATTGGAGCTGGCTCTCTCAGAACTATCTAACGCAACCAAAAATCCATTTGGTCTTACTCTCCTTTTTTACTATATAATTTCAAAAGCTCCTTAGTACCTCCAAGGTTTTTTTCAAACTCAATCACTTCGTGTGTTTTAAGCTCTACTGTAATTGCTGGGATATTAATTGATGCGAGCCAATCCTCAACAGCGCCCGTTACAACATACGCATCAAATGTCTCTATGGCTTTATAGTCTGAACCTTTTGAGTATGCATTTAACATATCAAGAGTTTTTGGTAAAATACCTTCTTCACATTGTGATGCATAAACTGCATTTGCCTGACTGTGCCACAACACAACTCCCAAAGGTTTTACTTTTAAAATAAAATCCCTAAGAGTTTTAGACTCTGATTCTGAAAAAACTTCTCTCCCAGCATTTACCTCTTTAGATCTC
>Ga0163144_10006243_pt1 | contig 26349 bp, 14 predicted proteins | sample OliLak19BULKMAT1_FD_123175 | JGI IMG/M metagenome (GOLD analysis project Ga0163144, IMG submission 123175) | Freshwater microbial mat bacterial communities from Lake Vanda, McMurdo Dry Valleys, Antarctica - Oligotrophic Lake LV.19.BULKMAT1 | ecosystem: Environmental > Aquatic > Freshwater >...
GCTGTCAGAAATCCGCCTGTTTCTGCCGGTTGCGTGCCCGAATGCATCCCATTCCCGCCCCGCATTTAGTAAATTTTTCGTTAAGTTAGCCACCGCTGACGCGTGATTGCGCGCTGGCGAAACGCTGTACCTCGCGCCGCTGCGTGAACGTTTTGTGTAAGCATGCGGCGCACCGGCTAACTGATCGTTCTAGGAAACCTACATGTCCTACTTTGCCCGCCTCCTCAAGCTAAGCAAGCGCGCTTCCTCAATAGCACTGGGCGATTGGCAGTGGTCACCGCCGGCTTGGGTGCGCGGCATGCTTGCCCATCCGCGGCAAACATTGCTTGCCCTGGTGACGCTGGCGGGATTGAGCTGGATTGCACCAACGCTTTACCAATGGGCGACCGCGCCCGATCCCAAGGCGCCGCCGAAAGCTGTGTTTACCGTGCAGAGCCTTGCACTCCCCGACTTTGCTCGCGCCGAGGTAAGCATCCCGCAGCTTGACATCGACATCAGTCAAGGCGTGGCAAAGCTGGAGCTGGTGGACAAGGAAGTCGACAAGGAAGTCTTTGGCATCAGCATGCAGCCAAACACGCCCGGGATTTGGCGCATTACGCGCGACGACCATCTGAATTTTACGCCCAGCGCACATTGGCCGGTGGGCGCCAAGATCGAACTGCAGCTGCCAGCCGAGCTGTTCAAGCCGGAAGCAAGCTTTGAGTCTCTGGAGCTTGAGTTTGAGGTGCCAGCATTTTCGGTCACCCTTGGACAAATCGAGTTCTATCAAGACCCCACTGACCCAGAGCAGAAAAAGACCATCGTTGAATACCGCTTCACGCATCCCGTGGACCGCCGGTCCTTCGAGACCGCGGTGACGCTTAAGGCCGTTGACGGCGGCGGCACGGCAATCAAATCACCCAGCCACAGTGTGGTTTACGGTGACTACGATCTGTCCGCCTTCGTGCACTCCGAGAACCTGCAGGTGCCCAGAAACGGCGGTCAGGTATTGGCCACGCTGAACGCCGGTGTGCGCGCGGCATTGGGCGGCAACACCGAAGCGCAGCTCGAGAGCGCGATCGCGCTGCCATCGCGCTATAGCCTGCGGGTTGATGGCGTTGAGTTTGCCGTGGTTGAAACCGATAGCGGCCAACCCGAACAGCTGCTGGTGGTGAGCATGAACAACGCGGTCAAGGACAGCGAGCTGGCCAAGCACCTCAGCGTGTACTTGCTGCCGGCTCAACATCCGGACCCCAAGCATCAAGGGAGCTATGAAGGACCGTATCCATGGAGCGCATCGGAGGTTGGGGACGACATCCTTAAGAGCGCCAAAGCGCTCCCGGTAACTCTGGTTGCAGGCGAGCGCGAAGTCATCGAGGCGCACACCTTTAAATTCAAGGCGCCAGCGGGACGCTATCTGTACTTCAGAGTGAGACGGGATCTCGCCAGCTTTGGCGGCTTCCTGCTCGCTGAGGACGCAAGTTCGGTGATCACCGTGGGCGAATTCCCCAAGCTGCTGCGGCTGGCCGGCGAAGGCGCCCTGCTTTCTTTGCGTGGCGAACGACGGCTGACCGTATTGAGCCGCAATCAACCCGGATTCACGCTTGAAATTGCGCGCTTGCTGCCCAAACAGCTGCAGCATCTGGTGTCGGAAAACAACGGCAGCTTCCAGCAGCCTGAGCTTTGGAACCTGGATATCGACCGCCTTACCGACCGTCTGATCAAGCAGGTTGACCTAGGTAAGCAGGATCCAGCGCAGCTGAACTATGAAGGCATCGACTTGGGCAGCTATCTGGCGCCGGATCGACGCGGGATTTTCCAGGTCTCGCTGTTCGAAACAGCCAGTGAGGATGACATTGACAACCGCAACGCCTCCGCGCTTGATCGCCGCTTGATTGTGCTGACCGACCTCGGTTTGCTGAGCAAGCGAACGCTGGACGGTGGACGCGATGTCTTTGTGCAAGAGCTGTCGACTGGCCAGCCCGCGCTTGGCGCGCGCATTTCAATCATGGCGGTGAATGGCGAAACGCTGGAGAGCGCCGTGGTTGGCAGCGATGGACGCGTTCGTTTTGCCGAAGTCGATACCTACCAGCGCGAAAAGAGAGCCATCACTTTGGTCGCCGAGCGCGGCGAAGACATCTCCTTTCTACCGCTCAACCATGCTGAGCACAGCCTGGACTTTTCCCGCTTCAGTATTGGCGGCGAGCAAAATCCCGCCGCGCCCGGGCAGCTCGACGCCTTTGTGTTTTCCGATCGCGGCATCTACCGCCCGGGCGACAGCATCAACATCGGCATGCTGCTGCGCGCCTATGACTGGCAGACGCCATTGGCCGGCATTCCGCTCCAGGCGCGCATCACCGATCCGCGCGGCGCGCTGCTGCTGGACAAAAAAATTGAGTTCAACGCCGAAGGATTTCGTGATCTGAACCTGCTCACCAGCGAGAGCAGCAGCACCGGAAGCTATCTTGCGGAATTGCGCATGATCAAGCCCAATAACGAAATCGGGGAAATGATTGGCAGCAGCTATGTCCAGGTGCAGGAATTCTTACCCGATCGCCTGAAAGCGCGCATCGTTCTGGATCCCGGCCAGAGCGAGGGCTGGGTCGCACCCGAGACGCTGCAAGCGCGTGTCGAAGTGCAGAACCTGTTCGGCACGCCGGCACAGCAGCGGCGCGTCACCTCGACCATCCATCTGACCCCAAGCGGTATGGCGTTCGCGCGCTATCCGGATTTCCAGTTTTTCGATCCGCAGCGCGCCAAGCGCAGCTTCTCGGAAGCGCTGGTTGAGGCAGAAACCGATGCCGATGGCGTCGCGCAACTCGCGCTCAACCTGGGCCAATACGACGGCGCCAGTTACCAGGCGGAGATTCTGATTGAGGCTTTCGAGGCGGATGGCGGTCGCGGCGTCAGCGCCACGCAAAGCCAGCTGGTAAGCAGCAACGCGTATCTCATCGGGATCAAGAGCCGTGACAATCTGGACTATGTGAAGCGCGGGGATGCGCGCAAGCTTGAGCTGCTGGCGGTCGCGTCCGACCTTAGTCCAGTTGCGCCGGCCGACTTGGGCCAGCGTCTGATCCAGATCAACTATGTTTCGGTGCTTTCGCGGCAGGCTTCAGGCGCCTACAAGTACCAATCCGAACTGCGCGAAAAGACGCTCTCCGAGCAGCCGCTCACGCTGGCAAATGGCCAGGGCGCGATTGCACTAGCCACGGGCGTGCCGGGACGCTATCGCCTGGAAATTTTTGACGGCGCAGGCAAGGTGCTCAATATGCGCGCGTTCCAGGTGGCCGGCGAAGGCAACGTTAGCCGCACGCTGGAGCGCAACGCGGAACTCCAATTGCTGCTGGCGCGTGACGATGTACCGCCGGGCGAGGAGCTTGAGCTGTCGATCACGGCGCCTTACGTGGGAGCCGGCCTGATCACCTTGGAGCGCGATCGGGTCTACGCGCACGCCTGGTTTCGCAGTGAAAGCACCAGTTCGGTGCAGCGCATACGAATTCCCGATGATTTCGAGGGCTCCGGCTACATCAACGTGCAGTTCCTGCGCGACCCCGCCTCGCCCGAGATCTACATGAGTCCCTTGAGCTACGCGGTGCAGCCGTTTTCGGCCGGCAAAGGCCATCGCACCCAGCCGCTGCGCATTGATGCGCCCAAGCTGATCAAGCCCGGCCAAAGCGTGGCATTCACGGTGCACACCGACGGCCCGGCGCAGGTCGCCCTTTACGCGGTGGACGAAGGGATTCTCAACGTCGCCAACTACAAGCTGCCGCAGCCCTTGGAGCATTTCTTCCGCAAGCGCACGCTCGACGTGGCCTCGGATCAAATCCTCAGCCTGCTGCTGCCCGAATTCAGCCAGCTGCGCGGTGATGCTGCGCCCGGCGGCGATGCGGAATCAACCCTCAACAATCAGCTCAATCCATTCAAGCGCAAGCGCGACAAACCCGCAGCCTATTGGTCCGGCGTTGTGCCGGTGGATGGCAGCAAGACGTTTCGCTATGAAGTTCCGGAGACCTTCAACGGCCGCCTTAAAGTCATGGCGGTTGCCGCCACTGCGCAGCGCATCGGCAGCGCGCAAGCCGACACGCTGGTGCGCGACGATTTCATTCTGTCGCCCAACTTCCCAAGCAGCGTGGCCCCGGGAGATCGCTTCGAAATCAGCGTTGGCGTGGCCAATCAAAGCGAGGACGTCGAGCAAATCGAGCTCAGTCTAACCGCCGATGCTGGCCTTAAGCTGTTGGACGGCGCCACCCGACAATTGCGCATCAAACACAATGCTGAGTCCAGCGCCCGCTTTGAGGTGGAGGCGCTGCAGCAGGTTGGGGCGGCCGGGATCAAACTCAGCGCACGCGGAGGAAGTCGCAGCGTGCAACGGCGAGTGGAGCTTTCGGTGCGGCCATTGATGCCGTTCCAGGCCAGTGTGCGCGGTGGACGCTTGGCCGCCGGCAGCAACAAACGCGAGCCGGAATTGCGCGCCATGTGGGCACCGTTTAGCAGGCGCGAGGCAAGCATTTCCGCCACGCCTCTGGTCTTGGTACAGGGCCTGCGCGATCAGCTTGAATACTTCCCGCACCGCTGCAGCGAGCAGCTGGTCAGCCAAAGTTTTGCCGATTTGCTGCTTGCCGAACGTCCAGAATGGCGCGCCGATCGCTCTGCGTCCACAGTCCCAAGCAACATCGCGCAGGAACTCGCCCTCGTGTACGCGATATTGAGCGAACGCCAAGGCTCGCATGGCGGCCTTGGTCTGTGGCTGGCAGCACCGGATCCGGAGCCTTTCGTGACCGCCTACGCGGCGCTGCTGTTCGTGGAAGCCAGCGAGCGACAGCTGGCCCCGCCAGCGGGATTGCAACAGCCTGTGATGACCTATCTGCGCGCCATGGCAAGCGATGATGCAAAACGAAGCCTGCCGGACCTTCGCACGCGCGCATTGGCAGCTTACGTGTTGACCCGGCAAGGCATCTTGACCACCGATCTGTTGGCCCTGATTGCGCAAACGCTGCAGTCCGATTTTCCCCAGCAGTATGCGAGCGACCCGGCAGCCGCGCTCCTTGCCGCCAGCTTTGCGCTATTGAAGAAAGACCAGACCGCGCAGCAATGGCTCACGGGTCCGATGAATCGCATGAAGGCTGCGCGCACCACGCCGTATCAATATGACTACTACGATGATCCGTACATCCGCGACGCGTGGAGCGCGTATCTGATTGCCAAGCATTTCCCCAGCCGCATGCTTGAAGTTCAGGCGGCGGCGCTTGATCAACTCAGCCAAGGCATCGCCGAAGGGCGCATGAACACACTCTCCTCGGCGATCACTCTGCTGGCGCTGGACGCGTTTGGCGATCAGCACGGCGACGTGGCGGCGCTGCAGCTCAAAAGCGTGCAGGGTGAAGGCCAGCCGGTGCCGTTCGGAGAGCTCATTGGCATGCTGCGCCAGGGCAGCTATCCGGACGGGCTGAACGCAATCGAGTTTGCCAATGGCTCCACAGCCCCGGTTTGGTATGGCCTGCGCGAATCCGGTTTTGATCGCGTGCTGCCGACCCAAGTGCGGCGCGACGGTATCGAACTGATCCGCGAGTACGTGGGCGCCGATGGCAAGCCCGTCCAAAGCCTCACTGCGGGCGACGAAATTTATGTCCGGATCAAGCTGCGCGGCATCGCCGCAAACGTCTATTCCATTGCCATAATCGATCTGCTTCCCGGCGGATTCGAGGTTGTGCAACCGCGTCCCACCGAGGAGCAACCCGCGCCACCGCCGGTGCAGAGCCTGGGACAAGATGAGCTGCAGCCCGAGTATCAGGATGTGCGCGAGGATCGCGTGCTGACCTACGCGTCAGCGCTGCAAAATGCCCGCCAGTTCAGCTATGCGATCAAGGCCACCAATCCGGGCACGTTTCAAACCCCACCCGCGTTTGCCATGTCGATGTACGACAACAAGGTGATCGCGGTGCAGCCTTCGAACAGTCCGCTGGTGGTGCGCGCGCCGGGCGCCACAAGCGAGGCAAAGAGCCCCTGAGACCAGCTGCGCTGCAGGCGGCCACAAGTGAATCGTTGACCCGCATGAAGTTCCTCGCCAAGAAGCTATGCGTGCAGCGATTGCTTGCGGCCGTCCTGATCTGCGGCGCAGTGCTGCTCACACTGCCGCTATTGCCGCGCCAGGCGCTGCGCTTGGCGCAGTCAGAGTCGGTGGCTGTTTACGCGCAAGATGGCTCGCTGCTGCGGCTTACTTTGGCCAGCGATCAACGCTATCGGCTTTGGGTACCGCTTGCAGAGATTCCGCAACCGCTGCAGCGCGCTGTCTTGCTGCATGAGGACCTGTGGTTTCGCTGGCATCCTGGGGTGAATCCGATCAGCCTGGTGCGCGGCGCCATGCGCACCTACGTGACCGGCGGCAGGCGTCAAGATGGCTCCACGCTGAGCATGCAGCTGGTGCGCCTGCTGACTGGCTTGCGGACCCATGATCCCGCTGGAAAAATCGTCCAGAGCGCTCGTGCGCTGTGGCTGGACGCGCGCTACAGCAAAGACGAAATTCTTGAGGCCTACCTGAATTTCGCCCCTTACGGCGGCAATGTCGAGGGCGTCGGCGCAGCCAGCCTTTTGTACTTTGGCAAGCATGTGCAGGCACTCAGCCTGCCGGAAATGCTCACGCTGGCGGTGCTGCCGCAATCACCGCTGCGCCGTATGGATGATGCGCAGCAGGCAGGCCGGATCAACCGTGAACTTACGGCCGCGCGCAACCGACTGTTCGCGCGCTTTGTGGCGCAGGACGCCACGCTGGCGCAGCAGGCGCCCATGTTCGAGCTGCCGCTGGCGCTGCGCGGACTGAAACAGCGGCCGTTTGCCGCGCCGCATCTGGTGGAGCAGCTGCTGCAGCGCGCCCAGCCGCGCGTGGGCGCCATCCGCTCCCTGCTGCAGCCGCGCTTGCAGCGAATCCTGGAACAACAGACCCACGCCTATCTCGCGCGGCGCAGCCGGCAGGGACTGAACAACGCCTCGGCAATCCTGGTGGATACCCGCAATATGGCGGTGGTCGCACTGCTGGGTTCGGCCAACTACCGTGACGCGAGCATCGCGGGTCAGGTCAATGGCACGCTCGCCCGCCGCTCGCCAGGTTCAACCCTGAAGCCGTTCATTTATGGTCTGGCACTGGACCAAGGCGTGCTGCATCCAGAAACCGTGCTGCGCGATGTGCCGACCGCTTTTGGCCCCTATGCGCCGGAGAACTTCGATGGCGCGTTTGATGGTCCGGTCACGGCCACGGAGGCCCTGACGCGCAGTCGCAATATTCCCGCAGTGTGGGCTGCAGCCCAGCTGACCCAGCCGACGCTGTACCAGTTTCTGCAGGCCGCCGGCGTGCGTGAACTGCGCAGTGAAAAGCACTACGGACTTGCCTTGGTGCTGGGCGGTGGCGAAATCAGCATGCAGGAACTGGCCACCATGTATGCCATGTTGCGCAATGGCGGCAGAGTGCAAGCTTTGCGCTGGACGCAGGCGCAGGCAGTCGGTCAGCAAAGCGCACTGTTGAGCCCTGAAGCTGCATATATCACAGAGCAGATGCTGCGTTCGCGTGCGCGTCCAGGGCAAGTGCCTGGCGCCCGTTCAACGGCGCGCATCGCATGGAAAACGGGCACTTCCTGGGGCTTCCGCGACGCTTGGACCGCCGGCCTGGTTGGGCCCTATGTGCTGGTCGTTTGGCTCGGCGATTTTCAAGGTGCGGGGCATCCTTCCCTGATTGGGGTTGACGCCGCAGCGCCGCTGTTTTTTTCCATTGCGGACCAGTTGCTTGGCGAAGATCCCGCCGCGCGGCAGGAATTTGCCAAGCGCCCAGAATCGTTGCGGCGCATTGAAGTGTGTCGCGCCAGCGGCGGGTTGCCCACCCGCTGGTGCACGCGACGCGTGCTCACCTGGTTCATTCCCGGCAGGAGCCCGGTCCGCATCGATCAGGTTTACCGCCCAGTTCGTTTGCACCGAGACACTGGAGCGCCACTGTGCCCAGGGGATCCAGCTCCATCGATCAGCAGGATATTTGAGTTTTGGCCAACCGAGCTCTCTGAGGTGTACCGCGCTGCTGGCATGCCGCGCAAGACGCCACCGCGCGCCGAGCACTGCTCACGTCTGGCCGATGGCGACGGACAAGCGCCGCGCATCGCCAGCCCAAGACGCGGAACCACCTACAAGCTGCGGCCCGGGCAGCGCGAACTCTCCCTGCGCGCCGATGCCGACGCCGATGTGCAAACGCTGCACTGGTTCGCCGACGAAGCCTATCTGGGTACCACCAATCCGGGCAGCAACTTGGCTTGGAGTCCAATGCGCAGCGCAGCTTATGAGGTGCGCGTGGTGGACGACCATGGACGCAGCAACCAGCGCGCCGTGGAGGTCGAGATCATGGCATTGCAGTAGTTTCTTGCTGCTTCCCAGGCGACGTCCAGGCAGCGAGAACGCGTTCAACGGCAGGCAATATCCAGCCCCGATGAATGTGTATGATCCGTGCTGACACCATCCAGGATTTGTGAATGCTGCACGCGCTTCCCCAGCTTTGCGCTATCTGCCTTTTTTTGCTGTTCATGACCCCAAGTATCGCAACAGCGGCGCCCTATCACGCTCCCTCGCACTGGTTTTTCAACGCCCGCACCCAGCTCGTCGTCGGCACCGTGTCAGACCTTGTTGACGGACGGGTCCAGCTGGTCGATGTCGAAACGCTGCACAGCAGGGACCCGTTGCCCATTCCGATGCAAATCCATCTGCCCGTGTGGGCGGCGCAAAGTTTGCAGAAGGGCACGCGCTATGTGCTGGCTTATTCCATATTCACCGGCAACAACATGCAAAAGGGCCAGTATTTGATCGATACCCGCGGTCCCCAGATCCTGCAGGGGGACGGCATGAGCCCGGCGATTTACCGCGCCGATCCCCAATTGCTCGCCTGGATCGGCGTGGACGCCAAGCGCGCAGCGAAGCAACTTTTGCCGATCGTCATGTCCGGGCTGGCAAGCCAGGATGGACAGCTGCAGGATCTATACGCCGCTGAATTGCGTTTTGCGAAAGGCATGACGGCACTTTTGGGGCCACAGGAGCGCGTGCGTCTGCGCGGCTATTTGCGTGATCCGAATTTTCATCCCTCGGCGCGCGCACATCTGCTGCAGGTGCTGGCGGACGACTCCGACGCCGAAATCAAGGCGTCCGTGGGCGCCATTTTGCGCACGGCCCGGGGCGCCGGTTACGTCGGTGAAAGCCCCAACGAAAGCACGCTGCTGAGCTTTGCGCTGGACCTGGCAACCCGACGCAAGCTGGCGCTGGACCCCCACGATTTAACCCGCATGGTGGCTGCAGACAGCGCAATCATTTCGGAATGGGCTCTCTTCAATCTGCGTTTGAGCGGTGGCAGCGCAGAGCAGGATGCGCTGCACAGCGTGCTTGCGCAGACGCTCCTGGCACCCGATACCAGAGCATTTTTGCTCGACCACCAACGCCGCACCGCGGCCTCGAACCAGTCACCATCGATCAAGAGGGAAACACCATGAAAGCACTGAGATTGGCAGCTAGCCTGCTACTCGGCAGCGCATTGGCCATGAACTGCCAGGCGCAAGAAGTGGGACGTAGCATGAAGAACGACGTGTCACCGCCGCTGCGCGAGATCTTGCGCGACCTGCGTCCCAGCGACCCAACGCCCGGCGATGCGCGCCAAATTCCAAACATCCTGAAAGTACCCGGCCTGGATTGGCAGCCACGCATGCAGGGCAATGGCGCACTCACGCGCTACCAGAGCCAACCGCTCAACATACCCATGCCGGCAATCGGCAACTCTTTTCTCGGGCTGCGCACGGGTTTTGGTTCCGGCGGCGTGCCACCGGACACCAATGCAGATGTCAGTCCAACCCTGATCGGTCAGTGGATCAATACCAGCTACGCGTTTTTCGCCAAGAACTCCGGCGTGCTGGTCAACCCGGGCGGCAATCCGATTCCCGGCAACGCCCTGTTCGCAGGCTTCGGCGGACCATGCCAAAGCACCAATGACGGCGACCCGATCATCCTTTGGGACGACGCCGCAGAACGCTGGGTGATGTCGCAGTTCGTAGTCGCGATTCCTGGCTCGCAGTGCTTTGCCGTCTCCACCAGCAGCGATCCGTTCGGCACCTACAACCGCTATCAATTCAACCACACCAGTGCGTTCCCGGATTACCCGCATATTGGGATCTGGACCGACGACAGCAACACGCAGAACTCCTTCCTGATGGTGTCGCATGACTTTACCGCGCTTAATCCCGCGGTTTTTGCGGGCGCTTCGTTCTGGGCATTTGAGCGCGACAAGATGCTGGCTGGACAGCCGGCCGCGTTTGTTCGCTTCGGCGGTCAGCAAACCGCGTTTGGCGCCGAACCGATCCATCTCAATGGCAAGCGCCCGGCGCGCGGCGGCACCTGCCCGGTGTTCATCCATTTCAACGGCAACTCGGAATACCAATTCTGGGATCTGTGTCTGAACTGGACTGCCCCCGCCACCAGCGTGCTATCGCCACCCACCTTGATACCGGCAGGCTCGCCTTTCGTTCCTTCGTTTGACGACGTGCCGCAACTGGGCTCCACCAATCCGCTGGACGCCTTTGGCACGCACGTCATGTACCAGGCATCCGCGTATTCGTTTGCAGACAACTCGCCCTACTCCATTCTGTTGGCGATCAACCACCACGTGAAAGGACCCACCGAACAGGGCGCCATTCGCTGGGTGCAGTTTGCGCTTGGCGCACCTACCATTACGCTTGATTTCCCGAACGGCCCCAGTGGCAGCGGCGGATTTGAATCTGAGATTCGCCTTGCCGGCAATGCACCGCGCCGCATGACCAAGAGCATTGTCTCCGAAGGGACCTACGCGCCCGATCAGCAAAGCCGCTGGATGGGTTCGATTGCGATCGACCGCAGCGCCAACATGGCCCTTGGGTACACCCGATCGAGCGCGACCACCAACCCCAAGATTCTGGTCAGCGGACGCTTGCTGACTGATCCGGCCGGCTCGCTGCGCGATGAGGTGGAATGCACCGTGGGCAGCACGGGTTCGCAGTTGACCAACGGCGGGCGCTGGGGCGACTACTCCTCGATGTCGCTGGATCCGGCAGACGACTGCACCTTCTGGCACGCCAATGAGTACCTGCCCACCACGGGGAACGCCTACGCCACACGCATATGTTCGGTCCGGTTCCCCGAATGCGGCTTGCCGGACTACGGCGTTTCCGTGGCCTCGGCCGCACGTATCGAGCTCTGCGGCACCACGGCGATGACCGATCCCAGCTATCTGGTTCGCGTTGCACCCTTGAACGGCTTCACTGGTACGGCCGCGCTCAGCGCAACCGGTGTGCCGGCGGGTGCCACCGCAGTGTTCCAGAATGGCGGCGGCATGCCAGTCAACACGCGCTTGACGCTGGTCAATGGACGCTCACTGCCTTCGGGCGAGTACAGCTTCCAAGCAGTGGCTAGCTCTGGCGCCCAATCCCGCAGCGTGCCGCTTAGTTTGGGCGTCTCAAGCGCGATTTCCGGCGTACCCACCCTGAACAATCCGGCCGCCGCAGCCACCGGCGTGCTGATTCGCCCAATGCTGGAATGGACTGCGGTCGCGGGCGCGTTGCGCTATACGGTACAGGTCGCAAGCGATGTCGGGTTCACCAATATTGTCAACGCGGCGACAGTCACCGGCACCAGCTACACAACCAACGTGTCGTTGCTGCCCAACACCGCCTATTTCTGGCGCGTGCGCTCGGAAAACTACTGCGGTCTCGGCGCGTTCTCAAGCGGGCGAACATTCACCACGGGCGTCCCGGGCCAATGCCCAGCTGGCACCAGCATCGTGAACGTGTTCAGCGATGACTTCCAGGCTGGCGCGAACGGTTGGACCACTGCCGGCACCGGCGCCGCAGGCACCAGTGGCTGGGTACAGCAGGCAGCTACTGCGGGCACCGGCTTGACCACGATCGTCTGGACCGGCCGCGACAACGACAACACCAGCGATTTCCAGCTGATTTCTCCCACCATCAACGTGCCCGCCAATGCGCAGGTTCCGCTGCTGCTATTCGATGCCTTCCACAGCTTCGAAATCGATGGCCCTACCGGCTGTTGGGATGGCGCAACGGTTGAAGTAAGCACCGACAACGGTGCGAACTGGACCTATCTGGACGACGGCCGCACTTTGGTGGATCCGTACACCGGAACAATCAGTGCAGGCGCACCGCTGGCCGGCCGCAAAGCCTGGTGTCATATCGCCACGCCGGGCCCAAGCGCACGCGCAATCGTCAATTTGGCTGGCTTCACCGGAGCCATCAGGTTGCGCTTCCGCACCACCTCCGATAGCAACACCGTTGCCACCGCACCGAACGGCATGCACATCGACAACCTAGTCGTTCAACGCTGCCAGTAGTAGTTCCATGAAGGCCTGATTGCGGTGCGATCAGGCCTTACTTCCAAGCCCGCTGGCGTCATCCGGCGGGCTTTCTTTTTTGTCGTCGACCTAATCGCAGAGGCTTGCGCAGGTTCAGCGCGATTTATCGCGTCCGCTCGCAAAGCCCACGCCCCACGCTTCGAGCGCGCATCAGCGCACGCCCGCTGCCGTAGGGGCGCGATTTATCGCGTCCGCTCGCCAAAGCCCACGGCCGTTACCCGCGGAACTCACGCCAGGCCCTGCGATCCTTCGACAAGCGCGGGCTGAACGGATTTGAGGCAATGCGAGGTGTTCAACCTTCGTCGATCCGGTGCGGACGCGATAAATCGCGCCCCTAGGCCAGTTCGGTACGGGATCGATCGTGTGCCGGCGCAGCGCACTCGGACGTTCGGACGCAATAAATCGCGCCCCTGCATTTGACCCGGCCAGAAGTAATAAATCCCGCCCTACCCCCGAACCGTCGGGCGCTCGTCTGGCTCCGTCGCAAGCAGATCCAGCGAACCTTCGTAAACCGGACCGGCGTCGTACAGCGTGAGTGACTGCCCGGGGCGCAAGCGCGCGGCGAGCAGGGCATCGCGCCAAACGAAATCGCACTCGGCGACCAGTCCGATGCTTGCTTGAGCGCGCGCGTGTAGGAGCGAAACGACGATGGGGTGCCGCGGCAGCAAAGCCGCCACGTGGGTGAGCCAGGCATGCCCGAAGCGGGCGCTCGCCTGCTGCGCATCGCCGGGAAAGAAATGGGCGCCAAAGCCGTGCCAGAAAGGCGATTCACCGGCCGCATCCCGGTGCCCGGTGAGCGCCGCAATCACCCTGATGTCGTCCTTGGTATCGCCATACATGGCGCGCAACTGGCGCACGGCCGACAGCACCAGTACGCGCGACAGCTCGCCGCGATCGACAGCCTCCAGCCCGGCACGATCAAGCTGAAAATCGGAAATCTCGCAGGCGCCGGTATGGTCATTGCCGAGCAAGAGCGTGCGCTCGCGATGAAACAAGCCCAGATCTGCTGCGGCATGCACCACGCAGCCAAGGTGGTACCAATAGCGCGGCAGCTCAAGCCCGATGCTGCGCCGGACGCGGATGCAGCCGAGCAATTGACCCGGTGCCGAGGGTGCGCAGGCCACCAGAACCTGATCGCAAGCGCTCGCGTCCATCGCCGCGGCAAGCTCAAGCTCGGCGTTGGGCAGCAAGCTTGCCAGGGCGGGGAGATCGCTGTTGCTGGCCAATCGTATCTGCCAAGCGCTATTCATCGTTCGTCTCCGGGTATCACGCCATACAAGTTCTTAGCGTCCAACTTCTTAGCGTCCAACTTCTCAGCGTCTAACTTCTCAGCGTCCAAGTTCACAGCGTCCAACTTCTTAGGGTCCAACTTCTCAGCGTCCAACTCAGCGACGCGCACCGGATCGCCGCGTTGAACACCCAGCGCATCCATGGTGTGCGCATCAAGCGCCAGCACGCCGGCATCAGGCGCCTCTGCGCGCAGCGTGGCGCGAAAGCCCTGGCGCGCCGTGTTGATCACGATTCGCCAGCGCGGCGCGCGCGCTGAGCTGGCGTGCGGCAGCCTTGGCTGCACCGCTTCGATGCGCGAACGGGCCACTGATTTCAGCATTGCAAGACGCTCTTGCACGGTTGGGCCGCCGTCAAAGATGTCGATGTAGGTGTCGGTATCAAAACCCTCATCAAGCAAGATCGAGAACGGCAGCTCAGCGATCGGATGCAGCTGGCCTATCGCCCATTGCGCCTCCTCGGGCAGTAGCGGCACATAGACCGGGGAAGGCGGCATCAGGTCGGCAATGAAAGCCTTGCTGCGCCCACCGGTCAGTCGCTCAACGGTTGGATAATCCATCCCAAAGAAGCGCCGGCCGACCGCATCCCAAAACGGACAGCGGCCGTTGTCATCGGCAACACCCGCGCTCTCAGCGGCAACCCGGTCGGAAAAGCGCTGTGCGTGCTGGGCGATAAACAGCAGCCGCGCGCGCGACAGCAGCTGCGGCGCAAGCGTGTGCACATAGGCCGGATCGACATGAAAGCTGATCAGCAGCGTGACGTCGGTAAGGTCGTGGCACAGATGTAAGGTGTGAATGCGTGTGGTGACTGCGAGCGGCTTACTGCGATGCACAACGAACTCGTTTCGAAAGCTGTAAAACCGGTCGGAGAAGCCGGCGCGCGCGGCGATGCCGCTGATGCCAATCACGCCGCCCGTGTGCATGTCTTCCAAGGCAAACAAATAGATCTCTTCACCGCTCACATCCTCAGTGGCAAAGGAATCAAGCGAGCGCTGCAAGCGCTCCGTGAGCATCATTCGATCATTCGGCAGCGTGGTGATACCGACCGGACTGGCGGCAGCGAAGCGCTCCAGCGCCGGCAAATCGTCGCGTTCGCAGGGTCGCAGCAAGAAGCGCTCGGGCGACACGTGCGCCGCGCCGCTTGGCTGATCAGCCAAGCCGGAATTCCGGCTGGCAGAGGGATACAGAGCACGATCGGAACTCATGTTGGGTCCTCATTTGACTCGATTGCGGTACCCAGCGCTGCTGGACCCTGCAAGGTGTTTGCGCGCCACGCGGCTGCGCGGGCGCTGCGCTCGTCGCGCGGCGTGTGGCCAAAGCACTGTCGATAAGCGTTGGAAAAGTGCGCCCCGGAAGAAAAGCCGCAGCTCAAGCCGATCTGCAAAATCGACTGCGCGGTTTGTTGCAGCAAGCGGCGCGCGCGGCTGAGCCGCTGTTCGAGATACCAGCGCGAGGGCAGCGTATCCAAATGCTGCTTGAACAAGCGTTCCAACTGCCGGCGTGAAACCCCAACCAGGCCAGCAATGTCTTCCGTCGACAGCGGCTCCGCCAAATTGCTTTCCATCAATGCCACGGCTTCGGCCAATTTGGTTGAGTGTCCAATCCGCGCCGCGATCGGCAGTAGCTGACGGTCAGTGCTGGCGCGAATGCGCTCAAGTCCAAAGTGCAGCAGCAGCTGTCTGACCAACGCCTCGCCGTGCTGCTGACCCAGCCATTGGATCGATAAATCCAGTCCGGAGCTGCCTCCGGCACAGCTGAGCCGATTGCGGTCAATCTCATACCAATGGCCGGAAATAATCGCGTCCGGGTGCGCGGCTGCAAGCGCGGCTGCATGCAGGGCGGGCAAGGTGGCGCGAAAGCCATGCAGCGCTCCGGCTTGGGCCAACCACGCAGCGCCGGTACCCAAAGCAACAAGCAGGCCGCTGCGCTGGTCGATCCGCGTCACGCAGCGCATCAGCTGCTGCACCGCGTCATGATCAGCCCCACCTGGCAGCGTTTCGGCGACCAGACACAGTGCCGCAACGGCGGCCGCGCCGGTCACTCCCAAGCGATTCTCAAGCGCCGCAAGTGAGCCGGTGACCTGTAATGATTCGCCGGAAGCGGTGGTGACGGGCTTGCCGTCTAGGGACCAGAACGAGCACTGATAGGTGGCCGTACCGATGGCTTCATTGGCAAGCCGCAGCGTATCGGTCACGCTCGCCAGGCTCAACAAAGAGCAGCCCGGCAGCAACACAAATGCCCAATGCCTGCGACTAAGGTGAATCATGGACTTTCGCGAAGTAAATGAGCGACCCTCGCCAGCATCGCCCGTCTCGCCTCGCCGAGATGGCTATCGCCTGTCATCGCGAGCGCAGGCAGAGATCTGCAATTCTGGCCTGTCATCGCGAGCACAGGCAGAGATCTCAGGCCGCCCAGAACGAGATTTCTCCCTGCGGTCGAAACAACAAAGCCAGTCGCAACAACCCAGCCACCAACCGCCATTCTGCGCGCAGCCGTCATGCGCAGTCGCAGAATCCATAGCGCCAGGTTTCGATGAAACTGAACTGGTTTCAAGCCAACCGTCATGGCGCGGAGCCACCCAGGAACCTCAAGTACGTCCCGAGCCTCAGGCCCGCGATCTTGGGCGCGACGACGTTCAAGACCCGCGCCGGGGCGGTGATCAGGCATCTGGCAGTGCGCGTGATTTTCGGCTGCAAACGATAGGCCTTGGCGTGAAACAGCAGGCGTGAGGACAATCGATGATGGCACCTTCGGTCAGGCGTCGCATGACAACCCAAGCGCGCGGCGGCGATCGTGCAACTTCGTGTCGCTTTGCTGCAATCCAGCCCATGCGCTTGGTCGGATGCTTGCCCTTGGGCACCGCTCATGCGCCGGGAAAAGGCCCGCCGCAGGCCATTTGCAAGCCACCACTAGGGGCAGCGAACGAATGCACCTTTCGCATTTGCGACAACAACTTGCTCCTGCGCGACGTCACCGCACCAGTACACTGGCCTGAGCGCGATTGCCCGTTAGAGTCGCCAGCACCACGTGTTAACTCGGCGTGACGATGCGCCGATGCGCTCGACACGTTCCCACCTCGACTTTGAATTGTTTCGTCAGGAGCATCCATGCATATCCAGCGTACCCGCAGCTCGTCGGCAGTCATCAAAACCCGCGAGCGCTCCGTGCTTGCACTTGCGGTGGCGCACGCCCTGCTCTTCACCAGCGGCGCAAGCTGGGCGCAAGACAAACCAGCCGTCGAAGATGAAGTGACTGAGCTGAACTCCGTGTTCGTCACGGGCTCTAGGATCAAGCGCACGGATGCGGAAGCCGCGCTGCCGGTTGAAATAGTGACGCGCGAAGAGATTGAAGCGCGCGGCGTAACCACCGCGGCAGAACTGGTGAAGACCTTAACCGCCAACACCGCGCCTTTGTCAGACGGCGCAAGCATCACCGACGGCACCTCCGGCCAGCGCGGCTTCAACGGCGCCAATTTGCGCGGCATTGGAGTCTCCAGCACGCTGATTCTGCTCAATGGTCGGCGCCTGGCGAACTTCGCCTCACCTGGCGATGAGGCGGGCGTGGACTTGAACAATATTCCGGCCGGCGCGATTGACCGCGTTGAAGTGCTTAAGGACGGCGCCTCGGCCATTTACGGCACGGACGCCATCGGCGGCGTAATCAACTTCATTACGCGACGGGATTACCAGGGACTGGATCTATCGGTCACCGCAGCCGACACCCAGGAAGGCGGCGCAGAAAAATATACGGCAACGATCAGCGGTGGCTTTGGCGATCTGGATAGCGATCGCTTCAACGTGTTCGGCGCGCTGGACTTTCAGCGCCTTGGCGCACTGCGTTCCGGCCAGCGCGACTTCATCCGCGAGCGGCCGTTGGCCCAGCTGTTGCCCGCCCTGCTCTCAAGCAACACCTATCCTGCGAACATTGACGTCAGCTCAAGCCAGCGCAACGCGCTGATCGCGGCTGGTCTGCTGCCGGCTGGAACCACCCGCACGCGGGTCAATCCCAGCTCGCCGCAGTGCAATCCACCGGCGACCGTGTTCGCGCTGCAGGGTCCGGGCGGTCCGGTCGCGTGCAGTTTTGACTATATGGAGGACACCGAGATCTATCCGGCGTCCGACAAGCTGGGCTTTATTGGGCGCGCATCGGCACAAATTTCAGACAACCAGCAAATTTTCTTCGAGTTGTCGTTCGCACGCGCGGAAACCGAATATCGGCTCAGCCCGAATCCAATCCGGATTCGCAATTTGCCGGTTGCCATCCTTCCCGACGCCTATCGCAGAGCACTCACGGGTCCCGGCCTCGCCACCACGTTCAGCGGCATTCGCTATCGCATGAAGGAAGCCGGCAATCGCACCAATCAGGTTACGAGTGAAGGCAGCCGGATCGTGCTCGGAAGTGAGGGGATGCTGGGTGACTGGTTCTACGACGCAGCGCTGGTACGCAGCCAAAACGAGGCGATCGACCGCTATGTCGATGGCTATGTTCGATTCAGCGAATTTGTGGCCGGCGTAACGTCGGGTGTGATCAACCCGTTCGGCGCCTCGAGCGCCGCGGGTCTGGCGTTGATCAACAGCGTCAAGATTGACGACGAGGCGCGCAAATCGCGCGGCACCACCGAAAGTTTCGACTTCAACCTCAGCCGCTCGCTGTGGTCAATGGATGGTGGCGATGTGGGCTTGGCGCTGGGCGGCGAATTTCGTCGCGAGGAACAGCGCTTCACGCCCTCTGCCCTGCTGCTGAGCAACAACATCGCAGGCGATCGCGACAGCGGACGGACCGCAGGCTCCACTACCGATCTGCGCGCCACACGCGACCGACGCCAAATCTATTCCGCGTATTCCGAGCTGCGCGCGCCATTTACCGACACGCTTGAAGTACAAGCAGCGCTGCGCTTTGACCAATATGAAGACGTGGGTTCCAGCGTCAATCCCAAGCTGGGTGTGCGCTGGCAGCCGGCGCCAGAACTCGTGCTGCGCGGCTCCGCCGGCACCGGTTTCAGAGCGCCATCGCTCAATGACCTGAAGCGACCAACCGTGTTTGGCGTCACTTCAAGCCTGATCACTGACCCTCAGTGCGCCGCACTCGAAGGCAGTATCGATCTGTGCACGGATCAGTTTCCCCTCGAACGGCGCAGCAATCCAAACTTGGATCCAGAGCGTTCGCGCCAGCTCACCTTCGGCGCCGTGTATGAGCCATCGGAGTTCTGGGACGTGGGCCTGGACTATTGGCTGATTCTCAAAAAAGACGTGATCAGCACGCTGGGCGAACAGATCATCATCGAGAACCCTCAGCGGTACAACGGCACCAATATTCGGCGTGACAGCACGGGCTTCATCAACAACATCATCCTCCAGAAGGAAAATCAGGGGCGCTTGAAGACCTCGGGCATCGATATCAGCGGTAGCCTGAGCGGTGAAGAGGGCGACTGGGGCCGATTCAGTGCCGACTTGAGCGGCACCTATGTGCTCAAATACGAACGCCAGTTCGGTCCGCTGGAGCCCTATCGCAGCAATCTGGGCCGCTTCCTCAATGACCAAGTCATCCAGCGCTGGCGACACCGTATTGCCTTCAATTGGGACCTCGGCCCGGTCGGAGTTTCACTAGCCAGCACCTATTCGTCCGGCTACACCGATCAAAACACCACCTTCGATCCATTTACCAATACACGCCTGCCTGAGCGCGACGTCGAAGCCTATAAGCTTTGGGACCTGACCAGCTTTTGGGAAGTCAACGAAAGCTTGAAGCTGCGGGGCGGCGTGCTGAACCTGCTTAACGAAGAACCCCCGTTCTCGAATCAGGCGTTCTTCTTTATCGCAGGCTACGACCCCACCTATACCGATCCACGCGGCCGTTCGTACTACGTCGGTGTCGAGTACAAGTTCCAATAGTCCAAACGCTGCGCAGGCCCCGACCCGCCCAAGCATTCCTTGGGCGGGTCCAGCCATTCGGCCCGCGCCTGAGAACGCCTTGTAAGGGGCTTGATCGTCGGACGCAAGAGTCAATGCCTATGGCACGACACATGCGCCCTAAAGCCCCAGAACGGTCACTGCGCGCGCAGTCGCGGAATGCACCAGCCCGAAACTCACTCGACCCAGCACCGTCATTCCGCGCGCATTCGCGGAATCCACGACGCGCCTTGAAGCCTCAGGACGCCCCCTCAACGCCCAAGAACGGTCATTCCGCGCGCAGTCGCGAAATCCACGACGCGCCTTGAAGCCTCAAGACGCGCCCTCAAAGCCCCAGAACGGTCATTCCGCGCGCAGTCGCGGAATCCACAGAACGCGAAGCGCGCCCGCTGAAGCCCCAGAACGGTCATTCCGCGCGCAGTCGCGGAATCCACAGAGCGCGAAATGCTTGCCAAGCAACCGAAATCATCTATCGCGCTTCGCGGTGACCGAAGACAGCGACAGCTAGTGCTTCCTAGAATCGGACTTTTCTGAGCCGTTCGAAGCATCCGCAGGCTTTGCCGGCTGGTCACCAATGATCGACTTCGCGGGACAAACTGAAAAAATCGGACACTTCTTGCACCCAACCGCGAGTGCTACCGGACAAAGGGTCATGCGTGAGCTCCAACTGGGTTGAGGCGTGCAGCTTAGGCCTCCGCCGTCAACGCGTCCACCTATCGCAGCCAATCTAAACGCAAACACTCGCGCTCGCTTGCGACCGGCCATAGCACTCAATCACCTCGAAGCAAGGCCTGGGCCGCCGGGAAGCAACGCCGCCCCAGGCCTTGTCAGGGCGAGCCGTGAAGCGACGCGGAGATCCATTCCCTTGCTTCGCGGCAAACCTAAACGGCAGCTTGGACTGCGTTGCAAAACCCATCATCGCGCGCAAATTAGGACGTCCGTTTCGAAAAAAAATGCTTTCACTTTAAGCCCCCCCCTGACCCAAGATTTCCTCCCAGATTTTCCCAACAAATGCCAGATTTTAGCCACAGGCCCTAGATGTAAACGATTCACGCACACTGTTACAGTTCATCAAATCGCCTTGGTTTCGGGCAATTGTTGTGCACTAATTTTCGCGAAATCTTAGGAATTGACCCGACCGCATGCTGCCAACTTTGCTCTGCGTAGATGACGAACCACTTATTTTGAATTCCATCGAGCGGCTGTTCGAAGACGATTTTGAGGTCGTCAAAGCCACCAGCGGCGCCCAGGCGTTACAGCAGCTCAAACAGCAGCAGATTGATGTGCTGATTTCGGATCAGCGCATGCCGGGCATGACCGGCGTGGAGCTTTTGGAACAAGCCAAGACGATTTCCCCGGCCACGATGCGCATTCTGCTGACTGGCTATGCCGATCTGGGCGCCGTGCGTGCCGCGGTCAATGCGGGCGAGGTGTTTCGGTATTGACCAAGCCGTGGAGCAACACCGTATTGCGCGAAACCGTGCGCTATGCGCTGGCAGCAGCGCGCGCCAGCGCAGGCTACGCGGGCGCGCTGAACCTTCACGCCAGCGCTTCCAGCCAGTCAGCCGACGCGTTGCCCGTCGGCTCAATCTTGGTCTTGGACAGCGATATCGGCGCGGCGCGTGCCACCGCCGAGGCGGCCGGTGCCGGGTACATCGCGCACATCGCCCACAGTTTGTCCGGTGCGATGCAAATACTGGAACCAGATCCTACGATTTGGCTGCTGCTGACCGAAGTGCGCGTGGATGGCGAAGAGGTTGCCGATTTTCTGGCCGTGCTGAAAACCGTTAACCCCACACTGATTGCCATGACCACAACCGGCATTCACGATGCACTCATCGTAATTCGGCTTATTAATGAAGGGCAAATTCTGCGTTTCATTGCCAAGCCCTTGGAGCCCGCAAAATTAAGGCTCGCGCTGCAATTTGCTTTGGGCCGACATCAGCAATTGAAAAAACAAACACAGCTACAGGTGCGCTTTCGAACTGAGCTGTCGAGTCAATCGCAGTTAATTCTGGCGCGCGCCACCGATGCGTACGCCAGCAGCCAAAACATTGCTGCGCCTCTGCCCGCCGGATTAGCTCCGGCGCTCCTGGACAATAAAGCAAGCGGCGGACTGCTAAGGCGCGTTTTTGCACTTTTTGGCCGTTAACTTTCGTGGTGTCAAGCCAGCTCCGAAGATGAAACTGGTCGCGCGAGCCATCAATTTAGATTTTCTCACTCCCTTCTCCGTTTCCAACCTCCTCCAAACAGGGGAGGCAGCTAAAAGGCCGATTCTCAACTGATTGCGGCGAAGCTGAACGATTTCCTCATTAACATTAGATCAACCTTTATTTATTAGGAGCCCTCATGGCCGAAGCGATTACTGAGCGCGACAAATTAGCCCTTGACAGATCAGGTGACAAACCAGGCGGCGGGCTGGCGCGCTTATTGGGCTTACTGGTCATGCTGCTTATTATTGCGCTGGGGATTTTTGCCTCCGATCGTTTTGCGCGTAATTTGGAGGACAGCCAACGCCAGGCGCGAACCGCGCAGCTGCGCGAGCTGACGGCAACCAATCAAAACAGCGCAGCGGGCGCGCTGAAAGTATTGGAGGAAACCCTGGCGGCATTGTCCGCCTACGGGCGCAGCGCGCAGCCGTTTGACGCGAATGCATTCACCGGCCTCGCGAACAGTGCACTGGCGCGCAATCCGGCGCTGCGCGCGGTGCTGTACGCGCCGCTGCAAACCAGTCAAGCGGCAGCGCCGCCGACAAGCGACGCCGACATCTTGGGAACCATTGGAACTACGCGCACCACTGGCGAAGCCGCAAATGCGCCCGCTGAATCCCCGGCGGGAATGTTCGAACGCAACTGGCTTGGCGCGCTGGTGCCTGCAGCGCAGCGCGCACGCTATCTGCCAATCATCCAAGTTCATCTCAGCAAAGACGCCGATCCCTCATTTGCAGCCACGCTGAAGGGCCTGCAGGGCCTGGATGTGCTTAGCGACGCCGAATGGGCCGCATCACTGAGTGATCCAAGCAAAAACCTGAGCATCAGCTACCGGTCATTGGCGAAGGGCAATGCGCTGATCCTGCTGCCTATCTATGCAGCCGATGGCTCTAACGGCGGTACGCTGGGCCGCGTTAGCCTGCAGGGCGCGATTCTGGCCGAGGTGGAGATTGCGCGGCTACTGGGCGCGGCATCTGGACTGAAAACGGGCGAAACCGTGCGCGCGTCGGCGCGGGTGTTTGACGCCACCGATCCGTCTGGCTTAAAGCTGCTGTTTCCCAGCGCAAAGCAGAGTTTGGAAACTGCGGCTGTCGCGCCCCAGATAGCGACGCAAAAGGCGCGCGATTTGCAGCGCTTGGACTTCGCCGCACTCGGCCGCAATTGGCTGGTAGAAACTGAACCGCTGGCCACGTTTTATCAGGCCGACGACAGCAACACGCCGCAACTGGTGCGCTATGGCGGTATCGCGCTCAGCGCACTGGCCGCGCTATTGCTGCTGAATCTGATTACCCGCAACGCTCGCATTGAAAAGCTGGTCGGCGAACGCGGCGCGGCGCTTTCGGATGCCTACACCCAGCTACGCGATTCCGAGCTAATGACGATGCAATCGGAAAAAATGTCCTCGCTGGGGCAGATGGTGGCGGGCGTGGCGCACGAAATCAACACGCCGCTGGCCTTCGCGGCCAGCAATGTTGAGCTGCTCAAAGAGCGCATGGAGAAAGTGAGGGAAACCGTTGCCTTGCAAGACGCCCTGCTCGGGCAGCTGAAACTCTGGCCAAACCTTGATCAAGCGGCAAGAAATGCCTGGTACCACCAGGCTCTGGAGCAATCCGGCAAGATCGAACGACTGGCGAGAAAAACGCTCGGCAGCACCGGCGCACTGGTCGATGAAAGCATTGAAGGACTTGAGCGCGTGCGCGATTTGGTGGCCACGCTGAAAGACTTTTCGCGCGTCGATCGCGCTGCGGAGGATGAAGTTGACCTGCATAAGTGCATCGAAAACACGCTTAAGATTGGCTTTAACGTGGTTAAACATAAAGCCGAATTGGTGCGTGAATTTAGCGACTTGCCGCGCGTGCGCTGCAACCCATCGCAAATCAACCAAGTGCTGCTTAATTTAATTACCAACGCCGCTCAAGCAATGAAGGATTTTGGCCAAATCCGCCTCAGCACCCGCCATCTCGGGGACTTTGTCGAAATTGACATTGCCGACAATGGCGTCGGCATGTCGGCCGCGACCATGAAGAAGATTTTCGAACCGTTCTACACCACCAAAGCTTCAGGCGAGGGTACCGGTTTGGGGCTGGCCATTTGCGACAAAATCATCAAAGCGCACGGCGGCAGTATTTCGGTGCAATCTGCCGAAGGCACCGGAACAACATTTACGCTGCGCTTGCCAGTGCGCGGACCCGCGCAAGCAGACGCTTAGGAGAACCCATGAACACCAGACGAACCATTTTAAGAAACCTCAGTGCCGCAGCCGCCGCAATCGTCGCTGCCGGCGTGTTGCCCGGCTGCAGCCGCAGTCAAACCGGCGATGGCATACCAAAACTACGCCTAGCCGCGTCAATTTATGTTGGATGGATGCCCTGGATGCTGGCAGCCCAATCCGGCCTGCTGGCGGCGCAAAGCAAACAGCGCGGACTCGACATCAGCCTGCTGCGCGGCGACTACGCGGAAACCATTGATCAGTATCTCAGTGGCCATGCCGACGCGATCGTGATCACCAACATCGATGCCTTGGGCGCGTTTGCGGAAAGCAAAATCGCCAGCGACGTGATTCTGATCGGCAGTTTCAGCGCTGGCAACGACGCGCTATTGGTGCCAGCCGGGCAAACCGGCTTGGCACAAGACGGCGAAGTGGGTTTGGTGAAAAACTCGGTCAGCGAATATGTGCTGGATCGCTATTTGGAAACGCAGCAGCGTGCACTGAGCACGCTTAAGTTAACCGACGTTTCTGACGCCGACATGGCTTCGACCTTCGTAGCTGCCGGTAATGCGCTGGCCGGGGTGGTGACCTGGAACCCAATCGTGGCCGCTATTGAGGCGAACGCGGGTGGCAAGCGCCTGTTTGATTCCAAAGCCCTGCCCGGTGAAATTGCCGACAGTTTAGTCGTACGTCGATCGGTGCTGGAAGCCTACCCGGAGTTTGCTCAGGCGCTTTTGGGCACTTGGTTCCGGGTCATGCAGCAGATGCAGGGTGCGGACAAAGCCGATGCCTTGGAAAAGCTGGCCGCACTCAGCGGATCCAGCGTGGCGGAATATCAGGCTCAGCTGGATTCCACGGACCTAATGAGCGACAAAAGCAAAGCGCTGGCTGCAATGGGCAATGCAAATCTCCCGAAAGTGATGGAGCGGGTTGGCAACTTTGTAGAATCCCGCGGGCTTGCAAAAACTGACCGCCCCAACTGGGTATCGTTTGGCGCAAATACCGCCGGCACGCTGCGTTTTAATCCAGCACCGCTGCAGCGACTCGTCACCGCGTAATACAACGGAAGGGGCCGGCACACTTTTTAAGCACTCCCGATTTTTCAGCACTCCCAGGCAGCCCAGCCCTTCACCGATTTTTTGAACAGCACCAGGATTCCGAGCGCCCAGCAACGCATAATCGGACCGCGCATTTTGTAGAGCTTCCCAGCCTAAGGGCTTAGCCTGAAGTAACATTGGCACATAATTGAATTTGAGCAGCTTTACGAAGAATTGAAGGCCATTGCGCATCGGCAAATCGCCCGCTATGCCGGCCATACGCTCAATACCACCGGTTTGGTGCACGAAGCCTATTTGAAGCTTGCGCAGCATCGCGCTTCGGAGGACCGCGCGCATCTGATCAACACCGTAACCCGCGCGATGCGGCAAATTTTGGTGAACGCAGCGCGTGCGCGAGCGACCAATAAGCGCGGTGACGGTGCACTGTGCGTGGGGTTGGGGGATGCGCAAGCGCTCGGCGCCGCCGCCGCCGACGCGGACGCGGCTCCGATAGAGCTGCTTGCCTTTGACGAGGCGTTGAGCCAGATCAGCCACAAACATACCCGGATGGGGCGCGCGCTGGAGCTGGCATTTTATGGCGGCGTCACGCCCGCGGAAATTGCCGTGCTATTGGACGTCAACCTGCGCACCATACAGCGCGATCTTCTGGCGGCGCGCACGCTGGTGCTGGCGGCGCTGCGCGATTGAGCGGCACGCTGCCGATGGGTGGTGCCGATGGGTGGCACTCTGGGAAACCGCTAGATTGCCAACACGGGCGAGGCGTAACATAGCTAGCTAACTCAACTTAGAGTCTAGCGCATGAAAACGCTAGCGCTTTCGGAAGCAAAAAATCGATTCTCTGAGGTCATTGCGTAGGCAGAAGCCGGGCTAGAGGTCGCCGTTACCCGTCGCGGCGTGGTGGCTGCGAAAGTGGTTGGGTTACGCAACTTGGATGCCAGCCAACAGCCCAGTCGGGTTTCGGTCCACTATGCGCACCAAAATTTAATCGTGCACCGCGATCTAAAGCCCGCTAACGTGTTGATCACCCATGACGGCGCGCCGAAACTGCTGGACTTTGACGTCGCGAAAAGTTTGCAGGAACACAGCGACGTAACCACAAGTGCCGCACCCATGACCTTTGCCTATGCGGCGCCTGAGCAGATCAAAAACGAGACCATTACCACGGCGCCAAGTAGCGCACTGAGCAGTCTGTCCGGAAGGCAAGCCACGACCGCACATGCCGATCACTACCGAGACGCGGGCAAAGCTGCCTTTCAGCCCGAAGGCCTGCATCTGGGTTTTGTTGCCCA
>Ga0163144_10006244_pt1 | contig 26347 bp, 23 predicted proteins | sample OliLak19BULKMAT1_FD_123175 | JGI IMG/M metagenome (GOLD analysis project Ga0163144, IMG submission 123175) | Freshwater microbial mat bacterial communities from Lake Vanda, McMurdo Dry Valleys, Antarctica - Oligotrophic Lake LV.19.BULKMAT1 | ecosystem: Environmental > Aquatic > Freshwater >...
GCTAGATCCCTAGCCTATTTTTTTGCCGATCTCTTAATCGTGGGCGGACTTTATGCTTTAGCAATCAGCCTCGATGCCTGGTGGTTTTATCCTTTCTTTTGGTTTGCTACTGGCACCATGTTTTGGGCGTTGTTTGTAGTCGGACATGACTGCGGACATGGTTCTTTTTCGCGCCATCGCTGGTTAAATAATCTAGTAGGTCACATTTCCCATAGTTTAATATTAGTGCCGTTTCACGGTTGGCGGATCAGTCATCGCACCCACCATGCGAATACGGGCAATATCGATACGGATGAAAGTTGGTATCCCCTGACTGAAAGCACCTATAACTCGATGAAATGGTATGAGAAATTTCTGCGCTTTGAGGCGTTATTGTTTGTCTATCCGCTCTATTTATTTCGGCGATCGCCTTCCAGGGAGACTGGTTCACACTTCCATCCTGATAGTCCATTGTTCAAAAAATCAGAACGGAACGATGTCATTACTAGCACAATTTGGTGGGCTGGCATGATTACGCTGTTAGCTATAGTTGGCTGGCAGTTTGGCATTTGGGCTTTGGTGAAGTTCTATGTGATTCCCTACGTAATTTTTGTGATGTGGTTAGATTTGGTAACTTTCTTACACCACACCGAAGCGGATATTCCTTGGTATCGTGGACAGGATTGGTACTTCCTCAAGGGTGCGCTTTCGACTATTGATCGCAGTTATGGCATTTTTGATGAGATCCATCACAACATCGGAACTCATGTGGCTCACCATATTTTTATTGGCATTCCTCACTACAATTTAAAAGCGGCAACAGAATCGCTAAAACCAGTATTGGGCAAGTATTATCGTGTGTCTACTCAACCGATTTGGCGATCGCTATTCGCATCTCAGTCAAGCTGTGCTTTTGTTTCAGATCATGGCGATACGGTTTATCATCAGCCTAAGAGCAATCTAGTAGCAAATCCTGGCTCTTAATTTATCAATAAAATCAAATCAATAAAATCAATAAAATTAGATAAATAAAAAAGCTTGAGTAAGTTAATTCTCAGGCTTTCTTTTTTTGAACTACTTGGCGTTGCGATGGGCAGAAATCTTTTATACTGCTGCAAGATCAGAAACTAGGTTAAAACTGGGCCCGTTTCTTCAGCAGTTCAGCGATCGGTAAATTGATTTCGGCTTTACCCTCAAATACTGTGCCAATTTCTCCTTTGGTAAGGGTAATCTTGCTTTGCGCAATTCCTTCTACAGGCAAGGGAATATAACCGATTTTTTCCACCGTTTCCGTAGCTTTGTCTAGATAAAAAGAGACAAATGTATTTACTTCTTTCCTTTGGGTAGAGGCAAAATTGATATAGATAAATAATGGTCGAGAAAGGGGTTGGTACTGCACCTTAGTAACAGATTCTACCGAGGGAGCGATCGCCCCTTTACCGCTATCGATTGGGAGGGCGCGTAGCTTAGCTTTATTCGCTTGATAGTAAGCAAAACCAAAATATCCTAAAGCATTGGGGTCAGCACTCACCCCTGCGACCAGTTGATTGTCATCTTCGCTGGCGGTGTAGTCTTCTCTGATCACTCCATCTTTAGCCAAAATCGCCTGGGTGAAGTAATCGCGAGTGCCTGAGTCTTTGCCTGGACCAAAGAGTTTAATTGGTTTTTTGGGGAAGCCAGGGCGTACTTGATCCCAAGTTGTGGCTCCACCCATAGACCAGATTTTTTTTAGTTCGGCAGTGGTAATATCCTTTGCCCAGGTATTTTGCGGATTGACTACCACGGTCAGAGCATCATAGGCGATCGCTAATTCGAGGTAACGCACATTATTCTGGCGACAGGTTTCCATTTCTTTAGTCGAGATCGGACGAGAAGCATCATTTATGTCAGTTTCGCCCGCACAAAATTTCTTAAATCCGCCACCAGTCCCAGAAAAAGCAGACTCAGCGTTGATTTTCCCCACATTTGCCGCATTGTATCTTTCCGCGATCGCTTTGGTAATTGGATAAACAGTGCTAGAGCCATCTACCTTAATATTTTTCGGTGGTGCAGGAGGTGCTTCGGGCGGGCTACAGGATTGTATTAGGGAAGTCAGTCCAATCAGCGTGGTTAATGTAAACATCAATTTTAAAGATTTGGGAAAGCTGTTTATAATCATGTTCATAATTGGCACTAGATACTAGGAATAGATAGGCGTTGACAAGCAAAACGGCAGCGATCAAAAAAACTTAGGACAAATATTTGGAGAATTGATATATCTATTATTTCAATATATCTAGCAATTAGAGACTAATTTTCGATTTAGGAATAGACCTAAAATTTTGTGGTTTTTAAGGTTTTTTGATGTAATTTCTGGGCTGAGCTAGTCTTTACGAGGATTTATATCTTTTAGGACTTACGCAAAAAATAAACCAAACATTGTAAATAGGGGGTTTGGGGCACAGCCCCAATTGAGGGCGAAGCCCTCAAACTCCCACTAATAAGAGATTTCCATATTTAGCCTGCGTAAGTCCTATCTTTAATACGAAATTATCATTTCAAGAAAAATTGATCGGTTAAATTATGGTTAATTGTTATTTATGATTGGGTTAAGATTGGTCAATTTCATCCTTTGACAGGCAATTTCTAAGGTTGGGAATTTTGCCCGAGCGACGGAAAGTGGCAATACATTCTTCCAATTCCAGAAATTGACTCAAATTTAGTCAGTAGTAGATCCATTTGCGATCCTGCCGCGCCTTTATCAAGTTGGCATCTTTGAGCGTCTTCAGATGAAATGACCGCTTGGATTGAGCTTATACCCAGGCGATCGCTCAGATCACAGACTCAAAGCTCTTGATCGCGCAAAAGCTCTAAAATATTGACTCGCAAAGGTGCAGAAAGGGCGTGGAAGCCAAACAGAATGATTGGGTCAGGACTTTTTGCCAATTTTTGCCAATTTTTTCAAGCGCAATTACTGAGAATTAATCTGCCAGGATTTGCCAAGTAGCCCCATGTTTAGTCTGTAGTGCTTCCCATGCTTCAATTTGCCCCACTGCATACTCGCCAGGCTTGCCCCATTGCAAAAAAATGCTCAGCAGAGACTTTTGCTCATCCCCCAATAATCGGATAGCATAGGTAATGAAGTTCCCTCGCTTGGCTTCGCCTGTCTCAAAGCGCACCTGAGTGATCTTGTCCATATTTAGGTGAAACTCGAAGACTTCGGCATGCATATTGGCATAATTCCCCTTCTCTAACTGAGCATAGAATAGCTTCTCAATCGTGCCTTTTGCTTCTAATACTGCTCCATCATTGGTGACAATTAGACGTACTTGACCCAGAGCATGACATTCTTCTAAAAAATCTTTGAGTGTGGCGTTCATAGTAAATTAATAAGTGTAAATTAATTAGAGATTTATCTAATCCTACCGTAGTAACTAATGAAAATTCGCATTTCCATTCCTAGTACCCGTACAAATGAGATCAACATTGTGCCGTTGTTGGACGTGGTTTTTGCAATTTTAGCAGTATTTGTGTTGTTGATAGCTGGACTGTCTGAACCGCAATCTATTGGCGTGGATCTGCCTAGTCGTAGCGATCGCGCATCTGCTCAAACCAATAATATTCAACCAGAACTGCTGATTCTAACTTTAGACAATCAGGGAAATCTATTTTTAGCTGATTTACCAATTTCAGGCTTGAACCTAGAGCAAGCAATTATCAATTTCTTGACCCAAAAGCCCGATGGACTGGTGGTACTAAATGCCCAAGATCAACGCGTTAGTTATCAACAGGTGGTATATAGGTTGGCGGAATTACGCAAATTGGCAGGAGACCGAGTAGCGATCGCTACTTCTGTAGCTGATTCTAAAGATGATTTAAATAAATGAATTTGATCCTTCAATCTCGCTTTGCCTGGACAGTAATTCTATCCGCAATCGCTCATGGATTAGGGCTTTGGCTCATTCCTAGTCCAGTTAAAATTAGTAACGAAAGTCATAAACCTAAGCGGATCTCCATCGTGAAGGTAGTTTCTTTACCAAAATTAAAGTCCCTAGAAACAGAGAGTGATGTAAGTGATCAATTAAAAAAGCCAAATGAGAATCTGAATCTAAATAAGGACGCTCCAACCTCTGAAAAACTTGCGCCTTCCCTTGATCAAAAATTCTCAGTGTTGCCTTTGCCAAATCAACGACCGCTTTCTACTCTCAATACCGATATTAATCTACCCAAAATCGCCATGAGTGAGTCAGATTTAGCTGAAAATAGCGATAAGATTGAATCTAAGCCAAAAATAGAAGCTTCAAAACAAGAAGTTAAGCAAACAGAGCTACAAAAGAACTCAAAAGTAGACCCGAAAAAAATAGACCAGAAAGTCGAGATCAATTCAACCTCAGACTCTAAGCTTGAATCTAAACCCAAGCAAACTACTTCTCCTGCCAAAAAGAGTGCGATCGCTACTTCTATTCCAAATACTAATACCTCTGAGGATTCTGCTACTTCCTCTTTATCTCCTCCTCCAGCCTTCACCAGCACACTCTCTCGCATTTACCAAGATTATGGCATCGAAAACTTAATCTCGCGCCAGATTGCGCCCCGTGAAGCCTTGATTAACCCAGACAGGCGAGAACCAGGAATTGGCTGGATTTCACCAAATACCACTACTAAACAAGCTGGTACAGTCACAATTGTGTTGATTGTTGCTCCTGATGGTAAAGTAGAACAGGAATTAATCAATGATGACGATCCAGCCGAATTAAGGGAAATCGCTCAACAAACCGTGAAAGGCTATTATGAGAAGTTTCAGCCAATTGAGGCTAAGTGGACAGGGAAATATCGCCTTGTTACTATTCGATTTGAATTTCCGTGATCCAATCTTAATCTTTTAATCTGCAATTTGATCGCAAAGAAACTCGATTTGAATATCGTAAACAGATAGTTGCTTTTGATGTCTATTCCAGCCTCTATCTATTGCGATCGCTATTATTGGTTTCTGCTGATGAGATAGGGCTACAGCGATAAACTTGCGATCGCTGGGATCAAATTTTTCTAAAGATTTAGATTTTGGAAACTCTGCAAATTTATGTTCCGCAATTTGGGTGATTTGAACTTGCTCACAATGTTTAGGATTACTCTGATTGGTTAAGATCCACTTTAAGAAAGCATCACCAACCCCTGGTTGCCCCGAAGGATTTACTTTCTTTTCGTACTCTCTAATAATTAACCTATTATTGTCAATCACTAAAACTCCTGATTTTTTACATCTGTCCAGCCATTTGATACAGGAGATTACACATTTTGGAGAAGCTTGAGGCGATTCTCGATAATTTGCCACAATTAAAACATTTGTATCTATTACTTGGTACATATTTCGATTTAATGCTTCATTTGTCGGTGCATTGCCGCTTCAGTCATTGCGACTAAATCCCCCATTTCATCACCAAAAAAGTCTTGGGGATAGTTATTGATGTTTCCGTAAGTGTCTAGTTCCAATGGGACTAACTGCGAAATGCCATCATCAGTCATATCGCAAAAATAAAGTGCAGCATCTTGGTTAGTAAATCCATCTTTTTCTTCCGCAATTCTTCTTTGTAGTCTGCGTAGTAAATGTTCGCTATGGCTTTCGATAATAATTTGGATATTACGAGTTTTAATAGCATCAATAAAAACATCTGCCAGATTTGCTTGTACCGAAGGATGAAGATGAATTTCGGGCTGTTCTAAAATCACAGTTGAACCAATGGGAACGTAATAGCACAATACTAAAACTGGCAGGATTTGTGAGACGCCAAAACCCACATCTGTAATTAAAACTTCTGGGGAATTAGGCGATCGCTGTACCAATATCTCATAATCTCTTCGGTTCTCGGCGATCGGTTGTAATCTAAAACTATGAATTAAGCCTAAATTCTTAAGTGCTTTAGCCACAGATATTTCAATATTTGGATCGGTTTTTCTAGAAGCTAAAAGAGCAGCAACTGTCAATTCCCCAAACTTACCTACATCTTGAGGTTGCTCTCCTGACCAAAGATAGGTTCTTTTAGGGAATTCACGCAATGGAGCAATGTAGAATAATTTCGAGTAATGAATAGCAGAACTCATTACAAGGCTGAAAAGTAATGTATCTCCGAACTCTCTTGTGCTATCAATTACCGACTTAAGAAATTCATTGTAAAATTCCTGAAGTTCACTTGATACGGAAATCATGTCAATATTAGGAGTAACAGATGTGTCAAGTTCTTTTGCAACTTCACTCCACTTATTCGGACTTAGCTCAAACAAATACCCCAGATATATATTACTTATCTGATCACTTGTAATATTGAACTTTGAACTCAAGCTCAATTTTCTTGGATAATGCTCTAAATAGTCCAATTTAAGGTTTGGAAGATTTTTGTGAGGTAAATATTTCATTATATGTTGATTAAATGGATGGAAATCCTTATGAGGAACCCAACCTAAAGAATATTCAATTTGGGCAGGGAATTGATGATTGTGAACGATGTCATAGGTAGTACCAAGATCTACATAGCTATAGCGATCGCCGCCCAAATGTAAAATCCGATTACGATCGCTTGACTCGATAGTTTGTTTCAGCATCAAAATAAACTGCAAAATTGCGGTCTTCCCAGAGCTATTCGTACCAAAAAAACCAGTGATCGGAGCCATTCTCATCTCGCCAGTATCTGCCCAAGATTTGAAATTTTTAAACCGCAAATTGGTAAACATAAAATTAGAATGGATGAATGGTGAAAATTTCTAAAGCTGTTTGTAAACCGTGGCAAGTTTGATATTTTAGGTCTGATAAATTTCGATGCTAAGTTCAACTTATACTATTACTTACAAAAATGGTCGAGTTTCCCATAGCTATTGGGGCTAGAAGTAAGTTGAATTATGCCAACTAGAATTTTTTTGTGTAATGAGCGAGAAGATCCTGAAATTCGGGACTACTTGCAAGAGTCAGAGGAGAGTATTGCGGCGGGTGAAGAGTATTTGATCACCTGGAATTGTGCCAATGTGACTTCGATCCAGCCTGGCGATCGCGCCTTTGTCAAAAGAGTTGGTGGCAAGCCCAACGGTTACTTTGTCTCTGGATATGTGGTGCCAGCTGAGAAACGCTATCAGTTAAGGCTCAAAGATCGACGGTTTCAGAATCTCAGTGAGGCCTATGACTACGACTCAACTGCGGGAAATTTTGTGGTGTGGCTGGCATGGGATTGCTTTGTTGACTTTGAGTTACCGCTTCGCACCGATTTACTCAAGCGAAATCCTGCCTTTGATGGAGCCTTGCTCGATCCAGCCGCAGGTGGTGGGGTATTACGGCAACAGTATGTACCATTTTTAGAATCCGAGTGGCAAAAACACAGTGCAGAGATGGCGGCAGGCGATCGCGGTCTCCGTTTAGTCGATATTTGCATTGACTTAGGCAGAAAGAGCAATCAAAAACGCGATCACGATCAGGCGATTGAGTATTACTGCCGAGCATTAGATTCACAACCAGACAGCGTTAAGGCTTTTGTCGGCTTGGGCAATGCTTACCAGGCGCTAGGAGAAGATCAACAAGCGATCGCTGATTATAGTGATGCAATTGAAATTGGCTCTGCCTATGATCGGGTGGCTTACACCAAGCGGGGCATTTCCTATTACAACTTAAAGGATTGGCAGCGGGCGCTACGGGATTTGCAGCAGGCAATTAAACTAAATTCCCAAAATAGTGAAGCTTACTTTTATCGTGGCATGGCTTTTTATAAGTTGCGAGATTTTTCCCAAGCGATCGCTAGTTTTGATAATGCGATTCAAGCCGATCCAGAATATGACCAGGCTTTTTATTTTCGCGGCAGATCCCACTTTAATGCTCAAGCTTATGATCAAGCGATCGCCGATTTTTGCCAAGCAGTCACACTCAAGCCAGATTTAATCGAAAGTTATTATTATCGTGGTCTGGCATATTCAAAGTTGAATAATGGTAGTGATTATCTGGCTTTGCAAGATTTGCGTTTAGCTGCCAAGATGTATAAGGGCAGAGAAAATATTGATCGCTATTTAAAGGTGCGAGACCTAATTGATGTCTTAACTCCAGCCGATCAAGAAGAAAGTGAGCTTTTATTGGCTTCTCAAGCACCTAAATTATTGCAGCCCAAAACTTTTGAATCGCTAAATTTACCTTTACCAAAGGAAAGCCAAGAAGCAGAGACTTCTTTTGAGTCTTCTATTCAGTCATTAGCTTTAGCCGTAAAAGCTGCCGAAATTGAAGAAGTGCAAATAGAAATAACAAGTACGGTTAAGCTAGAGTTAGAAGCCTTACCGCCAAGGGAGAGAATGAAAGCGGCAGAAAAACAAGCAATTGAATTGGTAATTCAGCAGTATGAACAACTGGGTTGGGCAGTAGAATTCCCTGAGAATCCTAGACTAGGATATAAGTTTAGCTGCTTTAAATCTGAAGAACGCCAAGACATAGAAGTGAAGGGACTTTTGGGTAATGAAATTACTTTCTTAATTACGGCGAGGGAAGTGCAACAAGCGGAAGAGAATCTAAACTTTATGCTATGGGTAGTTACGACAACGCTGGATCAGCCTAAATTGCAAAAGTGGACGGGGAAAGAGATGTTAGCTGAATTCCAACTTGATCCGATGAAGTATTTGGCTAGTTTAAACTCTTAGAGTTAATTGGTGCAACTTGCTGGTGCTTGATCCGCTATTTCACATAACAAGAATTCATCCCCATAAACTTGCCTTGAGTTTTGAGGGGCAAACATGGACTTATGCCCAAATGGAAGTTCAGGTTCAAACTTTCATAAATCTTCTTATCAGTCTAGGCATAAAACAGGATATTAGGATTGGGATACTAAGTCAGAATTCGGCTGAGCAACTTTTTTGTGTGTTAGCGATCGCTCGACTCCAGGCAATTTCTGTTCTGTTAAATACTCGTCTATCGGCTTTAGAAATTATTAATCAATTGAAGGTTAGCGAAACCCATTGGCTAATTCACGATCAAACAAATTTTGATTTAGCCCAAGAAGTTTCTCAAAAAATCTCTGTAAATCTAACTCAAATTCCCTTGACATTACCAAATTCAAATCCTCTTCTACATAATTCTCATTTTGATCTAAATCGTATCCAAGCAATTCTATTCACTTCTGGCACAAGTGGACAGCCCAAGCCAATTTCGCTTAGTTTCCAAAATCATTTTAGTAGTGCGATCGCGGTGAAGTCTCGTTTAGCTGAAGCTGCTGAAAACCTCAGTCCAAATCTAAGTGAAAACCTGAGTTTATGTTGTTTGCCACTTTTCCATGTGGGCGGTTTAGCTATGATTTGGCGTAGTTTAATTTGGGGAACAGGTTTGATTCTGTTGCGAAGTTTTAATCCCAAGGAAATTCATAATTCAATTGTAAAAGTGAATAATATTTCCCTAGTGCCGACTATGTTGCAAAGATTACTTAATGATCCAGATTTTAGATTGGCAGACTGGCAGAGATTGGATTACATTTTGTTAGGCGGAGAATCAGCTAAAGCCGAATTAATTCAGACTTGTCTCAAGCTAAAAATTCCGATTGCACCTACCTATGGCATGACCGAAGCGGCTTCGCAAATTGCTACCCTAAATCCCGCCGAATTATCAGCCAAACCAAACTCTGTTGGAAAACCACTAGCCTGTAATACGCTTAAAATCCTGGGAGAGAATGCTAAGGAATTAAACCCAATGGAAGTAGGAGAAATTATAGTTTGCGGCAAAAATATTTATCTAGGCGAAGCAGAATGGCTGCATACTGGCGATTTGGGCTATTTAGATGCAGAGCATTATCTCTATATTTTGCAAAGACGCACCGATTTAATCATTAGTGGTGGCGAGAATATTTATCCCAGTCAAATCGAAGCACTTTTAATTAATCATCCAGCTATTTCTGAAGTGTGCGTGGTGGGAAAGTCAGATCCAATCTGGGGACAATCTGTAGCTGTGGTGTTTGTAAGCGATCGCTTGCTCACGTTAGAAGAAATTCAAAATTTTTGTCTGGCTCAAGGTTTAGCAAAATACAAACTTCCTAAATACGTTGATCAAATCTCTGAATTGCCCAAGACTGCTAGCGGTAAGATTCAACGCCAGCTTGTTAAAGAAATGCTTACTGAGCATAAATCATAAGATTGAATCACAAGTATTGTGCTGCAGACTTAGATAGACTAGTATCCCAAGTAATTGCTGAGCAATTGCTCAAAAGCCCAATTTGCCTTCATAAAACTATAGAATATATATCTTAATTTAAAAAATTTCTTAAATCTTGGGGGACTGCTTGAAACAGACGACTTTTATCAGATTGGATCTAATTTCGTCTCGCCTAAATCTACCTCTGGATCGGTATCTGGGGATTTTCAGCGCCATAAGTGTATTTTGTCTTTGGGTGGTTTCATTAGTTGGTTTTTTGCGGGTAGATTTGGCTCAGACTCCCTGGTTAGCGATCGCTGCAATTGTGCTAATTCGGACTTTTTTACATACAGGTTTATTTATCATTGCCCATGATGCTGCCCACGGTACGGTGGTGACCTTTAGTCGCAAGTGGAATGATTACCTTGGTAATTGCGCCATCACCCTCTATGGTTTATTGCCCTATAACAAGTTTTGCGAGAAACATTACCAGCACCATGCTACGCCCGCCCAAGAGGGCGATCCAGATTTTCACTTGCCAAATAAATCTAACCCGATCGCTTGGTATGCCAGGTTTATGATGGGCTATTTAGATTTTGCTCAAGTAATGCGAATCCTGATAATTTTTACAATTGTTTTTCATGGTCTGCGGCTCGGCTTACATATTCCTGGAATCGAATTAGTTCTATTTTGGGTATTACCTCTGCTTTTAAGCTCAATGCAGTTATTCTATTTTGGTACCTACTTGCCCCACCGCTTACCAACCGAAGGCTATCAAAATCCACACCATGCCCTAAGCAACAATCTAAATATTTTCTGGTCAGCGCTCACCTGTTACCATTTTGGCTACCATTGGGAACACCATGAATATCCTCAATTACCTTGGTTTAAGCTTCCTTTGGCGCGTTGATCGTGAATTTAGTGAAATTTTTAACTGTTTTCCTAGTAGCGATCGCTTGTTGGCTAAGCTTTAGTCCCGAAGCACAGGCGAACTATCGCGTGAATTTTTACGATGGTGATAATCTGATCTTGATTCAAGGCGGAATTAAAACTAAAGTGAGTCTTGCTTGCATTGATGCGCCAGAATTGAAACAACCAGGCGGACAGGTAGCCCGAACAGCATTGAAGTCTTTGGTAGATCGCGGACAAATTTCCCTAAGAATTGTGAATAAAGATCGGTTTGGGCGCTTGTCGGCGGAAATCTTTGCAGGTGGCAAAAATGTAAATCAGACTTTGCTTGAAGCGGGCTATGTGCATTTCAATGGTCAATGGAAAGAATGCGATCGCTATCAAGATTTGGAATTAATTGCAAAACAGCAACAGCTTGGCATTTGGCACGATCAAAAGGACTCAGAATCCCCCGCTAGGTTTCGGCAAGAAGGCTACGCTTACTCTCGGAATATGTAAAGATATGTAAATAAGTATTTTATCTTAGCTATGACTATCTCCACAGAATCGCTCACTTATTGGACATGGCAAGGACATCAAATTCACTATGTCAAGTCGGGTAAAAATTCTAGCCTTCCGCCTTTGTTGTTGATCCACGGCTTTGGTGCTTCTACCGATCATTGGCGCAAAAATATTGAGGTGCTCTCAAAGGATTATGAAGTTTGGGCAATAGATCTTTTAGGTTTCGGGCGATCGGCAAAGCCTGCCTTAAACTATGGTGGTGACCTGTGGCGTGAGCAACTTCATCAATTTATCACTGAAAAAATTACTCGTCCAACCGTATTAGCGGGAAATTCTTTAGGTGGATATGCCGCATTAACCGTGGCAGCAGAATATCCGCAAGCTTGTGCGGGTTTGATTTTACTCAACAGCGCGGGTGCATTTACCGATACTAGCCCCTTGGGTTCGACCAAGTTAAATCCAATTCAACAAACCTTCCAAAAGTTTGCTCAATCGCTTTTTAAACAACCTTGGGGCAGTCGCTTAATCTTTGAATTTGTCCGCCAGAAATCACAAATCCGTAAAACCCTTCGCCAAGTTTATGTGAATCAATCTGAAGTTAGCGATCGCTTAATTGAGGAAATTTATCGACCTTCCACCGATCCTGGAGCAGCAGCAGTATTTGGTTCAATCTTTGCCAATCAACAGGGCAAAAAAGTAGATCAGCTTTTATCAGAGATGTCCTGTCCTTTGCTTTGTATTTGGGGTGAGCGCGATCCCTGGATCAATGCCAAATCTAGAAGTATTAAGTTCAAAGCCAACTATAAAAGTTTGACTGAAGTATTCATCAACGCAGGACATTGCCCCCATGACGATGCCCCAGAACTTGTAAATCAAGCGATCGCTGACTGGCTGATAAAACTTTAAATTCTCGTAAAATCAGAAAGTAGGAGAATATTAATTACTTAATTGTGAGTTTATAACTATGGTTGCGACAAAGGAAGATCAGCCAATATTCACGCCTGAAGAATATTTCGCTTGGGAAGAAAAACAGGGAGTGAAATACGAATATATTAATGGCGAAGTTTATGCCATGTCTGGAGGTTCGCTCAATCATAGTGAAATTGCCTGTAATCTAATCTCGCTGCTGAAAGCTGGTAGTAGCTGTCGGGTACTTAGTTCAGATGCCAGAGTAAGTATTCAAAGATCAAGTCAGTATGTTTATCCAGATCTTAGTGTTACCTGCGATCCACGCGATCAAGAAGCGACTCAGTTCATCACTTACCCTTGTTTGATTGCCGAACTACTATCTCCTAGCACTGAAGCCGATGATCGTGGCAGAAAATTTAAACTCTATCGCCGTTCAGCTAGTTTGCAGGAATATATTTTAGTGAGTGCGAGTGAAATTGAAGTTGACTTATTTCGCAAAAATGATCGCAGCAGATGGGAAGAGATAAATTATCTGGCAGGAGATTTGGTTGAGTTAGAGAGCGTTGGCTTGACTTTTCCAATTGAACGAATCTACAGTGAAATCAAATTTTGATTAACATTTCACTCAGCAAATAATTCTGCCAAAGCATCAAGAGCTGCTTTCTGTTCAGCTTGAGTAATCTGTCCAAGCTTCTTAACTAATCAAATTTTATCTACTGTCCGAATCTGATCTAAAACTATCAGTCCAACTTTTCCATCAAACTGGCAATTCACACGGGTAGGATATAATTTACACTTAGTTGTCATTGGCGCAATTATAACCGTGGCAATATGCTGGTTCATCTGGTTAGGAGAAAGAATTACACAAGGTCGAACTTTCTGAATCTCACTACCCACAGTAGGATCAAGGTTTATCAGAAAAACTTCAAATCGATTTATTACCATTCCCATTCAGTTAGATCCCAATTTGTCTCGTCCATAGCGTCTTCGAGAACATCATCCTGAAGCTCAGCCATTTTCTTAAATGCTTCATCCCACCCAGTTCTTACACTGGAAGCCCTACGGATTATTAGATAATCTTCATGCACTTCTAGTTCTACGTCTGCCTGAATAGAAGTTTGTTCCAACATTGTTTTTGGGATACGAATACCCTGGGAGTTGCCAATCTTTACTATTCGCCCTTTAACAGCCGACATGATCTGAAGTCCCTATGGATGAATGTACCTACATTGTAATTATATTTGAGCTTGTAGTCAAGTTGAAGAAGTACAATTTAGGAGCAAAACTTTCTTAGCGATCGCTTGATTAATTGTTTAGATTTAATATTCCCACAGTCATAGATACCTTTAATCAACTTTACTAGAGAGTAGAACTAAAGTCTCCACATGAACGGTTTGGGGGAAGAAGTCGAAGGGTTGCCAACGTTCTAACTTAAATACTCGATCAGCACAAAGAATTTTAAGATCGCGCGCTAAAGTAGCAGGATTACAACTGACATAAATCAGCTTCTTGGGCTTTAGGATTCTCAACTGCTCCAAAACTGTCAGATCACAACCTTTGCGCGGCGGATCTAGCAGCACTAGAGCTACTTGTTCTGCATCTAGATTTAGATTGGGTAAAATATCTTCCACTTTTCCTGTAAGACATTCCACATTGGTGATGTGATTGATATGAGCATTGGTGATTGCTTGTTCTACTGCTTGAGGTTGCGATTCGATCGCGATTACTTTTTTTACTTGTTTTGCTAATGGAAGAGTTAAAGTGCCAATTCCTGCATAGGCATCAATCAGAGTCTCCGTGCCTTCAAGTTGTAACCAGCGTAGGATTTGCTCCACCATTGCTTCTGCTTGTTCGGTATAGATTTGGAAAAAGGTTTCTGCTCGAAGTTGGAATCTCAACCCCGCAAAAATCTCTTCAATATACTCGTCTCCAGCAATACAGCGAGTTTCTTTTCCTAAAATGGCATTGGTGCGATCGCGATTCAGGTTCAGCATTACCCCTGATAAGTTGGAATATTGATTGAGCCACTGTTCTGCTTGTTCTTCTATGCCAGGAATTTCCCAAGAACGGGTAACTAGTGTAAGTAAGATCTTGCCTGTACGTCGTCCAATTCTCAAGCTTAAATGTCGCAATGTGCCTTGGTGAGTCTTCTCATCGTAAATTCGCCAACCTTGATCTTGAATATCTAGCTTGATTTGCGCTAAAAACCGATCAAAGTGGGGATCTTGGACTGGGCATTGATTGAGGTTAATCAATTTATGGCTGCCACGTTGATAATAGCCAGCTTTTACTTGATCGCGGCGATCGCTTGCCTGTAGAGGAAATGTAACTTTATTCCGATAACCAAGGGATTCTGCTGCTGCTTGAATCGGAATCATGGTTTCTTGTAGGTGCTCCTGATCAAAGCCGCCAATTCTTTGTAATGCTTGGAGAACTTGATTATGCTTCAATCGCAACTGATGACTATAGCTGACGGTTTGCCAACTACAACCTCCGCACTTATCCGCCACAATACATTTGGGACGCACTCGATGAATAGAAGGTGATTCTAAAGTTACGATCTGCGCATGGGCAAGATTAGCTTTTACATAAACTATTTTGGCATTCAAGCGATCGCCTGGCACAGCATTTGGCACAAATACCACGCAACCCTCATACTTCCCTACGCCATCGCCGCTGTCAGCGAAATCGGAAATCTCTAAATTGATTGTTTCACCTTGTTGCATAATCTATCCTATTAAAATTCTGGCTGTGCGAAAAGTTCTGCTACTGGTAACTGAAAACTTGGCAAGAGATTCGGTTCAGTCAAAAAATCGCCAATTGACAATAATCGACTATCGGGAAATGGCTGATGGTAAGTCATCACAAACTTCTGATCGGGATGAATTAGCCAAACTAGCTGAGCATCATTCTCAAAGTACTCCACAATTTTCTGGTGCATTTCCGCAATGGTATTGGAGGGGGAAAGAATCTCTACCGCTAGGTCGGGAGCACCATTCCAATATCCCTTAGGTAATCTTTCCAAGCCTTGGAGTTTATTCTTAGCTAGAAAAGAAACATCAGGCGATCGCCGATTTCCTGATTTCAATGTAAATGCAGTGCTAGAGTCTAACACAATTCCTGATTTTTGAGTTCTAGTCCATCCCATTAACCAAAATATTAAAGTTGAAGCAATGTAACCATGTTCGATTCCTGAATTTGCCATAGTTTTCAGCTTTCCATCAACCAACTCTGCCCTTTGGGACAAAGCCATAAATTCAGCATCAGCATAATTTGGTTTGATTGATGTGACCATAGATTATTTACCGAACCATTCCATAAAGTAGAGAAGCTCGAATTGCTGAGCCATAATTTCTAATTGCTGATCATCTAATTGCTAATCAAAGGAGAAAAATTTGATTTTAGCGATCTTGATTTCCAAGAAAATTACCTAGCTGACCCTAACTGACATTAAAAACTAACTTGATCATAACCTAATAGAGTGTAACGTCATCTCAACTAAAAATTTTATCAAATCTAAGTCTAAAAATCTAAGCCCAAACTCAGGTTAAGATGGTTTAACTATTTTCCTTTTCTCACGCTTCAATGAATATAGACGACCTGCCCAAGCAATATAGCCCCGCCGAAACTGAAGCCAAATGGCAAAAAATCTGGGAAGAAAGTGGCATTTTTACGGCTCAATCTCCTAGCGATCGCCCCAGTTATACGGTGATGATTCCGCCGCCAAATGTGACGGGCAGCTTGCACATGGGTCATGCGTTTGAAGAAGCGATTATTGATACCTTGGTGCGCTACCAGCGAATGACAGGAAAAAACACCCTATGGTTGCCAGGTACAGACCATGCCAGCATTGCCGTACAGACGATTTTAGAAAAGCAACTGAAGGCAGAAGGGAAAACTAAACAGCAGCTTGGCAGAAAAGAATTTTTGGAACGGGCTTGGAAGTGGAAAGCCGAATCTGGTGGCACAATTGTAAATCAGTTGCGACGTTTAGGCGTTTCGGTGGATTGGTCAAGAGAGCGATTTACCCTAGATGCAGGACTTTCGGATGCCGTAATCGAAGCATTTGTACGGCTGCATGAAGATGGCTTGATCTATCGCGGTGAATATCTAGTAAATTGGTGTCCAGCTTCGCAATCGGCGGTTTCAGATTTGGAAGTAGATTTGCAAGAAGTGAAGGGACATCTTTGGCATTTTCGTTACCCAATTAAAGATTCCGATCAATATTTAATTGTCGCTACAACCCGCCCAGAGACTATGCTTGGCGATACAGGTGTTGCCGTAAATCCTGAAGATCAGCGCTATCAACATCTAATTGGTAAAACTATTATCTTGCCGATTCTCAATCGTGAGATTCCGATTGTTGGCGATATTTATGTAGATCCGACTTTTGGTACAGGATGCGTGAAAGTTACGCCTGCCCATGATTTTAATGACTTTGAGATTGGCAAACGTCACAACTTGGCTTCGATTAATATCTTAAATAAAGATGGTTCGATCAATGAAAATGGGGCAGAATTTATGGGATGCGATCGCTTCGTAGCCAGAAGGAGAGTAGTAGCAAAACTAGAAGAATTGGGATTTCTTGAAAAAATCGAAGATTATAGCCATAATGTACCCTACTCGGAGCGCGGTAAAGTACCCGTAGAACCCTTCCTCTCGACTCAGTGGTTTGTGAAGATTCGACCTCTGGCAGACTTCGCTTTAGCCAAATATGACCAAGAGAATTCGCCACGCTTCATTCCCGATCGCTGGGGGAAAGTCTATCGAGATTGGTTAGTAAAGCTGAAGGATTGGTGTATATCGCGGCAATTATGGTGGGGACATCAAATTCCGGCCTGGTATGATACTGACGGGAATATTTATGTAGCGAGAACTGAAGCCGAAGCGATCGCTCAAGCCAAAGCTAAAACTGGAAATGCTGATATTACTTTAGAACAGGATGCGGATGTATTAGATACTTGGTTCTCTTCAGGGCTTTGGTCATTCTCAACCTTGGGTTGGCCTCAAGAAACTGAGGATCTTGCTACTTTCTATCCCACTAGCACCTTAGTTACTGGCTTTGACATTATCTTCTTTTGGGTGGCTCGGATGACTATGATGTCGGGCTATTTCACAGGTAAAATGCCTTTCCAAGACGTTTATATTCATGGCTTAATCCGCGATGAGAATAATCAAAAGATGTCAAAATCGAAAAATAATGGCATCGATCCGCTAGTTTTAATTGCCAAATATGGTACAGATGCACTGCGCTATTCCCTGGTAAAAGAAGTAATTGGCGCAGGTCAAGATGTGCGGATGGATTACAATCGCAAAACCGATGAATCTGCCACGGTCGAAGCGGCACGCAACTTTGCAAATAAACTTTGGAATGCCTCCCGCTTTGTTTTGATTAATCTGGCTGAGAATGAGCAGTTTACTGAAAATTTTGCAGAGAAAGATTTAGATCTGAGCTTAGATTTGGGCTTAGAGTTAAGCGATCGCTGGATTATTTCGCGTTTCTATGGCACAGCTAAGGAAATGAATAATCTATTGCAAAACTATAGTTTGGGAGAAGGGGCGAAGCTACTCTACGAATTTATTTGGGGTGACTTCTGTGATTACTACATTGAGTTAGTAAAACCCAGATTATTGGCGGAAGATTCAAATTCTAAAGCGATCGCCCAACAGGTGTTAATTCAGATCCTAGATGGAATTTTACGCCTGTTGCATCCCTATATGCCTCACATTACCGAAGAGATTTGGCAAACTCTACCTAGATCTACTAAACAAAACGGCGAGAGTTATTTAGCCTTACAATCCTATTCCCAAGCAGATTTCACCAAAATTGACTCAGAACTGGAAGCTCAATTTTCTTTAATCTTTGAGGTAATTCGGGTAATTCGTAACTTGCGGGCAGATTCAGATGTGAAGCCAGGCATTAAAGTCAAAGCAATTTTGCAAAGTGAGAACCAGAGCGATCGCGCATTTCTAAATCAAACTCTTGCATATATAGAGAATCTGGCAAAAGCCGAACAGATTGAAGTATTAGAGTCTCTCTCGGCAGATTATGGTCAGACTGCTTCAGGAGTTGCTGGCTCTGTCCAAATTCTGATTCCGTTGGCTGGTGCAGTTGATTTGACTCAATTAGAGGCAAAATTGAAGCGAAATCTAGAGAAAGTTGAAGCAGCGATCGCGCCAATTCAAGCTCGTCTAGCAAACCCTGGCTATGTACAGAAAGCGCCCCCAGAGGTAATTGCTAAGGCAAAAGCCGAATTAAAAGAATTAATGATTCAAGCGGAAAATCTGCGATCGCGCGTCAGGCAAATTTCTGGGCAAATTTCAGGACAAATTGCGACTCAAGCTTAAATAAATATTGATTTGGGTCGCAGGGCGTAGCCCCGCTATGAGTTTTAAAACATGCTTAGGCTTAGAGGTTTTAACCATACACATTCTCACCTAATTCAAAATCAATCTTAAAAATCATGATCATCTTACAAATAAATGGCAATTCCCAAACTTGCCAACTCAACCGCAACTTACCAAATTTACTAACAGATATAGGCATGAATCCTCGGCTGGTAGCAGTGGAATACAATGGAGAAATTTTACATCGACAGTTTTGGGAAGATACAATTATCCAAGAAGGCGATCGCTTAGAAATCGTCACAATCGTGGGAGGTGGCTAATATGAACTCCTTAGAAATCTGTCAATTAGGCAATCCAATCTTGCGCCAGATCGCTGAACCAATCACAGAGATTAGTCAGCCTGAAATTCAGCAACTAATCGATCAAATGCTAGAGCTTACCTTTCTGAGCAAAGGCATGGGACTTGCCGCACCCCAAATCGGGCGATCGCTTCAAATCTTGATCATTGCTTCCCACCCCAATGTTCGTTATCCCCATGCGCCCCAAATGTCGCCCACCGCTCTGATCAATCCCCAGATTATCAGTCATAGCCAAACTGAAGTTAAGGGCTGGGAGGGCTGTCTTTCGGTACCAGGTTTGCGGGGCATGATTCCCAGGTTTGAGATGGTGGAGGTTAGTTACAGCGATCGCCAAGGTAGATCCATACTGCAAAGTTTCACCGACTTTGTAGCCCGAATTTTTCAACACGAGTACGATCATTTACAGGGCAAAGTGTTCTTAGATCGCCTAGAAAGCAACCTTGACCTATATACCGAGGCAGAGTTTCTAAAAAGATTAAGCTAAAAAAAAGCCTAAACCATAAATTTGCGATCTGTGCATCCGATACCGTAGTATTGATCACAATAAATAAGCTTAATTTAGGGCAATTTGTTTAAGTCATGAGCAGTAAGCCAGAGCGCGTTGTTTTAATTGGAGTAGCAGGAGATTCAGGTTGTGGTAAATCCACCTTCCTACGTCGCCTAGAAGATTTGTTTGGACAAGAATTTATGACTGTGATCTGTCTAGATGACTATCATAGTCTCGACCGCAAGCAGCGTAAGCAAACTGGCATTACTGCCCTTGATCCCCGCGCCAACAATTTCGATCTGATGTATGAGCAGATGAAAGCGCTCAAAGAGGGCAAATCGATTGAGAAGCCGATCTACAATCATGAAACTGGGCTGCTCGATCCGCCTGAGCTAATTGAGCCAAATCATGTAATTGTGATTGAAGGTTTGCATCCTCTGCACGATGAAAGAGTGCGATCGCTGATAGATTTCAGTGTTTACTTAGACTTGAGCGATGAAATTAAAGTTGCTTGGAAGATTCAACGGGACATGGCAGAGCGAGGTCATACCTTGGCAGATGTAATGCAAGCGATCGAAGCCCGTCGTCCTGACTTTGAGGCATACATTGATCCTCAGAAGCAATTTGCCGATACCGTAATTCAGATTCTGCCAACTAATCTAATTAAAGACGATCAGGATCGCAAAGTCTTGCGAGTGCGCTTAATCCAAAAAGAAGGGATTGAAGGTTTCAGCCATGCCTACTTGTTTGATCAAGGTTCTACGATTAACTGGACTCCCTGTGGCAAAAAACTCACCTGTTCCTATCCTGGAATGCGTTTCTTCTATGGAAGCGACTCCTATTACAAGCATCCTGTCACCGTTTTAGAAGTGGATGGACAGTTTGATCGTTTAGATGAAGTGTTGTATATCGAAAATCATTTGAGCAATTTAGATACTAAGCAATACGGCGAACTGACCCAGTTACTACTCAAGCACGAAGGTTACCCTGGCTCAAACAATGGTACAGGTCTGCTACAGGTGATTGTAGGCTTGAAAATGCGTGCCACCTACGAGCGTCTAACCCAGAAAGAAACAGAATTAGCGATCGCTTAATCTCTTCTTTATCTTGTAAAGATTTCGCCCCTCAACTTTGAGGGGTTTTCTCTGAGAGTTTTCTCTATGTAAATTCCTCAAGTTCTAGTATGCTCCTTTACCAAATAGGACAATCCGCGCCGTTTCAATTAAAATCTCTAAATCTAAATTTAGCGACCATTGATCCACATAAAATAAATCCAGTCGCACTGCGTCATGAATGCTGTCGATATTTGATCTACCAGAGATTTGCCAAAGCCCAGTAATTCCAGGTAACACACCATGTCTAGAGTGATGCCAATCGCTAAATTTAGCCACATCGCGCAAAGGCAGAGGACGCGGTCCAACTAAACTCATTTGTCCAATCAGCACATTAAATAACTGAGGAAACTCATCTAGACTAAGACGGCGCAACAGATGCCCAATCGGAATAATGCGAGGATCATGCTTGATTTTAAACATCACGCCATCGCCACATTCATTTAGTTTTTCTAGTTCTGCTTGCCGCAATTCAGCATCTAAATACATGGTGCGAAACTTCCACATTTGGAATACTTTCCCATGCAAACCTACTCTTTCTTGACAGAAGAAGACACTGCCTTGGGGAGAATTGAGTTTGATCGCGATCGCAATTAGAGAAAGCATTGGTGCTAAAAGCATCAAACCGACAAATGCCACGATGAAGTCGAGCAATCTTTTTAGGCGATAGTCCCAACCGCTCAAAAGTCCCGATTCAATCCTAATTACAGGCATTCCCGCAAAGATTTCAGGTTTACCGCGACGATGCAAAATTGCCAAACTCGAAGGCACTAACCGCAGCCGAATATCTAACTGGCGTAATTCCCAATAGAGACTAGAAGCCAATTCGCTATTTGGCAGATCTTCAGCAATCACTTCTTTCACCCCAGATTTACTAATGCGTTCTATTGCTTGAGGTGAATGAATCATGCTAGAGGGCAGAGAATCTACTACAGAATATTGAGTTCGACTAGCGATCGCTCGACAAATTGATTCGATCCGATTGGCATTAGCAATCACAAAAACGGGAGTGGAACGGCGAGCAAAATGGAATTGCGTAAATAGTAAAGTACAGACAAAGCGAAAGATTACTACCCAAGCCACACTTCCCAACCATGCCGAAAGAAAAAGCGATCGCGGAATATTTGTTTCAGGATCATAGAAATAATTTGCTACCAAAGAGAAGAGATAAACGCCGCTAATCGTTTGCGCTTGCTTGACATAATTGCGCCACTGGGAAGCACTACTATAGAAATTTTGATAGGCAAAAGCCAAAAGTGTACAGCCCAAAAAAGCCCAAAAAATACCTGACAGCCCCAGCCACTCGCCCCAATCTAACTTTGGCGGCAAGGGAGAAAAAGCCCGATTTAAGTTTTCGGCAAACCTGCCAGCAATTACTAGAGCCACAAGATCAATAATCAGGGTAACTACAGCGCAAAACCAGCCGATTTCTGGTGTCTGTACCCATAGCCTGCCACTTCTGATATCTCGCATTAGTTTTTATAATATTCTTGGCGAATTAATGACCGAAATCACAAGATATGTCCTAAAATCACTTTACCCATAATGGCAAAGCCTAAACGCTGTAATTTTAAGAAAATAGTTGCTCAAGCCAAAGAATTAAGGACCAATCAGAGTAGCAATAGCTTAAGCGCCTAAGTATTAGTGATTATTGCAAGCGATCGCCATTAGCTTGAGAAAATAAAAATAAATGTTCGGGGGAGAATTCTAGCGTGATTTTGTCGCCTGGTCTAATCTCAAAAGCGTAGTTAAGATTTGCCAATTTGAATTGAATTGATCTACTAGGATCGTGATGATCAAACTCTTCTACCAAGCAACCCCTCACCAAAACATCACTGCCCAAAACCTCTGTTACTAATACGCGCAAATTTAGACTAAATCCACTTTCTACCTGTACTAAGTTTGGCGCTAATTTGAGATGCTCAGGACGAATACCTAAAAGATAAGGTTGAGAAGAGAAGAGTTGAGAAGTAAGGGATTGCCAATTAGAAGGACAAGGTAGCACCTGTTCACCTTTACCTAAGATTAATTTTCCTGATTGATAAACAACAGGTAAAATATTCATGGCTGGGCTACCCAAAAAGGTGGCTACCATCAGGTTTTGAGGGTTTTGATAGATCTCTAAGGGTGTGCCAATTTGACAAATTCGGCCCTGTTCTAACACCACTAAGCGATCGCCTAAAGTCATAGCTTCAGTTTGATCATGGGTAACATAAATTGTGGTAGTTTTTAATTGTTGATGTAATAGTTTCAATTCGGCGCGGGTATCATCCCGCAATTGAGCATCAAGATTCGATAGTGGTTCATCAAATAAAAATACCTGGGGCGATCGTGCCATTGCTCGACCCAATGCTACCCTTTGCTGCTGTCCGCCTGAGAGTTGTGCAGGTTTGCGTTGGAGTAGATCTTCAATTCCTAAAGCTTTAGAGACAGTTTTCAAGCGATCGCGCCTGGTCTGAGCATCGGCATTTCGCATCTTTAAGCCAAAGGTCAAATTCTCGCCTACGGTCATGTGCGGATAAAGAGCATAGTTTTGGAATACCATTGCCACATCCCTTTGACGGGCAGGAACCTGGTTTACTAAGCGATCGCCGATGAAGATATTACCTTCGCTAGGAGTCTCTAAACCAGCAACCATGCGTAAAATTGTAGATTTGCCACAGCCAGATCGTCCAACCAATACCAAAAATTCGCCATCAGCAATTTCTAAGTCAATTTCTCTGATTCCGTCTGTGACTCCCTCAGTCGCTTTTGCGTTTTCCCAACGCTTGCCAATATTCTCTAATCTTACCTGTGCCATATTTACTTTCCTGATAGCCTTTACATATTGAGGCATTGCCCCATACGCCAATCATTTTAGTTTATGCTCAATTCTCTATTTAGTAATCAAAATCAATATTTACCGTTTGACCAGAAGCCACAGATCTTGCCGCCGCAGAGGCTACACCCAAAGCATAAAGCGCATGATTGGATTGGGTATAGAGAGACTTTCCATTTTCTAAATGGTCAATTACCGCTTCAGTATCTAGTTTGAACAGCCCTTTGGAAGCCGCAGCCGTAATCTCGGTTTCGCCCGTAGCCGTAATCAGTTTCCCCTTTTCTCCTACAAAAAAAAGTCCACCTTCTGTTCCTTCAATTTCTAAAATCCGCTCTTGTTTCCAAATGTATTCACCTTTGGCATATCCCACTTCTGCATGAACGCCATTCTCAAATTGCAACTGAGCCGTACAAATACAATTAGAAAATTTTTCAGGAAGTGCTTCTCCTCTATAACTTAACTGGCAGGAAATAGATTTCACTTTCCCAAAAAGATAGGTGAGGCGATGGATACGAGAAACCGAGGCAACTAAAGGAAAGCCAAATAGGTCGGGCATATAAGTCCATTTGTCAGGAACAGGACGTTGAGGAGATTGAGTTGCATATCTGGCTCGCAAAGGAGTGCCGATTTGGCTTAAATATTCTTGGGCAGAGCGATGTACGCCACTAAGTAATTCGATATGTTCTATGTGAAGCATTAAATTCTGCTGTGCCGCATATTCCACCAATGCTTTTGCTTGCTCGAAGTCTAAAGAGAGAGGATATTCGACGATCGCATTTTTGCCAGAACGCAATACCAACTCGGTAACTTTGCCGTGATCACGATTTACATTCGCTACCACCACTAAATCTAAGTCAGGGCGCGCAATTAAATCTTCGGCACTTGTATAGATTTCTGGCTGAATTTGCAGACTATGAATTAGTTCTTGTGCCCGTTCAAGCTTGCCAGCGATCGCCACAACTTCAGTCCGTTGATCTGCCGTGAACAATTCTGCCCGCAATTTTGCCACAAATCCAGTACCGACAATTCCTACTCTGATCTTATTTTGGATCTGTGTTTGGATCTCGCTCATCTTTTCACCTATTTATTTGCTTAGCTATTCTCACCAACCCAAATATATTTGAACAAAGAAGATTCGACTCTATTAAGCATCAATTATTTTGCCCTGAGATCAGCGATCGCACTGCGAGTAACATCAGCGATCGCGCTGTCGGTCGCTTTAGGTAAATGATAATAAGAACCTGCGGCATTACTAGCAATCTCTTTGGCGAAACCAGTAGAGACAAACTTATTCTCAGTATCAATCACTAAAAGAGAATGACCGATCGCCCGAATTTTTTTGGCAATATCCAGTAACTCTGCTTTGATGTCTGGTTTGTTGTCAGGATCAATTGGCTCACCAAGCGATCGCCCAAGAGAAATATTGCCTCTACCATCGGTAATTGCGACAATCATCACCTGCCCCACATCGCCAGATTTTTGGGCATTCATGCCAACTCTTACCGCTTGAGTTAAGCCATGGGCCAAGGGCGATCCACCACCGCAGGGCATCACATCAAGGCGTTTGCGGGCAGCTTCGATCGAGCGAGTGGGAGGCAATAATACTTCGGCTTGTTCGCCGCGAAAGGGAATCAAAGAGATTTGGTCACGGTTTTGATAAGCTTCGGTGAGTAATCGCAAAACTGCACCCTTAGCGGATTGCATTCGATTTAGTGCCATTGAGCCAGAGGCATCTACCACAAAGATCACCAGCGCCCCAGCTTTTCTGGCTAATTGTTTTGCTCTTAGGTCACTGGATTCGACAAACACCTTGCGGCGAGAGTCGGGATCTTGTTTTTTGCGCGCTTTTTGATAGGGGGCAGCAGCTCTGAGGGTGGCGTCTACGGCAATGCGATCGCTTTTCCCTCTAGGCAAAATTGGCTTAATATAACGTCCACGCTCTTGGGAATAGATTAAATTTCTAGCACCAGATTTACCTTGTCGCTTCATTTTCTGAGCAAAAGACATTACCTCTGGATCAAGGATCACCCCTTCTGGATCGAAGACAAATTCTTCAGGAATTTCAGGTTGCGACTGAGTTTCTTCTTCTGGCGGTTCTTCTTCTTCTTGCTCTTGCTCTTCGTTGTTAGAGTTTTCGGGTGGGCTGGGAGGTGGAGGATTGGGTGGAGCAGGTGGCTCTGGCGGATTTTGTTGGACGATGGTTGAGCGCGGCACAATTACTAACTCCACTGCTTTGCGTAAGTCTTCGCCAGTTAATTGCGCTCTACCATCTAGGGCGGCAAGGGCTTTGGCTACCCGCAAGGCAAACAATTCAGCCCGATGCCCTTGAACGCCGCCGCGGATTGCCTCTTCCACTAGGTAGGCAATCTGAGCTTTACTAGCAGTTACTTCTTTGAGCCATTCCCTTGCCAAAATAATTTGGGTACGCAGATTTTCTACTTCTTCTTCATATTGGCTCACAAATTCTTCGGGTGCATTGGCATAAGCGATCGCTAATTCCGCTGCTTCTATTCTTTGATCCAAATCCAAAACTTCATCTGCCGAAAGGGTAATCGCAATCCGATCAAGTAAATGTTCGGCTAAATCGCCTTCTTCTGGATTGTAGGTAGCAATTAGTAATGGTTGACAGGGATGGGCAAAACTAATTCCTTCTCTTTCCACTTGGTTAAAACCATTGCCAAGCGCGGCCAGGAGCAAACTGGAAATCTGCTGATCTAGAAGATTAATTTCATCTACATACAGCACACCGCGATTTGCCGTGGCTAACATGCCTGGCTGAAAAATCGCTTGCCCAGCTTGAATTGACTTGAC
>Ga0163144_10006247_pt1 | contig 26344 bp, 31 predicted proteins | sample OliLak19BULKMAT1_FD_123175 | JGI IMG/M metagenome (GOLD analysis project Ga0163144, IMG submission 123175) | Freshwater microbial mat bacterial communities from Lake Vanda, McMurdo Dry Valleys, Antarctica - Oligotrophic Lake LV.19.BULKMAT1 | ecosystem: Environmental > Aquatic > Freshwater >...
AATAGTTCAAGAAGCTTATAAGTGGCTTGTTGATGCAAATCGAATTTAAATCGAATTCAAGTAAGCGGCATATTGTCGCTCACAATAATCATCGCAAACTGAACTGCCATTATAACAATAACCCCCCAAAAAGAAATGATTAACTGACAACATAAAAGAAAAAATTAAATTAGATAGAAAAAATGGATTAACATTTCTTCAAATTGAAAAACTTTATAATATAGGTAGAGATGTAATACGGTTAGTATTAAGAGAGAATTAGGTAAAATGCTCTTGTTTATTCTCATCTATCCAGTGTATTTTATCTCCATCTGTAGATGAGAAACGTCCTTTAATCTCAATGAGTCCAGCATGTACCAATCTATGACAACGACAACATAGGACAACAGAACCAAAGCAAGTGTATGCACTTCCTGGTACTATTCTGTGAACATCCAAAACAGAATACTCTGTCTCTCCACACATACGACAACCACCAGACGATAGTTTGAGTATCTTTTTCCCTGGGAATGATTTTTTCAATTTAGCCATACTACTTTTTCGACATCGTGGCAAATTTTTATTTACAATATCATATCGTTGGTATTACCAAAAAATGATGTGGCAAAATGAACAGGTGAGAATTCTTACAAGATAGATTGGCAGGATAAAGTAATGAAAAGAATAAAAGATAAAAACTTAATTAAATCTGTTTTCCAACCCAGTCCAGTACTATATGAGGAAGATAATTTAATAGATATATGGGGAGAAAAATATACAACAGAACAAATATCTGTTTGCATCTGCGGATGGTTGGCATCAGATGGGTGTAATTTAACATTGGTTAAAGAAACATCCTCATCAATTATGGATGAAAATAAAGAAAACAGAAAAGCTAGAGGAATAAAAAGACCGGAAATTAGAGCTTGGCTTAGAAACAAGATATTATTTGATTCAGTTGAATCAGCAGGTATACTAAGGATTGAAGGGAAAAAGCCGTATAGAAAATACATATATATGGACAGTATTGAACCTTTTTTGAGAAAGTTTCTAGAAGAAAACGAAATAGATATTACTCATCAAAGATTTTATGAGAAATCGCTAATTAAACTTAATTTAGCAGAGAAGTGGGAAAGATATGTATTGGATAGATATGGTGATGAATACCGTATATATTTTAATTTAGGTAAAAACTGCGGAACTCTTAATCCAAAAACAACCTTAATCTTCTCAAATGCGAGAAAGTCTGTTGAAGTTATACAAAGAAAGAATAGGTCTTTAATTACAGAGGAGGTTTGTATATCTATTGCGGCAAAGCAGCTCTGGAGGCCATTCGTATCTAGACAACATGCTTATCTTGGAGACAGATTTTCATATCATCTAATGACAGATAAAAGATTTGCTTCCGGCAGACCAGATTCCTTTTTTAATCAAATTGAATCGTCATGTAATCAGAAAAAACCAGATATTCAAGAAACAAGAGATAGTGGAGATTGCAAAATTAGTATTGAGCATATATGTGATTATAATTTTTGCCAAAAATGTGATATTGAACCAGATTTTCTAGAGAATTTGATAATTGTAGCTTTGAAATCAAATATATCTTTTCCAAAATGGCAAAATGAGGAATCAGGTCTAAGAAAGATCTTGTATATGATACAGGATGGTATCCTTTCCGAAAAAGATACAATTTATAAACTTAGGCTTATATATGGATCAGTCAATGATGCTTACACTAGTAGAAATAATAAACAAGATGAATTTTTAGCACAAGTAAAATTTGTAATAGACAAACTAGAAAAAGGTCAAAATATTAAGCAAAAGAAAATTGAAGTTCCAAAAACTGACATGTTTTTAATTGCTTGATGTAATAAGTTATAAGTTTTTATTTATATCATCATATCGTTGGCATCACCGAAATGATGTGATAATAGTTTCCTTAATCACTGTATAGTCATATTCCTGGTTAAAATAATCAATTTGGCATATTTTCAGGTGAAAAGTAAGATGGTAAAACATCTCTGATGAGATGAGATGAACGGTATAATCTAGCACTCTAACGAACGGATCTGAAATGCGAAAAAAATCCTCAGTTATCGATTTCTTTGAACCAGAATCTATTGAATTAAGCGATACAAATGACGATACAGATCTCGAAGCTGTAAATGGAAAAACTCGACCATTTCTCAAATGGGCGAATCAAGCCTTTGGATAAGGTGAGAAAAATAATAATGGAAAGGACGATATAAATAATATGAAACTAAAAAAGCTACACTTAAGTAATTTTTGTGGAATAAGGGATTGCTATTTGGACTTTACTATAGAAGGTGTTCCAAAACCACTTTCTATTCTATTCGGGCCAAATGGATCAGGAAAGTCCTCGATCCTAGATGCTATTAGATTAGTATCATCTACTGCCGACTTTAAGGGAAGATCTGATTTTGATTTACAATTTAGAAAGTTAACTTTCAATCCTGATTACGATCAGACAGCAGATGTCATAAAGAATTATGACCAAGAAACTAATTCCTTTTCTAATACAGAAGAGATGAGAATATCAGCTATTTTTGATGTAGAAGGTGAAGATAGAAGATCTATATTAAGCAATAGGAAAGGTTTTGAGGTTAATGAAATTGGAGATGGTAGATTCACATTTACAGTAGGGGCCAATAACCCTATGAATTTATCTAGGTTTCAAATTAGCGAATCAGTAGCAGAACAGTTTCTAGATATGGCAACAGCTATATATGGTTATGAGTGTTATCTTGATAAACCAGTTTCTGAATATAATGGTAGAGATGGCGAAACTATGACATTTTATACAGATTTTATTTTGAAGAAATATACAGGTACTTATAACGAATCAAAAGTTCATTTTAAGAGATTTTCTAGTGGTGAGAGAAAGATTGCTACAATGTTAGCGTTGCTTCTTGCCCCTGCGCACAGAAATGCTTTTGACATATTCCATATAGATGAGTTTGACTCGCATATCTATTACAAGAGACATTTAGCTACTATAGATAAATTGCTTGAATATTTCCCAGATAAGCAGTTATTTTTAACTACTCATAGTGGCATAATAATTCAGAATATTCCTAAAATATTTCTTTATGATATAGAAGCGTATAAAGCTAACGACCTTCGTCCAGTACCAGCACAAGTATAAGGGATACAGTCATGAATCGTCGTCAATTTTTCAAAACAACTGCTGTTAGCGCTTCTGCTTGTCTTATTCCATTATCTGAATTAAAATCAGATGTAATAGCATCTTCAATTTCTTTACATAAAGTAGAGAGTAAGGTTGGCATATATAATGGTATCAAGCCTATACCTGTAGAACGCTATCCAACAGGCTATTATCTTTTAGATAAGGCTTTAGGTGGAGGCATTAAGCCTAATACTCTTACAATTATCTGTGGACCAGCATTATCTGGAAAATATAAGTTTCTAAAAGATATATGTAATAGCATATCAGTAGAATTAGGGTTTAAGGATCGTGTAGGTTATTTTAGACCTGATCTAAATTCTATTACTATAACTAATAATGAAAAAGACGTATGCATAGGATATTGTGATTACAATTTCGGAAATAAAGATGCTGATATATCTGACGAATTGAATTCAGGAAAAACTGTAATAACAGCAATGCAAACTCCCAAATCTTTATTTTCTGATAAGCTATCTGGAATTAAGTTAAATCATATATATAAAGCTAGTCTTGTTATTCATTTTGACAAAGGTAATATTACAATTATAAGAAATAGATATGGAAAGACAGGGGCAGTATGAGCAAAGAGGATGCTTGGATACAAACTTACTCCGGCAAAAAATTTCATATATTTGATCCAAAACCAGAAGAGGTAGATATAGAAGATATTGCTCATGCGTTAAGTTTATTATGTAGATTTAATGGGCAATGCAATATGTTTTATTCTGTTGCTGAACACTCTATGTATGTTGCTAATGAAGTAGAGAATGAAGGCTCTGTAGAATTGACAGTAGCTGCTTTATTTCATGATGCGTCAGAAGCATACATAGGAGATATGACTAAGCCACTCAAGAGATATATGGACTCTTATAAAGAAGTTGAAAATAATATTCAAAGAGTTATAGAGAAAAAGTTTTATCTTACGGAAAATATATTCGATAATAAGATTATCAAAGACGCAGATATGGCAGTCTTATTAGCTGAAAAAAGAGATTTAATGAGTGAAGAGCCTGAGCCTTGGGATATAAATGTTACTCCAATATCTACTAAAATTGTTCCTGTTTTAGATTCTAAAAGGATTAAGGATATGTTTATATTAACATTCAGATCTGTTACAATGTAAGAGTATATTATGAAATTCAAAGAAATATATGCGTTGCGAGAAGGCATTAAGGGTTTAAGTAGAGAAGAGCTTGAAAAAGCTTTTCTTGATGTTTCAGATGAGTGGTTGCATGTATCTGATGATGCTGACTATTTGAGAGCGATTGTCGAGGGAAGTTGGCCTGATGCAGATGATTGCATTAAAGAATACAGATTAAAAGCAGCTATTGAGTAATATAAAAGGAAAAAATGAGCGAACAAAAACCATTTGGTTATTTTTTAGCGTTAGATCTTTATGGTGTTTCTGCTGAAATATGTGACAGTCTGGAGAAGAATTATAGATTTCTAGAAGAGCTGGTAGTCTTTCTTGGAATGACTGCAATGGCTCCTCCTACAGTTATCCATGCTCCATCTAAGTTTGATAAGAATGGGGTAAGAAGTGAAGCATATCCAGACAAGGCAGGTATAAGTGCCTGGCAGCCATTAATAGAGAGTGGCATACAAATACATACAATAGCCCCTAAAGAATTTCTATCTATTGATATCTTTACATGCGGCAATTTAGATATAGAGAAAACTGTAGAATTCGTATCTAAATTTTATGGATGTAAAAAATGTGATCATTATCATATCAAAAGAGGTCATGAATATAACGGAAAATAGGAGATTTGAATGAAGTGGACATTTCAAGAATCTGAGGAAATAAGAACAATGTTTGCTAATGTTAGACCAAAGCATACGTCTAGGCCAATTAGACGTATTAACTTCTTTGGTGCACCAGGGGTGGGCAAATCTTCCATTTCTAGTTGGTTATTTTCTAAACTTAAAGAAGATAATTTAGATGTAGAATTCGCACCAGAGTATATTAAAACTTGGACATATATAAGAAGAGAATGTAAATCATTTGACCAGGTTTATATATTTTCAAAGCAAATGTCAATAGAGCATAATATACTTTCTAATAGCAAATCTATAGTAGTCAGTGAATGTCCTATATTGCTTAATTGTTTTTATGGCAATTATAATAAAAGTCCAGGATTTAATGGCTGTATGTCTATAGCTCAAGAGTTTGAGATGGAATATCCATCAATGAATATCTTTTTAGGCAGAGGGGACAGTCCTTATAATCCTAACTTTAGATATCATGATTATAAAGAATCTCTAAATATAGATAAAGAATTATTATTATTTTTAACTAAATGGTTTCCCGTAATTCGTAAGAATATACGATTAGAAAAAAAATATTTGGCAGTATCTCCAGTTTTAGATATCATATCCCCAATAAATGAAAAGGATTATATCTATAAAGAAGTGAAAGATAAACTGGAGGAATACTATGCCATTAGACCTACAGAGCCAGAATCGCCTACATAAATTTATTACTATATTTTCTATTTTTTATATTATAGCAGTTTTAACTGGTTTGATATTATATTTATCTGATACGCTATCATTATCAGCTTTATTTTTGGGATTTTTATTAGCAGTAGTTCCAATTCCCTTATGGGCGACTGGTATATTAATTCTTGATAGGAAAGAAAAAGAACCTCTCTGGATGAAATTAACTACATTCGTCTGGGGTGCATCAGTTGCTATATTATTTTCTCTTGTATTTAATACTTTATTGGGTTCTGTAACAGGAGGATGGACAGCACAATTAATAGCTCCCGTAGTTGAAGAAACTTCAAAAGCAGCTATTCTATTTTTGTTTTTCTTTTTCCTGAAAAAAGAATTTAACGGGATATTAGATGGATTAGTTTATGCTGGCTTAGTGGGTTTAGGATTTGCGATGGTAGAAAACATAGTTTATTACGCAAGAGAGATAGCATCAGATAACTTTTCTGGGGGACTAAGATTATTCTATTTAAGAGGATTGCTTAGTGCCTATGCTCATCCGTTATTTACGGCAGCAACGGGTATAGGTCTAGGAATAGCCTCTGTTACAAAAGATGAATGGAAAAAGAAGTGGATGCCAGTAATAGGGTTAGTATGTGCTATCATTTTACATTCTCTCTGGAATAGTTCTGGCATCATAGGTTCAGGTGGATTTTGGTTAATTTATTTACTGGTGTTTATCCCAGCATTTATACTAATCGTCGGATCATTTTACTTTGGATTCTTTCAACAAGAAGAGGATACTACAGATGTCAAATAACTTTTTATCAAAGATGACAGATAATTTTTTACAAATGACAAATAAGCAAGGTGTAATGCTGGCGGTATCAGTTACTGCATTCATAACCGCAATTCTTCTAATTGCGGTTCTGGTATCTAATACAGACGATAGTGGAAGTGTTATTTATGGGAAAGACAATAGATTAGATATGTATAGAGTATCCAAAAAGGAAGTATTAGATAACGCTGCTGCAACTGTATCTCTTTGGAATAAGAATGATTTATTTCATGTAAAAGAGAGTGAATCAATTATATTACTTACTAGGTCATTTGGATCGGCTAGGTATCTTTGTAAGGATGAACCATTTTGGAGTCAAGTAACTGGGCCTCATTGCTCTGGATTTTTAGTTGGAGATGATATAGTAGTAACTGCTGGGCATTGTATAACAACGAAAGACAGCATGTTAGAAAAGGTATTTGTTTTCGGATTTAAGATGAAGGACTCATCAAAGGTAGTTGATGAAGTTAGTGATGATAATATCTATTATCCAGTAGAAATAATATCTAGACAACTAACTAATACTGGTGCGGATTATTGTGTTGTAAGACTTGACAGAAAAGTTAAAGGTGTTAAGCCTATGGTTTTGGCAAAGGAAGATGCCAAAGTTGGAGATGATATTTATGTTTTAGGTCATCCATCAGGATTACCATTAAAATATGCAGATGGAGCTAAGGTTATACGAACATTTTTTTCTCATTTTGAAGCTACTTTAGATACTTATGGCGGAAACAGTGGAAGTCCTGTATTCAATAGCAATCATGAAGTTGTTGGTATCTTAGTAAGAGGAGCAACAGACTACATCTACGACAAAGATCGCAATTGCGTTTGTTCTAATAAGAAGAGTGATAACGACCTTTTTGGCGAAGCTGTAACTAACGTATCTATTTGGAGGGAATTTGTAAATCAAACCCAAATAAGAATTGCTGGTCCTTCGATAGTTCTACCTGGCAACATCAATTTATTACAGGATAAATAATGCTTAATTTTAATATCATTCAAGGAAATTCACTGGAGATTCTCGGCGGGCTGCCAAGTAATAGCGTTCATTGCGTTATTACCAGCCCGCCGTATTGACTACCCTCAAATTAGAGATTACGGTGTTCCTTCAACTAAATGGAAAGATGGCTGGCTTGGGATGTTGGGATATGAGCCATATCCAGATCAATACGTAGAACATCTTTCTGAAATTTTTACAGAAGTAAAAAGAGTTTTGCGTGATGATGGAAATTTCTGGTTAAACATCGGAGATTCGTATGCTAAGGATAACAAGTTAAAAGATAGTCATGGTATAAAAAAGAAAGATTTGCTGGGAATTCCCTGGATAGCGGCTCAAAGGCTTAGAAAAGATGGTTGGTATCTTAGAAATGATTGCATATGGGCTAAACTTGGCGGCTTCCCAGATAGCACAAAAGATAGATTTGGTCGCATGCATGAATATGTGTTTCATTTTTCAAAATCCGAGAAATATTACTTTGACCATCTTGCAGTGAGAGAGCCAGCATCAGCATCTAGTATCGCTCGTATAAATCAAAAGAATTTCGATAATCAAAAGGGCGGAGAAAAAGATTATGGGAAGACTGGCGTTAATCTAACCAGATCAGCAAGAAAGACCATAGAGAACTTTGCAAAGAATCCTGGGGCTAATATAAAGAACGTGTGGCGACTTCCTACAGCCCAGCTTAGAGGTATTAAGCATTTTGCAGCCTTTCCTTCTAGGTTAGCAGAAATTTGCATTAAGTCATCTACTTCTGAATATGGAGTATCTCCTACAACTGGTGAGCCTTTCGTTAGAGTAACAAAATCTGAAAGGAAGGCAACGAGAAATCCTAAGAATATTAAAGAAGATAAAACTGGCAAAGCATGTCGTGATCCTTTGAGGCATGTCACATCTTACGAGACTATTGGTTGGAATCTTTTATCTGGTGAGATTTGTGAACCCATTCCGTCATTAGTGTTAGATCCTTTTTCTGGTTCAGGTCAATCTGGAATGGCAGCAATACAAAACGGGCGCAGTTATATTGGCATAGAGTTATCTCCGGAATATGTTGATATCAGTTCCAAAAGAATACAAGCCCTTGATCCGTTGTTTGTTCAGCGGGTAAAGTAGGGTGAAACGGAATACGATATCATATAAAAATGCCAAATAAATCTGCAAAATTAGGTTCACCTAACGTAGTGGCTATTCTCCCACTTTCTCAAGAGAAGATAGACAGAAGATTAACAGGCTTACCATTAGATAAGGTAAAATCTTTAACAAAGATTCTTGCATCTAAAAATGAATATATGAATCATCCTTTTTTCCGTAATAAGAAGAATGTTGATGTTATATTCGAAACTGTTTTGGATATGAGCGAATTTGAATCTTTATGGAATAAAGTTTTAGCTTCAGTTGGTGATCGTCGGAGGAAAGAGATTGAGCAGGAAGTTTCTAAAAAGAAAGTATTTACCAAAGAAGAAGAGAAAATTGCGTTTTTGCAATATAATTACGTTAGATTTAGGCTATGTAAGATTATCAAGATAATTCATAGGCGTAAAGTAGACAAGTATAAGTTAGATGATTTAATTTATTGGTATGAAAGACATCTTAAAATTGAAAATAATATTTTATTAGCTAATATTGGACTTACTCTGGGAGCATTAGGCAAGATACGTCATAGAGATTATTCTGATGATTCCGTATTAACTAGCGAAGCGTTAGCAGGAGTTTTGCGAGCTATAAGAAAGTTTGATATTGCTAAGGGTTGGAAGTTCTCTACATATGCGACAAATGTTATTATTAGATCAATTTTCAGAGAGATATCTGTAAAGGCAAAAAGCAAAGGAAAAGAGATTATTGGTTTTGATGAATCAATAGGAAATACTGCTAGGGAAATGAGTCAAAGTAATGGATTTGATTTTGATGAACATGAGAGGTCGCAGCAAAAAATATCTTTACAGCAATGTCTAAAAAATAATTTAGCTGAGCTAAATGAGCAAGAAGATAAGGTAATTCGTTTAAGATTCGGGTATAGCGATTCTTTTGAGCCATCATCAGATACTGTTACGCTAGATGAAGCAGGTATTCTTATTGGTTTAACAAAGGAGAGAATAAGACAAGTACAAAATACGGCATTGAGAAAAATTAGTCACTGTCTCGGAGGAGAATACCATTCTTCAAAAGGCAGAAACAGTATGCTTCATAGTGGTAAAAAAGTTAATTTCAAAATCTAATATGACTAAAAAAGAATTCATTTACATTAAAATTGGCAAGGATGGATCTATTCTAGAAATTAGGGAAGTTTCTAGAGGGCATCCACCATCAGGTTTTATTAAAATTAATCGAGACAATCTTAGTAGTCTTGATTTTGGAATTAAAAAGCCAGAAATTAAAGACCCTAATTTAATAACATTGAAAGATATGAAAAAACATTTAATGCCGCTCAGGATAGATAGTTTTGACGATAGGATAGTTTTGATAGAATGTGATATTCTTAAAAAGAATAAGATAATTGATGAAAAAATTGAAAATCTTAGAATTATACCCAAGGTAGAGATATGTCTCTTATCTGGAGATGTTAGTGTATGGAAGTTTAAAACGTCTAAGACACCAGATATTTTTGTATCAAAAATGATAGTCATCTAAAAAAGGAATTGCTGATGTTGTATAAACATGTCTTAGCTTTAGTTTCATTACACCCAGATATGAAAGATGCTGTTGGAAACGAATATCCGACATCAGGATATATATCTCATAATGGATTTGTTAAAGACAAATCTATAGATTCTGGATTATTTGGAGTTCTTTGGGGAAGAAGCTCTATTAATTTTTTTGGGGTAAACGATAAAGATGAAGTCTGTGTAGTAGTAAAGATAGAACTTAATTCAAATGCAATTACACTAGATGACGAATACGGCGTTAAATTTGAAAATGGCATAGTTATATTTTGTGGGAATAGAGAATCATCTGCTAGATTTATTGTTAATTATAAAGAGGATGTAAGGAATATAGTAGATGGAGAAGATATTATAAGTAAAAATGATATATCTGGAGTTGTTATAGAAAATACAACTAATACAATTGAAATTGTTAACCATAATCGTCATGCTATTACAACTGGGTATGCAAGCAGATCAATTACTCATGGGGTTTCCTCTCATGCTATTGCTACTGGCTCAGAAGGCTCTGCAACAGCTACAAATGATTTTGCAAATGCCATTGTAACCGGGAATGATGGCATAGCTATAGCATCTGGTGTTCACTCTAAATCAATTGCTACTGGCACTAATTCTAGATGTAGAACTTCTGGAGATTTAGGGAAATCTATAGCAGCTGGTTATGGTTCTGTATCTATAAGTGATGGCAAAAGTGGAATGGCTATTTGCTTAGATGATGATGGTCAAGCTGCTGCTGGATATAATGGGATGTTAATATTAGCATATCATGATAAAAATAATAAAAAACGTATTAGCATAGGCTATGTTGGAGAAAATGTAAAGCCTAATACTATTTATCGTTGTAATGAGAATGGGGAATTTGAAGAAGTCACTTAATTTAAAAAGGAGATGTAGAGAGATAATATTAACTTAGGATATGTTTAATGTAAAAATAAAGCAACATAGATTAAGCCATAATGGATTAACTTTGATTGAAATGTTAATAGTAGTTGCAATCATTGTGATTATTGTTTCTTTATTTAGCTGGACATATCGCAAGCTGAGATACGAGGCTTGGCTAACCGCTCAACATGCTCAGATGAAACAGATTATAGATAATGCTGTTATTAGAGGGGCAATTAAAACTCCTCAACAGTATGAAGACTTAATGAATCACCTAACATGGCAGATAGAGCAGGCACGTAGACAAAAGTTGAAATAAGTAAAATGTCAAATTAATTAGTGGGATACTATTCGTTATAATTATTTAAATGGTAATTGATATTCCACAATTAATATCTTTATACACTTCTAGAAAAAGCATATTGGCTATTTCTAAGCAGTTGTTTATCTCCCAAAGGAGACTTAGACGGACTGTTAAATATCTAATTAGCAATGGGACTTTGGAAAAAAGGACTATTCGCTCTGCAAGTTTAAAACCAAAGATAATAGATTTATATAAAGAAGGCAATAGTATCAATATGATATGTCAGAAAATAGAATATCATAATGCCAAAGAGATAACGAGGGTATTAACTGATTCAGGATTCCAAGTTGGAAAGAAAAAATGGGATACAAATCTTGATGCAAGTTTGAAAAGAGATTATCTCAATTTGGATATGCCCTTTAGAGATATAGTAAAAAAATACCAGCCGTATTCTAGCCATAAAATTATATCTATATTAAAAGACCTTAAATTATTGGGTCTAAGGAAAACCAAGAGTACTAGAAAAATAACTAATGATATTTTGGAAGAAATGATATATTTATATGATAAGATGAAAATTGGTAGTTGTACATTAGCAGATAAGTACAAGATACCTCAAGGGGTTGTTAGAAGAATTTTGAAAAAATCTGGAGTAATGAGAAAGCACACTCCTAGACAGCCATTAGCGGCAGCTATTACTCCTAATGAATTAGATATTAATAGGAAAATAGTTTACAAATATTTAATGGAGAAAAAGACTATCATGGATATAGCAAAAGAATTTAATATGAGTAGAAACACAATTTCTAATAGATTAAAACATTTAGGAGTAAAAACCAGAGATAGAAAAGGAATTTGGCAATCTAAAATTGAGTCTGGAAAATTTCAAAGAAAAGTTAAATCAAGCGAAATTGTCAATATGTATTCTTATGACAAGATGTCCATGTCTGATATAACAAAAATACTAAAAATAGGAAATAATTGTGTTGAAAAGGTATTAAAGCATTATGGTGTTGGAAGAACTTACGAAGAATCTAGAGAGTTATCTAAAAGAAAAAACATAAATATCAGAAATCATAAAGTTTTTGAAAATATACATGCAGATAACATTGTTTCAAAAGATAATATTTCTCTTAATGAAGAACAAAGAAATCTCATTATTGATAATTACGAAGAATGCAAAGATGTAATAAGTAGGAAGATGGCTAATAATAGTATTACAAAACATTTGCAGAGGAATCAAAATCTAAAATTACATGAAATAGTTAATATGGTTATTACATTTTTACCAGAAGTTGCATTAAGATATAAATCTGACAAGATATCATTTCCATTATATGCTGCTTATAAATCTGTTCTATTATTTATAGATCACTTGAGAGTTATTATGGATTATCCAAGATTAGTTATGGAGAGATGGAAAGCAGTTGAAAAGATTAAAGGAGAAATTAAAAATAAGCAAGGATACGCTGATGAATCTGACATTATTAAAGAATTGGAAAACAAAAATATAAAAGGGGATAAATTAAAGAAATATATGGATAGCTATAAAATGTTTGGTGGAATAAAGAACTTATCTGATTTATCTATTTGTAATGACGATAGTGAATTTGACAGAATGGATAGGTTCTTAATAGATAATAGAAAACCACATTTAAGCACAGATTGGATTGATCTTAAAGATGAGATAATTAACAAAATAGAATTTATGAATCTTGGGTTTACTGGAGATACTCAGTCACATGCTAGGGCTATTATTGTTGAAAATATCTTACCATCATGTGATAATTCTCAATTTATTACTTTAAAGAATTTAGGGAAAAGATTTAAGCTTTCAGAAAGCAGAATATCTCAAATGAAAACCTCAATTCTCGCTAACCCATCTTTCCAATATTTGATAAAAAGTCATTTGTTATAACTCCGGATTTTTATAAGAATTCGTTATACTGGTATGAACTCACAACAACTAATAAATATTGGAATATCAGAGCATTGCGTAAAAGATGCTCTTTTATCTATTAAGAATTTAGCAAAAAATAAAAGATTAGGAAACCTTAATCTTAAAAATGTTTTTTCTGATGTAGTCTGTAATCCTGAATCTTACGTGAATGATGAAGATATCTCTTGTTTGGCAAAATCTATCATTAAGGATAGAGATTTTGTATTACCTGAGCCAATAGGTTATAAAACTTGGGGAATTGAAAACATAGATGCTGGGTCTCATGACCAAATGAAAGTTGCATGTTCTGTGCCATCAGCATTCAAGGCTGCATTAATGCCAGATGCTCACGTAGGTTATGGATTACCTATCGGGGGTGTTTTAGCATTAGAAAATAAAGTAATTCCATATGCCGTTGGTGTAGATATCGCATGTAGAATGAAATTATCTATTTTTGACTTACCAGCAGGTATGACAGAGGGTGATAGTGGAGTATCTGTATTAGAAGAATCTTTAGATAAGAATACGAAATTTGGATTAGGATGTCATTGGGATAAGAACGAGAGAATTTCACATAGTGTAACAGATGATAGCAGATGGAATGAAACCCAATTATTAAGAAATTTAAAAGATAAAGCCTTTGAGCAAATGGGAACAAGTGGCGGAGGAAACCATTTTGTAGAATTTGGTATTGTTGAAATTGGAGAATACAGCAAAGACTTAAACTTAGACAAAGGACGTTATTTGGCTTTATTAAGTCATAGTGGAAGTCGAGGAGCTGGCTCTAAAATCTGTAATGAATATAGTAATATTGCAAAGCATAAATTACCAACAAATTTTAAGCATCTTGAAAAATTAGGTTGGCTCGATATGGATTCAGAAGCGGGGCAAGAATATTGGTTATCAATGAATCTAATGGGGGATTATGCTGCTGCCAATCATGATTGTATTCATAGAAGAGTTTCTAAATCAATAGGAGCTACTATTATTGCCGGGGTAGAAAATCATCATAATTTTGCCTGGTTAGAAAAACATGATGGTAAAGACGTAATTGTTCATAGAAAAGGAGCAACACCAGCAGGAGACGGAGTTCTTGGTGTTATACCTGGCTCTATGGCTACGCCTGCATTTATTGTTAGAGGAAAAGGTAATAAAGATAGCATTCATTCTGCATCTCATGGTGCAGGAAGACTATTATCTAGAACAAAGGCAAAAGAGAAGTATAACTTCAAAGAAATTCAAAATGACTTGGCAAAGAAGGGTATGAGAATAGTATCAGCTGGAGCAGATGAAGTTCCTGGAGCTTATAAGGACATAATGACAGTTATGGCGGCTCAGACAGACTTGGTAGATACTATAGGTATGTTTCATCCTAAAGTTGTTAAAATGAGCAATGACGGTCAAGCAGAAGATTAAGGAAAATTCATGAAAAAAACAATAGAAGATATATTAAAATCAAATGATTTACAGGAAACTGTGATTGCATATTCTGTTTATAGGGATAAGTTCTATAGTAATCCTGAGAGCTATTCATCTATTAATAGAAATAATTTAAGGCATATAGCATATCGCAATATATCTTCTTCATTTTTCGATTTGAGTAAAAAGTTAGAAGAATGGGATATAAAAGATAATTCTACAAAGTTAAATAAGGTTGTTTTAGAATTCCAAGAAGCCTCAAAGGATGCTGATATAAATGCAGAGATTATGATAAAAGACCCTACCGAGGAAGAAGTGAGAGAATGCGCTGATAGAATGCATAGGTTATCTATTGCTGAAAGCAACATGCTAGAGATTGCTACTGGTTTTCAGAATCTTACATCAACAGAATATATAGAATATCATTTTCCTAATTTAAAATGAAAAATATCCACTTTACAAGTGATTCCCATATGGGACATGGAAACATAATAAAATACGCAAATAGATTATTTGCAATGAACGATACGGAAAGAGAAATATGTATATCAGGAGATAATAAGAGATATAAGGAATTAAAACTTAGCCAAGAATCAATTAGAAAACATGATAGAATTTTAATTGATAATTGGAATAAGGCAGTTAAGCCAGATGATGATGTTTATCACCTTGGTGATTTTTGTTTTGGAAGAACAGCATATATTCATAATATATTAAATCAATTGAATGGTAGAATTCATTTAATATACGGCAACCATGATAGAGAGATAAGAGAAAATATAGAATTACAAGAGAGATTCGCTTGGTGTAAGGAATATTATGAATTAGAAATTACTGATAGCGATTCTATAAGAGGTAGACAATTAATTATTTTAATACATTATGCTATGAGAGTTTGGAATAAATCTCATCATGGAAGTTGGAACTTTTATGGTCATAGTCATAGCTCTTTAACAGATGACCCTAATGCTAAATCTGTAGATATAGGAATTGATAATATCGCAAATTTATTGAGTCTCAATAATATCAGATTAGCAGAGGATTATAGGCCAATCTCATATGATGAGGGAAAGAAATTGATGAACAAAAAGCAATGGAAACCTGTAGATCATCACGATTCTAATTCCACTCGAAATCTGGATATTCCTCTTCCTCATAAGAACTATACGAACTATACGAAGTGATAGAAGATGTAAGAAACCAGTTATTTCCATGACGATGACACAAAATAGGTATACCTCCCATGAAAGCTTCTACTTTTTCATCGGCTGGCCCATCAGCACTATAAGATACAGTAAGAATTTCATCATCTGATGTAACGGATATTGGAAACCCTGAATATACTAATTCTCCAGATGGAGTATCTGAGATTGATTGTTCAATTTTGATAGTGTGTTTTGTAGATTCTGTTATTCTAGTTTGCAATCCATGACCACTTAATGAAAATTCGAGACTATCGTTGGCTGAAGATACCTCTACTCCGACAATTCCGATTGCATATTGTCCAAGTGATTCACTAAAATATAAACTAATAGGAATGCCACCAATGAACATTTTTTCGGATGATAATGTGAAATCATAATCTCCGGAATCTATAATGGCTACAACCAAAGTTCTGATGCCATCTCGTTCTATGTATTTTGCTTTTCCACTACCAAACGGTATTTTTATGATTGTTTCCATATAGCATATATCGTCAATATAAAGAGTTTTCAACAGTCGCTAAAAGTAAGGAATTTGTATGAAATTGCTTGGATCAAAATTTTATCACTTTAGGGTATTTAAGAACCAGAATCTCAGCACAACAGGAGGTGTGACTGTATGTTCCATAGAGAAGGATGGATCTACACTGGTTGGTATTACAGTTTGCTATCCTAAAGATGGTTATAATAAAAAGTATGGTAGAGATAGATCGCAGGTTTTAGCTATGTCTGAAAATAAATTTAAAAAAATTGAAAGTACTGATAGAAGTATTGTTATTTCTGTAATTAAGGATATGGCAAGATCAGCCTGGTATTCTGTTATTCAGAGAGGAAGCAGAATGCATGAACTTGGTGATCATAAGATTATCTTGTCAAGCAGAAAAAGAAAAGAAAAGAAGAAAGTAATTAGTTTTATTGGTGAATCTCTAATAAGATAATTGCTACATATTGAATTTGATTGAATTTGATTTCATAAGGCAATAAGAATGTCAATAAGAAATTTAAATATAAATAATGAATCTTTTAAAAGAAAAGAACCAAGCACACCTTCAAGGAGTATCACTGTGGAAAAAGACCCAAAATATGAAAAACTTATTTCTACCGTATTTGGAGACAATAAATCTATCCCTGACAACAGCAGCTGGACTTTAGAAGATGCTGGCACGGATAAAATAGATATTATTCCAGTAAATTTTAATTTAAGTATTAAAGAAAAGAGAAAATTAGCTCTTTCGGCTCTTTCTTTTGGAGAAGAAATAGGTATTTTATGCATAAATCATCCTTCCTGGAGGTTAATATGCTACTTCTTAAAAATACAAGAACCCACAGATGTTAAATCTGCAAATTTTACAGATTTAAGACTTATAATATCATTGACTTTTCAAAGTGTTCAAACGTTTATGAAGTCGAAGGATTGGGAGTTTTCTGGAGAAGTATCTTTCGATCAAAATGGAAATCCAATTCCTGTAACAAAAACAAATTGGGATATATCTGGCGAAGATGTATCTTTTACATCTAGTGGTTATATGTTTTTTGAGAATAAGAAGACAAAGGATAAAATAGTTATTTTTTCCAGTGAATCTGAAGGATCATCTTCTATATATTGCTATTCTAACGATCAAGTAGTTTCTCAAGGAGTTATTTCTGATTTAATTAGTTTTACAAAAGAGAACAATTGTTTAAGAGGTTTAAAATTAAAAGACATTAACGTATATGAGGCTTCTTTCCAAGAAGTTGCAGATACATCTGGATACACATGGGATAAATACTATTATGATGAAGATATTAGGAAGTTGTTTGATTTAGAAGTATTTGGATTCTTAGATAATATAGAAAAATATAATAGACATGGTATCTCAAAGAGAGGCGTGATGTTATACGGCGATCCAGGAACCGGCAAGACTACGATTGGTAAAATAATTTGTAATTACGCTAAAAACAAATCTGTTATATGGATTACTCCTGATGTTATCACTGAAAATACTCAAGTAAAAAGTTCTGTTAAGGTTCTTTATAGATTAGCAGAATATCTTTCTCCTGTTGTAATTTTCTTAGAAGATTTAGATTTGTTTACAGAAGATAGATCAAGTGGCCTTGGTGACACAATGAGACTAGGATCTCTAATGAATATCTTAGATGGTGTAAATACTATTTCTAATGCAATAACCATTGCTTCTACTAATAGATTAGAACTTATAGAAAAGGCTTTACGAAATAGGCCAGGCAGATTTGATAGATTAGTTGAGATTCCTTCCTTAAATAAAAAATTAAGAAAAAAGATGTTTACAGATAGATTCAAGGATGCCATAATAGGTGATAATGAAATCAATATACTAGTATCTAAGACGGAAGGATGGACAGGGGCAGAGTGCGATGAACTGGTGAAAACGGCTAATCTCCGGTTTATTAATGACAATGTTTTAGAAATTAAGGAATCAAGAGTAGTGACCCCGGAAATGATAAATGATATTCTCGGAATTATGACGCAATTCAAGGTTGGTGGTGATCGAGGGCCAGGTGCTAAAGCGAAAAACATAGGCTTCCATGTAGAGTAGTAAAAATGCCATTAAATTTTATCATTCATCTTTCTGTAGTACTATTTGTAACTTATTTAGTTGTGTTATTAACTCTTGCTACTGAAAAAAAATTAAACAGAAGAAATGCTTCTTTATTATCTATTTTTCTATTTTTAACATCAGGCTTACTAACTTGGGTATATTTTGCTTATCAATGTGAGATTATTGAAAAGAATGATTTTTATAAAATTAGAACTCTTGAGTCTGGTGATACTAATATAAAAATACAAGTTTCTTTTGTTAATGAAGAGATGGTTAATATAACATCATTATTTGATATTATTTTTGATGAAACTTGTGTTTTGAAAGTAAAAAATATAAATAACTGGCGGGGAGGAATAGAGTTTGAATATAGCAGCTTTTCATATTCGGTCGTTGATTCTGATTCTAATGAATTTTTTCCCAAAGATAAGGCAAAATGAGTAAAGATAAAGAAAAAGTTGAACTTCATCAAGCATTTTTTTGGATTTGTCCAGAATGTGGAAACGATAATTACGATAGAAGTATTAATATGGAGGGAAAACTTCCAGAGGCATTAGAGGGGGTAATTCGTGAGAGGTTAGGGATACCAGAATGGGAAGAGTTTTCAGTGGATAAAATAGAAAATATAAATGTTATGATGTTGCCTGTAGTGGTAATTTGTAAGAGTTGTAAATCTAAAGTTGAAACTATTAAACCAGGTTTCTAAAGGTTATCTCCGGAATATAGATGAAAAAGGTTAGATCGGTAGTTCTTTTACAATTTGGGGACGACTGGTATCGATTGGTATCTGGAAATTTAGAGAGCAATCCGTGGTTCATCATCAGGTCCACGTTAAAAAAGATGGTAAAAAGTAACTGGCAACAGCTACGCTCTTGCTGCCTAAGCAGCATGGTTCTAACTGACTCCGCTAGGAAAAGAACCATAGAAAGCGGTAACTGGCTACGAAGTTCGTAGATATGTCAATGCAAGGTGTTGTAGTAGCATTGACAGACAATTTACACAAATAGCATGGCGTTTATGGCAAATCAAACGCAAATGATTGTAGCCGCTCTTTTTTAAAGGATATTCAACACGAGGGTTCGACTCCCTCCGTCTCCATTGATTTTTTTTAAAGGGAAAAATATGTTTAGATGTCAGCTTTGTAGAAATGTAGTTCCTGCGAATACTAAAGCAATTAAGATAGTATTAGCTAAAAAGGAATTTCAACATCCAAATCGTTCCTATGCTCAAAGGTGTTTTGATGAAGAAGGTAACAAAAGGTTCAAAAGCGATTCCGGCGGATCAGGCTTCCAAATTGCCAAAGAAGTTTACGCTTGCAAAGGCTGTGCAGACAAAAACCAGCCAAGTGCATGAAATTACTACATGGTCTGATTTAGCAAAAGCTATTTCAAAATTATCCAAAGCAGAGAAATCTCAGCCTGTACAGGTTGTTAAGACTCATGCTTCAGATGCAGCAGTTAATGAGCTTCTTCCTGGTGTATGTTTAGGAAGTGTTGGTTCATTGGAAATACGTTTTGTTAGAAGCTCTACGGATAATAGGAAACATGAAGAGCATGTAGTATTGCTTGTTGATGGAAATCCATTCGGAGAAGAGGGTGCTTCCTCTTACGAAATGATAACAAAGAAAGTCAAAGGGAAAAAGAAAATCCTTTTTCATCCTAATTTTCCAAAGAATCATACAGATGAATGTGATTGGAGCGGCCCAGCCCAAAAGATCATAAAAGAAAAAGAAAAGAAAAATCCTGAAAATACTGGAGAATATCTGCATGAATATGATATACAATCTTTGAAAAAAACTACAAAATATACTTTCAAGTATGATACAATAAAACTTACAAATCATCCACCATATGATTTTGGTAAAAAGATAAAAAAGAAAAACAAAATATTAGAGTGATAAAAAGTATGATATAATTTGCTAATGCTAACACCAGAAAAAAAACAAGAAATAATTGAACAAGCAACAGTTAAAAGAGATAATCTTAAGAAACTGTCTCAGCACTTAAAAGAACATTTCGTTGGTATAGATGAAGTTATTGATAAAATAATAGAAGCTATAGAGGTCTGGTATGTTATGCCAGAGCTTATGAGCAGACCTGTTATTATTAATCTATGGGGGCTTACAGGAGTTGGCAAAACTGACTTGGTAAGAAAATTAGTAAAATTCCTAGAATTCGGGGATAACTTCTTAGAAATACAATTAACTAATAAAGGTCCATCTAATAACAGTTATGCTACCTCATTACAGGAGATATTAGAATCATCTAATTTGGATAGTAAAAGAACTGGTATATTATTATTAGATGAAATTCAAAGATTTAGAACAGTTAATGAGCAGGGTAACGAGATACATGACTATAAATGTCAAGATATTTGGGGATTATTAAGTGACGGTCAATTTAGTGGTGGTGGAGCAAGTCTTAAAGAAAGATTAATTGAGTTATTATTTGATGCTACTTATGATTTAGATTCTAGAGATTCCAATGATGACTCGTTTGATGACGAGTGGGAATTAGATGATCCCGATGAACCTATTAATCCTGATGATCCAGATAGTGCCAGATTGCCCGTGATAAAAAGAAAACCTACTAAGAAAAGAAAATTTAAACAAAGTTACTATTCGGCTAGAAAATTATCTAAAATGCTTCAATCTAACGAGTCTATTGAATCTATTATGCAATGGGATATCAATAGAAGAATAGAAGTTGTAGAAAGTAAATTAAAAGATAAAGATATATTTGATGGAGATAAATACGGTAAATTACTTATTTTCATTTCAGGAAATATAGATGAAGCATACTATATGTCATCTGATTGCGAAGAGGCTGATATAGATGCAGATTTTTTCCATTATGTATCTAAAAGAATAACTATTGTTACGATTAAAAAGGCTTTGAAGAAAAGATTTAAACCAGAGCAAATTGCTAGATTTGGAAATGTTCATATTATATATCCATCTTTAAGTAAATCTTCTTATCAAGAGATTATTAAAAGAAAAATATTCTCTATATCTAAATCTATAGAAGATAATTTTGGGATAAAATTAAAAATCAATCAATCAGTTATAGAATTTATTTATAGAAATGGCGTATTTCCTGTTCAGGGAACAAGACCATTATTTTCAACTATCTCGTTATTATTTGAATCTTATATTCCAAGTATGCTTTTATTTGCTATTACAAAAGATCTTAATGATATAAATGTATCATATGAAAATAATAATTTTGTTGTAGAAGCAAAAAATGAGACATTGATAATAACTGCCGATGGAACTTTAGATCAGATTAAGAAGAAGAGAGACAATAAGGACTCTATAACTAAAACTGGTGTTCACGAATCTGGTCATGCTGCTATTTATGCTCTTCTTTTTGGCATGGCCCCAATGCAATTATCAATAGGTGTTGTTTCGGATGACTCCAATGGATTTACTGGCTCTCATGAAATATCCATGAATAACGATATGTTGTCCAAGAGTGTTCAGGTTGGATTGGGTGGGCTATTGGCGGAAAATATTATTTTTGGGAAATTGTCTCACTCATCAGGAGCTATTAGTGATATCGAGGAGATAACAAGACTTGTTGCAAGTGCTGTGAGAAGTTGGGGGTTAATTAATCCTATTAAGATAGTTCATCAAGTTGGAGATGGAGGTTCTGATCCTAATTCTGCATTTACAAGCATAGATGAAACTAATGTATTTATTAAGAAATTTATTTTAGAACAAAAAGAGATAGCAAGAAAACTACTAACAGATAATATTGCATTCTTATTTGATATATCAGATAATCTTATTAAACATAAAGTTATTTCTCAAGATATGTTTAAAGAGATATGCGATAGAAATGGTATTAATATATCAGACTCGGATATAGATTCTAAAATTATATCTAAATATTCTGACATATATGAAAATAGTAAACAAAATTTAGAGACTATCGGCAGGACACCAATCGATCATTCCATAGATCATTCCATAGAATCAATAAATGCTTTAAGAGATGAGATAAATTCTATGCCTGACGAAATATTATCTGGTATAAAGGCTTTTATGAAAAATTCTCTAGCAGATCGATTGAAGAAAAAATAAAACTCCGGTGAAGGATAGGTTCTTGCAATATATTGTAACTCATAAGGAAAGACAATATGGAAAATGAAAAGCAAGAAATTGTAATGATTCTTGGTTACCCATCTTCGGGTAAGACATTTGAATCTAAGGCTCTAATTAAAAAAGAATACGTTAATTTGAATAGGGATAAAATAGGCGGTTCCATTGCCGATCTTGTACCGAAATTAGAAGATGCCTTATCTAAGAACCAAAGTGTTGTTTTAGATAATCTGTTTCCAAATCCCGATGTTCGTAAACCATTTCTAGATTTAGCAAAAAAATATAATGTTCCATGTAGAGCAATAGTTATAGGGACTAGCATCGAAGATGCTCAGATTAATGCTCTTAACAGAATGTGGGATAATTATGGTACGATCTTCTATTCTTCAGAAGATATCAGGAAACATCCTAAAGCCAAAAATGATTCTAGCGTATTTCCTGTGGCTGTATTTTACAAGTATCGCAAGGAATACATTGCACCAGAAATTACTGAGGGATTCTCATCTATTGAGAAAACTAAGTTTATTCGAGATTGGTCTACATGTAAAGGATGGACAGGTAAGAATAAGGCTTTGATTTTGGATAGTGATGGAACATTAAGAACAACTAAGGGAAACAGGGAATACCCTATTCATCCTATTGATATAGAGATTTTACCTAATAGAACAGAAGTGCTAAACGATTATGCTTCTCAGGGGTATATGCTCCTTGGGGTTTCAAATCAATCTGGTGTTGCCAAGGGTGATATGACTTATCAGGAATGCCAGGAATGCTTTGACGAAACCAATAGGTTACTAGGTGTAGACATAGAGCATCACTTCTCGCCTGCGAAGGTTCCTCCTATTGTAACTTATTGTAGGAAGCCATTATCTGGGATTGGTGTTCATTTAATTAGAAAACATAATCTTAATCCTGAAAATTGTATATATGTAGGAGATATGACAGTTGATAAATCGTTTGCAGAACGTCTTGGTTTTCAGTTCCATTTTGCAAATAAATTTTTCAAGGTTAAAAACTCTCACAAGGAAGGCTTAGAACATGTCAAAGTCTAACAAAGGATCGCTAGCACTCATGGAAGCGCAGGACGATAAGGCTCCAGTAAAAGCCAAAAAGGATGTAAAAGAAAAACCCAATGTATCTCCAGAAGAATTTTTAAATCAAAATATCGAGAGGGAGAAGGATGTCAGGGTTAGTATTAAAAAGATTACAGAATCAGCTTTTAGAGTAAATTTTATAAAAGCTATGGTAAAAGATGAAGGCATGCATATAAAGGACTTTAGAATTTTCAAATCGCAGTTTCTTGTGGTTGTGACTAATGATGACGGAACAATGAAAATAGTGGATAGGTCATTAGGGTGATTAGCATCTTGGTATAATTCCAGGATGAAATTACATGAAAAATTCCCAATTTCTGAAACAATATCTTCACCTGAAAAATGGCAAGAAGTCATACTTGAAACTATTGCTCATTTTAAGAAGATAAAATGGCTTGAGCAAAGAGAAAAAGACGGTTTTAATATAGTTACTGGTGGTCCATGGAAGATAGCTGTTAAAAACGGCTATCTTTTTTCTTTACCTTCTGAAAAAGAAGATAAACTATTATTAGAAACTAGTGAATTATTATTACTCCATCGTCATCAGCAAAATTTGCGTAAGGTATTAGTTGAATTCCCTGCTGAAATAAAAGATTATTTAATTGAAAAATTGGATCCTAAAGAAGAACAATTTTCTTTTAAGAGAAGCGAATTAAATCATGGAAACTCTTCAAAAAGCATAAAAAAAGCGGCAGCTACTATTAGATGTATGACATTTGGTAAATCTATTAAAAGTAGGCAAACTGCATCTTTAGTTGTATGGAGATTAATAGCAAAACATATAGATCACAAAATATTCTCTAAAACTTTAAGTTTGCATGGATACTATTCGTCTTTTCATGAATATAATCTATTATTAGCTAATAAGGATGAAGTTGAGAGATTATCTGAATCTACTCCTAGTATTGTTTCAGCTTGGCTTTCTATTAAAAATAAAGATAAAGTTAAAAATGTCACTACATACACAGGACATGAAGTCGATGAATATATTAAGAATTTAAAATCTACAGGTATTGTTGCAGAGGTTAAAGAGTATTTGAAAAATAAAAATGCCTACTCTGGGAAAAATTGGAAATATATTTGCAAATTAAAACCAAGATGGGCAAAATTCTTATTTGGAGTTACTAAGTTTAACATAGGAGATGCTGGAGACAGAATTGAGGATTTATTTAATTTACTTACAGTGATTAGGGTTATTCCAAGACTAAAGATATATAAGAGATTTATATTATTTTATATTAGCAATTTGTCTCAACACCCAAATTTACCTATTGAAGATTTTCATATCTTTGCGCAAAGATATTTTGAAAGATCTTACAGGGAAAAAGTTGCTACATTTTGGTATCAAACAATGATGCCTGCTATGGATTGGTGGATTTCTTTAGGAAGAGAATTTAGGTTAACAAATACGCAAAGAAAATCTAATTGGAAGTGGTTTCATAAAAAACAATTGGAATGGCATGAGGAATTTAGAGCGAATAACGTTAATACTAATCATATAGAAATTGGTAAGATTTATGAATGGGATTCTTCTATAAAGAATGAATTAATAATTGATAAATATAAGATTATTCCTCTGACTAACTCTAATATGTTATCCGAGGAAGGATCTCTTATGTCTCATTGTGTTTCTGGTTATGATTTTTATTGCTATAATGGGACAAGCAGAATATTCGCAATTGTAAATAATAACACAAGGGTAGCTACTCTTGAATTAAAAATAACATATCCTGGTAATTTTATTAGAAATAAAAATGGCAAAATAAAATGGACCGTTTCTCAGGTTAAAGGTTTTCATAATGAGCAAGTTGAACCTGATGTAAATAAAATATCAGCAAAAATAGCGAATATATATACAGAAGAATTTTTGAAAATTCCTCATAGTAAAGGTAAGATAATCGGAGACAAGCAAACTCCGGATAAAAATAACATGGATGAATTACTGGAGAGAGTCGAAAACATAGAAGTAGCACGAAACGGAATTCGTGGATTTAACTTAAACGGATTAGAATATGCCAACATTCAAAATAACATTGCGATCTAAATTAACACCTGCTCAGGATGAAAAAATTACCTCTTTAACAATTGAGGCTGATTCTCCTATCTTAGCTAGGGATCAAATAGAGAAAAATGTTTTTGATGATGCCTTAATGGATGGTAATCTTTTACCTGTTTTTGAAATTAAAGAATTCAAAATATTATCAGGAGGTAGGCCATCTAAGTCTTATCATGCCTGGCATGACATTATTTCGACCGATGTACCTAGCTGGTGGGTAGGGGTGGATGGCTTGGTTAAATCAGTTAATATTATAAGTGATGAAAATAACCTTTCTGATAGTAATTATGAATATCTTGGAGAGGTAGATATTTATCTTGGGCAAGGTAGTGATCCTCTGATGGATTGCTGGAATGAAATCGGCTTGAAGCCAGGCGACCATTTCGGCCCATATTAAAATAAACTCCGGCAAAATAAGCGTGGGGCATATCATATCAACAGCATCGAACCATACTCTCACAGGAAACATGTAACATGGCACCGGCAAAAAACACCCAAGATATCCCAACCGACTTGGATTCCATTCAAGTCCCTGAATTTAAGTCATTTCCTAGAGTAGTTGCGCCTGGAGATTGGCAAACAGATGGTAATATAGAATTTTGGGATACATCGCAAGGCAAAGGCAAAGGTAAATGGATAACTGTCAAAGAGTCAGATTACTCTGGAAAAT
>Ga0163144_10006250_pt1 | contig 26337 bp, 17 predicted proteins | sample OliLak19BULKMAT1_FD_123175 | JGI IMG/M metagenome (GOLD analysis project Ga0163144, IMG submission 123175) | Freshwater microbial mat bacterial communities from Lake Vanda, McMurdo Dry Valleys, Antarctica - Oligotrophic Lake LV.19.BULKMAT1 | ecosystem: Environmental > Aquatic > Freshwater >...
CCAAATTGTCGCCCGAACCGCCCCCCTGCCCCCCAATTCTGGGGGGTTCTGAGATCGAAGTCCCCCAGAATTGGGGCCTTAAAGCCTTTCAGGCATATATGAAAAGGGGGCAAGTGCAAGATCCAAAGCATTTGTTAGACACTCTCTAAGCTTTTTAATAGATGTTGGTAATGACAAGCCTCTTGGGAGAGGGATTTAGGCTTCGACGTGAGCGCTCAGCCGAATGGTGAGGGTCTATATTGGTTGTACAACAGGGTTTCCAGCACCTCCACAAAAACTGTCCGAAGTATTGTTAAGAAGATTTCCGAGAAAGATGTTAACCCTGTAGGGGCGAAGCATCCGGCAGACAGAGCCTGGAATCGACCAGAAGATCATTGCCCGGATGCTAAGTGCAAAGCACACGCTACGCGAACGCCCTTCCGGTGCTATCGAGTTCTATCAGAAATCACCGATCGCAGGGCGGGGATCAAGTATTGGGTGAGGGTAAATGCATCTACCCCCAATTCTGTGCGTTCCTGAGCAGCTAAGATTCCTGCTTGGGCGTGCCACCATACCGCACTTTGCACGATCGCTTCCACAGAAACGTGTTGCAACACTCCCTGGGCCAGCAATCCACCCATCAACCCCGTTAGCACATCGCCACTGCCGCCCCGGGCCAGAGCCGGTGTACTTTGGGGATTAATCCACACACTACCTTGGGAATTAGCGATCGCCACCCGTGCGCCCTTCAGCAACACGATCGCGCCTGTCCGCTCCGCTGCTGTCCTCACCGCTGTGACACGACAATTCAGCGACTCTGCCAAATCTGGAAATAGGCGTTTAAATTCCCCGCCGTGGGGTGTCAACACGGTTAATGCTTTTCGCTTGGACAGCGTTGGAATTGTTCCCAAACTTGCCAACACATTCAAGCCATCGGCATCTAACACGAGGGGGCAATCTGTGCCGAGTACAGCCTGGATCACCGGGGCGGCATCGGGTGTCAGACCTGGCCCACAAGCGATCGCATCAAAGGAGGGGGGATAGGGCACAAAAAATGTAGGAGCCGGAAACTTGGCGATCGTCCCTTCCTTCGTCTCTGGGCAATCGATAATCAGTGCCTCTGGCAACTGGGCGGTTAACACTGACTTCAGCGACTCTGGGGCAGCGATCGACAGCATTCCCACCCCACTGGCCCTAGCCCCCAGCCCGGTTAAAATCGCTCCCCCTGCATAGCGGCGAGAGCCACAAATCAGGAGCAGATGACCCATTTTGTACTTATGGGTGGCAGGGGAACGGTGTAGAGGAAGGTGGGCAAGGGCCATTTCTGGGGTAATTTGCTGCACCCTCGGCTCTCCCAACACCGCCACAATATCAGCCAAGGGTAAATCAATGTCGATTAACTCTGTGTTCCCGGCATACTCTAGCGCTTGGTCTTGCAAGAGTCCCAGTTTCCACAAGCCCAGGCAGAAAGTATGGGTAGCCCGCACAGCAGTGCCCAACACTCCGCCAGTATCGGTGTGTAACCCAGAGGGTAAATCAATGCTAAGCACAGGTTGCGACCCAGCATTCAGGAAGTCGATCGCCTGGGCTGCATCTCCCTCCACTGGATGCTGCAACCCCATTCCAAAGAGTCCATCCACCACCACATCATAGGCTCGTAGCCCTTCTGGATGCTCAATAGGAGGAATGTTCAAACTTGTTACATACTGCAAATGCTGCCCAGTCAGGGATTTGAATTGATGGATGGGGCAGTAAATTCCCACCTCATATCCTTTAATATGCAGTTCCCGCGCCACAACAAGAGCGTCTCCTCCGTTGTGTCCTGGCCCGACTAAAATACCAATTTTTGCAGGCGGTGGATAAAGCGCTTGAATGCGACTCGCAAGGCGATATCCCACCTTCTCCATCAACGCTGCGATCGGGAGGCCGGCCGCAAAAACGCGAGATTCGATCGCCTGCATTTGGTCAGCAGTCACAACAAAGCGCTGGAGTTGCCCTAACCTATCTTGCCGCACCACAAAGCAAGCCTCATGCCGTCACAACAATCATCTCACAAGAACATCAAAGGAAAGAACCTGAAAGAGAGCCAATTGGGAATAGCACATCAGGAATTAAATAAGTTCCCCAAGTTCGAGACTTGGTAAGGGCGAAGCATACCCTTCGGGAAGCAAGCTACGGACAAAAACCTTCAAAACTCAATCATGTCCTTTTGCCAAATGCTCAGTGCAAAGCACACACTACGCGAACGCCCCTACAGGAGGACTACTAGTCTGTGCGGCAATGTGGCTACCCTTCACCCTTCACCCTTCACCCATAACATTACCGACCGTAATAGACCCGCGCATCCAAGCCAAAATCGCGCAAATAATTACTCCAGCGATCGGCAAGTCCACGGGCTGGGTAGGGCCCAACCGCCACATGAGGACCCAAAGGCACTTCCCTGGCAAAAATTGCTTCTGCGGGCACTCCCAAGCGCCGAATCTGGCGGGCAATGGCTGATAAATCGTTCAAGTTTCCAGGCACGATGACAAAATACGCACTATTGGCGGCTCCGATCGGGGGTTCTGCAAATTGAGGTCTCTGCGCCACATTCTGCGCCACATTCTGCGCCACATTCAGGGACGTTGGCACCCGCTCCTGCCCTAGCGACAGGGTTGCAATATCAGCCCCAATGCCCTGACGTTGCAGATCCCTCAAACGTTGTTGCGCCTTGACTTGATCGTAGAACAAGCCTGACTGGATCACCGTCTGTCCAGCATATTGCTGCCTAAAAGCCCCTGGTTCTACCCGCTTCACTTGTTCCAGCATGAGCGGACTGTCACTGTTGACATAGACCAAATAACGTTCAGTTGCGGGATTAACCAAGCTAGGCAAATTGGGCTGAGTCAGAGCCTCAGGAGGAGCCTGGTAATCATACTCAAGTTGGCGGGGAGCCGGGATCGTGACGGTAGATTGGAGTGGCTGACCAAAGGGAATTGCCGCAGTTGCTTCATTCTCGGCCCGCACCCGCAATGAGGAGAGCAACAACGTTCCGCTCAGACACAGCCCAGCGATGCTTATTCTGACTCTAGGTGTCGCAAACGCAGATGAAATCGCTTGTAAGGAAACTTGAGGTGTGCGATCGTACCCCTGATTTTTCGTCATATTAAATGCTTTCACGTCTTAAATTGCTCATGTCTAGCTTGTCGGACTCACGTCTATTTTTCGCGCCGTGCGTATTTTTTGCACATTATAGATGCAATTTCAAAATCCAACACCAAAGAACTCAACACCAAAAGAGACTGACCAAATCTACAACTTGGCTCTTTGAAGATTCAGAACTTATCCTTTAGGGAATTAATCAGGCTCCTAACCTTGCGTTAACTCTTCTATCAGCCCTGTCTAGTTCTGCTAGTTAATAGGATTCAATAAGGCTAGATGGCAGGGGAAATGGCGAGGGTTGATAGCTGTTCTGAAGAGATTCTCTTCACAGCATTCAAGATTTGTCTAGCAGTTTAGGTCGTTCATCTGCTTCCCTCTGCTGATGCAACCTGTAACTTTAAAGATTGGTAGCCATGGTTCATTCACAGTTAACCCAACTCATTTTCAGCTTCTATCGGGAAGATCCAATTGAACTTCAACAGTTGCATCATCTTGATAACTGTAAAGTTTTTCGCCGCTGGGGTACCTTGCACATCAAGTGTCAGAATTTGGCGACGGCGGAAGCGATCGCCTCCACTTACACGGTTTTACGAGAGCCGATCGCCCAACTGAACCTGGCCCAAAAAATCAAGATCTCAGTGAATAGAACCTGGTTCTTAGCCTTGCCCGTTCATTCCAGCCAGCAATCAAGGCGATCGGCTCATCAATTTAGACTCTAGTAGTCTGTCAATCATTCATTGGCGGGTAGCTGAAAGCCGGGAGGTTCGTTGGAGTTAAATTTTGAGGGATCGAAGACCTTCAAAATTTTCTTGAAGATAGAAAGCCGTCTGGTGGCTCTAGTTGGGGAAACAATAGTCGCGATCGGGGTTACTCCAATTAGGGTTGGCTAAGATTAGGGTTGGCTAAGAAGTTCCATTCCCAATGGCTAGAAGATCCGGTTTAAGGACGAGAAACTCATATAGCATTACGTTCCTTAACCCCTCAAAATATCTATGGAGAGGGTTTACGTTCCCTCTTTCCGTCTCTTCGGATTAGGGTATAGAATGATGTAGCTTTCAGCTAGAATCTAGCTCTAAGTTGACGAGCTTGGTTCAGTTGAGCAAAAATTATTTTCGGCGACAGATGTTAGTTCAAGATCAGGAGACAATGGAATGACCCAAGTGGTTTTGGGCGAAAACGAGGGAATCGAATCAGCCCTCCGTCGCTTTAAGCGGCAAGTTTCTAAGGCAGGTATCTTTGCGGATATCAAGCGATTGAGACATTTTGAAACGCCGATCGAAAAGAGTAAGCGTAAGGCAATCGCTAAGAGACGGAAAAAGCGATTTGGCTAATTAGTTTAGCTGAATCCATTTCCAGGCGAGTTCATCCTAATTTGTTTGAATATAAAAACCTTGAGGGCAACCAGTAGATTACTAGCAGTAGTTTGTTGATTGTCCTCAGGTTTTTTGATGTAGGGCACAATGGACGTATGAACTTAGTTGATTATCTACGGATTAGTTTGATCGATCGCTGCAACTTTCAGTGTCAATACTGTATGCCAGAAGGAAGCGACCTGGAGTATGTGAAACGCCAGGACTGGCTGACTCAAACCGAGTTGTTGACGTTGATCCAATTGGTATTTATCCCGGCTGGATTTACCCGATTTCGGCTGACAGGGGGCGAACCGTTGTTGCGTCCAGATGTGGTGGAGATTGTGCGATCGATCGCTGCTCTCCCAGAAACCCAAGATCTGTCGATGACCACCAATGGGTTTTTGCTGGCAGACCTAGCTCAAGCGCTCTATGACGCTGGACTTCGCCGCCTCAACCTCAGCCTGGACTCCCTCAATCCCCAAACCTTTGAGCAAATTGTGGGCGGTCGCCTGCGCTGGCATCGAGTTTGGGAGGGCATTTTAGCGGCCCATCGGGTGGGATTTAGCCCTTTAAAGCTGAATGTGGTTGTGATCCCCGGTGTGAATGACCACGAAGTTTTAGATTTGGCAGCGTTGAGCATTGGCCAAGAATGGCATGTCCGGTTTATTGAATTTATGCCGATCGGGAATGCTGATTTGTTTGCCGATCGGGGTTGGATTCCTTCAGCGGAGTTGCGACAACGAATCGCCGATCGCTGGGGTCTGAGCGCCGAGGCTTCCGTGGTGGGCAATGGCCCAGCGGATGTGTTCCAAATTCCTGGTGCAAAGGGAACGCTTGGGTTCATTAGTCAGATGTCGGAGTGTTTTTGCGATCGGTGCAATCGTATGCGCCTCTCTGCCGACGGCTGGCTGCGCCCCTGCTTGCTGAATGAAGTCGGACAATTGAACTTACGCACCGCCCTGCGATCGGGAGTCCCGCTACTAGAACTGCAACAGCAGGTACAACAGCTCATTACTCTGAAACCGGAAATTAACTATAAACAACGAGACTCTGGGACACTTGGAACTTATAGTCGCACGATGTCTCAGATTGGGGGGTAGAGGGGTGGAGGGGTGGAAGGGTGGAAGGGTAGGAGAGTGGAAGGGTAGGAGAGTGGAAGGGTAGGAGGGTAGAGGGGTGGAAGGGTGAAGGGTGGGGTCAATGGGAAGTGAAGTGCAGGTAATTGGAATTGATTTGGGTGGTACTGCGATTAAGCTGGGGCGGTTTCGGGAGGATGGAACTTGTATCCGATCGCTGACGGTGCCCACCCCTCAACCTGCAACTCCAGAGGCAGTTTTGGCGGCGATGGTGGCGGCGATCGGGGAACTTGACCCAGATAAACAGGCTGGGGCGATCGGGGTGGGGACTCCTGGCCCGGCTGATGTGACGGGAAAGATTGCCAGGGTTGCCATTAATTTGAGCGGTTGGCGGGACGTACCCTTGGCTGAGTGGCTGGAGGAGAAACTGGGTATCCCTACGGTGTTAGCCAATGATGCCAACTGTGCTGGATTGGGGGAAGCGTGGCTAGGCGCGGGGCAGCCGTTTCAGCATTTGGTGCTGCTGACGCTGGGGACGGGGGTCGGTGGGGCGGTGGTTCTGAATGGTCAACTGTTTGTGGGGCATGGCGGGACGGCGGGAGAATTGGGCTTGATTACCTTGAATCCAGAGGGGCCGGAGTGCAACAGTGGCAATCGGGGTTCCCTGGAGCAATATGCCTCAATTCAAGCCATCCGTCGCCTGACGGGGTTGGAGCCGGAGGAGTTGAGTAAACGGGCCAAGGCGGGCGATCGGCAGGCGCTGGAATTTTGGCAAGACTATGGGCGCAATTTGGGAGCCGGGATCGCTAGCCTTTTGTATATTCTGACTCCAGAGGCTGTGGTGATTGGCGGCGGCATCAGTGCCAGTGCTGACTTTTTTTTCCCTGCCCTACGGCAAGAGATCGATCGGCGAGTTTTACCCAGTTCCCGCGAGGGGCTACAGATTTTACGGGCTAAGTTAGGGAATCAAGCCGGCATGGTGGGAGCAGCAAAGTTAGCTTGGCAAAAGTTTCTGACCCCGTAGAAGGATAGTTTTGAGTTTTGAGTTTTGAGTTTTGAGTGCTGCTCACTTAGGGATCTGCGGGTTAATAGTGTCCCACTCAGACGGGTTTCGACTCCTTCGACGGCGCTCAGCACAAGTGCGCTCAACCCTCAACCGTCGAGAGTTGAGCGCAGTCGAAACGCGGATCGGAGATCTGCAAAAGTGAGATGCACCCAAAACCACACGCTAATTTACAAGCACTTCCTTATAGCTTGGTAATCACTTTTGTCAAATAGCGGGGCCGATCGACATCAATGCCTCGATGCAGGGCGATGGCGCAAGACAGCAGTTGCAGCGGAATCACATTGAGGATGGGGGAGAGTAATTCATCGCTCTCTGGCACCCGCAGCACGGCATCAAATAGCGTTCCAGGGTCTGATTTAGGGGTGATGGCGATCGTATATGCCCCCGTTGCTCTGATTTTTTGCAGGTTGGACAGCAGAGTATCGTGGGTTGAGCCAGGCGTGACGATCGCCACAACAGCGACACCTGCATCTAAAACTGCGATCGGCCCATGCATAAACTCACCAGCGTGGTAGCCCTCTGCATGGATGTAAGTTGTTTCCTTCAGCTTCAGCGCTCCTTCCAAGGCGATCGGGGCATTGATCCCGCGCCCCAGACAGAGGATGCTTTTCGTCGTTGCTAAGCGCTCAGCTAAAAATTGCACCCGGCTGATCTTCGTCTGTAAAATCTCTTCTACCTGGCTGGGTAATTGCTGCAATCCCTTCAGCAGCCGATCGCGCTGCCCAGGAGCGAGGGTTTGACGCGACTCCGCCAGATCTAATGCCAACGCATAGAACGCCATGATCTGGGCGACAAAGGTTTTGGTGGCAGCGATCGACACTTCAGTTCCCGCCGGGGCTACGATCCCATAATCAACGTGTTGAATTAAGCGACTACCTGGCTGGTTTGTGATCCCCATCGTGGGCAAGGGCACTTCAGGGAACTGGGTCAGCCACGCTGCTTGCACGAGTTTGAGGGCGGTTAGCGTATCTGCTGTCTCGCCCGACTGCGTGACCCCAATAACCAGAGTCCCTGGAGTGGGAGATGTAGGCTGATCACACACCTCTGGGGCGCTGCGGACGATCGTGGGCAGGTGGGCAATTTCTTCTAGCAGATACTTTCCCACCAAGCTGGCGTGTAGGCTGCTCCCGCAGGCCAAAATCTGAATTTGGTGAATGCCCACTCTCAGCTCAGGGGGTAGGTGAACCGCAGATCTGGGCAGTTGGGCGATCGGGTCACTTGGGCGCAGTGAAAAAACGTCCAAACAGGTACGCAGGACTGCGGGTTGCTGCTGAATTTCTTGGAGCATGAAGGGCTGGGCGGAAGCTATGCCAGGAAGCGTACCGCTCTGCCATTGCTCTATACCCTGGACATAAACGGCATCAAAAATTCTCTCTAGCTCAGGATGAGTCCCCCGCACTCGGTCAATGACGCGCTTTGCCCACTCAAAATAGGCTTGCTTGCGTTCGATCGGCCAATTAGCGGGAGGCGAGGCAACAATATCCCGCAGATTGGAAATTTTGTCAGCCAGTTTAATAAGTTTTGCCGATGGGCTGATGTGGGCGGCATGGTCAATCTGGCGTTGTTTCCGTTCGTCCTTGGGCAGGGAGCGATCGTCTGTCACTTCCCGCACTACGCTCTCAATCGGCTCCCCAAACTCCTGTCGCAGTTCGTCAAAGGTGGTTTCCGTATCCTCTACGGTGTCGTGCAAGAGTGCGCCGATAATTGCCACCGCATCCGTCACACCTGCCTCCCACAGCAAGTTTGCCAGGGCGATCGGGTGATTGATATAGGGGGATGCCGCTAAATCTTTGCGTCGCTGATTCCGATGCTTCTGGGCAGCAAAGTTAAGTGCTTTCAGGATTGCCCCTATCTGTTCAGCGTCCATTTTATGCAGCATGGGCAAGACTACTCCTCGCATCATAAACCAAGGTTAGATGAACAATGTCAGTTGAAGCTTTGACCGAGTTGCAGCATAGAATGGGCTATAGCGATGCCAACTGAGTTTGAATTCTCATCTGTAGCGCCTCCATCCGTGCCTGTCCGCTATGACAGCACCTTCCTCGATCGCTGCTGAGCAACACACCCTGAAATATTCCGGGCTTGGGTCAGGCAGCAAATTGCGCTTAAATTTTTAGATCTATGACTTCTGTTGCCGATTCTCTCACCGAAGAACCCTTGGTCAACGATCGCCCGATCGCGGTTGAGACGAGCGATTTGCGAAAGGTCTACCGCAGTGGGTTCTGGCTCAATCAAAAAGTCGTTTCCCTTAAAGGGTGCAGCCTGACGGTGTATCAGGGCGAAACCTTTGGCTTGCTGGGCCCCAATGGCGCAGGAAAAACCACGCTACTGAAATCACTGTTGGGGATCGTGCGGACAACAGCGGGGCGGGGATCATTGCTGGGGAGACCTTTGGGCGATCGGGCAGTCAAGCAATACATCGGCTATTTGCCCGAAAATCCCTACTTCTACGATTTTCTCACGGGGTGGGAACTGCTGAAATTCACGGCGGGATTGTTCCAGATTCCCGGCGATGTGCAACGCCAACGGATTCCCCAAATCCTGGACTTGGTGGGACTCGCGCAGTCCACTGCCAAGAAAAAGCAACTCCGCCGCTATTCTAAAGGCATGTTGCAACGGATTGGACTCGCTCAGTCCTTGATCAACGATCCCAAGCTAGTATTTTTGGATGAGCCGATGTCGGGGCTAGATCCCATGGGACGCTATCAGATTCGGGAAATTATTCTTTCGCTCAAGTCTCAAGGCAAAACCATCTTTTTCAACAGTCATGTTCTATCCGATGTGGAGAAAATCTGCGATCGGGTGGCCATTCTAGCCCAAGGCGAACTGATTTGCGTTGGCTCCCTCACAGAACTGCTGGGCACGACGGATCAATATTTCATCAAGGTTAAAGGCGGCAGCCCTGACACGTTGCAAACGCGAGTTCCAGATCTGGCGTTCCAAGATGGTCTGTGGCAAGGACATTTAGTGGGTAGTCCCCAAGATTTCATCGCCAGTCTGCGCTTGATGGACGCTCAGCTTGTATCGATGCAACTCGCCCGGCCGTCTCTAGAGGAATTCTTTGTGCAACAACTGCGCGATCGAGACATTTACACTAGCAGTTGAGGACGGTGAGAAACTAGGGGCTGCCAACTTGCCATGCACGGATGGACTTATCCTCACTACCACTAACTAATGTTTTTCCATCCGGGGCAAAGCTGACTGATTGAATCGACGCAGTGTGACCTGTCAATGTGCCAATGATGGTTTTGTCTGCAATGCTACCGATTTTAATCCAGCGGTCACTAGAAGCTGCAAATGTTCGTCCGTTTGGGTTCATTGAAATGCTGTAGATAAATCCATCGGTTTGCAGGGTTGTCAGAAGTTCGCCTGTGTCCAAATTCCACAACTTGATAGTCCGATCGAAGCCACCGCTGACAAGGGTTTCTCCATCTGGGCTGAAAGCGATCGATCTCACAAGTCCTCCGTGTCCGCTGAGAGTTTGGACTGGCTGACCATCGCTCAAATCCCAAAGCGTAATTGTTTTGGCTTCTCCCGCACTAGCCAGTTGTTTGCCATCTGGACTAAAAGCGACCGCATAAACCACCTCTGAAGACACACCCTGGATTGTCTTGAACAATTTGCCACTCGAAATGAACCACAATTTAACCGTGCCATCGCCAGCGGCTGTGGCGATCGTTTGTCCACTACGACTGAAGGCGATCGAATACACATCCCCATTGAAATCTCTCAGCACAGTGACTACAACATTGGTGCGAAGATCCCACACTTTCACAGTTTTGTCTTGCCCCGAAGTGGCCAAAAAGCGACCATCTGGACTGAACACAACCACACGGACACCGCGCAAGTGCCCTGGCAAAGTAGTCCGAACCTTGAGGGTTTGCAAATCCCAGATTAAAACACCCCCCCCTTTGCTTCCACTGGCTAGCAGTTTTCCGTCAGGGCTGACAGCAACTGCCGTCACGGAATACTCAGCTTCCAAAGTTTTGAGCAAAGCAACTCCCATTGGTAAATTGCTTGGTTCATTAGTGTTTGGGCGCACAGTAGTGATATTAGGTTCAATATTGATGAGTCCTACACCTTGGAGTCCAGTTGTGGTTGTAGAAGACATCTGAAAGGTTCTTAGACGTTCGGGACCATTTGAGGTTGTAGGAGGCTGAGGGGTTCCTGGACGTTGGAGTCTAGTTGCTCCTTCGGGGGGTTTAGGCCGTGTTCCTGTGGGGGGTTTCCCTGGAGGTGGGGTGACAGGCGGGTCGATTGAAGAGATATTTGTTGGCAGAGTAACCCCACTACCTTTACTCAATGCTAATTGGTAAGCAGTTAACTTTGGGCTACCTTGCGCTAGTTCTTGAGCTTTCTGAGTATCCCCCCTTGCTCCTTCATCATCAGCCGCAAGCGATCGAATCTGGCTACGACGGTAGAACATGACTGGGTTTTCGGGGTCTAGGCGAATCGCCTCCTTAATATCTTGGTTGGCGGCTCTAATGTCTTTGACCTGCACTAAGCTGACTCCCCGCAAGCTGTAGGCATCCGCAGAACGAGAATCTAACTGAATGGCTCGGCTCAGTGTCTTGATCGCTTCTTGATGTTGTTTCAGTTGAGCATAGGCTGCACCTAGCAACAGATAGGCTTCAGCAGACTGCGGCGATACTACCAGAGCTTGATTAGCATCCTTCACTGCGCCTGAAAACTCACCTTGAGCAAAGCGGGCATAGCCACGCTCCAGATAGCCATGAGGAAACTTGGTATCAAACCGGAATGCTTGGGAGAAATCGCTAACAGAGCCTGCATAATCTTGCTTGGCAAGTTTTTGCATACCTTGCTCGTAATAAGCCTTGGGCGCTAGTTTCCAGAAGAGATCGATCGGCATCCCCACATTAAATCCTGGTTTCCCCCCGTCTTGGGCCTGCGTTCTGCCGTGAATGCCAATGACATGTCCATCGCTATCTAAGACGGGCCCACCACTCATACCAACTGAGGTAATGTTTGTGTAAACTATTGCGTAACCATCAGCTAGTGCTGGAGGGCGAGCTGAAACTTGACCCGATGTCACCTGATTAATGCTTGTTGTAATTACGGCACCAGGTTCAGGAAACCCAGAGATGTATACTTCTGCGCCAACTCCTGCACGAGATGCACTGTTCGCCAGTGTAGCTACGGTATAAGAGTTGGAACTGGTGAATAGTATGATCACCAAATCTACATCCGGTAATTTGATCACGCTTTTGTAGTCAACCGGGTGCTTATTTCCATCTACCGTTTGAACTTCATACTTATCTTCGGTTGGAATTACGTGTTTGGCAGTTAAGACGTAGTAAGTGTTGCCTTCTCTAGCAATCAAAACACCTGAACCTGGATTTTGATCATTACTATCAATGAGAACCGTGACAGCTTTAGCAGTCTTGCTCACTTCGCTTGCAGATAGCGCAACTACCGCTGGCGAGTGCATGACGACAAGGGCACCAACGATCGCAGTGCCAGTCAGAAGTGCAGTGAGGTTAGATTGAAACTTCATAATATGCAGCGCTAAAGGAGTAGTGAAATGGGCAAGGCGAGAAGCGTTTACCAGAGCGGTGAAGACAAGGGTTTGAGGGGGCGAATTGGTGTTGGGGGGACGATCGGCAGGACACGATTCGCTGGCACTGATGGCGGTAGTGAAACTGGGGCGGACGATTCTGGTGATAGAAGTTCTAGGGCCCGATCGTAAGCAGCAAGTGCTTCTGGATAGCGTCCTAAGCGGACTAACACATCTCCTCTCAGTTGCCACGTTGTTAAATGAGTTGGCTCAATGCCCAATACCCGATCGGCAGCTTGGAGCGCCTCAGTATAACGCCCTAGCTGAAACAGGGTTTGCCCGCGAGCAAGTAATAATAGGTTTAAATAGGCAGTGTCTGAAGTTGGGCGGGTTGAGCAATTACCCATTGTTGAACCCATCTCAGAGCTAGTCCTCCTTGGCAGTTCCGATCGGTTTTTTCTAGCATTCCCTGATAAACGGCAAGACTCCCATTGACTTAAATTTTGTTTTGCCAGATCCCATTGAAAGGGAATTTTAGACAAATCTTTTGTGATCTCGGCGGCGGTCACGGGTTGTACTGATGTTCCTAACCTAAGCACACCGACCAAGACAAGCATCATAAATTGAGGGCAGTGCTGACGAATCAAAGCTTGCATGATGGCTTCAAGCATAGGAGTTAGGGTTCAAGAATTTTGACGAGAATGCGAGTCAGACTTTCTAGATCATCTGGAACGCGATAAAGAGTTAATCCCTGTTGAATTTGCTTTTGCTCTCGGTGCAGGATGCCGAATTGCCAGATATCGCCTGTGGAAACGGCTCCTTGCAGCATCGGTTGCTCACTATCTGTCGATTTGTCGAGGGCGACTAGCTCAACAGCGAGTTGAGTAAAACCCTTGGCTAAGTCGGCATTTTTGGCCTCGATGACCAGCAGTTTGCCAACTGAGTAGAGGTAGTAGTTAAGGGAGCCTTTGAGTTGTTCGGTGACAGTGAGGGGATATTCGATGCGAAGTTGGGCACGGGTATAATGCACTACGTCTAGTAGCAGGGGAGCGATCAGCAGTTCGCGATGGGCAGTTTCGCTGGTGAGACTGATGTAGGGGAGGCTTTCTTCAATGCGATTTTTGAGGTTGTCGAGCCGATCGAGGTTTGCGGTTGATTGCGGTAGAGAGAGGAGCGATCGCTGGAGGGTATAGCCAAATTCTGCCAGAATGTCTTCTGGCTCATAGGCCATCTCAAAGTATTGCCTAAAGGTGTAGGACTGTCCCGGATGGAGAATAGCAGGTCTGGTCATGGAGGATGGCTCCTATTTAATCGGGAATCCAGGAATCGTTTCATCAATTCGCTGCATCAGACGCGTGGTTTCCTGGGGAGCCATTACAATGCGTTGATTGTGGGTGAAATCGAAATTTAGGCGTCATCTAGCCTCTGGTGTCACGCAATTGAGCGCAGCACTGGCTTTTGCCTGCAAAACCAATACGTTGTAGGCAGTTTCTGGAGTGGGAGTGGGACTGGCGAGAGGAGGCATTGTCGTGAGGGGATGGATTATTGGTGTTTTGGCAGATTGCAAGGACTTGGGTAGCAAGCGCAAAAACGTTTCAGTGGGAATCGCCCAGCTAAATTCAGGAATGACGTTTTGCAGGGGCGCACAGGGACTGGAGCCATCAAAATAGTTGCGATCGGCTGCCCAAAGGGGACGGGCATGAATCCCATTGATGCCTACCAACTCACCATTTTGGTTCAGCACGGGGCCGCCACTCATGCCTTTTTCCACATCATTGGTATAGCCAAGCTGATAGCCTTCTTCAAAGGCCTTGGCTGCAAACAAAGATACGTTTCCCTCAGTGAATTTAAACCCTGTAGCATCAACAGCTTGGGAGTTGTAGGGAAATCCCGTTGAAAAGACTGCTTCGCCAACCTTCAAGGGTTCTGCACTGCCCAGACGGACGATCGGATAGGCGATCGGGCTACGAAACTGGAGAATGGCTAAATCGTATTTCTGAAATGCTTTAACGGGGTAGGGCTGAGCCGTATGAATCTGTCCATCTGCTGTCTGGATTTTGTAGGGTGCGTCTGCCAGAACATGTTGATTGGTCACGACTGTATAAACCGAGTTCTGGTGCTGAACCAGTACACCCGATCCCCAACTTTTGCCAGAAATTACTTTGACTGTAATCTGTCTGCTGTCAGTTTGCAGGGTGCTGACCAGATTCTGCTGGGGTACTTCATTGTTGCTTGCCGAGGCCGAGTCAACTACAACGGGTAGCACAGCCCTTTGCGGCTCTAGACATCCAAACAGCAAGCCTGCGAGTAGCCCCGACACCACATAGCGCGATCGTCTATTCACGCTCACCTCACTCTACTTCTCTATGCAAAAACGAATCTTTAAAGACTTGAAAAGTGAAGAGAAAAAAGAATTAGTAGTTCTGGGTTGAGACTGCTTCTTCTTTCTCTTCACTTAAACATCTACTCACAAAAGTCAACTGGGAGAGGTAGATCACTTGCCAGGTGCATTCCTTAGTAGCTCATCAACGCTGATGTAAATCCGTTCCTTGCTCAATTCTGCGCTTTCATTCACAGGATTAACGCCTGACCCATAAGTCTGTAGGTTAAGCAGTTGGCGCAGGGCTTTGTTGGGGTTGTTTCCCTGCCTCAACGTTAGCAATAAGCCATTTTCAATGCAATCGCCACCTTTTGCTGCTGCAATGCACAGGACGTGCATCCCATTAATTTTACCTGTAGTGATGTATTTCAGGGTGCCTTGAGCATAAAAGCGTTGAAATCGCTCAGATACTTCCTGACAACGACGCTCTGGTGTCCAGCCGTTGCTACTAAAATACTCGGATTTGAACTGAATGATGGGATGAGTACGTCCTGACCGTTGGGCGACAGTTGCGGGAATACCATTTTGGGTGCCACAAAAGAAGCGAGTTTCCTGTGCCTGTACAGGGTTGATCATTGGCAGTGCGAACACGGAAACGGCGGAAAATGCTAACCCTAGCGCAAATGTTTGCTTTAATTTCATGGTTGGATATCTCTGGTGAGTGTGTAAAAGACTAACAATAATTTATCTTAAAATAGATTTAAATCATTGCGTAATCATACGGAATCTTTTCTTCATCAAAAATTCATCTTTCGTGAGAAAGCAGGATGATCGATGAAGTTTACGAAAAGAATATTAGGGCCACAGAGGTTTCTCAAGTGGAGTAGGTCCAGATGGTGCAGGAGGCGGCTGACCATTTCCCCCGTTTGAACCTGTTCCTGTAGTTCCCCTATCATCTTCTATCCCCGGAGGGTCGAGCGGATCTCTAATTGTGTCAATAGGAGGTGGATTGCAAATTGTGATTCTGTTATCAACCAGTTTCAGCTTCTGCGTATATTCACCAGTTTTGGTTTTGGCTGAGGCAAGTAGTAAAGACGATGTGGGGATTTTTTCAAGGTCTGCTTTGGCTTTTTCCCAATCGGTGCGGGCTTTCTCTAGTGCCTCCATATCGCACGATTTTTCGGTTTTCTGCCATGCTTGAGCGGCGGCAGTGGCCGCAGTGTTTGCTGTGCCTAGCTGCTTTTGAAAGCTGCTCTCCTTAGTGAGACGGGCTTCTAAGGTCTTTAAGCTAGCTTCGTAGCCTGGTAGCACTTTTTGCACATCTGGGCGAATTTTGGCGTTGGCAGGAATGGTGCGGAGGGAGGCAATGGCTTGGTCGAGCCGACCGCGAACATCCTGCAATTCGGCAAAGGTTGTCACATTACCTGCATCGTCTTGGGCAGATGCTGCTTGCTGCTTGGCTTTGCTGAACCGATCGCTCCACTCCTGGCAATTGCCCAAAGCGCTACACAATCCAGGGATGTGGGGCGACGAGAACCAGCTACCGACTAGCAATATGGCTACGCCGCTTGCAATGGCGATCGGTAATACAGATAATTTTTTGCCATTCGGTGCTTGCTTACCGTTGGGTCTCTCCATGCCGCACACACTACAGTTCGGCGTAAAGTTCTCAAAGTCATCATGGGGATCAACGGGAGCGCCTGTACAAACCCAAGATTTTTTACCGCTCTGTTTAGCCAATGGTTTAACCTCCTAATGAGTTAATGGATTGCAGTAAATTCGACCAGAAATCACGGTGACCCTCATCCCCCTTTCTTGAATGCCCTTCGGGCTATACCCCTTCTCCCCTTTTGGGAGAAGGGGAGCCGCTCTAAATCTTAACTCCCTCTCCCAAGGCGGGAGAGGGTTGGGGTGAGGGCGATTCGGGAAAGTGCACATTGCGCTTATCGCAACTTTGGGTTGAGCAGCCCCACGTCGAAGGGTAAACGCTCTAAAGTCCTAGCAGTTTCTTCTTAGCTTCCGTAAACTCGGCTTCAGTCAGCAGTCCGTCTTTGTAAAACTGCGCCAGTTCTTTCAGTTTTGCCATGCCAGACGTTGGGTCATTGGGTGGCTCTGGGGGCTTAGGTTCGGGGGACGTTTGGACAGGTTCAGGGGACGTTGAAACAACTGGCTCAGGGACAATTACTGGCGGTGTTTCTGGCTCCAGTTTGCGGGCGATCACTAAGTCTTTGATGATGGTTCTCTCGCTCTTGTGTTCTCGACTATCTTCGCCGCCCGCCTTGAACAGATCAACTGCCCGCTGTTTGAGGTACCCCATCAATTGGCTGTACAGAGATTGTTTTGCTGCGTCAGTTTCAGCCGCATCAAGAATCTGATCAACTTGGCGCTGAATTTCTACGCGATCGGTTCGACAAGCAATCACTTCCAGCACTTGCGGTACTTCTGTCCAGTTAGAAGCAATATCTATATTTTCTGGACCCATCACAGACATCTGTTGATAGCGGATTACCTGTTCTTTAGTAGTTTGGTTGAACTCCTGCCGTAAAACACCTAAAGCCCGCGCTAGCACCACCAAACGATAGATTGCTGGCTCTTCTGGGAAGATGTCCCAAAATGGCGGTTCCTTCTGCATATGCACCGGAATGGGTAAATCACGGCTTTCGCCGCGCAGGATTGCCCGTTTCGCCATAATGCTATCGCCCTTCCAATCCTGATAAGATTTCTGGAGTTTACGCATTCCCTCGACGCAACGGAGTGAAAAGCCGCCCATTTCTTGCACAAACACAATCCGATGCTGTTCGTTATCTCCTAGCGGTTTGATACTTTCTGGACTGCTAATGAACTCTCGCAAATGATCGAGGATTTTTTTGGCAGCCGGATCACTGGTATTGCGTCCCCCGATCACAGCGACATTGGTGTTAAGGGCAGGCTCAAGTAACTGTCTGTTTGTGTCAATTACACCCTTGCTCAGTAGCAGCAGGGGTTTAGATTTTTGGTAAGCAATGCGGAGATTGCTGACAATTTCAGACTGATCGTTAAACATTTTGAATAGCCGATCACACGCTGCCAAATCACTCTTCAGGCGGCTGCTTTCCGGGGCATCCTTCACCACTGCGCCAGACTGTTCAAATACAATGTCTCGCCAGTCCTCTTCCTGCACTTGCGGAATTTCTGTGATGTCAAACAGCTTCATTTCATCTTGGGCGGTGCGAGTTTCTTTCCATAGTGGGCTAGATTGTTGAAGAATCTTGATTGAAAGCTGATCGCACAGTTGATCCATCCCTAGTTCATACCGAGTTTTGCTGCTTTCAGATGCGCCAGCCATGCGCTCGATCAGGTCTTGATACAGGCTGTTGAGTTCTTGGCGATCGTAGAGTTTATAGCCATTGATCTGTAAAGCGTCAGCGCGATCGGCCTCACGATCGGCGCGTTCACTGAAGAAATCTCGTAGCTGAATCAGGCGTTGACTGAAGCGGACAAATCGGCTTTCTAGCAGGGTGAGATGCTCTTGCAACCGCACAATCACCTCCAATCCCAAAGCACGAGTTTTGCGTTGCAGCATAGCGCTTAAACTTCCTTCCAACCCTTCTAGCGCATCTCCACAGAATCCTTCCATTTGAGCCTGCTTCGTCAAGCCAGCCTTATCCTTAAATTCCGTAATGTCTTGAAGAGCCGCAGCATACTGTCCCTGACGGTTCTTCTCATTTGGCTCCCAAACTTTCTCTTGATCACGCCGAAATCGCTCTGCGGCATCAGTCCAAATTTGTCGAACTTGCACAATAAAGTCAGCCACAAACTGGGGTCCTTTTTCTCGATTAGAGAGAATGCTGTATAGCTCTTCTTCTAGCCTTTGTCGTCCACGCTTGATCAGGTTGTCGCGGTTGCTGTACATCTTCAGCAAATAGTCCCCGTGGGTGCGAGTGTCGCCCAGATCACGCAAATGGTCAGCGCGGTAATTATCCACTTCTTGCTTAAGAAAAGCGGGAAACTGTAAAATTTTCCCCTGTTCTGTGCCAAAGAGGTTGAAGCCTTGCAGTGTACATTGCAGCAAATTTTCATCGGCAATCCGTTCGCGCAACGAGTTGACCCAATTAGAAATTTCTTCAGTGTAGGAACGATCGCCCGCCTGCACCAGATCCATCACCATATCTATGTCAGTCAAACGCATCTGCTTCAACATGCTACGTGATAGATCTAGCATCTGGGGAGGCAACTGAGCCGCCTCATTCAACCACCAGTGGGCCAGATCTTTGGCTAACCGATTGGAAAGCGAAGCCCGAATTTGCGTGATCGGAATTTCGACGCTGGACAACCCAAAACTCATGAATTGCTTGGAATAGCCGCGTCCCTCTGGGTCAGATTGGGCCCATTTGCCTTTCATGTTGTCGCGGATCGATCGTTTGTGGGGAGCGAAATCTGAAGTCAGATCCAGAAAGACGTTTTGAGCAATCATTTCGCGGATTTGATCGAGCGTGAAATCCACTTCGCCGTTTTTGGTGCCAACTAGATAGGTAAAATCAAACGGCGGCATTGAGCTTCGCACTTCGTCGTTGAGTCCAGCGCTGAACTGGGCAACATATTCTGTGCGACCATCGGAAAAATAGCTCAGTTCCATCAGCGCCGCATAGCCATTTGCCAGCACCCGATCCTCCACACCAATCCCTGAAAATGCATTCGGCATCGGCACAATTGACGTGATTTGGCTAGTTCCCGGTCCGGTCAACCAGTGCCGAATCGCATAGCCCAAATCGAGCATCATGCCGCTGCCTGTACCGCCGGAAATGGAGCCAGTGATGAATACGTTGATCGCATTGTTGACGACTCGTACCCCGTAGCGATCGAGCATCAAGTTCTCTTTACCACGCATCCGGCTACAGGCTTCACCGAACTTCCGTTGAATATCATGGTAGTTGCAGAAGAAGGCAAACCGACCACAGGCGCGAATTTGTCCAGCTCCAGCTTCCAGGGAGGTAATATTTTTTTCAAGTTCAGTAGGAAACCAGGCATTGATCCAGGGATATCGCTCCATGTTGGATACGATTTCTTGTACTTCCCGCCCGGTGACTTTAGCCCAGTGTCGTTCATTTTCTCTAAATGCTGGTCCCTGCGCTTCTGTGTTGGTGATTTTATAGTCCCGATCGGTATCCACGACCAAGAAACTGACGATCGGCAGCTTGTCTAAACTGCCATAGGTTTCTACAATCAAGCGCCGCACCCGCGACAACACTTCGGCTCCGGTTCCACCCACACCCACAAAAACTGTGGGCACCATGCTTTTCTCTTCAACAGCCATATTTTGATGTCCTATGAATGAGTAATCAGTGATTAAGTAATGAACTAAAGTTAAACCTTATGGAAATAATTTCTTGCTGTCGTAAACGCAAGAACCTAGCGTAGCCGGCCGTGACTGCAAGCGATGACTGAAATAAGTTAGCAAGATGAAAAGAACGGCAAGCCCCCCATGAATCGCCACAAAATTCCAGGGATGGCAGTGGTCCAAAACAAAGCATTGGCTAAAGCCAGCTTAGCTGCGAGATCCATTGGCAGCTTCCAATAGCCCTGAAATACCCAGCGATCGAGGGGTAGAACCAGCGTCCACATGAGCGCAATCCAGGCAGCGCCCAACCAGAATAAGATCCAACCCAAGTTACTGTTGAATTGTTTGAAGAAAGTGTCGATAAATAGCTGGGACAAGTCACCTTGACCATTGAACGAATAGATTCCCCGCGTTGCCTTGGCTGCATCTTGCAACTCTGGAGCCTCTTGATTGCCAAACACCAAAAAATTAAGTTTGGTGCGATTCGCCACAGCTTCTGCCACGGTTGACTCTTTAATCTCAACGCCTGCATCACTCACCACCAGAACCTCCCGGCAGCCTCCTGAGAGGTTGCTGAACGATCGCATTGCCGCCCGAACTGGCACATTTAGGTCATCCTGACCTGGCACCTCCGGTAAGGTTAATGGGTTCAGACCTTTGATGGCTTTCTGTAAAGCAACTTCTACTTCTTGACTGTTGGCGCTCAGATCATTGGTCAGTTTAGGAGCTTTACGGCCTCTCATTCCCCAAACTTGGACTTGATTTGGCTGCCTTAACTGAGCGTTAGCTTGCAGATAAGCTCGGACTGCACCGACCGACTGAGCCATTACCGTTCCCGGAGCATTAAAAGTGCTTCCATAGGTACTGCTGCTCAGATCCAAGACAACTCCTACTGCCACTTGCGGTCGTCCAAGACCCAACAGCGCGAATAATAAAGCGGCAATTGAGCAGATGGTAAAGCAAACGAGTGGAATCTGGAATAACGAGTAACGGGATAAGTTGCGTTTAGAAACAAACACGGTACCTCTGCTTCTGGGTAGTTTAAGGAATTATAGGCATAATATTCCCATAAATTTCTCTAAATCACCAGATTTTTAACTGTCTCACCAAAAACTCTTTAAAGACAGACATCAGCTACATTTTGATTCTTATGTACTACTGTTAGCATGGACAGATAGTTGAGCATTTCCCTACGCAAATGCAGGTAACGATGGAGCTTATTTTTGTGAGGTTAGGGTGAATTTGAGTAGATCTACGTAATTAAACTTCTTCCAGCAATTGATGATTCAGCTAATAAGAAACAGAACGATACTTTCTTAGGTTTAATATGTGATTTTTCAGTTAAATCCAGTTAAATTTGAATCAAAGCGATCGACCAATCGGCGGTTACCTATCACCACTGGACTGCTGATTAGCGATTCAGTTTATTCAGAGTTTGCATTGAGAATTTCCCTAAATCAAATCTGGAGTGTTGGTATTTTGCCTGACTGACAAGCGAGACGATCGCCCTACGTTTAGAGGTTGTTTGAAAAGGTACGAATTATTGCCCGAACCGCCCCCCTGCCCCCCAATTATTGGGGGTTCTGAGGTCAAAGTCCCCCAGAATTGAGGGATTTAGGGGGCGAGTGCAAGGTCTCTAACACTTTTAAAACATCCTCTTAGTAGCTGCTTTTAGAGAAATCACCCCAGGTTTGATTACTAAAACGTTGGATCTCAACCGATCGCGGTTCACTGGTGCTAACTGATGCTGAGCGGACTCTTTCAAACTTCCTCTGAGCGGCAAGCCCTTGCCCAACCCTCCACAGATCTATACCTGCGGATGACTGCTGATAGCCGGATTTTGGACTACAATCCGGCTCATCTTGCTCCCCTCTACATTCCCCTAGAGCCAGAAGAATTAGTCAACACATTGCTAAAGCAGCACTTTTACATGCTGCTGCCCTTCGATGTACGGCAGGAATTCCAAGAAGCCGTGCAGCACGTCTTGAACACCGATTCCCTGGTGGAAATTGAATACTCACTGATGGTTCGCGACCAGGAACGCAGCTTTGAGGCCAGGCTTGTGCCCTTGAGATTGGGGAGTGGCTGGGTTGCTGATGGGGAAGACATTTTGGTGCAGGAAGCAGCACAAATTATTGTTATTCTGCGAGACACCACAGAGCGACTACACGCCGAAGCAGCCATTCATCGGCAAGTTCATTGGGCATTGCTTCTAAAACAGATTACCCAGGAAATTCAACAAAGCTTAAGTGCTGAACAAATTTTCCAAACGACGGCTAGTCAGATTGGCTGGACCTTCCAGGTCAATCGCTGTTTGATTCACACTTGCATTGCGGCCCCTGAACCCCAGCTTTCTTTAGTAGCTGAATATTTGGAACCCAACTATGAATCCTTAAGCCACTTAGAAATTTCCGTGGTAGGTGATGCATATTTCGAGCAAGTTCTGGCTCAAGACCGGGCGGTTGCTTCTGCCAACGTCTATGCCGATTCCCTTCTGCGATCGACCCTACCCCATTGTCGCCAAGCCAGGTTGAAGTCACTCCTGTCCGTTCGCACCTCCTACCAGGGTGTGCCCAATGGCATCATTAGCCTGCACCAATGTGACGCATCCCGGCACTGGACAGACAATGAAATTGAATTGTTGGAGGCGATCGCCGCTCAGGTGGGCATTGCCTCGGCTCAGGCGAGTTTGCTAGAGCAAGAAACCCGCCAGCGGGAGCAACTTACCCTGCAAAACTCAGCCTTGGAAGCGGCAATTCAATCAGCAGAAGCCGCCAATCGCGCCAAAAGTGAGTTTCTGGCCATCATGAGCCATGAAATCCGCACCCCCATGAACGCCGTGATTGGCATGGCAGGCTTGCTTCTAGACACAAAACTCACCGCAGATCAACAAGAATTTGCCGCCACCATTCGCAACAGTGGCGATGCCCTGCTGACGATCATCAATGACATTCTGGACTTCTCTAAGATCGAATCGGGCAAGCTGGAACTGGAGGAACAACCCTTTGATCTGCGGGCTTGCATTGAAGGAACGTTGGATTTGCTGGCACCCAAGGCAGCGGAAAAGCAACTGGAACTGGCTTACCTCATTGACTCGGAAACCCCTCACATGATCATTGGCGATGTCACTCGCCTGCGCCAAATTCTGGTCAACCTGACAGGGAATGCGGTGAAATTTACCCAAGCTGGCGAGGTGGTGGTGGAGGTGGATGCCCGGAAGTTGGGCAAGGCTGGGGATGGCGAGAATGGTGCCCCACCCCGCTATGTGATCCGCTTTGCGGTTAGGGATACGGGCATTGGCATTCCCTCAAATCGCCTCGATCGCCTGTTTCGCTCCTTTAGCCAAGTTGACTCCTCCACCAGCCGCAACTACGGGGGCACTGGGTTGGGTTTGGTGATCAGCCAGCGCTTGACTGAAATGATGGGGGGCAGAATTTGGGTGGAAAGCGAAGTGGGGCAAGGCTCCACCTTTTACTTCACGGTGGTGACCCGATCGACGGCTCAGCTAACCTCCCCTACCTCAGATGACGCACAGAAACTATCAGGACAACGCCTGCTGATTGTGGACGACAATGCCACGAATCTTCGGATTCTCACGTTGCAAGCCCAATCGTGGGGCATGAGTACCCAGGCGGCACGATCGGGGGCAGAAGCTCTCAGTATTTTGTGCGATGCAGAACCATTTGACGTAGCAATTTTAGATGCTCACATGCCAGAGATACATGGGTTTGCCCTAGCCTCTGAAATTCGGACCTTAGAAAAGCATGGCTTAATTCGGCGGCGGGAATCGGCAGCCACAGCAAGCTACCCGCTTTTACCCTTAATTATGCTGACCTCAATGGGGAAGTCGGATTTTGCCCTGCAAGGGGAACCTGTTGAGGTTATCGCATTGATCAATAAACCAGTGAAGCAGCTTCAACTCTACAACCTCTTGCTCAGGGTTGTGAATGGGGGCATTGCTGCAACTGAACCCGCCCCCTCCTCTGATTCCTCAATGGGATTGACGATCGCCAAAACGCTTACCCCCACTCCCAATGGGACAGCTTCTAACCTGTCCTCCCTACGCATCCTGCTAGCAGAGGACAATGTGGTGAATCAGAAAGTGGCGCTGCATTTACTCCAGCGCTTGGGGTGCCGGGCGGATGTGGCAGGGAATGGGTTGGAAGTGCTAGAGGCTCTCCACCGCCAGCCCTACGATGTGGTGCTGATGGATGTGCAAATGCCGGAAATGGATGGGTTGACCGCGACTCGGCACATTTGCCAAAAATGGTCACCGGATCTCCGCCCCCGCATCGTTGCCATGACTGCTAATGCCATGCAGGGCGATCGGGAATCTTGCCTGCAAGCCGGGATGGATGACTACATCAGCAAACCGATTCGGATTGAGGAATTGACCCATGCCCTCAGTTGGCACGCAAACACGCCACCGCTCAATCCCTCAATTATCCTTTCCACACCTGCCTTAGAACCTGTCCCAGTTGCTGCCCCAGTTGGCGACGCAATCCCTGCACTCCCTCAGCCCGCCGTCACTGCTGTGGAGTTTTCTGACTCTCGTTCTCTGCCTAATTCAATCACCTCTGAAGATGCAGCGGCTATTATCGATGTCAAAGCGCTGCAAGTGCTGCATAACTTGTCGGATGTGACCTCTCAGGAATTTCTGGACGAGATGATCGATAGTTACCTGGAAGACGCGGCTCGATTGGTGCGAACGATGGTCGAGGCGATCGTCACAGGCAATACCGAAGGGGTGCGAAGTGCAGCCCACACCTTGAAATCGTCCAGTGCCACTCTGGGAGCATTGAATTTCGCTAAACTTTGCCAGCACCTTGAAACCTTAGTCCGCTCTGGGGAGCCGATCGAACATTCTCAATATGTCCCCCGATTGCAACAGGAATATCAACAAGTCCAGTCGGCGTTGAAACTGCATCGCCTCGCGGCTAAAAGCAAGAAACCGTAGCGTTAAGCACCGGAAGGGCGAAGCATCCGGGCAATGATCTTCTGGTCGATTCAAGGGCTTATTTGCCGGATGCTTCGCCCCTACAGGGGTAACATCTTTCTGAAAAATCTATTTATCCCTTCACACGCCACCTTTCATCCGCTCCAAGAGCCGTTGCACCTCAGTTCTATCCTCAGCCCTAGGGACTTTAGCCAGATATACCTCTAAATCCTGGCGGGACTCTTGCCAGCGATCGAGGTGGTAGTAAAGAATGCCCCGATCGCGGACTTCTGTCGGAATTTCTGGAAACAACAGCAGAATCCGCTCTACAGCAGCGAGGGACTTTTCCAACTCATTCCGATTTAAGTAAATCAGTTTGAGATTGGTCAGCATTCTGGCTAAAAAGCGGCGAGAACTCACATCCTCCAACAATGAAGCCAACCTCTCCTGGGGAATGGGTTGCTGGTAGATTTGGTGCAGACGATCGCGGCAGTCTTGGGCAAACAGTACCTCGCCGCGATGGAAGGCATCTACATAAATTTCCATGTCTGCGATCGTCGGCCGAATCAAAAAATGCCCAGGCATCCCTACTCCCACCATCGGCAAACCAATGCGTTTGGCGACTTCCATATACACCAGCGCCAAGGTGATCGGGATACCCACCCGCCGATCGAGGACATCATTCAAAAAGCTATTGCACGGGTCGTAGTAATCCGTTGTGTTGCCTCGGAAGCGCAGTTCATCGTAGAGGCATTGGTTAATACATTGAATGAGCCGTAATGGATAATATCCCTCTGGCAACCGATTCCGCACTCTAGTGGCAATTTCATCCAGGATCTGAAAGCAAGGGCTGGGGTCAAGGTCAGGATATTCTTCCTGAGCGATGCACAAGGCTGCCTCGGCGAGGTTGATGAGCTTATCAGGAAGAGAAATCGCTTGTTGGAACCGCTGACGGGCGGTTAGGACGTTGTAATTGGGACTTTCCATGAATTGAAACGATTACGTCAGTTCTGGTGCTTACGCTGAGGAAGGGAAACTCAACCATACACCTATGCTAATCTCTGTGGCTCTGTGGTGAATCTTTCAATCGACAAAGCATTGGGTCAATGAACTTGATTGAACCGATTGAGCCTCCGAAGTTCTCTGAGAATCTAGTGCAAGCTGTCAGCAACAACGATCCAGCACTCAACTCAAAACTCAAAACAAGTATCCTAACTGGTCAGAAATTTCTGCCATGCTGCACTAGAATCTTGCTGAAGGATTTGTTTGAAAATCCGGGGATTTTGCCAGATTCGGCTAAAACTAGTAACTTTACTTAGGCAAGCATTCCTGGAACTCTTGTTAAGAAAGTCCTACATCCGTAGTTTTACGCTGTACTGTTAACGTATTGTTAGTATTTCTTGACAATCTGTACCTACCCTCGGAGGGAAAGTTGATGAAGTGGAACATGAACCGGATCAGCCAACTCCTATTTTGCCTTGTACTAGCAAAGATTCTGGGAGTGGGAGCCGTCTTCGCCCAATCCATCACCCCCGCCCTGGATGGCACAGGCACGATCGTCACCCCCGCAGGCAACCAATTCAACATCAGTGGCGGCACCCAATCAGGAGCTAACCTCTACCAAAGCTTTCAGCA
>Ga0163144_10006251_pt1 | contig 26336 bp, 26 predicted proteins | sample OliLak19BULKMAT1_FD_123175 | JGI IMG/M metagenome (GOLD analysis project Ga0163144, IMG submission 123175) | Freshwater microbial mat bacterial communities from Lake Vanda, McMurdo Dry Valleys, Antarctica - Oligotrophic Lake LV.19.BULKMAT1 | ecosystem: Environmental > Aquatic > Freshwater >...
CACGAGCCCATCGCCCGGATAGAGACCCTGCTCGCCGAACTAGTCGCTGACTACGCCCGGCCAGAACGCGGACTCCAGATCAAGGAGATCGCCGGCGGCTTCAAGATGGCAACCAAGGCCGAACTGCACGACCAAGTTCGCCTGTTCGTCAAAAACCTCAAGGCCCCGTTGAAGCTTTCGCTCGCAGCGCTCGAGACCTTGGCCGTGATCGCCTACAAGCAGCCGATCACGGCACCTGAGATCATGGAGATCCGCGGCGTCCAAGGTGGAGGCGTCCTCAAAACCCTCCTCGACCGGAAACTGGTCCAAGTCGCCGGCCGGAAAAACGTAATCGGAAAACCGATTCTATATAAAACGAACAAGGAGTTCCTGGTGCAGTTTGGTCTGAGTTCACTGAAAGAGTTGCCCTCGCTCAAGGAGTTTGAAGAGCTACGGCGCCTCGCTTTCAGTGAGGAAGAGGCCGAAGCTACCTCCGAAGCGCTGGAGCAGAAGGCGGCCCCCGAACAGCCAGCAAACGAACAGCCAGCGAACGAGCAGCCTGTCGTAGAAGAGCCCACACCGGTAACGGAGCAAGTGTAATGCAGGAGCGTTTGCAAAAGATCCTCTCGAAAGTCGGCATCACCAGCCGACGCAAAGCCGAGCAGTTAATCCTCGAAGGCCGCGTCAGTGTTAACGGCGAGATCGTCGTCGAAATGGGCTCGAAAGCCGATCTCGAAACCGACCATATCAAGGTGGACGGCAAGCTAATCAAAAAGCCGAAGGGCTTACTCTACATCGCTCTGAACAAGCCTGCTGGCTACGTCACCACGATGTACGACCCCGAAGGGAGGTCCACCGTCAGCCAGTTAATGAAGGGCTTGAAGGAGCGGGTCTACCCCATCGGACGGCTCGACTACGCCTCCGAAGGCCTTCTGCTGCTCACTAACGACGGCGAGTTCGCCAACAAAGTCATGGCCGCGCACAGCCAGTTAGTCAAAACCTACGTTGTCAAAACGACCGGCAACTTGACCCACGACCAGGAAGACCATTTCCGCCGCGGCGTGCCGCTCCACGGGAAACGAACCGCCCCCGCCGGACTGAAAATGATTAAGAACCAGGAGAACCCCTGGTACGAAGTACAACTCATCGAAGGCCGTCAGAACCAGATCCGCATGATGTTCCGTTACTTCGGCCGTCTCGTCGAGAAGCTCAAGCGAGTCAAGGTCGGATTCCTCGAATTGGGTGAATTGAAGCAGGGTGAATGGCGGTCCTTGAATCCCAAGGAAGTCGCGAAATTTCGCCGGATTTTGAAGTTAGAAAAGTTGGTGGCTACCAGTGAATGACGACGCTCTCAGAGACCTCTTTTCGCGGGTGAGAACCATCGCGATTGTCGGCCTGTCGAACACGCCGAAACGACCGAGCGCCGCTGTCGCGGAGTTCATGAAGCGGGTCGGATACCGCATCATCCCCATCAATCCGGGCGAAAAGACCGTGATGGGCGAAAAATCATATCCGTCTCTGTCGGCCGTCCCCGATCAAATCGACCTCGTCGACGTCTTCCGGACCAACGACGCGGTCCCGGGCTTGCTCGCTGAAATGCAGCAGTTGGGGCTCAAAGATGCTTGGCTCCAGGAAGGCGTCACTTGCGACGCCGTGCCCAAAGGCATGCGCGTGGTTCAGGACAAGTGCCTGGCGAAAGAGTACCAGCGCCTGTTTGCTTAAGGCTTAACGCCCGGCGCTGGCCCCAATTCCGCCCTTCAGGTTGTTCATCATCGTGAGCATCGGGGGCACTAACGTGACGATGAACACCACCGGAAGAATGAAAACGATTGTCGCCAGCACCATCTTGATTCCGGCCTTACCCACCATCGCCTCGCCGCGCAACCGCCGCCGAGAACGCAGCGAATCCGCGTACACCTTCAGTGCCTGGGACAAGCTCGTGCCGAACCGTTCACTTTGAATAATCATCGCCGCCAGCGACTTGATGTCTTCAATCCCCGTCCGCCGCACCAGTTGCTGAAACGCCTTGCTGCGATCCTGACCGGCCTTCACCTGCATCACCACCGTGAAAAACTCACCCGATAACTCGGGATAAATGAACTGCATCTCCTCGCAGACCCGGGTCAACGCCTGGTCCAGCGCTAAACCGGTCCCCAAAACAATACCGAGTAAGTCCACCGTATCCGGCAGTGACTCCTGCAGCCGATCCCGATACCGCTTCATCAGTCGATAAAGCACCTGCTTCGGCAACAACCAACCCAACAAAAAGGCGGGTGCCAAACCCAGTGCCCGAGAGAAAATCGGCTTATCGTCCGGCTGCACAAACCAGGAAGCCATCAACAAAATCAGCAGGAAAATCAGATTGAACATCGCATAGTAAGCCACCGCTTCGCGCCTTCTAACTCCCGCTTGCCGCAGCAACTGCTCGCTCTCCTCCAGTACGCTATCCACGCCCGGCACCAAGTTGATGACGTACAGAAATCGTTCCCAAAAGCCAGTTCCGAACTGCCGCTTCGGTTGACGGGAACTCGTCCCTCGATTTACGGACATCAGAATGTCCAACCGGTCTTCCAGCGGATTCTCCACCGGCTGCATCAGTTGGAACCCGCTCCACAGCAGGGCGGCCACCGCGGCGAAACAAAGGATAAAAAAGAGTGTGGAAATCATATCTTGGGGCTCGACAACTTACGAATCACCAGAATCCCTAGCGTCTCAGAAATCACGGCATAGGCGAAAAACTTACTACCAACTTCGTCGTTCACCAAAATATCGATATACTCCGGCTTCATCACCCACAGGGCCATCGCAAAGAAAATCGGCATACCGCAAAGCAACGCCGCCGACCACCGCTGCTGTGCTGTGGCCGCCTTCATCTTCTCTTGCAACGCCAACCGCTCGCGCACCAAGGTCGACAGGTTCTCCAGCACACTCACCATGTTCGCGCCCGTCTGCCGCTGCAGAATCAAACCCGTAATGAAAAACTTCAAATCGATAAGCGGAATTCGTTCGCCCAGGTTGTGTAATGCCGCGTCCAAAGTTGACCCCAGCGACATCTCCTCCATCAACTTCTTGAACTCCTGCTTCACCGGATCCGCCGCTTCGGTTGAAATCGTCTCGAGACCCGACTGAATGTTATGTCCCGCCTTCATCGACCGGTTAAATAGGTCAATCGATTCCGGCAACTGATGCTCGAACTTCGCCAGCCGCGCCGCTCGCTTCTGCAGAACGAAAAACACCGGGATGAACCCAATCAACCCCGAGAACAAAATCCGAATCAGAAACTGCGGGATAAACAATCCCAACAGAAAGTAGAAAACGACTAACAAGATGATACAAACGCCTATAATATCCGTCGCCCGATACTTCAAATCTCCCTGTTGAATCCACTTCTGAATCCGACCCACAACCCCGCCCCAACTGAACACTTCGGCCAAAAACGCAAACGAACCGCGTTCCTCCCGCCGAACCAAGTCCCCCCGGCCCGAAGGGCGCACGCCATTCCGTGCCCTCAATTCCCGTAAGCGAGATCCGAGTACGTCCGCCGCCTGCTGCTGGGGCACCCGATAGACGTAGTAACCGGCCGCTAAAAACGCCGCGCTGAAAATGATAAAAGAGACAAAGAAGAAGCCCATCTAGTCAACCACCTCGTGGACCTCATCGTAGATCGAATCGTTGAGCTTGGTGCCGTAGGCCTTAATCCGCTGCGCCACGTGCGGCCGATAGCCCATCCCGCGGAAACGCCCCAACACCCGTCCGCCCGCCGAAATGCCTTCCCGCTCAAACACGAAGATATCCTGCATCTTCACCATATCGCCTTCGATCCCCACCACTTCCGCAATCGAAACCAACTTACGCGTTCCGTCCGTCAAACGGGAACAGTGGACCACTAACTGCACCGCGCTCGCCAGCATTTGCCGAATCACCCGGTCCGGAATCGAAGAACTCGCCATCATCACCATCGTCTCTAACCGCGAAAACGCATCGCGACCAGTATTGGCGTGGGTCGTCGTCATCGAACCATCATGGCCCGTATTCATCGCCTGCATCATGTCCATCGCTTCCGGTCCACGGCACTCCCCAATTACGATCCGTTCCGGACGCATACGCAGCGCGTTGATCACCAAATCCCGCTGCGTAATCGCCCCTGCCCCTTCGATGTTCATCGGTCGCGTTTCCAGCCGCACCACGTGGTCCTGCGCCAAGGTCAACTCGGCCGTGTCTTCGATCGTCACAATACGCTCGTCTTCGGGAATGAACCTCGACAGCGTATTCAGCATCGTCGTCTTGCCCGAGCCCGACCCGCCAGACACGACAATATTCAACCGAGCCTTCACCGCCCCGGCCAGGAATTGGTACATCCCTTCGGTAAACGTTTCCAACTTAATCAGGTCTTCAATCGTCAACTGACGCTTCCCGAAGCGTCGAATCGACATCACCGGACCGATCAATGAAAGCGGCGGGATCACCGCGCACATACGGCTGCCGTCCGCCAACCGGGCGTCCACAATCGGCGACGAGTCATCAATACGCCGGCCAATGTTAGATACAATCCGGTCAATAATCATCCGCAAATGCGCCTGATCTTTGAACCGAATATTCGTCTCCACCACCTTCCCATTCCGTTCGACATAAATCGAATCCGGGCCGTTCACCATGATGTCGCTGATAGTCGGGTCCTTGAACAGAATCTCTAACGGGCCCAGACCGAAGATCTCGTCCAGCACCTCTTCGATCAGCCGATCGCGCTCGGAATGCGTCAGCGGGATGTTCTCTTCCCGAACGATTCGCTCGATATGAATGCCCAACTGCTCGCGAACGCCGTCCTTGTTCAGCGTCCGGAGCTGGTCCGGCGTGAGCAGCAGCAGTAGCTTCCCATGGACCTTCGAGCGAATCGTATTCCATCGGTCATTGCCGGAGGTGGGCCGAACTGGAGCGCGGCTAGACATGCTGGGTTACGCCGCCTGCTCCCGCTTGCCGGCCGTCGCCTTATCCACAAACGCCCGCAACGTCTTATCCATCTCCGCAAACGTCTGCCGGTCGGTAACCAGCGGCCGAGCTTTGTTGATACTCGCCAACACCGCACCCGACTCCGGAACCCCATAAAAAATCGGCTGGTTCAACGTCTGTTTCACTTGGTCGAGCCCCGCAATCAGCCCGCTCGGCTTCTTCTGATACTTGTTGACGACGATCTTGATCTGGTCCTGCGTAAAGCCCAACCGCATCAAATAGCCCAGATATCGCTGGGCGTTGCGGACCGCAGGAAACTCCTGCGTCGTCACGAGGAACACCGACGTCGAAACCTGCAACGCGGCCAACGCCAAATCGTCGTTGATACTGCGCCCGGCATCAATCACGATGCACTCGTACTTCTCCACCAAAAACGTCGCAAACTCGCGCAACATGGAGTCCGTAAAATTTCCCTTGTTCGCTTCGAGCGAATCCGGCGGTCCCACGTAGTAAAACCCGGCCGGGTCTCGCGCGACAAACCCTTCGAATAACGATTGGTCCATCCGATCAAGGTTCTCGCCCACTTCCGAAAGCGTATACTGCGGTGCCGCCCCCAGCATCATCGCCACATCGTTCGCTGTCCAGTCTAAATCCAGCAGCACCGTCTGCTTCTTGCGTTGCGCCTGGATCGTCGCGAAGTTCACCGCCAGCGACGTCGTGCCTACCCCGCCCTTCGCGCCCAAAAACGTATAGATCTTGCCCAACTGGCTGCCGCCGGTCATCGCCCGCTTCGGGGCCCGGTCCAGACGCATCAACGCGTCCCGCAACTCGCTTCGCTTCAGTGGCATCGTCAAGTAATCCGTCGCCCCAGCCCGGACGGTCAGCAGAATACTCTCACCGTCCTCGCTGTAGTCGGTCGCGATGACATAGAGCTCGGGCACCGCTTGCTTCAACTTCTCCAACGCTTTGATCCCGTTCACCGGGTCCGAGGAGATGTCCAGCAGCAGCGACGCATCCGGAAACCGTTCGAGCTCCTGCAGTACCCGGATGTACAGGTTTGCCGAAACCTCAACGAATTCCGTCAAAAGGCGCGCGTTGGGTGTCGTCGCCACAGCGTCTCGCACTAGCTCGCGAAGCTGTTCATCGGCGGAAGCGATCATCAAGTTAAATGACATGCGGTCTCGATATCTCCTTACGGGGTACAGGTCCCCAGCTCGGCGTCACAGCCAGAGCTTTCGATCGGCAGAGAAGTTTGAAAATTAGGTAAGGCGACGGGCGGTAAGCCCAGAAACGCCATAAATGCACGGAATTCATAGCCTGTAACGCGAATCGTCACCGCATCCGGCACACATTCGGTCGAACAGTCACCACCCGAACAATTGAACTCCGTCAAGGTCCCGGTGTCGACATCCCTCTGAAAATAGTTCACTTCAATCGTCGCCCCGCCCGACTGAAACTCCAACTGGTCCAGGTTCACCGGCACATGAGTCCGCATATACGTCCGCACATTTTCGCCACCATTCTGGAAGCAGTGGGTCGCGGCATATCGTGCTCCGTCGCGCGTCCACTCAACCACCGAATGCCAAGTCCACAGCAACTGGGCCGTGAATATGATCATGAACGTCAACGGCAGCACCACGCCCCCGGAAACGATAATGTATTCTAAAGCCGCTTGCCCGCGTTGACGACGTCGCATCAGTTGCCCCCTACCGGCATCCGGATCAGCGGTCGAAGCGCAAAGCTCTCCGTAGCGTTGAAAAACGGGATGTTCGGCCGCACGGAAAACCCATCGGTAAACGAAACCACGATGAAGTCCGGATTCCTGCCGCCCTGCGCAATATCGCAACCCGTCGACGAACAATCGCACTCGGCAACCTGCGCCGTATCCGGGTCAACCCGCTCCACCCGAATTAAAATCTGGTCCGCCGTCAAGCCCGTCACAATATCGATGCCCCCGCTCTCCCCTGCCCCGCGCAGCGCCAACGTCTTCGCCTGCACCAGTTGTACATCGCCGGCGTCGCAGAAGTTCAATCCGGGCTGATTCGCCGTGTAACGCGCCACTGTCTGCAGCATCTTGTGCAGCGTGTAGTAGGTGTAGGTAATCCGCGCAAACTCAATCATCCCCCATAGCAGCATTGCCACAATCGGCAAAAACAGCGCAGCCTCCAGCAATGAACTCCCGCCCTGTGTCCGTCGCCGTCTCATTGATGCAGCACCACCTTGCCTGGCCCGGACGTCTGAGTACACCCGTCGATCCGCCCCTGCTTCACCGGCACCTTACTACCCAGATACATCGCCGCAAACCGGCCATTCTGGTCGCCCGCGTTGATCGTCGTATCGTTGGCCGCCGGCTCCAACAAGAACTGTCGAAACCCTAATACAGTCATCGTACTTTCCGACGCCGTCTCTACAATCGGCACCGTCAGAATTCGCCGATTGTTCCCCGTGTACGCCGTATAGTCTTCAATATCAACCAAGTCCGTATCCACCTGATTCGCTCCCAAAACGGTGTCTGATTCATTCACCGCATTACAAACCGCCGGCACCGTAGTGTTATCAAATCGTGCCGCCAAACCACACAAAAACGTCGATACCTGATTTGCCACCCGGTTCGTATTGCAGCCAATCGGCGCCGCATTCACCCACACGGGTTCATCCACTCCCACCCGCATGCAATACACCGCCGGGTCGGACGCCGGCGGCAGCCCCTGCGACCCGATCCGATATAACTGCGTCAACTCATCAGCCAGAAACGTCGCCGACTCGTTGTATCGATTCAGCATCACATATGGAACTCGCGAAACCGTATTCGCCAGCGCTCCCGGCGTGGGACCACCCGTGCACAAGTAGCCCAGCGTGTACCGTGTGCCCACCACAAACCCAAAGTCGGTCGGGTCGTCAATCGAAACCGCCTGAACCGCAATCGGCTCAACCCCGCAAGCCTGACAAACCGGCGAACTCTGCCCAGCCACCGCCTGGGTGACCAGGTTGATCCGGCCCTCCTGCCCGATGGCCAGGAACCGCCAAAAAATCGTGGGGGCCTCGCCGCGCACGACCACCTTTACGTGTCGTGCCGTCGATCCACCCCCCTCGCCCCCCGTCGAACCCTCCAGGCCCAACGCCGCCGAAGAGGCGTCAAAGAACGTCAACACCGCTCCCTCGCTGTTCAACGTGCCGTTCGTCTGGCCAATCGTCGATCCACCAAAGTCGTACTTCGTCGCCGCTCCACCGGTCGTGTCAATCGGAATCTGAGCATAGGCCGTCGCCCGCTCGATCGCCACCTCGGTCCCGTTCAACCGTTGCGCCGCCGCCAACGCCATCGCGTTCGCCGCCGTTTTCAGCTCGTTCCGAGCCATATACAACCGACCCAAATCCACCGCGAAGCCCATAAAGCCAAAGAAAACAGGCACCATCAGCACCAGTAGCTGCATGGACACACTACCCCGCTCAAGGCTGCGACGCAGAACTCGGTGTCGATTACTTCTTGGGTTCCTGGTGTCCACGAGGTCCAATAAACTCCGGCTTAGCTTTGCCCGCGTCCTGGGTGGACTTCTTCTTTGGCTTCTTCAAGCCCGCGTCTTTGTCTTCTTTCGTCACCGGCAAGAAGTCTTCCACCATATCCGGCAGGGCCACTTTTTCGCCCGCCGGGACCGGCCGAACGAACCGCGGCGTTACTACCACCAGCAGCTCATCGTTCGACTTCCGAATCGAACGGCTGCGGAACAGTTGACCTAGAATCGGCACGTCGCCCAGCCACTTCACCCGGCTCAAACTCTGAACCACCCGGTTATCGATCAACCCGGCCACCGCGAAGCTCTCGCCGTCCTTCAGAATCACTTCCGTCTCCGCCACTCTTGTCGCCACGGCCGGAATCAGAAATCCCTGCAACGTCACCGCGTTAGCGTAGTCCAGCGCACTCACCTGCGGTCGAACCTTCAAATGGATCGCCCCCGAAGGCGTCACCGTCGGCGTGAAGTCCAACTGAATGCCAAATTTCTTAAACTGAACCGTCACGACCGGGGCCGTCGCGCCACCAGTCGATGTCGCCGTCAACGTTGGAAACGGAAACTCTCCGCCTGCTAGAAAGCTCGCCTGCTTACCTTCCATTGCCAGCAGATTCGGCTCGGCCAGCATCTGCAACAAATTCCGCGACTGCATCGCCCGAATCGTGGCACCCAAATTCAAGTCCGGCCGAAACACGAACAAATTTAACAAATCCGAAAAATTCAAGGTCGAGTTGCTGAACTCTTGGTTCTGAAACTGCAACTGGCTGAACCGTGGGGTCGCATATTGCTGCGTGGTGCCCAAACCCAGCATCTTCTGGTTGCGCGAGACAAAGTTGAAGCCAACCTCTTGCAAGGCCGACCGATCGATGGAGGCGAACTTCACTTCCAGCAAAATTTGCCGCGGATCCGCATCCGGCGGCACTGTCAATAAATTCACGACCTTTTTGCTGTACGTCGAGGCAATCGCTTCGGCCCGCTTCGACTCTTCTGGCGACTTCACCGCACCGCTGAGCACCATCGTCTCGATGTTGCCCTGCACCGTCACCGCGCTATCGCCTACTGCGTCTTTCACCGCCTTCCGGATCACATCGTAATCCTGCGCGTCTCCGACTACATTTACGTTGTAGCGCCGCGGCAACGACCGATCTTCCCAAACGACAATCGTCGCTTTCCCGATCCCTTTGGCGTTCACCATCACTTCGCGCGGGGAGACAACCACCACGTCGGCAATCTTTGGCTCCGACGCGGCAACCGTTTTCACGTCGCCATCAAACTGAATCAACTCGCCGCGACCGACCGTTAGGGTCATATCTTTGGCTGGGCCCGCTTGGCCCCACGTTTGCACGCAGAGCCAGAAAAGGTTAATGAAAAGAGAGGAGGGCTTCAAACGCATGGGTTGGCGGACTATTCCTGAAAGGTCTCTTGAACGTGCTTCTCACCGCGAAAAACATCAACCACAAATCGCGGCTTCGGGGGCTCTTTCTTCTCTACCGGCTTCGGTGCAGCCACCGGTCTATTCGGATCAATATCTTCGCCAATCAACTTAGACCAGGCCTTGTCGTCCCGCAGATTCGGAACGCCACCAGGGCGTCCCATCCGGTTCTGCGCCTGCATCTTCAACCGCTGCGAACGATACGCCCCACCCGGGTCAATCGATTCCGCCGTCACCGAGGGAGGCTCCGCCGCATCCGACTTTGATTCATCCTTCGGGTTCCGCAGTGCCAGCGAGATCCGTCCCTGATTCTTGGCCAGTTCCAGAACCCGGGATTGCTCCGGACTCACGAGCAAAGTGATCGCCCGGCTCTGTCCCGAGTTCACAACCGGGGCCGGGGCCGGGGCCGGAGCCACGCCGCCACCACCCGCCGTCGCCGCCGGGGCAGTTCCCACTGGCTCCACCGAACGGCCGACCGACAAGACAATTACATCTTCCAGAACCGTCGTGGTCACCGCTTCCAACATCGAACCCGGCTTCGTGAACAATACGTCCACATGCGACCGGGCTTGAATCAATCCGCTCGCACTCGCCGCGTCGTTCACCGATACAGATACCGCGCGCTTGCCAATCTCGATCATCGAAGCCACCCCATCGGCTCCCGAAACACTCGAAAGTCGGGTCGACAAAATCGGCTCGTTCAGCGTCAAAGGATACAGTAGCGTGCGATCAATCCCACTCTTCTCATCCAGCAACGCACCCAACGGAGCATCTTTCTCCGCCACTGTGATCTTCTTGAAGTGGATCTTCTGCAGCCGCGTACCCGCCGGAAGACTCGCGCTGGATGCCAAAACCTGAACGAACTTCTCTTTCTTGGGAGCGACGGTCGCTGAATAAAGGAACCAAGTTAGTAGCGCTGCCGCCACCGCCGCGCCACCGAAAATCATCAGAAGCTTCTGTCGGTCCATTAACCTTCCTTAATTCTTTATTTCTGGTCAAACCCCAAGCAGGGGTGCTAAGTGCGATCGATCAGGTGAGAACGTAATAACACAGGATACCTTTAGAAGTTCCGTTCTAACAGCACAGAAACTTCATCCCGATACCGCTCCCGCCAACCACTTTCCAACAACACCTCCACCAGCGAATACCGAACCGGCAAAAGCGCGTGCGTAAACCCATACTTCGCCAAAACCTGCCGAAATCCAGGCCGAACCTCCACCAACTTCACGTACTCTTTCAAAAAGTCGGCCCCGTAGTAGTCGCTCCTGCCATCGAAGAACACCGGCCGGCCGCGGTAAATCAGATACCCGCCGTAACTATCCGGTGCCAGCAACCTGGCCTCGGCGGGCACATGCGCCAGCGCCGCCACTGGAAACTGACTCTCTGGAAAACCCGCCGGAGTCCCCAAAACCGCCAGTGTAAACAAAGCCAATGCGGGCACCGCCAACGCTGTACCGTGTACCTGAGCATCCCACTCCCGTAACCGCCCAAAATAAGAAAATACCGTCGGCCATCGTCCCGCTAGCGCCGTCGACAACGCCGCATTCGCCATCGGCAAACCAGCCAACGCCAACATCGGCAGCCCCCGCGCCGATCGCAAGCTCAACACCACCAAGCCCAACATCCACAGCGCGTGGTGCCACCGCCCCGCCTGCAAAGCACAAACCGCCCCCCCCATCACGAGCAATAACGCCATAATGATCTGCGCCGCCCCTTCGGCATGGAAGTTGAAGCTTTGAAACTCCGCCACCCGGTCCAGCAACTCCTTGTCCTGCAAATAATGCCAAATGTGCCCATGCACCCGCCAGCCATAGGGGTTCAACAGAGTCGCGGCCATCGTCCCGGCCGCCCACAGCAAACACCGCCTGTCCCGCAGGGCGTAGCAAACCAGCAACCCCGGCAATAGAATGAAACTACCGTGAACATTGGCCCAAACCACCGCCAGAGGCACGAGCCAACCGTACTTGCCCCGCTCCACCAAGTACAACGCGAGCACCAGGAAGACCCAGCTAAACACGTGCGGTCGAGCCAGCCAGTGCAACTGAACGCTCGTCAGAAACGGCGCCGCAAACACCGCGGCCATTCCAAACGTGCCCCCCGTAGCCCAATGCAAACGTATCCAAAGCCACGAGCAAAGCCCGATCAGCAGAAGGTACAACAACGCCACGCCACGCAGTCCAAAGGACTGATGGGCTCGCGCCATCAAAACATCCGCCCCCCACTCCCAGGCGAACCAGCGCTCGCCCGGCTTCGAAAACGACCACGGATCCACCGTCGGCACCGCTCGGGAGGCAAGGATCCGCTCCCCGTTGCGAATATGCCAACCCGCGTCAGAATCCCGAAACAGCTGTGTCGGCGCCTGGTACAGAAACAGCGCATAAAACAGCGTCACCCCTACCAGCAATAGACTGAGGTCAGGCAGGAGCCATCGAACCATCGCAGATGGCGAACGTGGCTCCATACCTAATTCAAATCTACTGGCCGGAAGCGCCGATCGAGGTCAAACCCTGAGTGATCGAAGAGTACAAGCTCACGACCGCCGTCGAAAGCTGATTCACGGTCGTGATCAGCGCCAAGCCGACCGCCGCTACGATCAGCGCGTATTCAACCAGGTCCTGGCCATCTTCTTCTTTCCAAATCCGCAGCAATAGTTGTTTGATCATGGGAACTCCTATACCTTTCACCGGGCCGCTTCCGCAGACCCTTTGTTCTGTTTCACGTCCGGGGCACCAAAGGCTACTTTAAACCCATGGCTCACCTTTTGCCAAACCGTCGCTTGGGCCGAGGGCATTCCGATAGGTTTCCCATCGGCCACCGACACCAGACGAAGGTTCTCTAAAATCTGTGGCACATCGAGCCGATACTCGAGCGCAATCTCCATCTCTTTCCGCGCCCCGGGCAAATCGCCCCGCGCATACAGCAAAGCACCCACGTTGTTGTGTGCTATCGCCAAATCACTCGCCCGATGGAACTGGGCCATCGCGTCCGTCGGCACCGTTGCCGCACTCATCTCGAGCAGCGCCTGACCCAAATTGTTCCGCGCCGTCGTCGACGAAGCATTAATTTCAATCGCCCGGCGAAAGGCATCCGCCGCTTCGCTGAATCTCTTCTGCAGCATCAGGTTGTAGCCCAGGTTATTGAACAGGTAGTCTTGCTTCGTCGTCACTAAAATCGCCCGGCGGTGCATTCCCTCGCCCTCGCGAAACCGCTCGGCTTCGTCCAGCAAAATTCCCGCCCACGAAAGCATCTCCACATTCGGCCTGCTTTGCTGCTCCACCAAACCCACCATCAGCTCCGCCGCCTCACCCGGCGAACCCAACTTCCGTAAGCTCTTAGCCAATCGCTCCGCCGCCACCGTCGATTCCGGGAAACGCTCCACCGCAATCCGATAGTGCTCCATCTCTAATTCGGGATAGCCCATTGACCCGTACTCAGCCGCCAGTTCCAACCGCGCCGTCACGTTCCGAGGCTCGGACGCAATCCGCTCTCGCAATCGCCGTACTCGCACATTGCCGTCGCCCGCACTGACGGCATTCAATACCTGCTGTTGCATCACCGGCGGAAGTTTAGGCTTCTTCATCTTCGCCACATGTTGATGCCCACAACCGACAGCGGAAAGCAAAACCGCCACGAGGAGGATTAGCCGGCTCACTCAGCCACCTGCCGCTTCTCCAATTCCAACTCATCGCCTACGACTGTTCCTGTCTGCGCCGCCATTCCCGCCGGGAGTTCCAATACAGAATGCGCCGTCAGGCAAAACGAAATCCGACTTTTCTTCATCTCAGGACGAATCTTCAACACTTTACGTTTCTTATTCAGATACAAAACGTCAATCGGAAACTTCATTCCAAAGGTGTGGACGCCCTCGCAAGGCACTATCCACAGCCCTTCTCCCGCCGGAAACTCGCTCCTCGGCAACAAGCCCCGCCGCCGTTTCTCGCTGGTATCCGCAATATCGGCATTCGCGGCCACACTCGTGCCCCGGGTCCGATTTGTCACTGCCAGCTTGGTAATCACGATGCGAAGGATCTCCTGAACCCCTTATAAGGGATTTTGTTGCGCCCATCACGGAAACTTTTGTGGTGCTAATGGGTTAGACTAGCGAATTCGCTTATGCTTCTGCAATCGATCCTCCTCCGTTTTTTCGCCCTCCTCCTGATTTTTGGCTCTCCAGTACTCGCCCAAACAGCCGGAGCGACGTTTGGGATCGTCTATAGCCTCGGCGGAACCCCGTCCGATATCGTCATTGACGAGGTGCGCGGCCGCCTCTATCTCGTTAATTCTTCGGCCAACCGGATCGATGTTTTCTCCATCCCTGAAAAGCGAGTCGTCAACCGCATCGCCGTCGGCCAATTCCCCCTCGCCGCCGCCCTCTCACCCGACAACAACTACCTCTACGTCACTAATACCCAGGGTGCCTCCCTCAGCGTAGTCGACCTCGGCACCGACAGCGTCATCAACTCCATCTCCCTCCCCGCCCGCCCCGAAGGCGTCTCCGTCGGCTCCGATGGCCGAGCCCTCATCACGACCCAAGGCACCGGAGCCAATAACGCTCTCAACACCCTCCTCCTCTACGACCGAACCCAACAAACCGGCCAGCAGATTTACTCGGTTCCCTTCCCCCCTCCCATCACGACCCCGAACCCCCTCCCCGCCGTCTTCGCGGGACGCCCCGCCACCGCCTTCCCCGGTCGCCTCCTCCGCACCCCCGACGGCAACTTCCTTATCGGCATGGTCGCCATCAATCAAAACGCCAACACCGCCCAAACCACCCTCTTCGTCTACGAAGTCGCCTCGGGTACCGTCGTCCAAAGCCGCACCGTCACCGGGCAATCCACCATCCTGTCGATGGCACCGGACGGCAGCCGCTTCATGGCCGGCTCGACCCTCTACGACACCGCCACCCTGGCCGTCATCGGCCAAATGAGCACCGCCAACCTTCCCTTCTTCGTCGGCGCAGGCTTCAATCCCGGCTTCAACGTGCAGCGCAACCTCGGCGGCAGCAGCTTTAATAACGCCGGCGAAACCATTTACAGCGCCTTCAACAACGCTGCCACCACCTCCCGTCCCGTAGCCAACGTCCTCTACGTCACGAGCGCCAATAACCTCGGCGTCCGCCTCGGCCTCAAGCTTAAGGAATCCGTCCTCGGCCAAATTGTCTCGACTTCTAGCGGCGACGACCTCTGGGCCCTTAGCGAATCCGGCCTCCTCCAACTCCCCGTCTCCACCATCTTCGATTACCCCATCCTCAATCCCGAAACCACCCAGGTCTTCCTCGCCAACGACGAATGCAATAAAGGCACCGCCCGCGCTTTGGTCCGTATGACCAACCTCGGGAAAGGCCGGCTCAGCTACAGCATCCCCAACACCACGACCGCCCTCGTCATGCAGGTTTCTAGCGGCCTAGCCCCCTCCTCGATCACCATGACGATGGACTCCGGCCGCTCCGGCGTCGTCCGCCAGCCCGGCACTAACCTCTTCACGAACGCCGGTGGCGGTGGTGGCACCGCCATCAACGTAACCGTCTCGTCGAACGACGCCATCAACTTCCCCAACTCGATCCGCGTCTACATGAACTTCCGTGTCCGAGATCAACGCGGCGTCATCTACCCCATCCCCGTCGCCCTCAACAACGGGGAAGGCCTCTGGGATATGGTCCTCGACGAACCCCGCGGCCGACTTTATATGTCCAATTCGGGCTTCAACCGCGTGGAGGTCTTTGATACCCGGCGGCAAAAGCTTCTGGCTCCCATTGAGGTCGGCCAGCTCCCTCATGCGATGGCCATGACCCCTGACGGCAGCACCCTCTACGTCGGCGATTCCGGTGGCGAGTCCATCACCATTGTCGATCTGGAAAGCCAGAAAATCTCCGGCAAAATCGACTTCCCGCCCATCCCTCGCGTTGGTGGCCAAAACTCCATTCGGCCTCTCGCCCTCGCCTACGGCGTCTCCGGCCTCCAGTTCATGATGTCCAACGGCACCTTCTGGCGCGTCATCGGCAACAAAGCCACTCCGCGACCCGCCAACAGCATCACCCCCATTGCCATTGGCGGTCCCATCTCCATGGTCGCGACCCCCGGCGGCGAGTCCATTCTCACCATGGCCGGCAATTCCAACGCCTATCTCTATGACGCCCTGGCCGACACCTACACCGCCAGCCGCCAGCTCTACGACCAAGCCCCGGTCTCCTACTTCGGCCCCGCCGCAGGTGCCAGGGACAGCACGTACTTCCTCGCCAACGGCCTCATCCTCAGCCCCTCGCTCGCCGTGATCGGCGGCAGCGAGCGCCCCGGCGTTACGCAGTTCGGCCCCCCGCCCGCCCCGGGCCAGCCGCCCACCCAGACCATCGTCTCCAATGGCCAGCGCAACGTCGCCAGCCTATACCCGATCGATCAAAGACTATTTCTTCGCATGACCACCCCGGTCCGCCAGAATCTCACCAGCGTCACCCGCGATGACGCTCGACCCACCCTTGAACTCGTGAACATCGAGACAGGCTCGGAGACAGTTATCGCCATCGCCCCCGAAAACCCCGTCTTCAGCGTTTTCGGGGCCAACCGCGTCAACGTCCCCGCCCGGCAGCTCGTCGTCGACGGCCAGGGCAACGCCTACAGCATCGGCGTCAGCGGCCTTAGCGTCATCCCTGTCTATTCGAACGGCACCGCCCCCCGGCCTGTCATCACGCCCGGTGCCCGCGGCATTGTGAACTCGACCGACGGCTCCCAGAACTTCCGCCCCGGTTCGTTCATCACCGTCACCGGCAACCGTCTCGCCACGCCGGCTATCGCCGATGCTCTTCCCGCCCCCACGGTCCTCGGCGGCTCCTGCATCGTGATCAACGAACTTCCCCTGCCCTTGATTCAGACTGCCGACGGTCAGATCTCCGCGCAGATCCCCGAGACCCTGCTACCGGGCCCTGCCGTACTTCAGGTACGCAGCCTCAGCCGCGCCGAGCAAAGCGACCCTATCGTCATTACCATCCGGCGCTGATAATCTAACGGGATGGAAAGCGTCTGGCCGTTTGTTTGGTTTGCGCTGATCCCCGCCGCTTCTTCAGCCGTCTTCTGGTGGGCTGCAAGAAGGCGCGTGCTGGCCGTCAAACTTGGCTCGGGCTTTATCGTAGGAGCCGGCCTACTTACGTTGTTTGCTTCGATACCACTGAAGACTATCGATGTATCCGGCCTTTGGGAGTTTGTTGTCGCAGGCATCCTCCCCAGCGTCACGATCCTCCTGGCGATCTTCGCTTAGAGAATTAGGCCTCTTTGGCGACGGCTGTGACATCTGCTCGCTCGTCGCGGGAATTCTTCTCGTCGCAGTCGCCGTTAGTCACGCCGGCTGTACCCAACGCAGCGCCCCGGCTTACTCGCCGGACGGCAACCACCTCGCGTTTATCAGTTTCTAGCACGGTAGCGACGGCGCCGTGGTGTCAGTCCGGCGTGCCTGGAGTCCATTCATGACCACGGTGTTCTCCGGCCAAGGCCGGTCGTATATAGTTTCCAAGACTCTCGCCGCTCCCTACTGCAATCCCCAAATCTCTGGCCTCACCATCTCCTGCGAACTCGTCCCCGGCAACTGACGAAAGCCTGGTGATACAATCCCGGCGATGCTCTCCCGCCGCCTCTTCGCCCTCTCCTCCTCCGCTACCCTATTCGCTCAACTCCCCAACCAGCGCGGACCGGGCCGCAAAATCGACGAGTACGACCCTGCCAACATCAAACTCTCGCACCGGATGCCCATCAAAAGCCTCTCCGACGACGACCTCCTCTTCCTCCAGCAACTCGGCCTCCGCTGGGCCCGCATCGAGTTCGGCTCCGACGCCTCCTTCGACTTCATGAAGGCAACCCAAAGTCGACTAAGCCGCTTCGGCATGGAGATTTTCTCCGCCGTCGATTACAACTATCGCGAACTCGACGTCCAACTCGGCCGCGGTCGCCGTGACGAATTTATAGAAAAATACTGCCGTTTCCTCAACGACTGCGGTCGCCTGAAAATCCCCGTCGCCAACTACGACTGGCACCCCGCCAACACCTACACGACCGCTACCATCCCCTCCCCTCGTGGCTACAAGGCCCGCGAGTTCTCCGAGCCGGACTTCCGTGCCAAAGTCGAAAAACCGGCCTTCGACCGTGAATACTCGGCCGACGATATCTGGGCCACGTACACCTACTTCATGAAGGCCGTCCTCCCCGTCGCCGAGAAGGCAGGCGTCAAACTCGCTCTCCATCCCGACGATCCGCCCCTCGCCAAAATGAACGGCGTCGCCAAGCTCTTCGTCCACGCCGACGGCTACGCCCGCGCCGAAAAAATCGCCGCCGGTTCCCGCGCGTGGGGCCTCACGTTCTGTATTGGCACTTGGATTGAAGGCGGCAGCCGCATGGGCAAAGATGTTTTTGAAATGATCGCCGACTATGGCGGCCGCGATAAGATCCTCGACGTCCATTTCCGCAACGTCTCGAGCCCCCTCCCCCGCTTCGTCGAAACTTTCCCTGATGATGGCTACGTCGACATGTACCAAGTCCTCAAGGCCCTTCGTAAAGTGAGGTTCAACGGCTCCATCGTCCCCGACCACGTCCCCGAATTCGCCGGCGACACGGGCATTCGCCGCGCCGGCGTCGCCTACTGCATCGCCTCCATGCGAGGCCTCCTCCGCCGCGCCAACGAAGAGGTCGGCTAGAGGACTAAAGATGTTCTCACCCGCTGATCGTTCCCAACTTCGTTCCAAGCTCCTCCAAACCGCCGCCCTCGACCCCCGCATCTCGGGTACCGCGCTCACCGGCTCCGCCGCAGCCGACCGCGAAGACCCGTGGTCCGATATCGATCTAGCCTTCGGCATCGCCGAGCCCCTCACCCTCCCCGCCGTCCTCGCCGACTGGACCGCGCAGATGTACGCCGACCATCGCGCCCTGCATCATCTCGACGTACCTTCCGGACCCTGGCTCTACCGCGTCTTCCTCCTTCCCGGCACGTTGCAGGTCGATCTCGCCTTTGTCCCCGCCTCCGATTTCCGCGCCTTAGCCCCCACCTTTCGCCTAATTTCCGGCCACGCACAAGCCCCCCTTCACCTGGATCCCCCGGCTCCGGAGGCACTCATCGGCCTCGCTTGGCTCTACGCCCTGCACGCCCGCACATCGCTTGCCAGAAACCATCTCTGGCAGGCCGAATACATGATCAGCGGAATCCGGGACACCGCCTTCGGTCTGGCGTGCCTCCGCCATGGCCTCTCCACCGCCCACGGCCGCGGCCTCGATGGTCTTCCCGCCGCCGTCACCGATCCATTCTCCGACGCCCTCGTCCGCCAGATTGCATTCACCGAACTCGCCCGCGCCTTGCGCCACGCAATCGACTGCCTCCTCAAGGAAATCCAGCACGCCCACCCGACCCTCGCCGCCATGCTCCAAGAACCGCTAGCCAGCTTAAGCACCAGCGACGGCTAACCGACCAACGCCCCCAAGCTCGCCAACAACGTAATCCCGCACCAGATCGCCAGTTGCCGCAGCCCCGGCCGATAGTCGTCCACCCGCTCCATCTTTCGCACCGCGAGCGGCCGAAAGCCCGGCACCGAGTTCAACACCGCCTCGATGCGCTCCGCCTCCGCCGATTCCCCAGCCTCGGTAGAAAACGGCCCCGCAAGCCCCAGCACCAGCCCTTGGGTCGTCCGGACGCCTGCCCGAAAGGCATCCTGAGTCCAAATGCCTTCCTGCTCAATGGCATCATTGAAGACCGCGCAAAAGGCGATCTCCCCCCGCCGGAAACGCCGGCCATCGCCAGTGGGAAACGGCACCAGGTTCATTGCTACCACCCGGTAGCCCCCGGCCACCCCCCAGAGCGCCATCAGCCGTCGGTCCCAGCTCAACGTCGCCCATGGTCCCAAGTAGGCAAGAGTCACCCAGAGAAGGAAGGCGTATTGGATTCCCACAATCGCCACCAAATAAGCCGGAGCCCACCTGGGACGAAAGCTCAAACCTTGCATCGTTCCCAGTTTAGATCAAGCCACACGCTCAAACTGCTAAACTGGAATCTACTTTGAAAATAGGTTTTGTTAGTCTCGGCTGCCCCAAGAATCTCGTCGACTCTGAAGTCATGATGGGCGATCTCGTCTCCAAAGGGCATGAGCTTACCGCCCACCCGGAAGACGCGGACGTCATCGTGGTCAACACCTGCTCCTTTATCGACCCTGCCAAGCAAGAGTCCATCGACACTATCCTCGAAATGGCCCAGTTCAAGCAGACCGGCCGCGCCCAACGCCTCGTCGTCGCCGGCTGCCTCGTCGAACGCCATCGCATCGACATCCTTGCCAACCTACCCGAGGTCGACGCCGTTCTGGGCACGAACGAACTCGCCAATATCGCTGCCCTCTGCGAAGGCCTCGAACCCTCGAAATCCCCTGTCGAGCCCTTTCTCTATCACGAAGGCTCCCCCCGCATCCGAACCACCCCCAAACACCACGCTTATATCAAAATCGCCGAAGGCTGCGACCACCCCTGCACCTTCTGCATCATCCCCCAATTCCGCGGCAACTTCCGCAGCCGCCGCTTCGAAGGCCTCATCCTCGAAGCCCGTCGCCTGTTCGACGAAGGCGTCCGCGAAATCAACCTCATCGGCCAGGACGTCACCAGCTACGGCGAAGATCTCGGCCTCAAAAATGGCCTCGCCACCCTCCTCGCCCGCCTCGCCGAAATCGAAACGCCCTACGAAAAGTGGGTTCGTTTTCTCTACGCTTATCCCAACCGCGTTACCCCCATCCTCCTCGAAACTATCGCCGCCCACACTTCTCTCGTCAAATACATCGATATCCCCCTCCAACACGCCTCCCGCAATGTCCTCAAACGCATGAAACGCGGCCAGCACGGCGATGCCTTCCTCAGGCTCGTCGAATCCATGCGCTCGACCATTCCCGGCGTCGCCGTGCGTACTTCCATGATCGTCGGCTTCCCTGGCGAAACCGACGCCGATTTCGAAGAACTCTGCCAGTTCGTGCAAGCAGCCCAGTTCGACCGTCTCGGCGTCTTCTCCTACTCCGACGTCGAAACCAGCGCCAGCTATCACCTCGATCAAAAGGTCGACGCCAAAACCATCTATAACCGCAAGCGCCGCCTCATGGCCATCCAGCGCAAGATCAGCAAGAAGACCAACCAAGCCCTTATCGGCAAAGAAATGAGCGTCCTCGTCGAAGGCCCATCTTCAGAATCCGACCTCCTCTGGCAAGCCCGCCTCTCGACCCAAGCCCCCGAAATCGACGGCGTCTGCTACATCTCCGATCCCGGCGATGGCGTCCTCGCCCCCGGCCAGATCCGCCGCCTCCGCGTCACCGAAGCACACGACTACGACCTCGTCGGCAACCTCATCGACTTCGGGGCGCCCGTCCTGTCCGCCCGTCACCACTTTCCGATCCTCGCTCCCCACTCCACTCCGAACCTGCTCCCCCACCGATAACAAATATGAAGTGTCCTATTTGCAAGAAGCCTGTCTCCCTTGGCGAGCCCTTCATGCCCTTTTGCAGCGAACGCTGCAAGATGATCGACCTCGCCAATTGGGCCGAAGAAAAATACGTGATCTCCACCCCCCTCAGCCTCAACGAACTCGCTGATCTCGATATTCCCGATGAAGAATCGAATCGCTAGCGCGGTCGCTAGCCAAATAGCCACTTTTTTCGGATGCGGCCTCGTACCCAAGGGTCCCGGCACCGCCGGCGCTTTGGGCGGCCTCCTCGTCGCCTACCTCATCCCCATCTCCCCCTGGATCCTCACGGCCGTCTTCCTCATCCCCGGCATCTGGGCCTCCACCGTCCACGCCCAAATCACCGGCCGAAAAGATCCTCAGGACGTCGTCATCGACGAGGTTCTGGGCCAGTGGATCACCCTGGCCGCCGCCGTCCACACTCGCACTTGGCAAGCCTGGCTCCTCGCCTTTGTGCTCTTCCGTTTGTTCGATATCACCAAGCCCTGGCCCATCCGCCGTGTCGAAAAACTGCCCGCCGGTTACGGCATCGTCTTCGATGATGTCCTCGCCGGAATTTACGGTGCGGTTGTGATGCGGGTGGCCGGGTGGAACAATCTGTATTAGGAGTTCTCCGCTTACCACCATGCCCCCCCGTAAAATCTTTTCCCCGTCCCCGATCATCTCCCAGGTCTCCCCCGAAGCCGCCATCCCCGGCGGCGAACTCCGCATCCACGGCAAAGGCTTTGCCAAAGACTCTCGCCCCCGCGTCATGCTCGGCGAACAATCAGCGCCCATCGTCGTCGGCTCTGATTCCCTCGTCATCGCCCGCGTGCCCGAACTCGCCTCCGGCGAACTCACCATCTCCAGCGGCTCCCACACCAGCCCCGCCTGGTTCTGCGACATCGGCATCTCCCTCGCCGAAGGCCTCCATCCCGTCTCCAGCCCCGCCGTCGATAGCTTTGGCCAAATCTTTACGACCTTCTCCGGCACCCGCGGCCAACGCTCCCCCGTCAGCGTCTACCGCATCGATTCCGCGGAAGGCGCAAAGCCCTTCCTCAGCGACATCATGAACGCTACCGCTCTCGCCTTCGATAGCGACGGCATTCTTTACATCTCCTCCCGCAACGACGGCACCGTCTACGAAGCCTCCCCCCGCGGCGAAATGTCGATCTACGTCGAAGGCATGGGCGTCGCTACCGGACTTGCCTTCGATGAGGACGAAAACCTCTACGTCGGCGACCGCGCCGGAACCATCTTCAAGATCTCCCGCGACCGCCAGATCTACGTCTTCGCCACCATCGAACCCTCCATCGCCGCCTACCACCTTGCCTTCGGCCCCGGTGGCTATCTTTATGTCACCGGCCCCACCACCTCCAGCTACGACTGCGTCCATCGGATCTCGCGCGAAGGCGAAGTCGAAGTATTTTATCGCGGCCTCGGCCGTCCCCAAGGTCTCGCCTTTGACGTCCTAGGCAACCTCTACGTCGCCGCCTCCCACGCCGGCCGCCGCGGTGTCGTCCGCATCACTCCCGACCGCGAAGCCAGCCTCTGCGTCAGCGGACCCGGCATCGTCGGCCTCGCCTTCACCCCCACCGGAGCCATGATCGTCTCCACCACCAACTCCATCTACCGCCTCGAAGTCGGTATCCCCCCCCAAATCCTTTCCTAGAAACCATGAACGCCGAAATCATAGCCGTAGGCAGCGAACTCCTTACCCCCGGGAAGGTTGACACCGACTCGCTCTATCTCACCCAGCATCTCAACGACCTCGGCATCGAAGTCGTCGCCAAGTCCATCATCGGCGACGACCGCTCCACCCTCACCGAGCAGATCCGAACCTCCATTTCCCGCTCCGATCTCGTCATCCTCACGGGCGGCCTTGGCCCCACTGAAGACGACGTCACCCGCGACGCTTGCGCCGCCGCCCTCAGCCTCACCCAACACTTCAACGACGAAATCTGGGCAGCCATCCTCGATCGTTTCTCGAAATTCGGCCGCACCCCCAGCGACAACAACCGCCGCCAAGCCAACGTCCTCGCCGGAGCCGAAGTCCTCGCCAACCTCAACGGCACCGCCCCCGGCCTCTGGATCGCAACCGGCGGGCAGAAGTTCGTCGCCCTCCTCCCCGGCCCGCCTCGCGAACTCAAGCCCATGGTGCAGGATCAAATCCTCCCCCGTCTCCGTTCGCTCGTTCCGCCATCGGTTATCCGCACTCGCTGGTACCGCGTCGCTGGCGTCGGCGAAAGCGACCTCGACGCTCTCATCGCCCCCATCTATACCCAGTACACGAACCCCGTCACCACCATCCTCGCCGCCCCCGGCGACGTCCATATCCATTTCCGCGCCCGCACCGACGCCGAACCCGAAGCCGAAGCCCTCCTCGCCGCCGTCGCCGAACCCATCGTCGCTCTGCTCGGAGACCGCATCTACAGCGACGACGGAGCCACTCTCGAAGAGTCCGTCGGCCGCCTGCTCCTGAAGCACAGCGCAACCCTGGCCACTGCGGAGAGCCTCACGGCGGGCCTTCTCGGCGCTCGCATCACCGAAGCCTCCGGTAGCAGCGCCTACTACGTCGGAGGCTTCCAGGCCTACTCCAACGCCATGAAGGTCCAACTCTTAGGCGTCGACCCCGCCGTCCTGGCCGAACACACCGCCGTCTCCGAACCCGTAGCCTTAGCCATGGCGCAAGGTGCAAAGGAACGCACCGGAGCGACGCACGCCCTCAGCCTAACCGGCTATGCAGAAGGCGACCAGTCAGGCCTCGTCTACGCCGGTCTAGCTACCCCCACCGGCGTCCAAGTCCGCAAGCTGAAACTCTTCGGCGACCGCCACCGTGTCCGCAGCCTCGCCGTCATCCAGTCCCTCGACTGGCTCCGCAAAACCCTGCTCCCCACCTAGCGCCCCCGCGAATCCCGACCCTATTTCAACGCCTCGCTGATCTCGATATCGCGCCTCAGAACTTCCGTGAGCAGTTGTGACAAGCCGACACCCTTGCGTTCGGCCTTTTCCGAGAAGTACTCCCAAACGCTCCTTTCGATGGAGGTGGGTAAGAAAACAGCAGCCTCTGCCTGAATATGATGACGGCCGCGAGTCGCCCTGCTAAAGTCGACTTCGTCGGGCATTCCTTCGTCGATGGATTTGTTGGTCATTGGCTTTCCAAGTAGTAGAAAATCTCGGTGGCCGTCGCACGGCGTGCTGTTATTAGTCGAACCTTGATCATACCGGATCCAGCGTCCGTCCAAATGTAGGCAACCGAAATCAATGCCCCATTGCCTGCCAGTCCAATCGAGAACCAGCGTTCTTCCAATTCGCTATGCGCCGTTTCGGCGAGAGTGAGAAGGAGCGGGTCACGGAAGATCGACGATGCTAACTCAAACGATACTCCGTGTTTGCGGCCGTTGGCAGCAGCCTTCGCCTCATCCCATTCGAATTGGAACTCGCCGTGTTCATCCAAGCCGTTTCTAATCTACCATCCAATCCCGCCCGAACCTCGTCACCGCCCTACCCCCACCACCGTATTCGGCAAATACCGCCGCAACAGCTGATCAAACCCCCCGCCCCCCCCCGCTGACCATACCCCACCCCATGCCCCTGCCCCTTCCCCTTCGCCACTTTCCCCGTCAGCACATAGTTATTCGAAGGCAGAATATTCCAGCCGAATTTCCTCCCCAAAACAAGTCGAGCCCCCTCATCCCCCACCTTCCCCGGCAACTCCGGCAACTCCCTCTCCCACTCTCTCTCATCGCGCTGACACACCGAACAATCCACCGCGAAATAAGGGTACGGCTCCGCCTCCCAACCCACCTCCCGCGCCGTCTTCGTCCTCCCCCCGCAACTCGCGCTGTACGCCGGCGCAAACACCTTCCCCTCGTACGTCAACACCACCCCCCGCGTCGCCATCGCCGCCTCCGACCGCACCGGGTCTTTCAACACCTGGCAATGCGTCGTATCGCAGTAATCGTACCCCTTATGCCGCCCCCGGTTTCCCAGCAACCAACTCCGCGCTAACACCGCCTGCGCTTTCTTCGCCTCCATCGGCGCCCCCGGCGGCGACTCCGCCTCCGTTATCGCCCCCACCGCGTCCTCCACGTCCACCGTCAACACCGCCCGCAACTCGCCCAACTCCGGAGTAACCGTCAACGCCCCCCGATACCGCCGCTCAATCTTCCCCGGCACGCTGACAAACATATCCCCCTTGAACTTCACGACGCGCGCCGTCCGCGTCTCCCGCTCCGCAAACCAGTCAATCTCGCTGCCCACCTTTCGCAGCCCCACCGCCTTCCCCCCCTCAATCGTCATCCCATTCACCCGCAGCAACGTCCCCGGCACCGCCTTCACGGTCAACCTCTCCGGATGAAACAACACGAAAATCGCAATCTCAATCATCGTCGAAACATCTCCACCGCCTTAGCCCCCGTCACCCCCACCGCCTGCAACAAAACCAACTCCCGCGGCGCCGCCTCCGGATAGGCAATCACCGCATACCCATCCCCGTCGAACTTCGCGTTCGGTCCCGTCCCCGTTTTCGCCAGATACCCCGCCCCCAACGCTTTCGCCGTCCCGTACCGCGCCGCCCGCCGCATCCCGTCAATCAACGGGAAAATCCCCGGGTCCGCCGGTCGGCTCAACAGCTCCGCATACGCCGCCGCCAACTCCACCGGCTTCACCTGCCAAGTCGTCCCCAATCCAATCTGCGTATCCACATCAGCCTCCGGCACCCCAATCCCGAACAACCCCAATAACGTCGCCGTCGCATGAGCCGGCAACCCCATCGCCAACTGCCGGAAGTAGTGGTTGCAAGAATACGCCACCGCGTCCCGAATCCCCAACTTCCCGTGCCCTTTCACAAGCCAACACCGGTCCGCCGCCCCCCGGCAAAAGTGGTTCGGATAAAAGTAATGGTGCGCCTGCGCATAAGCCAGCGCCGTAAACGGCTTCACCAAACTCCCCGGACTCACTGGCGTCGAAACCTCCGGCCACTCCGCCCGCAGCACGCGCCTCTCCGCAATGCTATAGAGCAATGTGTTCATGGA
>Ga0163144_10006252_pt1 | contig 26335 bp, 20 predicted proteins | sample OliLak19BULKMAT1_FD_123175 | JGI IMG/M metagenome (GOLD analysis project Ga0163144, IMG submission 123175) | Freshwater microbial mat bacterial communities from Lake Vanda, McMurdo Dry Valleys, Antarctica - Oligotrophic Lake LV.19.BULKMAT1 | ecosystem: Environmental > Aquatic > Freshwater >...
AAAGTGGAAGACGATGTGCGTGGACGCGATGTGTATTTGATTCAGCCGACATGCCCACCGGTTAACGACAACCTCATGGAGCTGCTGATCATGATCGATTCTTGCAAGCGAGCCAGTGCCGCAAGAATCACAGCCGTCATGCCGTACTATGGATATGCGAGGCAAGATCGCAAGGACGAAGGCAGAACGCCGATCACGGCCAAGCTTGTGGCCAACGTGATAACGCGTGCAGGAGCGGATCGGGTGCTTGCGATGGATTTGCACGCGCCGCAAATCCAGGGCTTCTTCGATGTTCCGGTAGACCACCTCTATGCGGCTCCTGTTTTTACGACTTATTTTCAGAGTCGAATGCTGGACCCCGCCGAGATCGTCGTGGTGAGTCCAGATGAAGGCAGTATTAAGCGAGCCATTGGCCATGCCAAGCGTTTAGGTGGAAAGATCGCCATCATCGACAAGCAACGGGACAGCGCACTCAAGACCCAACAGAAGCATATCATCGGTGGTCCGGTCGAGGGAAAGATCTGCCTCATGTTTGACGATATGATCAGCACTGCCGGCTCAATCTGCGGTGCCGCCAGTCTAGTACACAAAGCGGGCGCCAAGGAAATTCACTTGGCAGCAACGCACGGCGTGCTATGTGAAAACGCGATCGAAAACCTCCGCAATTCTCCCATTAATAGTCTGGTCATAACGGATACGATTCCATTGCCTGAGGAAAAGCGGCTGGAAACGATCCACGTCCTGAGCGTTGCTCCTCTTTTGGCTGAAGCCATTCGTAGAATCCACTCTAACAAATCAATCAGTCAAATGTTCACGTCGTAAACTTAGTTGCACGACGCTCCGCGTCGTGATTCCTGTGACGCGCAGCCTCGCACACCTAAATAACCACCAGTGCGAATACGCAGAATCGACATTTGAAGAACCGACGGCTAGCGGATACACTAACCACTAAAAAGCTAGCGGCAGGGTGTGAGCCCTCCTGTTCTTTCACTTCACTTACTTAAAGGCGATGATTTCGAGGTTGGCATGCTGCAGAATATTCGCAAGCTACAATTGACAGAAGTGCAACGGGACGGGATGCGGTCTGCTGGACGTTTCAACGCTCAGCTAATGGATTACTTGCGGCAGTACATAGCCCCTGGGATCTCCACGGGGGAAATCGATCGTCTGGTGACCGACTTTACCCACACGCACAAGCATACGCCAGCAACCCTTGGCTACCAAGGTTATAGCAAAAGCTGTTGCACGAGCGTCAATGAAGTCATCTGTCACGGTATCCCAGACGACACTGTTCTCAAGTCGGGCGACATCGTTAATGTGGACATTACGTCGATAGTAGATGGATGGCATGGCGACCAATCCGAAACATTTTTGATCGGAGAGGTTAGCGACGAAGCAAAGCGGGTAACCCAATGTGCCTTTGATGCAATGCATAGGGCTATCGCTGCACTAGAACCAGGATGCCCAGTGAGCGTGATAGGGGACAATGTCGTCGCCGAAGCCACCATGCGAGGATTCTCGGTTGTCAGAGAGTACGTCGGGCATGGACTTGGTCGGCGTTTTCATCAGTATCCAAACATACCGCACGTGGCAGATCGAAAAAGCAAGCAGGATCGCTTGCTGCCGGGAATATGTTTTACGGTAGAGCCAATGATCAACGCCGGAACCCGCTTTACGAAACCGGATACGAAAGATGGCTGGACGGTCCGCACCCGCGACGGTCGGCTATCGGCCCAGTTTGAGCACACTGTATTGATGCGCGAGGATGGTCCTGAAGTCCTCACCCAGTGCGTAAACGGTCCCCAACGTGGCCACCAGTTTTGACTCGCTTGCTCGCTTTCGAATGCATCAAAGCTTGCGTGCGCTTGCGAACTCTGTAACGTCCCACCAAGGCTTGCGGGCTGTTGGAAAGTGCGCTATCGCCTGTCACCCCGGACGCTCGTTGCCAGGTAGCGAGTTGATTCTTCCTCCAGGAGATCGGTGTCACTGCCCTTGCTCTTTACTTCCACACGGAATCGGTGGACACCAGGCTTCGAAGCCTCAGCGTGGATTCGCAGAACGAGCTTTTCGTTTGGACCTATGTTCGGGATGGAATTGAAAATCGCTTGGCCTGGAACGATTCGCCCCGCGTGGCCTTCCAGTCGAACAGGTTCGATTCCATCGGAAAATTGAGCGATGACTTCAATGCCGCTCGCAGACTTCTTTCCGCGATTTGCAATAACGACTTCGTAGACTACCGGTTGCCCTACAGGAGCCGGAGCGACGGGGTCAGACACTGTTAGATGTAAGTCCGCAATCGAGTCGATGTTGGTTTTGAAATCGGCGCGGGTTATTGCTGACGAACTGCATTCTCCGGTGAACGCAAATTGATTTTCTCCGATTTTGGATAGAGTCACTCGGATTGGAAAAACTTGTTTTTCCTGCGGTGCGAGTTTCCTAATCTCCCATAGAATCTGATCACCTTTTCTCGAAGCACCTGGAGGCAAGGATACAATTTCGGAGTCTGGTGGAAGCTTTACCACGCAATGGGTGGAGTCAGCGGCAATCGAACCTGTGTTGGTTAGTTCCAGTTCGTAATCGATTACACTTCCCTGATAGAACTCGGTTGGTCCGTACCACGTTGCGACCAACTCGGACTGCTTTACCAGTACGTCGATAGCGCTTCGAGCATCTACTTTTGAGACAGTGCTTCCAGCGGTCGCCACGATGGGTAGCAAGCCCGCTTGTTGAAATGTAAGTTCAACCTCAACGATGCGTTCGTTGCCGGCAGCGATGTCACCAATTTCCGATTGGTTGCTGCCATAGGGTTCTGCAGTCATTGCGACAGAAACCGCCCGAACATCTGCATTGCCAGTGTTTCGAACGCGAATGCGATACATTTGAGTTTTGCCGAAATCAACTTCGGAGGGCCCCTCGAGTGCGATCGCAAGTTGTGGCTGTTGAACCTCGATTTTCAATTCAGCATTTTGAGGCAGGACGGTCCATTCTACGCCCAATGCAAAATGCTCCGCCGTTGGGGTCTTTAACATCAGCACAGCGCTCTTGGCACCACCAGCTGGGATCTGCTCCAATTCCCAAATGATGGTGTTTCCATCTTGATCGTTATCCGGATGCGCAACCCCGTCGGTAACAGCCACGTTGCCAATCGTAACTTGCTTAGGAACGGTAACTTGAACAATCAGTCCGTTTAGACTTTCCGTTCCCTCGTTCTTTGCAATGACTTCGTAGCGGCCATCATCATTGACCAACATTGTGCTCGGGCCATTGACCGTTACCTTGACACCAGGAACACTCATTTCCCGACTTAAGCCGGCATGGACGGATATCGCAGTCGGGTTGTTCGGAAGAGAATTGGATTCTGTTTTTGTTGCTTGGTTGCTGACAGGTTTAGCTGCTTTTGGCACTTCATTTAGCGATACCAAACGATCGGTACCCTTGAATGGTTTGGAGGGAAATTCCGCGGTTACCTTGTCTACCGTTATGGCCTTGGCGGCTACTGCAGGGAGCATTTCGGGCAGCTGCCCTAGATCGAGCAGACTCTTAGGTTCCTGCTTCTTTGTTGCAGCGACATTGGATTCAGTTTTTGCGGTGATCGGAGCGTAGGCATTTCGCTTCGCCTGGGGCTGTGCGACTCGATCCGTGGCGTTTGTATCCAATGTTTCCGGCTCCGTCGCCGTTCTTCGCGATGTGGAATTGGTTTCGATGACCATATCTGTCGGGGTGCTTTTTGAGTTGCCGGCAGTCACCGGTGCTTGCTTTAGGTTGGTCGGTTTGTTTTTTTGGTTCACGGTTGCGGAGGGCGTTTTTTCCGGGGCACCGCTGTTCAGTTTTTCTGCGCGAATAATCGGCGCGGGTCCGCTAGGAAGCGGGGGATTGCGAGTGGTGTCCTTGGAAACGTCTGGTCCGATTTGCTCGACCTTTAGATCGACGTAATCACGTTCGCGTCGTTCTTGAATTCGGGGAAGGTTTTTGAAGGGTTCGCGTGGTACTCGCGAAGCGGATTGGCGAGTCGGGCTGGTTTCTTCCTCGTATTGCTCATTGAATTCCGCTTCCGTAGGCCCGCGAAAGACCTTCGTAAACGATTTGAGTGGGACGAGGAAACCGGAACGAGTAGGTTTTCCGGCAGCCGTTGTCGCAGGCACCTTTGGCTTCGGTTTTTCGGATGGTGCTGTTGAGCTACCAAACATACGCTCAAATACGCTTGGTTGCGGTTTTGAACTGGATTCCGGCGGCGAGTCCTCCTGTCCAAAAGACGGGGTGTACGCACAGAAAACCATGAACACAACCCATGCCCAGACCATTTCTTTTTTGAAATAGGTTGATTGAAGCATATGGAAAACCCCAGAAAAATCGAAGTCTACGAAAAAACCTATCGTCGTCATCGGTTCGCAGGTTGGGCTAGATTTAGCGGATTGGGGGATTTTGAGGGATTTTCTAGTTCTGCCGTTCGATTCGTGATTCCAGCCAGAGTGTTCAATTTTGCCTGCTTCATGGCTTTTTCGTGTAGCAAAATGCTTTACACAATTGAAACACTCTTTTCAAAACGGTTATTCAGGTGGCTATTTGGCGGAATTTGCCGAGGAAATAGGTTTTTGGGAAAAAAGTCAAAAAGCTCGTCTTTGGTTCGCCAATTGCTATCTCAAATAGGATAATTCTGTGGCTGTGCGAACTTGAAGATTGATAATCGTTGATTTGCTCTGTTTTTTTATAGCGTAATGCTCGGATCAGAAATACGATTAGGGGTATCTTCAGGCGGACCATATCCTGAAAGCATGACCATTCCCCTTGTCAAATGAAGTAGCCGGTAGATTTATGTCTTTCGTCCACAACTCCAATCGGGCCAAATCGGAGCGAATCACCATGTCGAGTTCTAATATTTCAGCGATCCCAAAGCGGCTTTTCTCGGCAACTTTGTCGTCCGCTTTAAGTTTGGGATTGGTGGTTGGTACAGGTCTTTCCGCCTTTGCGTCGGAAGCGATCAAGAATCGCTTGGTCACGTACCAGGACGAGGGAAAGACTCTTTTCGCGTTGAGTTTGTTGCCAACTCAAGAGTTTGCAGCGAAAGCGTCTCCTCGCGTAGCAGTCGTGGTGGATACCTCGGCATCGCAGAATGGAGACTTCCGAACCGATTCGATTGCCATCGCTCAATCCATTATTGAAGCGTTACCAGCAAACGCGATGGTTAGTTTATTGGCATGCGACGTGGAAGCGATTGTGTTATCCAAAGCAGTTTCCCCGTCCAGCGATTCGTTGGTCAATGGCTTCAAAACGCTTGAGATGCGAGTTCCCTTGGGGACAACAGATCTTGCAGGGGCATTGCGTTCCGCCTCGAAGGAACTTGGAAATCAACCCGACGCAAGCATCGTATACATTGGAGATGGCATGCATCTCTGCAATCTTTTGAATACGGCCGAATTCGAGTCGTTGATCAATGAGATGCGTGCTACAAGAACAAGCGTAAGTTCGATTGCCATCGGGCCAAAAACCGATTGTGAGCTTCTGGCCACAATTTCCAATCATACCGGTGGCAAGGTTTTCGTAAGACAAGGAATAACCGATGCGACTTGCCAGCAAATTGGTGACGTCTTAGCCAAGGTTTCACTTGAACCTGTTTTCTGGCCAACAACGTCAAATTGGCCAATCGGAGTCGCGAACTTCTTGCCAGCTCAGTTGCCTCCATTGCGACTTGATCGCGACTCCATTGTGGTCGGCAGTCTCAAATCAGATGCAATCGAAGGCAATTTGCAAGTGGATGGGATTGTTGGTGGACAACCGAGCACTATGAGTTGGGATCTCAAGAGTGAGCCATCCAATCCTGACTTTGCGTTCTTGGTTCAAGTCGTTTCGAAATCGACGCCAAATGCAGGCTTGATGATGCCTACAGCGGGTTCGGATGCTCTCCAGGAGCTTGGAATGGTTCTTGCTAACTCATCTGACCAGTTGGTGAAGGATGCTAGGTTTGCTTTGAATTCCGGGGAGACCAGTGCGGCTATCAGCATCGCAAAAGAGGCGCTAAAGCGTTCGCCAAATAATTTAGCTGCTCAAAACATTTTGAATGCCGCTGAGCAACCACCAAAGCCAGCCAAACAGGTAAAGAGCCAAGGCACAGAGCCAAAGGGGCCCGCTCCGAAAATTGTAAAGTTCATTTCGTTTCAAGTCCCAGAGGATCCATTTGCAGACCCTCCGACCAACCCCGCCGCTCCATCGGCAATTGCTCCAGTCGCTCCGGCTCCAGTCGCACCTACACCGTCGAGGAGCAATCCGTTTTCCGACGATGTTGCTCGGGCGAGTTCTGTATCTCAAAGCAGTGACCCGTTTAGCGAATTGGCAAACGCTGGTGACTTGCTCGCCGAAGACGAAGGGCTTCGACGTGTGATTGCTCAACAATTGGAAGCGCAAGTTAAGAGTGAACTAAGTCAGGCGCGCAATAGTCGTGACCCATCGGGTTCCAAGATGGGGCTGAAAGCTCTTCAGGACCAGATTCGACGCTCGCCCGACCTCGATGCTGCCGGAAGAAGTCGACTAGAATCCCAAATCGCTTCTGCTATTCAAACTGCAGCGCGTGCAGAAGTGACCCTAAAGGAAAAGATTTCTAGGACTGAGGCAGTTCAATCGAGCCAGTCGGCCTCCAAGCGATTGCTGGCTGAGTCCGATCGACGCGCATCGACAGTGCAACAACTTGTCGAACGATACAATTCTCTAATGGCTCAACAGATGTTTAGCCAAGCGAACAACGAGATCGCTCCACAGATCACCGCTATCGATCGCGACTCGATTATTGATATTGTGACGAATATCGAATCGAACATGGCTGCAAACGAGCAGTTGATGCGCGATGTGATCAGCAAAAAGAACCGAGCATTCGTGGATGCGTTCTACTTGAACGAACTGGCATTGGTCCCATTTGTTGACGAGCCACCCATTGTTTACCCGCCAGCGGACGTCTGGCAAGCACTTAGTGCACGTCGAATTGAACGTTACGGTTCAATCGACTTGTCCGGTGGTAAATTATCCGAACTCAAAATTTACCGAGCTCTCAAAGAGCCTGGCGAAGTAAGTTTCAACGCTACGCCGTTGTCGAGCGTCATGAAGTTCTTCAAGGATAGGTATGAGATCCCAATTGTGATCGACGACAAAGCGCTTGAGGAAGAAAACATCACTCCTGACGAACCTATCACATTAGAGCTACCTGCCGTTTCATTTCGGTCGGCTCTGAAGCTGATATTGGAACCGCTGCAGCTAACTTATGTTATCGAAGACGAGGTGATGCGAATCACCAGTAAGAAAACATCTGCAAATGTTGTTCGTGTCTATCCGGTCGGCGATCTGGTCGTCCCAATAATGGGTGGCGGCATGATGGGCGGCATGGGCGGCGGCATGGGTGGCGGCATGGGTGGAATGGGCGGCGGCATGGGCGGTATGGGCGGCGGCATGGGAGGCGGTGGTATGGGCGGCGGCATGGGTGGCATGGGCGGTGGTGGCATGGGAGGAATGATGCGAATGGAAGATCAGCCCTCCAAGTCGATCACGGAAAAGTCGCCTGCTCAATTGGTTGACGATTTGGTCGCAAGCGAAGCGAGTGATCGAATCGTAGCCGAAGCTGCCCTTTCTACTTGGGTCGTGAGCAAAATGGTTCAAGCCAAGAAGGCAGCTGTTGCTCGACACGAACAGGAAGTTCGAAAGCACTTTCAAGAAGTTATTGATACGATCGGTGACGTCATGCGAAGGACGCTTCCTGCCGGTTGGATGTACCAAGCACTCAGTACGGCTATGGAAGGATGCGAGTACCCCAAATCCGAGATCCGACGCGTGTTGTTGTCGAGCATTGACTTTGGTGGTGACGTGGAAGCCGCGATCAAGATTGGCAAATACCTAGCTGGACAAGGCATGAAGAAGGAGGCCTTGACGGTCTTCCGTGACGCGTATCGATCCAATCCTATGCTCAAGGAGCCGCTCGAACTCGGATTGACGTTAAGCTTGGAGATAGAGGATCAAAGTGGTATCCAATGGGCATGCACTGGAATCCTTAGCCAAGCTTGGACGGACGACCATTTGCCCCTGATTGAAAAGGCGATTCTTGCAGCCGAAGCATCGCGCATTCGTCTCAAGAGCTCCAATGAGAATGAGAAGGCACGAGCGTTTCTCTCCGAAATGAAACAAGCAACTTTGCGAGATTTGGTTGTTCGAGTTGTGTGGACTGGAGATGCGGATATCGACATTGCAGTCGAGGAACCGACTGGTTCGGTTTGTGACAAAAACACGACCAGAACGTTAGGTGGCGGATTATTACTCATGGACGGCTCGTCGCTTGATAAACCAGCCAAAGATGGTTTCTCAGAAACTTACGTTTGCGCGAATGGTTATGCCGGACAATATAAAATATTGATTCGCAAGGTTTGGGGAGAAGTTTCCGGTGGCAAGGTGACTGTCAATGTTCTGACTGACTACGGAACTGCCGATGCGAAGGTGTCTCAGTATTTGGTACCGATCAAGCAAGATGCTGTATTGGTTGCGGTGGTCAAGAATGGTCATCGCAAAGAGCCGATTGTCGATGCTCAGTTGGCAAAAGTCCAAGCAAGAAAGGCGGAGGCGGGTGCGGTCCTCGCGCAAGTTGTCCCGTCCAACAATTCTGGAAGAAGTGGTAGTGCGGGGTCAGCTTACCAACGTCTTCTTTCGTCGTACCCAGGTGGCGCAAACGGACTTGGCGGAAACGGCCAGAATGGTCCATTCATCGGACGAGGTGTTGTTGGCTACCGGCCGATCATCACCTTCATTCCACAAGGAACCCAATTGTCTGCTTCGGTTGTGATCTCGGGCGACCGAAAGTATGTGCGAATCACCCCATTCCCACAGTTCACTGACATTATCGCTGTAGATACGTTCAATACATTTACAGGCCAAACCAACTTAGGTGGTGGTGGTGGTGGTGGTGGTCAAGGTGGTGGTGGTGGTGGTGGATTTGGTGGCGGTGGAGCGTTTTAGTCACTTAGAATCCAACGCTAACAAACGGTTAAGCAAAAGCCATCGGCAAACACTGTTTGCCGATGGCTTTTTTTATGCACTGATGAATGCAGTTAGTGGGATAGGCTTCCAGCCTGTCAAGCAGAAAATGACAGGCTAGAAGCCTATCCCACCGATAACCCGGGCTACAGCTTGAAATCGCCAGCGTCTTTAGCCGCAAAAAAATCTGGAAGACTACCTAATAGATCCAATCGGCTTCGGATTTTTGCCTCGGGCAGCCATAAAACTTCCGATACCTCCTCCGGCGCGGGAATTGGAATCGATTCCGAATTCCTTTGGCAAACAAGCCATTCCAGTTTTGTGCCCCATTTGGTGACAGAAGTCCAGATATGTTTAGCAGTAACCACCTGCAACTGGAGCTCTTCAACAAGTTCTCGTCGAATAGCGGATTCAAAGTCCTCATTGGCTTCGATTCCACCTCCCGGGAAACAGATCAGCCCTGGCGCCCGAACGAACTCCGAACGCCTGATGACCAAGTATTCGGACTGTTCAACGATGATGGCTACGACGGCATGTCGACCGCGGTCCGACTCGTTTTCGCTTGAAGACAACATGAACTGCATTTACTTGATAGGTGAAAAGGCAGTCGGTTTCAGGAACAGACTCTTGACTCCGTCTTTTGCGGTCAGCGAACCACCCGCAGCTGCCTCCGAAGCCTTGTACGCTTTTTGCCATTCAGGATCTGTACCAAACTTGCCGAAATTGACTTTCGCAGCTTCTGGAGAGGCGTGAGTGATAAAGTAAACTAGACTGTTTCCCGCAGCAGGAAGATCGGCTTCGATAGCAGCGCTCGTTTTCCCAATTGGAGAAACAGACTCCAACAACTTCGCAGCCGACAGCTTTTCACCATCCAATACGGAAAAATAAGCAATGTTGGTCATGCCATGCTTTGCAAAGAGCGCCATGGTGTGATCTTTAAAGCGAGCGTTGAGAGCGGGTAAATTCCCTTTGGTCGCTATGTAGGTCCGTAGTTCAAAGACTCGGTTGCCGACGTCCTTGATGTCTATCGCTGGGCTGTAGTCGTTCGCCGAAAGAAAAATCCGTTCGACCGAAGCGACTGGCTTTTTGCCATCAGCCATCGATTTCTGAATGATCTCCTTCCATTCGGGATCGTTTTGGAGGGCGGCCTGGGCGGCGTCCGCGGAAGCTTTGTCTTTGTGGCTCACCAAAGTAAAAACACGTTCATCCTTTGAATCGACATTGGTCCAAGCTCCAACCAACGTCATCTTGTGCTTGGCCATCATCGGAATACCGCTCTCTGAAATGAGCTTGAGAACATCCGCTTGGCGACCGGCCTCGGAGACGTAAGATCGCAGATCATAGAGTGTTTTCGCGGATGGCGTTTGAGCCATTAATGCATTTCCCGCGATTAGGAAACATACGGCGGTGGAGAGAAACGTTTTGATCGACATAGGACTGAAGCTTCCTTAGAAACAAGTGTGACAGTGGAGTTCCGCAAGACAAGCGGATTGCTACGGCCCGATACGTTTGGGCCAAATGCTCGGTCAGTATACCAAGCCATGGGGCGTTCTGTTGGCTCGGGCTGTGTCAATAACTCGCATGACGCTACAATCCCTCACCGACTGAGCGTCCGCCAAGAATCCCTGAATCGACAACGTTATCAATGCCGAAGCAACTCGATGAGCACTTTCAGCAACTCCGCGATTGGCTCGAAATGGAATCGGATGCCGAACGCAAGAGAATGATCGAGCGTAGAAAGATCCGATCTCAAAAGAATGCAGAGGCACGCGGCGATACTTTGGTCGATCTCGTCATTTCAGATCACCGAATCGGCCTTGGGGGTCGTTTTTTGGTTACTTTTGTAAAACGAAACAGAACCCTCGATCTGCCTTGGAATCGATTCCGCGTCGGCTCCCCTATCATCGCATCGGAGGAATTGACGGAAGGCGACTGCGGTTACGGAATTGTTTGCGGCAAGGAGTTTGGCTCCATCGAGGTCGCTTTCGACGACTGGCCGGAGGGACAGCGATTTCGGTTGGATCTATCGATGGATGAGATCACTCGGGGCCGGCAGTTGACGGCGATGAACTCAATTCAAAACGCCAAGGCGCGTGTCGCGCAACTGAGAGATATTCTGCTCAACACGAGAGAGCCTCGCTTTGACGCGGCCCCCTCGCTCAACATCGGTGCCCATTTCAATGCGTCGCAAAGACATGCCATCGAGTTTGCTATGTCGGCCAGAGACCTTGCCATCATTCACGGCCCGCCCGGAACAGGCAAAACAACAACGGTGGTCGAGTTGATTCGACAAGCTGTTTTGAAGGGTGACAAGGTTTTGGCGTGCGCACCCAGCAATACGGGCGTTGACAACCTGCTCGAAAAACTCGTTGCGAATCGCATTCGTGTCGTCCGAATTGGACACCCAGCACGCGTCCAAGAGGAACTGCAAGCCTTTACACTCGACGCCATAGTGGAATCGGATCCAGCAATGAAAGTTGTGGGCGAAATGAGGCGCGAGGCTGAGAAGATATCGAGGAAAGCAAGCAAGTTTACCAGAGCCAAGCCCTTGCCAGGTGAACGCAGTGATCTTCGACAGGAGTCTCGAAGGCTTCGCGATGATGCTCGGGTTTACGAAAAACAAATCATTGCCAACGTACTGGACCAAGCGGACGTGATATGCGCCACCACCAACTTCGATCCCGACACCTTGGGTGCCAGGGCATTTGATTTGGCGGTCATTGACGAAGCGTGCCAGAGCACGGAACCGGGATGCTGGCCGGTCGTTCTGCGGGCAGATCGAATTGTGCTCGCGGGGGACCACTGCCAATTGCCGCCGACGATCCTATCCGCTGAGGCGGCAGCGCAGGGATTTGCAGTGAGTATGATGGAACGACTCGTTAACTCCTATGGAGATGTTGTCACCCAACAACTCAACGTTCAGTATCGAATGCACGAATCAATCATGCAGTTTTCGTCACAGTGCTTCTATGGTGGGACCTTACAAGCGGACGAATCAGTCAGGACACATCTCTTGTCAGACTTAGTTGCTCCGCCTCCACCTGAGATGTTGATGTCACCAGTAACCTTTGTCGATACGGCCGGTGCTAGCTGGGAAGAAGAGCAAGAGGTGGATGGGGAAAGCCGATTCAACTCGCACGAAGCGGATTGGATTATCAAGCAAGTTCGCGAGCTATGCAGTACTGGGATTGACCCCAAGGATGTTGCGATCATTGCACCATACGCGGCACAGGTCCGATGGTTACGGCAACACTGTCCTTTCAAGGCGATTGAGATTGATACCGTTGACGGATTTCAAGGCCGAGAAAAAGAAGCGATCCTAATCACGTTGGTTCGCTCGAACGCTATCGGCGAAATTGGGTTCCTAGCGGATACCCGCCGCATGAATGTAGCTTTGACGCGAGCAAAAAGAAAATTGATCGTGATTGGGGATAGCGCGACGCTGTCAAACAACGAATTCTACGCAAACATGATCGGCTACTTCGAGTCGATCGCAGCTTACCGCACCATTTGGGAATGGGATATCGCTATCGAAAACTAGTTGTCCTAAAGCGAGGAGTGCCTATTTCTTCGGCCGAGTCGCGAAACACGACCACCAACTCTGCGAACACCTCGTTTTCATCGTTGCTCGATGGGACGCCAGTCCCGCAAAATTGGCCCAACATATTCGGCAGCGGGGCGAATGAGTCGGTTGTCTGCTCGCTGCTCGAAAATATGGGCTGACCATCCAGTGATCCGGGACAATACGAACAAGGGAGTGAACATGGGGGTTGGGATACCAAGGCAATGGAACGCGGAAGCACTGTAGAAATCGAGGTTGGGGAACATTCGCTTTTCCCGTCTCATCACGTGCTCAATTCGTTCGGAGACAGCATACATTTCCCCTTTTCCTGTTTCCATGCACAAGCGTTTTGACCAGGCTTGGATAATATCCGATCGAGGGTCACAGGATTTGTAAACGCGGTGACCGAAGCCCATGATTTTTTCTTTTCGCGCAAGCATCTCAAGAAGAGCTTTTTCAGCGATGTCTGGATCTTGAAATTGCTGAATCAACTCCATGGCCGCTTCGTTTGCTCCGCCATGCAATGGTCCGCGTAAAGCGCCAATTCCAGCAGTGATCGCGGAGTGAAAATCAGAAAGCGTCGAAGCGACAATCCGCGCGGTGAAGGTGGATGCGTTGAATTCATGTTCCGCATACAGAATCAACGAGACATCGAAAGCGCGCCGATTCGTTTCCGAAACGGGTTTACCATGAAGTAAATGTAGAAAATGCTCGGCGATCGAATCGCAGTCCAAGTCGACATCGATCCGTCGTCCATGGTTCTGGAATTGATACCAGTAGACCAAGATGGAAGGCATGCAAGCTAACAATCGTTCCGCATGTCGAAACTGATCCTCGAATTGCAACTCTGGCTCGAGCGTTCCAAGCACGGAACACCCAGTTCGGAGTACATCCATCGGATGCGAAGTCGCGGGTAGCTGTTCGAGTACCATGCGCAAGGCCTCTGGAATTCCGCGAGCTTTTTTTTGTCGGGCAACGAAGCCCGTTAGTTCGATCGCAGTTGGCAATTCGCCATAGAGTAGCAGATAAGCGACCTCCTCGAATCCTGCATTCGCGGCCAAGTCCTCGATCGAGTACCCCAGATACGTTAGGCCAAAGCCATCCACGCCGACAGTGCTCAATCGGGTTTTGCCGGCAATGATTCCCTCAAGTCCACCTCGATTTGCAGTGCTCATGATTTGGCCCTTTGTTGATTGACGCGTTCTTCTGCGGAAAGATAGTTGAGAACTTCATAGAGATCGGCACGGGTTTGCAGCTTGTCGAGGATAGCCTGTTGAGATCCATCGCGGCGTATAGTATCGTAAGCAGACCGGGCCGCTGCGTTCATGGCTCGAAAGGCTGTCAACGGATAAAGGGCCATTTGAACTCCGGCATTCCTCAGTTCCAATAAACTAAAAGTAGGCGTGCGACCGAACTCGGTAAGATTGGCCAAAATGGGTACGCCGAGTTCGTCTGAGAATCGTTTCAAGTCGTCAAGCGTCTCAACGGCTTCTGCAAAGATCATGTCAGCACCAGCCTCGACATAGGCCCGTGCACGTTGAATTGCGGCATCGACCCCTTCCACGCTCACCGCATCCGTACGCGCCATGATGACAAACGCGGAATCCTTTCGACCGGCAACAGCCGCTTCGACTCGCGCTTGCATTTCTTTCGTTTCGACAAGTTCCTTTCCAGGACGATGGCCACAACGTTTGGCTGCAACCTGATCCTCCATATGAATGGCAGCCACTCCGGCTCTCTCAAGCTCGCGAATCGCTCGCTGAATGGTGAGTTCTGTTCCCCACCCCGTATCGATATCGACTAACAGTGGCAAAGAACTCGCAGAAGTGATTCGTGACGCATCCTCCACCACATCGTTGAGGCTGGTGACCCCGAGGTCGGGTAGGCCATGAGATGCATTGGCAACTCCGGCACCGGAAAGATAGAGTGCTTTGAATCCAGCCTTGGCCGCTTGCATGGCGCAGAGTGCGTTGATCGCTCCAACGATTTGCAGTGGCGATTCCACACTCAACAGAGTTCGGAATTGCATTCCAGGGCTGGGGCCAGACATTGACGACTTTCTTTTACGAAGGGATTGAGGTACATGTCAATCTTCTGCGATAGCAACGATCTGTGCAAGCAGAGGGAGCTCGCGTCGCAGCAAGTAGTCACGAGTACTTTTCAATGTACTTCTTGACATGGTATTTGTTCTGAGTCGACTCGCTGGTCATGTAGCGGATCTTGCCAAAAATTGGGCGTTCTGGGCCCCACGCTCGGTCGTATCTGCCAAGTACCCAAAAAATCCCGCTATAGGAATTGGGATCGCGACCGTCCATCGCATACTTGTTATTAAGCTCGATCATGATTCGCAGCGCTTCGCGCGGCGACCGGGTCCAATGCAGGATTTTCTTTCCCCAGAGCATTCGCAGGTAGTTGTGTATTCGGCCTTCTCGAACAAGCTGCGTCTGCGCAGCGTTCCATAGTCGATCGTGCGTTTGCGAATGTTCAAACTCCTCCAGTTCGTAGACAGATGGACGTTCATCCGCAGCATGATCGTCGAGTGTTTTCTGTGCCCAAAGCGGCAATGACTCAAAACGTTCGTAGTTGCGCTCGCGCCAACACATATTGAATCCAATCTCACGCCAAGTCAGCAACTGATCGAGGAACGCTTCGGCGCTCTCTCCCGCGTTCCAAAATCCATTCATCTTGCCATTCGGCTTACCCATTTTCTCATAGGACCAATCCAAAGTTCCCACAACTTCTTGGAAGATTTCGTGAGGGCTAATATGCCCGAAGTGCAAGTAAGGAGACAGCCAACTCGATCCCTCTTGTTCCGGCTCGTTGCGAGCTACCGAGTATTCCTTTAAACGCTGGCCAATGAATCTGTTTAAGACACTCACAGCTTCGTCCGGTCCCCCTCGCAGTCCTGACAGGGATACCGAATGGTCGATCGAAATCGAACCCAACGAGACCTTCTTTAGTTCGCGTGACGCTTGCTCACCGCGCCAGATTGGCCACTGGGGCGCGAGCGAAAAGGGTAAGGATTTTGGTTTTGGTACCGTTAGAAAACTGAGCGGGTCCTCGACGGGGAAATCGGGCATCCCTTTTGCGAACTCCTTTTGCATAAAGCGTCGATACGAATGAGCGACGGTGAATGTCCGATCGGTGCATCGCATCGGAATAATGGTATTGCTATCCACCAACTCGATTGCACATCGCCACCGCGATGCAATCCTTTGATACAGTGCTGGATGGAAGAAACACGGGAAGTCGTCGGTTACAATCACGCTGGCTTGGGAAGCGATGGAACTGAGCAGTCCACTCCCGTCATTGGAATTCAACTCGACATGCGCGCAGTAAAGGGCATTCGTATCGCGGACCGCTTCCGCGTTTTGCAACATCCCATCCAAGATGAACTGATGAAATCGATCGCTGGCCCATTTGTAGTTACAGCGAATCGCTTCAAAAATGACCAGTGGCTTTCCGAGCTGATTGGCTAGTTCGACTGCCCGCTGCAACGCAAAATTGAATCGAGTCCGGCGGTATGCCGTCATCCAATAAAGAACAAAACCGCCAGCGGGGTTGAGCGGCCACTGATTTAGGGAGCGGACGCGTACAGATGGCACCGACGAAACGAAAGTGGAATTCATTGAAACGGATTGGCTAGCAATAACAAGGATGAGGACGATCAAGCATGGGATATGATACACCTACCGGAAAGTGGTAGCATCGAGAACTTTGGCAAGATAGGTAGAGCCTAGCTTCACTTTTTACCAAACAAAACGAATCTAACGGCCAAAATCTGCCGATCAAAAAGAGTCTACAATGGGAGCCTACCCCGTTTGTAGCCCTTTTGTCGATACTTCCTGTCCACGAGAGAACGTACGGATGATTCAACGAGTTTTACGCCGAGTTGCCATGAAGACGATGTCGTGCCGTGTGTTCATGATCTTCGTCGGTGTTACCAGTTTCGTGGGAGCAATTTCAACGTCCGTCCAAGCCGACCAATGGGGGCTTAAGCTTTTTGGCGAAACGAATCATCACTTCGGAACCGTGAGTCGCAACGCAAAAACCGAGCACTCGTTCGTCATTGAGAATTGCTTCGAAGAGGATGTGCATATTGCGTCGGTAAGAAGTAGCTGCGGTTGCACGAACCCGGTACTGACCAAGAGCACGCTCAAGTCGTGGGAGAAAGGCGAGGTGATTGCCCAGTTCAACACTCGCTCGTTCATCGGCACCAAATCCGCCGAGATCACCGTCGTCATCGATCGCCCCTACTATGCCGAAGTAAAGCTCACTGTCGGCGGAACCATTCGGTCCGATATTGTCGTCGAACCAGGTGAAGTTCGTTTTGGCGATGTCGAGTTGGGGGTAAAGAAAGTCGTTGATCTGAAAATATCTTATGCCGGACGAAAAGATTGGAAAATCGTCGATATACGAGGCAATAGCGAACAAATTGAAGTGCGACTGGATCCCGTTCAACGGAACGGGACAAATACCAACTATCTGTTGCATATTACGTTAAGGGATACGACACCGGTTGGCGATCTCCTGGACGAACTGGTGGTGGTAACAAATGATGAAAAGAATGACCAGTTTACGTTGCCGGTCAACGCAAGAATAATTCCACCCGTGTCGATCTCCCCCGCCTTTGTCGTACTAGGTGACGTAGGCAAGGGCAAATCCGTTCAGAACCGATTGATCGTGCGTTCCAAAAAGCCTTTCGAAATAACCGGTGTCGATTGCCTTGATTCTCGTTTTGACTTCAAGCTCCCTGAGGGCGCCAGAACCATGCATGTGATTCCGTTCACGTTTGTAGGCGAGTTGCTGAACGATGAAGACAAGGGATCGCTCAAGCAAAAGATTTTTGTAAAGACATCGCTCGGCGCCGACATGTCCGGAGAAGTAACGGTAGCCGGTCGCGTAGTGCAATAAAAGATTCGCTACAAAAAGCAAAACCGGGGTGGCAAGCTCCATTGGCGTGGACCTAAGGCAAATAACTAGCCTTGGAGGTCGCACCGCTTTCGGAGGAATCAAATCAAAGGGTTTCGATACGGTTGGCACGCCCTGAGGCACGAAGGGCGTGTGAGTCGCTAGTTCCATTTGCCAAGCTCCCCACGCTCATCGCTAACGCTCTGAGAGGCTGTAATTTTATTCAGGAAGTACAAAACATCGTCGTCTTTTGCTCCGCAAAAGTGCGTTAGCGAAGCGTTCTTTCGCGGAGCGAAAGGCGACAATAAGATTTAATTGATGAGGCGAACAAAAATACTTGAACGCGCCTACTTCATCCTACTTCTTGGCCTATTTGTGAATCGAGTATTCCAAACTTCGATGCAAAATCATGAAATCACCATCCAAAAAACGATCTTCCAAAGCAATTGAACTACTCCTGGTGAGTTCCGCTTTTCTTCTCGAGGGTTGTCGTCCCCGCAAAGAGGAGGCACCAGCTCAATCCGAAGTGCTTCCGGGAGTTCAGTCCGAACAAACTACCGCGGAACAACAGGCCCAGACGCAGCCTCAAACCGTCACCGGTTCACGTACTGGTTCGAGCTGGGGCTACAATCCATTCTTTTGGGGTTATGGATCGGGTTACGGCCGATCTTGGTCGTCATCGAGTTCGAGCAATCGTTCTAACTCGGGCTTTTTTTCAGGCTCTGGCCCCGCCTCGCATTTTGGGGCTCAAAATTCATCGCAAGCACCAGCAAGTCGTCCCGCAAGCTCCAATATGCCCACTGTCCACACGCACACGAGTCCATCTCATGCCGCGAGTTCGCACAGTGTTTCTCACGGCGGATTTGGAAGCCATGCTTCGAGCGCGAGTTCGTGAACTAGACCATGCACCGACTCAAAAGCCAACCCCGCGCAGACTGGAAACGAATTGTTGAGTCCCAGGGGCTTCACTACCATACCTTTGATGGCCAACTCTATTGGGATGAGAGTGCGTGCTACCAATTTGAAGAGCACGAAATCGACGCTCTAGAACAAGCGACATACGCACTTGATAGCATGTGCTTAACGGCAGTTGAAACGGTGATTCGAGAAGGCCGCTGGGATTTGTTTCGGATAGCTCCTGTTTATCGCGATTGGATCCGAACAAGTTGGGAATCGGACCGACACACGATCGTCGGTCGCTTTGATTTCGCATACGATGGCGAAGGTCCGCCGAAGATGCTGGAATACAACGCAGACACACCGACAGGATTGCTGGAGGCGGCTGCCATTCAATGGCATTGGCTTCAAGACTGCTGCTCCGAGATGGATCAATTTAACTCTATTCACGATCAGCTGATTGAAGCGTGGCAACGCTTCTTGGCTGAGAGCGGCAGCATCGTGTACTTTTTATCGACCGTGGAGCACGTCGAAGACTATATGAATGTCAACTACCTACGGGACACGGCCATCCAAGCGGGGGCTCGTACCGAGTATTTGACCATCGAGGAGTTAGGGTTCGACAGTCGCTCGGAGCAGTTCGTTGACGCTCATAATCAGGCAATCATGAGTGCATTCAAATTGTATCCGTGGGAGTGGATGCTAGACGAACCGTTCGGTAAACACTTGGTGTACGCGAGGATGAAATGGCTCGAGCCACCTTGGAAAGTACTGTTGAGCAACAAGGCCATCCTGACCGTTTTATGGGAACTCTATCCCGACAGCCCGTATCTTTTGGAATCGTCCATGTCGCCTATTTCTGGAGATCAGGTACGGAAGCCTTGCCAAAGCCGAGAGGGACAAGGGGTCGAGATTCAAGTTGCAGGCAACGTATTGGCCGGCCACCATGAGTCCGATACCGGAACGGTATATCAGCGTTACAATGCGATACGCAAGTTTGATGGCCAGACGCCGGTCATCGGTAGTTGGATGATCAACGGTTACGCAGCGGGAATTGGAATTCGAGAAGACGGCGGTTTAATAACTGGAAACGACAGTCGTTTCGTGCCGCACTTTTTTGGATGATTTGAAATAGGTCTTAATAAGCAAAATAAGGGAAACAGAAACCGATGATGTTCGCATTGATAACTGACTGGAGTGGTTTTGGTGGTGCCTTGATCGCAACGGCAATTTTTGGATTGGTTGGCATCGGTCTGATGCTGCTGGGATTCAAGGTTTTTGATTGGATGACACCGAAAATCGACTTAGAAAAAGAGCTCGGCGAAAACAGGAATGTCGCGGTAGCGATCGTCATTGGCGCCGTTATGATTGGAATCGCGATCATTATTGCCGCCGCGATGTCTTGATGCTCGACTCGTTGACGCTGATGCGTATAAGCAATCCTGGCTGCTCGACTCGCCAAGTTCTCGGGCTCATTATCCTCGAAAGCAGATGTTGCCTTCGAGGATTCATGCTGCACAGTATGCAGTTACGGTCGCTTACCCTAATCGTTACTCTGGACCACTTCGCCACCATCGCGAGTTGTCATCGCAACAAAAGTGAAAGCATTCGTTGAGCTTGATAGGAAAGAGACGGAACCATCGCCCTTTACGAGGTTAACGCCACCGGTATGGAAAGAATAGGGATTCCATTCGTTGTACACATTGATAATGGTGCAACCGGAGTTAACCGTTGCACCAGGGGTATTAATATTCGTGCCGCTCAGTCCTCGAGGCTGCTGCGCAATATTCCAATCACCAAAAAACGAATTCAATGTAAATGCGGAGACGTTAAATGGTGAAACGGCAGTCCACGAGTTTCCGCCTATTCGCGCGTTACGGAAAAAACGCTGCTGCTTGCCAGCCAATTCGATAAAGCAAATGGTATTGGATAAACCGTCCGTCACTTCCGCAAACTTAATCCTCCGCTTCGTAATAAGGTTATTGGATCCAAGCATCCCGTTTTCGGTGTTCGTGGCGTTTGCAATTCCTGCACATAAACCAAGCGTCGAGTGAATACCTCTCAACGGGACGTAATCCGTACGTGGTAGCGTATAAAGCGTATTCGATGGAAATCCAACCTGGCTCAGATACGGTCCGTAATCGGATGGAACCTCAGGAGTCGACGGGCAAAGAAAAACAGGTTGTTTGGAAAAAGCAGAAGGAGAGTTTTGTCCACCTGGGAAAGGTGGCGGCAAATTACGTAAGTCAATCAAGGGACGCTTTAGGTCAAAAAGGTTGCTCAGGTTGGCTTGCTCCAAGTACGGTAACAATTGCCCCAACGCCCCAAAGGGTCTTCTCGCGTCTGATGTGGCAGGAAACGCTGGAAACCTCGGAGGGGTCACTTCAGCCGCTATGAATTCAGTTCCCCATGGGGGCGCATACTGCAATGCGGATTCATGATTGTGTATGGCCAATCCTAACTGCTTCATATTGTTCGAGCAACTCATTCGCCTTGCCGCTTCGCGAGCCGCTTGAACCGCGGGCAAGAGCAGCCCAACCAAAATGCCGATAATCGCAATGACGACCAACAGTTCTACAAGCGTAAAGCCTGACTTCCTAACGATTCGTTTCATACCATTGACTCCTGTAATCCAATAGAACAATTCAAGACTGGAAAATCCCAATAACCACCATCAGCCATTCAATCGCGACCAACGCAAAGGAGCATTCGTTACCATTAATATCGCATCAAAGGAGGAATACTCCAAGCTGATAAGTCCTAAATATAACCCAACTTGCAAAATTGCGTGCGGTTTGGAAGGTCGTAATTCCAAAAATTTTGGAATTTCAGGCTTGACCGATGTGGAAATCGTCAATGACCCCGGCACTACAAAAGCAAACAACGCCGCATTTCCCCAATTTGAAGATGACACTATTGAGATCGTTAAGGCCCATCCGCAAACCACGTTCATCTTTGCCCATGGGATCTTCATGCTACAAAACGATCAGGGCATGACCAAGTTGGCCGGGATTAAGAATGGTGGCGATGAGTGACAACTCTCGAAATCGCCAAGATTGTAATTTCCTGAGGCTTCTTTCGGGCGAATGCTGCTAAGCTTTTGCTTTCGCGATGCTTAACTGGGTTGCATCGTCGATTACGGACGCCTAATTGAAATACAAATGAGTGAAATTGACGCGACTTTAGCCGCCCTGCGCGAGGCAGTGCGGCTTTCTCCCGAGAACGTTGCACTCGCGGAGCACTATGGAAAAACTTTGTTGAGCTACCTCCGTTTCGAGGAGGCCGAGCAGCATTTCAAAGCCATGCTCGCACGCCATCCTCAATCCAGTTCACTGAAATTGATGATGGCGGATACTTACTATCGCCAGAACAAGAACTCCCATGCGCTTGCGATCGCGGAAACGATGATTTCCGGATCGAATCCCTTTGCACCAGCTCTCGTCCTCTATGCCAAACTCATGTATCGGGCGGGCAACGTGCAGGCGGCCGTCAATCACTACAAGCAAGCCGTCGAATTGAGCGACGAGGCCCGAGACAGTGAGTTTGCTAGTCTGCTCGGCATAACCGACTGGACAGGCGGCAGAGACTCCGAAGAATCAAATGAAAGCGGTTCGATGGACGAAGTTGTAGATGGGCGAATCCGACAAGTATCCAGTTCCGAATCGGATTCGAAGGGAGGCGAAAATGCTCCTATAGAACGGCCAACGATTTCGTTCAAGGATGTTGGGGGGATGACAAAGGTCAAGGAGCAGATCCAAGTCAAGATTATCTTTCCATTGACCCATGCGGACATGTACGCGGCGTATGGCAAGAAGGTAGGCGGTGGAATCTTGATGTACGGCCCGCCGGGTTGCGGCAAAACACACTTAGCCAGAGCGACAGCAGGGGAAGTTCAATCGAAGTTCATGTCGATTGGGATCAATGATGTTCTCGATATGTGGATGGGTAATAGCGAGCGCAATTTGCATTCGTTGTTTGACCAAGCTCGCAAGAGCCGGCCATGCGTTTTGTTCTTTGACGAGGTGGATGCGTTAGGAGCCAGTCGCAGCGATATGCGGCAGAGTGCGGGCCGCCATCTGGTCAACCAGTTTTTGGCCGAAATGGATGGAACGCAATCGAACAACGAAGGGGTTCTCGTGCTCGGCGCAACGAACGCTCCATGGCACGTCGACTCCGCGTTTCGCCGCCCCGGACGATTTGATCAAGTGCTCTTTGTGCCGCCGCCGGACGCGCAAGCGAGGACGGAGACGATTCGTATTCTTCTCGAGGGTAAGCCAATTCAAGACGTCGACTATGCACAGATCGCTGGGAAAACAAATGAATTCTCGGGCGCCGATCTCAAAGCCGTTATCGACCGTGCGATCGAGAGCAAACTGCAGGAAGCTATCAAAACCGGCAAGCCAACGCCGTTGACCACCAAGGATCTGCTTGCGTCGGCAAAGACGGTCAAGCCGTCGACGCGTGAGTGGTTTGCAACGGCTCGCAACCATGCCCTTTATTCGAACCAAGGTGGAATCTATGATGATATTTTGGAGTATTTGAAGCTGAAATGAACTCCGAAATTCTTCTTCAACGAGCGCGCCTGCTGTTCGAGCAGCACCGTCTCGAGCAAGCGGCCGATCAACTCAAGCAACTGCTTTCCCAAGATCCGAACGATGCGGACGCACACGCATTGTTAGCCTTGTGCTTGCTCGATGACAAGGACCAATGGAATAACGCAACGCGTGAAGCTGAGCAAGCGATCCATCTTGCACCCGACCAGCCCTTTAGCCATTACGTTATGGCGAGTGTGCTCAACAAGCGGAGCCGAACCGCAGAATCGCTCTCGGCCATGGACGAAGCGCTCAGGCTTGATCCGGGGCAAAGTCACTTTTATGCGCTTCGTGCTTCGTTGCTGGCCCAACTAGAGAGGTGGCCCGAGTGTTTAGAGTCGGCAAGTCTCGGGCTGCAGATGGACCCGGATGATACTTCGTGCGCGAACATGCGGTCTTTGGCACTCGAGCGATTGGGTCGCAAGAATGACGCTTTGCAACAAGCAGACAACGCCGTTTCCCGAGATCCTGATTCGGGACACGCGCATTCGATGCGAGGTTGGGCGTTGCTGCAAAAAGGAAGAGTAGCAGAGGCCCAAGAAGCGTTTCGCGAAGCGCTTCGGCTAGAGCCGACCAACGAGTTTGCGAGAACGGGAATGATCCAAGCGCTCAACAGTAATAATTTCTTGTTTCGGATCGCATTCAAGTTTCATTCGTTCCTCGGTAGATTGGGTTCCACCTATCGATGGGCGATCGTGATCGGGTTTTGGGTGGGAATGCAGGTGCTTCAGTCACTTGAGAATGCTTACCCCGTTCTAAAACCTTTTGTTACACCGATCTTGCTGCTCTACTTTACCTTTTGCATGCTCACCTGGATTGCGGACCCGCTTTTTGATGCGTTTTTGCGATTTCACCCCTTTGGCAAATACTTGCTGAGCCGAAAACAGAAATGGGCTTCCAATTTGGTCGCGGGGCTCCTTTTAAGTGCAATGGCCCTAGTCGTGATCCAAGTCGCACGGGGAGAGATTGGTGGTGCCATTTTGGTAGGAATCATTCCTGTACTATTGACCATTCCGGTTTCGATTTGCTTTAGGGTGGATGATGGTTGGCCGTTGGGGGTCGCGATTCCTGTTGCGAGTCTCATAAGCCTGTTCGCAATTGCCGCCGTTGCGATGATCCTGGTGGATGGTCCGTGGTGGCTTGCATTCGCTCCGTTTGTTGTGGGGATTCTTATTTGCTCGTTTGGCGGGCAGGTTCTCATGGGAGTCACGGTGAAGCACTGATCGAGCGAAAGGCATTGCGAAAAAACGGAGACTTGGGAAAATCGGGGGGAATGCACTGAGTGGTGACATTGATTAAAACACGGACATGTTTTTTGCCAACGGTTAAGGTATCGGTTGATAAATGAGTGTTGATATCCAACGAATCAAAGAGCAAGTTCTCAAGCATACCGATCAGCTTGACCGGATTCGGGCTGAGGTTCGCAAGGTACTCGTCGGCCAGGATCATATGCTGTCAAGATTGCTGATCGCTCTGCTCACTGGTGGCCATGTCCTCCTCGAGGGACTTCCTGGGCTGGCAAAAACGACAGCGATCAAGGGATTGGCGAATGCAATCCACTGCCAATTTCAACGCATTCAGTTTACGCCGGACCTATTACCCGCCGACTTGATCGGTACCATGATCTATAACCCGCGCGAAGGATCGTTTGGTACTCGCAAAGGGCCCATTTTTGCCAATTTGGTTTTGGCGGACGAAATCAACCGCGCCCCTTCAAAAGTCCAGTCTGCATTGCTCGAGGCGATGCAAGAACATCAAGTCACGATCGGCGATACGAGTTATCCACTCGACGAACCGTTCCTGGTGATGGCAACTCAAAACCCGATCGAGCAAGAGGGAACTTATCCACTTCCGGAAGCCCAGGTGGATCGCTTTATGTTAAAGGTTGTTGTCGGTTACCCCACCAAAGCAGACGAGCGCAAAGTGGTGGACAGTATCCTCGATGACTACAAGCGTGAAGTTCAGCCAGTGCTCGACAAGGAACAACTGTTCGAGATGAAGAAAACGGTTGCGATGATCTACATGGACGACAAGATCAAAGACTATGTACTCGACGTCGTAGCCGCGACGCGAGAGCCAGAGTTGTTCAAGCTCAAAGAATTGAAACCGCTCATCGAATGCGGAGCCTCGCCTCGAGCGTCGATCAATTTGTGTTTGGCGGCGCGAGCGAATGCGTTCTTAGCAGGACGAGGCTACGTCACACCCCAGGATGTGAAAGATATCGCATACGAGGTACTGCGGCATCGCATCATTTTGACGTACGAAGCGGAAGCAGAAGAGATGACTTCGGATGACATTGTTCGCAAGGTCCTCGAATCGGTACCGGTCCCATAAGCGAATATGGCTGCACGTGAGCTTGAAGAAGTATTAAAAGAAGTTCGCCGCATTCAAATCGTGGCTCGTCGGCAAGTCAACGATTTGCTTGCCGGCGAATATCTGAGCGCGTTCAAAGGGCGCGGTATGGAATTCGACACGGTCCGGGAATATGTTCCTGGCGATGAGATACGCAGCATCGATTGGAACGTAACGGCTCGTTCCGATGCTCCCTTTGTGAAGACGTTTTGCGAAGAGCGGGAGTTGACAATTTTATTGGCCGTCGACATTTCTGCCTCGGGTGCATTTGGCTCTCAGAAGATCAGCAAGATGGAAACTGCGGTCGAGGTGGCTGCGGTCCTCATGTTCACTTCATTAAAGAACAATGACAAGGTTGGTTTATTGTTCTTTGCTGACGATGTCGTAAAGTACATACCACCTCGCAAGGGTCGGGGAAATGTATTGCGACTGATTCGCGAGATGTTGGCCACGGTGCCTGTTAAATCCGAAACCAATATCGCCAAGGCGCTGGAGTATGTTGGTCGGGTCCAGCGTCGCCGCGCGGTGGTGTTTGTTTTGAGCGACTTCATTGGTCCTGATTGTTCAAGGGCCCTGGCAGTTGCCAATCAGCGGCACGATTGTATAGCGGTTACGCTTGAGGACCCGCGTGAACGGGAGTTGCCCAATGTCGGGTTTCTCACTTTGCGAGACGCTGAGACGGATGAAATGATCGAGGTCGACACGCGTAATCCGAAAGTGCGGTCTCTGTTTGCGAAAGCGGCCAACGAGCGGCAGACCAAGCTGAAAGAACTGTTTCAGAAAGCCAACGTCGATCGATTGGAGATCCGAACCGATCAATCTTATGCGACGAGCTTGCAAAGATTCTTCCGAATGCGGGAGCGAAAGCGATGATACAAAAGCTCCTTGGCCGTAGGATGGACTTCCAGTCCGTCCGAAGAAAGACGGACTGGAAGTCCATCTTACGTTTTGAAAAACCGCATATTGTTTCGGGACAATTACTGAGCCACCATAAAACACCGGGCGGCTTGCGCCGTTCCGC
>Ga0163144_10006253_pt1 | contig 26331 bp, 26 predicted proteins | sample OliLak19BULKMAT1_FD_123175 | JGI IMG/M metagenome (GOLD analysis project Ga0163144, IMG submission 123175) | Freshwater microbial mat bacterial communities from Lake Vanda, McMurdo Dry Valleys, Antarctica - Oligotrophic Lake LV.19.BULKMAT1 | ecosystem: Environmental > Aquatic > Freshwater >...
AGTTGACCGATCCCGGAGCTGCGCCCGAGCACCGACGGTCCAGCTGAGTAGGCCGGCGCGGAAAGTCGACTGATTTCGATCAGTTACGACATTGAAAGGGCTGCGTCTGTGATGGTCTCTCCGGCTGTGTCTCCCTGGAGGACCCCACCACCTGTGATGACCACAATGACTGCACTGTGGACCGCTGCCACCCGGAACAGGGCTGCCAACGCACCGCGCACACGGACGGTACCGCCTGCAATGACTTCCTGGCGTGCACACAGGCGGAGCAGTGCCAACAGGGGCGGTGTGTTGGCGCCGCCGCGGATGAGAGTCCGGCTGGTGTCATTGGTGAGTTACACTTGTTTGGAGCGCCGGGTTCCAGTGTGGTTGGCCTTACGGACCAGCGCCTGCTGTTTGTGGACGTGCCGGTCATGGAGGGCAGTATGAAGGTGACGGTCGTAGACTCACAGGTGGGCACACTGGTACCGCGCACCGTCACTCTGCTGCCTGCAGTCTCCCGGCTGGCGTGGGTGATAAGCCTGGATGCACACCTGGTGGCGCTGCAGGCCGGTGAGCATGTCAGCGTGATGACCGTGGATGATGACGGCGTGGTGGCCGTGGTTGGCACCGTGCCCGCGTTCTGCGGGGAGCTGCCGGCGCGGCATCCGGAGACTCGGGTTCTCTACTGCAGCCGCGGCACGCTGGGGGTGCTGGACCTGCGCTTGCCGGAAGCGCCGGTTCTCCATACCCGTCAGTATGACTTTTTACGGCTTGCGCTTCTGTCCGTTGACCACGCCACGGCCTTTGTGGATCCCTGGCGCGGGCTGTTGCACGTCATCGCCGTGCAGGGGATGGCCACCTTCAGCCTGGCTGACCCGGCAGAACCGGTCCTGGTGGCAGAGAGTGAAGGCATCCGCGGCACGCTTGCGTTCAACGCCAACCACACATTCCGGCTCCCGTCATACCAGTCCGGCACGCTGGATATTCTTGATCCGGCCACCCTGGAGCTGCGGCAAGAGATTGACCTTGGGTTGCAAGGCTTCCTGGCGTTTGTTGACGTCACGGATATGCGCCTGACGTTGCAGCGGCGTTGGCCCGGCGTGCCCGGGGATGCCGTGTATGGCCAAACAGAGTTGCTGAACTTCTCGCTTGAAGGCGGTTTGGTGTTACTTCATTCCCAGCAGACGCTGGCCTCCCGCGCGTTTGGTCCGTCAGTGGCCAGGGCCGTGGGCGGCATGCTGGTGGTGGAGTCCCTTCCGTATGAGCGCACCATGAACAGCCCGCGCATCTACGGCGGTGAGCCCGGCGCGCTGCGTGAGCTGATGGGACGGCGTCAAGGTGGCGCTGGCCAACTGGTTGCGGAGGGTGCAGATGTACGCGCGCTGGACGTACACAGCTCAACCCGCGTGGGACTGTCCAACCCGGAAGCGCCGGTGGTCTCCTCGCGGGGGTGGATGCCCGGGCCAAGCCGTATGGCGCTGGTTGGCAGTCAGGCGGTCCCGCTGTGGTACACATCCACGCGCCGCCCCCGGCTCATCTCTGACGCCACCAACCCGGCCAATCCCACCGAGCTTGGAAGTCTGGGGGAGGAATTTGAGACCTCCAGACTGGCCACCTTTGGCGCATTGCTGGTGGTGCTGCAGAGCCCGGAGTCTGTTCCCAAAGTTGCGCTGTATGACGTGACCATCCCGGGTGTAGCTCCTCAGCTGCTCGGTTCGGTGACTCTCCCCGTCAACCCACCTGCCACGTTGTCCGCCTCCGCCATTGCCGCTGATGCGGACCACGCGCGTCTGGTGGTCTCGTTTTTTGATGGCCATGCGGGAACATCCGTGGTCGTCATTGTCGACGCTGGCGACCCTTCCACGCCACGAGTGCTGGCTTCCACCGGCATGGAGGGGCGGGCAGCTGCAGCCAGCATCTCCGGTGATCAGGTTGTCCTGCTTCAACACGTCCCCAGCGCCGGTATTGGAAACTACCAGAGCAACCTTGTGGTCTTCCGTGTGTTGCCTGACCTGTCGCTGGTTGAGTCTGGTTCCATGGCGCATGGGGGTCACCTGGTGCACGCCATCCTTCCCGGCGTGGTTGCCGTGGCGGATGCAACCCAACTGCGGTTCATTGACGTGCGGGCCGCCCCGGTGGAGCTGGGCGCGCTCAGCTTTGATCAGCCTCCGCTGTCCGTGCTGGTTCACGGCGAGCACCTGGTGGTTGGAACCAACAGTTCCGTCCACATTGTCAGGCCGCCGTGCATCACACCGGGATTCTGACTCCGGATTGTGTAGATTGACGCCGCACGCAGGACGGCGGGAGATCCGTGACGGGCGTAACCATGGTGGTGCTTTTGGGCCTTGCAGCGTCCACACCGCTGGAGGATGCGCGTGAGCACTTGAGACGGGGGCGCCATGCAGCAGCGCTTGAGCTGGTGCGGTCCCCTGCGTTGGATGCACCCGCGCTTCAGACCGGACTCCTTGCACAAGCGGCGGCAGGCGCGGGCGAATCCGCACTTGCCGCGGCAGCGTACCTTCAATTGCGCGCGTCTCCGTTGCTGACACCCCTTGCGCGCGCGCTGGTTGAGAGCCGCTATGAACACGTGTGTGGCTTGACGTGTGATATCCAGGACGTGCCGGTAGAGCTTGTTGAGAAGCTGCCGCTGGACTCCGTGCTGGATCTCCTCACCGCTCGCACGCGTCTCCAACACCCATCCGCGCTCTTGCTGGCAAAAACTGCAGCGCGCCTTCCCTCCGGCACAAACCGTGACATGCGTGCCCACGTTGCGGCGGCGATTCATGACGCGTTGCTGCGCTTTGGAGAGCCGGCTGACGTGCGAGCGCACCAGGCATGGGTGTGGCAGTCCCTTGGCGCACACCCCGCGCTTGACGGCGTGCTGCGGGGCTTCACTGACGTGGATGGCCTTCAGATGCTGGGCGCTGACGGCGTGGCGGAACGCGCAACACACTTGGTGGATCAGGACCAGTATCCCGCGGTGATACCTTTGGTGGCGCAGGTATGCGGGACGGACATCGTCTGCGCGCAACTCAAAAGCGGACGCGCCTGTGAGCTAGCGTTGATGACCGGGCGGGCACAGACGCGTGTTGCGCCGCAAGCCACGGCACGCACCACACTGGAGGCGGTGGCCAACCACTGCGCCAAAGACAGGGACGTGGCGCCGCGGGCGTTGATGTTGCTGGCGCGCTCGCTGGCCAGCGGTGCCACGCCGTCAACGCCACAGGCCATTGCAGTCTATGAACAGGTCTCACGCGGCTACCCCAACCACCGGCTGGCAGATGATGCACTTTGGGAAGCCGCACGCATTGCAGATCCCGCGGATGACCGGGCTGCAGCGCGCGTGCTGTTCAAGCGCGCTGCAGCCGTCCATGGCAACGGAGACATGACCGCCCGGCTGGGTTGGTTCCTGTTCCGTGAGCACCTCAAAAATGGTAATACTGCGCTTCTCAGAGCCCACGTGGCGCGCCTGGTGGCGCTGTTCAAGACCCGGGATGCCGTACAGCACCGGACGGCCGTGTACTGGAGTGGCCGGCTTGCCGGATTGCGCGGCGTGATGCTGAAGCTGGTGAACGAACAGCCCTGCAGTTTTGAAGGTATGGCGGCACGCGCCACGCTGCGCGGGTGGAAGGTCCCCGTGCCCACGCAGCTTCCCGTTCTTCCGTTGTGGACAGAGCCGCTGCCGCCGCAAGAGCTTGATGACTTTGCCACCGCTTCCGTTCAATTGGCCGCGGTGGGACTGGATGACGCTGCCATTCAGATGGTCAAAAAGTCCGCGCTCTACCGTTCACCTGGCAAGGCCAATCCGTGGATTGCGCACCATCTTCACGCACTGGGTGACCACCGGGCGGCCGTTGAATGGACGGATGTCCACGGGCGCGCAGCGCTCACATCACTTCCCACCCAACGGAGCATGTCGGTGTGGCGCAATGCATGGCCGTTGGCTTTCCCATCAGAGGTTCAGGCGGCGGCGGACGCGGAGAAGATCCCGGTGACGTTGCTGCTGGGTCTCATCCGTGAGGAGAGCCTGTTTGATCCGCGCGCCGGGTCCAAAGCGGGCGCGCAAGGCCTGACCCAGGTTGTTCCCTCCACAGCGGCCGAGGACATGAAGGACCCGACACTTGCTGACGGCAGCTCCGGGCGCTTGATGGATCCCGCGCTCAACGCGCAGGCCGGAGCGCGCCACCTGCGCAAGAAGCTGGGTCAGTTCAATGGTGACAAGGTGTGGGCTTTGGCCGCCTTCAACGCCGGTCCGGTGGTGGTGCGCGCGTGGCAGGCTGCGCTTCCGCCCAACGCTGCGCGTGATGAGAGTGTGGAACTGATTGAGTACCCGGAGACGCGTCACTACGTGAAGAACGTGCTCAGCCACCAATGCGCCTACCGGTGGCTCTCCGGAGAGAGGACCGCGCCAGAAGCCCCGTAGCCGCGTTTTACGCCGCCAGCCGGATGGGTTTTGCACACTTGGGACAGACCGGTTTGTACTTGCTCACGGAGCCAGACCAGCCGCACGCACACCGGGTCTTGGCGTTGTGTGTGCTTTCCTCCTTGGTCTTGAACACCTTGGAGAGGATGAACAGCGCCACCAGCACCAACACCACGGCGCCAATGTGCAAAGGCGTGACGCCAAACGGGAGATCAAGTTTCATAGGAGCAGACTAACCCACTGCCCGGCGAATGTAGGGTGGGATGTTCAGCGTGCCTCAGCGCTTTCCCGTCCAGGGAAACGTCACCGGGGTGCGGGCCTGCGCTCCAATGTCCTCGGAACAGGTGCCGCTGAAGCTGGTGTTGGTCTCTTCAAACACCACTTCACACCGGAAGCGCTTGTATGCAAACTGCCCGGTCCGCCCGTTCATCCTCATTGGTGTCTTTCCTTTTTCCCCGCCGGAGAACCGGTACCTCATCACGCCGTCCGCCAGCGTCATGGTGACCTCACGGGACGGAAATCCGCCTTTCCCTACATACCTGCCCTTGGGTGGTGGCGGCGGACGGGCCCCGGTCCAGGTGAATTGTATGGGAGCACGGGCCTCCGCCTGCAGCTGCTCCACGCAGTCGCCACGGAACTGGGACCAGGCGTCATCAAACACCAGCTCACAGCGGAATTGTCTGTACGCCACGCGCAGCAGCTGACCGTCCAGCGTTCCCTCCAGCGGTCCACTGTCTCCCTCTGCGTTGTGGTACTCACCTTTGACAACCACGCCTGCCGGCGTCTTCTGCGCGCCCTGGAGCACCACCGTCATGTCCCGGATGGGGAATCCGCCCGTCCCCACATAGGTGCCCATGGGCCCTGCAGCAGCCACCATTCCCACCACCAGCATTGGAACCACGGTCATGTATCCCCCGGATGCTCCGGCCTACCGCAATCCCGGTCCGGGGGCCATGTACGTTAAAGTATTTCTTTTGTTTATCACGGGCACCAGTAGGACGGCTCCACGCTGCTCTCGGGGTCCAGCAGCGCCAGGTAGCGTGACTTGTGTGAGGCGCTGAAGCGGTTGTTGAGGTCCGTGATGCGGTCAAAGAACCGGTAGATGCCGTGACCGGCGCGGCCCACCTCCCAATCCCGCTCCCACTTGGTCCCGTCCCGGCCCTTGAACGCCAGCATCACATCCCACAACGTCAGGTCCGGGCTGGCGGGACAGGAGGCACCCACCGGCACGCGCCTGGCCACGGAGCCATACCCAGCCTGCCCGTCCGTCCCAAAGCGCAGTCCGTACACATCTTCTGACGTCAGCAGGTAGAGCGCGTACTTCACGCCGCGGTCACTGCCGTCCAACACATCCAGGTCCACCAGGTCCTGTGTGGCCAGGCCCCGGCGGGAGCGCGGCAGGCGCTTGTCCCGTCCCCAGATGTTGTAGAGCAGCTCATCTTTGGCAAATTCGGCAAAGCCTTCATGGAACGCAACGTTGGGATCTTCCTGGAACCCGTGGGTGCTCCCATCATGCAGGACGGCGCTGACCCAGTTGGTGGTGCCGTGGTTGTGCTGGTAGTTCCACAGGTGCATCACCTCATGAAGCACGGTGTCCGCATCCCACGCGTCTGACGTCCCGTGGACGTCAATGTACGCGGTCATGGTGATGCCCTCCGCGTAGGACACATCACCCACTGTGTTTGCGGGATACCGCACGTGGATTTTACGGTCATACTTCAACCAGTCATGCTCTGCGGCCAGCCGCGTCTGCACCGTCTTCACCATGTACCAGGTGATGGCACGCCGCACGTTTCCGCGCGCTCCCAGCGTCCCGCTGACGTCGTCATCAAACACGCGTGAGCCAATCTGCAGCGTGCCGGAACCGCGCTTGGACGGCGTGGTGTAGATGGTCATCCACTCCTCACCACCCGGGTTGGCAACCTGGAGGTTGCTGTCATCCAGGCGCACCTGCACGCGGAGGTTGTGCTGGGAACAGACGCGCCGTGAATCAAAACTGAAGTAGCCGCTGCTGTTGGTGCTGGTGGTCCCCCAGATCACAAACCCGCCGGATTTCAACAGCGAGCCCAACACGCGGATCTTCACGCCCGCCAGGTTGCGCACGCGCTCCACACCTTCCATCTCACTCTCTTTGACCTGCACGCGCCCCTTCACTTCCCAGTCACACAGCGCGTGCGCCGCTCCCGGCACGCCCAGCCAGGCCGCTACCAACAGGACTCCCACCGCGCGTGAAACGCCAAACGGACCCATGTTCGCCTCCGGACCAAGTGGTCAGACCAGTGGTATCGGTAGGCGGAAGTGGGAGGTGCGTATTTTTGATCATTTGTCAGGGCGGGATCTGGATTCGGTGGTGCGTGTGAGGCCGGACACGGCGTGGAGGGAGCTGGTCAGGCCGGTGGCAATATGGGCCCGCGCGGCTTCCAGGGCCCGCTCCCCGTCACGGGAGGTGATGGCCTGGGCAATGGCCTGAAAGCCCTGGTGGTTCTGGAGCTCCTGGGCCAGCGCCCCGGCCAGTTGTGCCTCAAACAGGTCAAACACGCGGCGCAGGCTGTTGTACGCAAGCTGGTAGGCCACGTTCTGGCAGCCCAGCACCACCGCCTGCCAGAACCGCACGTTGAAGCCGCGCAGCACCATGGGATCCTGCTCCTTGCGCATGGGCTCCACCACCGCCCGCAGCTCCGCCCCAACATGCGGCGAGCGCTGCGCACACAACCGGCACACATCCGGCGTGATGGCCGCGCGCATCTCCAGGCACGCGCGCAGGACTGAGGGGTTGGGTTTACCCGCTGCGTCAACGAGAATGGAGGGCAGCAGGTCCAGTCCCGCATGCACCCGGAAATCCTGCACGCGCGTGGTGTCACCGTGCCGCGTGATCACCAGCCCGGTCTGTTCCAGCCGGGCCAGGGCCTCACGCACTGCACTGCGCCCAACCCCCAGCTGGGTGCTCAGCGCGCGCTCCGCTGGCAGCGGTTCCCCCGGGGGCAGCGCACCACCCAGGATGGCGTCTTTCAACTGGTCAAACACGGCATCTGCCACAGACTTTTTCAGCACAGGTTTGGGCATGGTGGCCGCAACCTGGGCGCCCGGGCGGGTCCGGGTCAATGGCCAGACCACGGCGTGGCGCCTCAGACCAGCCGCAACCCATTGTTTTAATTACACAATACGCGCCATTCTGTGCTGGGCGACCACTGGTCTGATGAGTCCCGCCACCCGCCCAGGGGCAGTTCTAGAGTCACACTCTTATGTCAGTCCTTCACAAACGCGGATTCCAGGCGTTGGCTGCGCTTGCGCAGGAGCTCGGCCTGCTCCGTGTGGGTGAGGATGTAGAAATCCCCGCGCTGGACACCCGCCACGGCGCGCGCGGCAACCTGCTCCGGCGTGCGGACGGTTCCCGCCACCTGTTGGAGCTGGTCTTTGTCCAGGGTCACCACCGCATCTGACGCGGTGGGATTGAGCCTTGCTGTGCTGGCCAGCAGCCCGGTGTCCACCACCATGGGACAGAGGACACTCACGCCAATCCCCTGCGGCTTGAGCTCCCGGGACAACCCTTCTGAGAGACCCACCACCGCAAACTTGGACGCGCCGTACACACCAAAAAGCTGCATGCCCACCAGGCCGGCCATGGACGCGGTGTTGAGCACGTGCCCGCCCTCACCCTTGGCCAGCATGCGGGGAACAAACTCACGCACACCGTTCACCACGCCCCAGAAGTTCACGTCCATCACAAAGCGCCACTCTTCCAGCGGCGCCGCCATCATCTCCCCCAGCGGGCAGACTCCAGCGTTGTTGCAGAGCAGGTGGACCGCACCAAACCGGGCGCACGCGGCGTCCGCCAGCGCGCGCATGCTGTCCGTCTGGCGCACATCCGTGACGTGGCCCAGGGCCGCAATCCCCTGCGCCTGCAGCTCCCCGGTCACCTTTTCCAGCCCCGCCGCGTCCACGTCAGCCAGGACAATCTTCATGCCCTGCTTGCCAAAAGCGTGCGCCATGGCCGCGCCAATGCCGCTGGCGCCGCCGGTGATCACCGCAACCTTGCCGGAAAGGTCCATGGTGCCAGCCTACCACCCCAGGCGGACCGTCACGCACTCCAGCGCATGTTGATTTCACACGCCGCTGCACCCCTGAAGCGGCACGCCTGGTGCTGGCCAACAATGTTCCTGGCGCCGGCAATGGTGGCGGCACGCATCAGCCACGCCGGCACGCCCACGCTGCAGATGATCAGGTTGGCCCCCTCATCCTGTTGGGTATTACACTTCAGATGCAACAGGTACTCGGTAGGTCCCAGCTCCGTGGCGGACAGGGTTCCCACGTCATAGTAGCGCTCCCACAACATGCCCGCGCGGCGGACAATCATGGCGGGGGAAGCCAGGGTGAGCAGCAGCTTGAAGATCTTGGTGAGGTCATTGGCGGCAATGAACTCAGCCACGGGGCGGAAGGCTTCCGGGTCACCACGGCCAAACGCATTGACGTAGCTGTCCAGGCAGCGGTGCCAGATACCCACCGGGTACCATGATGCGGGCAGCACCAGACCCCGCAGGATGGTCTGCTCAGTTGGCGGAAGTGCGGACAGCCATTTCTCCAAGCCTGCGGCGCCGTGTTTTTCCTGCACATAGAGCTTGATGCCCTGCAACGCGTTGCCTTTGATGTTGGCCACTCTGCAACTCCGGTATTTATGCGCGGGCGCGCGGTGCAAGCCCTGACAACAGATGAAGGATGAGCGTCACGCCGGACGTCCCCACCACGTTGATGGCGTAGAAGGTATAGCGCGCCGCATGTGAGGGAGGCACGTGTGGACCAAAGTCCAGCCAGTCAAACGCGGAACGGTCTATCCATCCGTTGGCGTCCGCAAAGATAACACCCACCGCCACCAACGCGTGCACCACAAACAGCAGCAATGACGCCACGGCGCCGCGGTAGATGGACAACTCAACAATGGGCAGCAGGCACCACAAACAGATGAAACCCGAGTCCTGCACCCCACCCTCCATCCACGTGGCCGTCCACGGAAGGATGAAGAACGACCCTACGTGCAACACCATGGCCGGGTTGAGCCTGCGGGTCACCAGCAGCGCCGCCAACGCCGCCAGATTGATGAAGAGGTAGATGACCAGGTTGAATCCAACCCGGTACGCCCCCAGCGCGTAGTGCAGGATGATCCAACCCACCGTCAGGATGAGGGTCACCACCACCATGAACAGGAGGATGCCCTTCTTGAAGGTATCCTCCGGGGTGTCCTCAGGGTGGGTGACGCGCGGCTGCAGCGCAGCAACAAATCTGGCGGACAAGGGACTCTGAACAGCCACGGTGGCTCCCGGACTTCAGTACTGAATGCTGCGGCTCATGCTCTTGAGCGGAGCGTACGTGGGCGTCAGGTTCTTCAGCCTGGCTTCCGTCTCCCGCAGGTCATTGAGGAAGTCATTGCCCGCCTTCATCAGCTCCGGGTCCGTGAAGCCGTAGGTGGTGTCATGCAGCGCGGTGACGTTGGTGGGCGCAAAGAACATCTTCATGGCCATCTTGTATTTGAAGATATCCACCATCTTGTTGAACTTGCGCGTGTCCGGCGGCGGGATGTCCGGGGCGGGGGGCGGCGGCACGCGCAGGCGCAGCGGGATCTTGTTCAGCTTGATTTGAGAGATGTTGTAGTGGTCCGTGCTGTGCGCAACGCTGACATCCCAGATGAAACTGGTGAGGCAGCGCGCCAGGTTGTCATCCTTGAAGATCTCATCACAGCCGGGGAAGCCGGGGACCCACGGACGGATGTACTCCGCCCAGTTGAGGATAAGCGGGTCATTCACCGGGACCTTCTCCACCACCTTCTTCACAAAGGAATAGACGGTGGCGTAATACTCTTGCAGGAACACGCCGTAGTTGGAGTGGATCTTGGGCGGTTCCTTGGGGAACTTGTACGCCGGGTAGGAAGAGTTGCCGGGGATTCCGTTGTAGCCCTTGACCACCAGCTGGCGCAGCCCGCTGGCGTTGCCCACAAACGGCGCATAGATGAACCAGCGCGTGTTGTTGAGGACGGAAAATTCATTGTTGAGCACCATGTTGTCCAGCACCAGCGTGAAGCGCAGGTGCGGCTTCATGAGCTGCAGGACTGGATGCTCCACCGGAAGAGAAGACACGGTGACCGCGTTGATGGCGTCCATGGGAAAATGCAGCAGCGGATGCAGGGACAGGATGAGCCGGGTGGTTGCCCCCTCCAGCGCCACCGCCTTGCCAACCGTCCACGCATTCTTGTTGGCCGGCGTGATCATCACGTTGTTGATCTTCATGGCCAGCGCCTGTGCTGGCTGCGTGCCATCCTTGCGGAACAAGGTCACGCTGGGCGTGATGTACATGCCCTTGTACGCCGTGACGTATTCCACCACGGCAAAGTCCGCCTTGTAGAACACCGTGTCCGGCCCAGGGTTCTGCATGTACGGCGCAAATGCGGCCTGGTCCCCCGCGTCCAGGGTGGGGTCCAGAAAACGGCTCAGCACCGTGTTGGTCAGCAGGTCCGCAAATTCTGCCTCATTGACCTCCTCCAGGTGCGGATTGCGCAGCGCATAGAACAGCGCCACCGGCCAGTAGGTCAGCAGGTTCCGTTGGTAACGCAGGCCAATGTGGCAGTTCCAATCCCGCATCTGGGTGTCCGGCAGATGCAGCACCGCTGCCGCCTCACCATGCGGATGTTGCGGCGAGGGTTGCGGCCAAGGTCCAGCGCGGCCGTAGAGGAAGTTCTTGACGTTATCACTCATGGTATTGGCCTCCCATGGTCAAACTTGGACCTGAGCTTGGCTTAGGCCGTCTCCGCCGCTCCCGCAACAAACGGTGAGGAGACCTGCGGCAACACGTGTTGCGGTAGGTGTTTGTCCCCGTCAGCTTACTGACAACAGCCTTGCATTTGCTGGGGATTGTCTGTGCCTACCAGTGGGTGGCTGGCGCCTTGTGCGGGTGCAAACCTACCCGGCGCCCCAGACGCCATGGCTACCCTGGGGCACACGTAGTGTGGGTATGACACTTGAGTGCCACCTGGAATGGTCTGTGGTGGCCAAATAAAGAATGACTCTAATTCCAACCGCTTTCCAGTGCTGCCGGAATCTGTCCATGGCGGATCCGTTGTAAGGAAAGGACCCCTGGTGTGACTGCCAGCGTATGGAGATGAGCATTGGGAGCGGTGACGTGGCGGTTGAGCCGTTGGATACACGCCTGAAACGCCTGCTGGTGGAGCACGGGCCCGGCATTGGGCGCGTGGTCAGCGGCTACGTCCGCAACGCTGCGGAGCACCAGGACCTCATGCAGGAGCTGGCGTTGGCGCTGTGGCGGGCACTGCCCGGCTTCCGGGGTGAATGTTCGGAGCGCACGTTTGTGTTCCGCATTGTCCACAACCTGGGTGTCAACCACATCACGCGCCGTAAGCCCACCGAACCACCCACTGAGGTGCCTGACCCCTCACCGTCCCCGGAAGGACGCGCCCATCAGACACAGCAACGCCTGCGGCTGATGGGCGCGGTGAAGTCCCTGCCACTCCCGCAGCGGCAGATCATCATGCTGGCACTGGAAGACTGTTCGCACGCGGAGATTGCGGAAGTGCTGGGTATCACCGTCAACAACGTGGGCGTCAGGCTGAACCGTGCGCGTGAAGCCCTGCGCCAACTGCTTGGAGAGAAACCATGACCCAGGACTCAGAATGGACGGACCTGTTGCAGCAATGGAAGGGCGGGCAGGCCGCGGAATTGCCCGTGGACACGCTGCTGGCGGGTGTGAAGCGTGACCACCGCAAGCAGGTGGTGGCGGTGGCAGGTGAGCTGGCCGCCGCCGCCCTGCTGGTGGCGGTCTACACCGTGGAGCTCAGCAACAACCCGCCGCCGGTGATCATCACCTTGGCCGTGGCATCCCTGGTCTTTGTGGCGGTGTGGCTCACGCAACTCTACCGCGTCACACGTGGAACCTGGCGCGCACCCGCAGAAAATGGTGTTTCTTATTTGAATCTCACGCTGCAACGCCGCCGCGCTGCGGTACGCTGGCTCCTCTTTGTCCAGACCTGCCTGTGGGCGGCGCTGGCATTTGGCATGGCGTGGCTACCCTGGAAGCTGAGCGTGGATTGGGAGATGTACCGCGCGGAGCCGTGGCGTGGGCTGGTGGGCGTGGGCGGTTACTTCTTCCTGTTGACGGCCCTGATGTGGAGCATACGGCGCAGGCTTGGCCGGGTGACGTTGGAACTGGCCGGACTGGAGGCCGTGGCGCCATCCATGGACGCGTGAAGTGTTACGGCGTCACCAGGATGTCATCCACTTCCACGGCCATGGTTCCGCCGCCTTCCTGGTAGACTGAGATGCCAATGCCGCCGGAGACACCTTCCAGGGGGCCCTGGTACTCATGCGCCAGGACGTCGGTTCCACCGTCACCATCCGCGCGTCTTACACTGCCCGCAAGATGGGTGGCGCCGGTGGTGTTCTGGTGGACGCCAAACTCCATCCGGTAGGGCACGTTGGGTTCAAACTGGAACATGGGTGCTGCTGCAACCCAGTCCTCATTGTTGGGTGAGGCCCCGGACCAGAAGCGCAGGTATTGGCTCTCAGCAACCACCACGTTCTCCGAGAACAACCCCAGGCCGGTCCCTTTGTCCGTCTGGGATGGGAAGGCGCCGTCGTAGCGGACGTTGATTCCCAGGCCAACAACCTCAGGGTTTGCAATGCGGAAGGTGGCCTGCACTCTGAGGTCCCGTTCATGGATGCGCGGAAGCCACATGCGGCACGTGTTGTCCGTCCGGCAACGCAGCCGGCCACGCCCACCGGTGATGTCAGGCGGGAACGCCGCGTAGTCACCCGCCTGTACCCAGCCTCCCGGCCAGCCGCCGTCAGGATTCATGGTGCTGAAGTCCTCGCGGTACACGCCGTGGGTCACCAGCTCCGTGGAGGCCGCGCCGGCGGCGGCGCTGACCACCTTCACGGCAATCGGTTCGCTCAGTGTGAACGTGGTGGTGGCCTCGCCGTTGAGGTCCGTGTTGCTGCTGGCGGGGAACACCGTGCCGTCCTGCGCAGCCACGCTCCAGTCAACCGTGCGGCCCAGCAGGGCCGCGCCGGACGCGTTGGCCAGGCGCACCCGCAACACCAGCTCTGAGCCAATCTGCGCCTGCACCGGCTGCATTGCCGTTGGGGTGAGCGTGTCCGGACCGGAAGCAGCACCGCTGCCCGACGACACCGGCGGCGTTGATGAGGATTCCTGAGCGGAGCCTGACGAGGACACCGCCATGGATGTTGCTGCCATGGACGTTGCTGCCATGGATGTTGCTGCCATGGACGTTGCCGCCATGGATGTTGCTGCCATGGACGTTGCCGCCATGGATGTTGCTGCCATGGATGTTGCAGACGAGGCGGTTCCCGACGTTGCGGAGCTGGCGTCCCGTGATGAGGACGACGAAGGTTGGTATTCGACCAGAGGGCTCAGCCGGCAGGTGCCTGCCTTGGACCCAAGTGGTTGAGATTTGTCACACACATTCCGCGGCCGGTCACATTCGGAATCCGTGTTGCACGGCATGGGTGGAACCGGACACGCCGTGTTGAGCAGAGCGATGGCCAAAATGGAAAGCGCACGCTTCACACCAGCCCCCAGATCAGTGCCGCCGCGCCCACCACCACGGCCGCCGTGGCGACGACAAACCCGCCAACTGCCAGAGCCGAAAGCGCATACATGCCGTAGTAGGGAACACGGTATTGCAGCGAGGATTCCGTCACACTGCTGGAAGAACCCAGACTCCAGATGGCGGCGTAGCTTGCGGCGGAACCGGTCAAAGCGGCCAGGCCCAGCACCGTCATGACACCGCCCGCCGCCAGCCCGCCCACACCGACTGCCAGGCGTTGTGAAAAGCCGGCCGCGGGTGGCGTTTCCGTTGCCACTTCCACCGCCGGAGCAGCTTTCACGGGTGGGACAACGGCGGGCGCTTGCGGCTTCGCGGGTGGTTGGATGTCCTCGGTGACGACAGGTGGCGGGGCCACCACGGCCAGCTCCACCGGAGCTTTGCGGTTGCCAAGCCGGCAGAGGAGCGCGTCCCGTTCACCGCGCGCTTCCACCACAATTTCCAAGCGCCCCGCTTTGGTAATGCGCGGCCAGAACGCAGCTTCCTCAAGGACAGCCACGGCGCCGTCCGGCGTCACCTGGAGCACCTGCTGCGTGAACGTTGCATCACCTGGCGCGCGCACAAACGCCACCACCGAATGCACCCGGTCACCGTGACGCTCAAGCGGAACCCGCAGCGTACCGCCCAGAAGCCGGGGCGCGGCCAGCACCACGCCGTGCTCCACGCGGTAGAGTTCCTTGCGCTGCGTGAAAAGTGTCATCACCGCGGGAGACGCGTCCAGCACGCCCGGCTCGTGCATGGGTTGGATGCGGAGCAGCTCATCAAAGGACCTGGCCGCTTCGCGACTGCGGCCAGACGCAAGGTGGCAGGAGGCGCGGTACCAGTGGATTTTGACCAGGTCATCCAGGGTCAGTGACGCGTCAACCCATGCGCGTGTCTGATGTTGAAGTGCTGGGGGTGGACAACAGCGGCTTTGTGCTGCGTCCCGCGCGGGATGAGAAGCCCAGCGCGTCCGTGCCCGCCCGGACCAAGGACCGCCTGGTGGTGGAGCTGGCCGGCAAGGACCTCAAGACCGTCCGCGTGTGGGGCAAGGACCTGGCAACCCCGGCAGCCGCAAAATAGTAGGACTTTTTTAACGGACCACACAGGGAATCAGGTTGCCTGGCGCCTTGCAGCCAGGGCCAGCTCCGCGGCGGACCGCACCGTGGCATCCGTGTGTTTGGCCAGTTTTCCCAGGCGCACGTCGTCACGGGCAACACCAAGGACCGCACACGCGGCGGCCAGCACCTCCGGACGGTTGGGCCCCCCGGTCTTGAGCAGCCGGCGGAGGCCGCCACCGGCCTGCTCGCGGTCCACCAGGCCACCCACGGAGGCATGCAGGTCCGCGGAGGTGCTCACCGAGGCATACCGCAGCGCCGCCACCAGCGTGGCCACCGGAACGCCCGCCTTGGTCAGCACGGCCAGCGCGGCAACATCTGCCTCTGCAAATCCCTCTTTGCGCAGCACCAGCAACTCAAACGCATGCGCAGCCACGGAGGGCTCCGCATCCACCACCGCGTCCACAAACGCCGGACGTGCACCCGGCCCCATCAGCGCCGCCACCGTTGTCAGCGCCTGCGCGCGCACGCGGGCGTCAGGATGTTTGAGCAACGTCCTCACCGGCGTCAGGGATTCCGGGTCCGCCAGCTTGACGGCAAGCATCAGCAGCGCACGCAGGCTTCCTGGCTTGTGGCCTTTGCGCACCAGCGCTTCCCGCACCGCCGGCATTGCCGCCGTACCCAGCACCTGCAGCAGCTGGAATGCCGGATTGGCCGGCGCCTGGTCTCCCGCCGCAAGCAGCAACTCCATGGCGGCGGGCGCGGCCTTGGTGTTCACCGCGGTCAGCAGCGGCACAAGGCTCTCCCGGTCTGCCCGGGTGCCGGTGCAATACCGCTGCAACAACGCGGGCAACCCGTCTTCCATGGCCGCCACAAAATGTTCACCGGTGGTGCCGCACAGCTCCTGCAGCCGCAACAGCAGTGCAGTGCCTTTGTCCGCCTTCTGTTCACGGAACAGCAGGCCGGTGGTCTTCACCAGCACACGGCGCCAGTGTTCTCCGTGGTCACTGGACTGCGGCTGGGCCGCGGGATCTTCTGCGCGTGCCAGCGCCTCCGCGTCCACCCATTCACGCAGGTCCTGCGGGAGCTCCGCGTAGGCCAGGATCTTCTCGTCATGCGCCGCGCGCAGCAAGGTGGTGATGTCCGCGCTGGCGCCGCCTGCAAGCTTGAGCGCCAGGCGCTTGAGCACAGACCGCGCGCGGTCCTCATCAAACGCCGGATCCGGAAAGCGGTGCGCCTTGACGTCATCAAGCAGACCCTGCGCCACTGCCAGTTGTTGCGCGGGCTCCAACACGTTGGCCAGCACTTCTTCCAGCGGCTGCGCTTCCAGCGCAGGGATTTTGTCCGCCAGCTCCTGCACCACGCTGCAATGGACCAGCAGGCTCTTGAGCTGCGGCGGCGTTCCAAATGGCCGGAGCACGTCAAGAACGATGCTGCGCCGGTGCGCTGCGGCGTCTTCGGGGCTGCCGTTGATGACGCGGGGCTGCGTCTTGATGTCCCGGACCAGCCGCACCAGCGCAATTCGCTGCTGCCAGGGAATGGTGGATTCCTTCCCGGCCAGGTCCGCAACCGTCAGCGCGGAGACATGCACCAGCTTGCGAATGGCCAGCTCCGTGGCCAGGTCCCGCGCAGCGTCCGGGACGTGCAGGCCGCTCAGCACATCCACCGCGTCCGCCCATTCCGCACGGGTGATGCCCTTGCGGAACACCAGCATCACCAGTTGGAAGATCTCCAGATAGACAACCAGGCGGGGAACAAACGTCTCAGAGATTTCCGGCTTCAGGACCGTGGACACCTTGCGGCGCTCATGGCCAATGCCGTCAATGAAGAGGTCTGTGGCGTCACCCTGCCGCTCAAGCACGTAGCCAAGCTCCGCGCGGTCACCAATGAGCTCCGTGAGCAGCGTGTACGCCGCATTCAACGCCTCCTCATCCCGCACCTTGACCTGCCCAGCGTCATGGTTGGGGCGCCCCAGGAGCTTCACAAGCTGGCGGGTGAACTCGGTGAAGAGCTCCGTGTGACGGCGGACGTCCGGCCCGCCCGCGCCCACCGCCGCCAGCCCCAATGACGACGAGCTGGCCACCTTGGCACTGCCCGCTGGCGCCAACACACTGGTGCTGGTGGATGACTTGACGTTGACCGCCGGTGACAGGACGCCCATGGATGGCGAACTGACCGCCTTGGCCACGGACGTTGAGCTTGGCGCCCTGGCCACGGAAGCAGACACCGCGGGTGTGGCAGGCACGGGAGGTTGTGACGCCAGTGACGTGGAGCTGGGCGCCTGGGCAACCGCAGGAGACACCGCGGGCGTGGCAGGCACCGGCGGCTGGGTTCCCAGTGACGTGGAGCTGGGCGCCTTGGCAACTGCAGGAGACACCGCGGGTGTGGCAGGCTCGGGCGGCTGGGTTCCCAGTGACGTCGAGCTGGGCGCTTTGGCCAGCGCCGGTGACACCGCGGGTGTGGCGGGAAAGGGAGACTGCACGCTGGTGGAGGTTGAGCTGGGCACCTTGGCCGCCACGGGAGACTGCACCCCCAGCGACGAGGAACTGAGCGCCCTGGCAATGGATGCCGTTGCCGGCGTGGCGCCAATGAACCCAAGGGTACTGAGTGAAGATGAGCTGGCCGCCCGCGCAACCGAGGGCGCGGAAGGTGGCGTCTCAACGACGGTGGGAGCGGGCGGGATGGGAACCGCGGCGTGCACCAGCGTGGCAGAGACAATCCGCAACACCGCGGCCCCGGAGCCTTCCGCAACATGAGGCGAGAAGGACTTCACCACCAGCACACCCGTGGCCGTGGCACCTTCAGGCGTGAACAGGTCAGCGTTGATCAGCGCGCCTTCCTGCAACGGCAACGGACTGATGCAACGCAGCTCTTCTGATTCGGAGCCGGCAAGGATGCGGGTGAGCTTGTCCGCTGCCACCAGGTACCGGGGTCGGTCACTCATGGCGGGGAGGATAGTACGGGGGGATCGGGAAATCGCTTTTGGGGCGCGCGGGCGGTGGCGCAACGCGCCCCAGAGTGTCCATTTGACGTTGTCAAGACTGACAGGCGTGGGCAGCACGGGACCTGCCTGGACCACGCTTCAGGCAGGGCCTTTGGACCACCCGGCATGATCTGCGGGCATCCGCCTCAGCGTGCCACCTTGCGCAGCCGGGCCGGTGCGGTGACGCCACCGGTCAACCGCGCGGCCAGCGCATTGGCGGCCTCATCCACAGCAACATCCGCATCAATGGCACCCGGGTCCAGGTAGACCTGCGTGACAATGCCAATCACCGCACCCACCATGTTGGCCGCCACGGCGTCCACCGGAACGTCCCCAAAGACGCCGGCGCGTTTTCCGGCGCGGATGATGGAGGCGGCGTCCTGGCGGTAGCCGGCGTAGAGCTGCGCGCTCAGCTTGCGGGCGCGCTTGTCCGTGGAGAGACGGCTCCAGAAGGACAGGAGCACGCGGCCGGCTTCCACGTGGTCCAGAAACCCGTGCACCATGCCGTGCAGCGCCGCACGCACCTTCTCCGTGGGAGACGCAGACACCTTCACGTGCTGCTGCGTGGCGGCGTCAATCTCCTCCAACGCACTGCGCAGCACCGCCTCCACAATGTCATCCTTGTTCTTGAAGTGGTACGTGATGACCCCGCGGCTGAAGGCCAACTGCTCCTCCAAGGCACCAATGGTCAGCGCATCCAGTCCCTGGTCAGACACCAGGGAGCGCGCAGCGGCAATGATCTGCGCGCGCCGCAGGTCACGTACCGTTTCATGCATCTGCGTGTTCCTGCTGCTCCGGGCTGACGTTGACACCGGCGCGGCGGCGCAGGTTCTCCGGCCACAGTTCGGGGTGTTCGGACGGGTAGATGCGCAGTGCGGGCCCCTTCTGCTGCAGCAGGTCACTGACGCGGCAGCGGAGGATGGACCGCGCGGCCACCAGGCCGGACACGGTAGCGCCCATGACGCCGTGGCTGAGCGTGCTGGCCCCGCACATCCACAATCCGCCAATGGCGGAGCGCACCGGGTACGCAAACGGGCCCACACCCAGCAGGCTCTTCTGCGTGCCGTAGAGGTTGCCGCGCGTGGATGCACAATAATGCGCATTGGTCAGCGGCGTTCCCACGTCACTGAAGACCACCCGCTCACGCAGGCCGGGCACCATGGTGTTGACAGTGGCCAGCAGGCGCGCCCGCAGCGCTTCCTTCATCCGGTTGTAGGAGTCCGGACGGGCGCCGTAGGTGGTGTCCGCCCACTGCGCAAAAGCGTCATACCCAATGAACGCAAAGGCCTCCATGGTGTGGTGGCCCTTCACCATCTTGGAGGGATCCTTGAGCGTGGTCACGGTCAGGAACATCCCGGAGATCTCACTGTCCTGCTCATTCCATGACGTCATACCCTGGCGGTACGCACCTTCCACGTCCGGGCTTGAGTAATACCATAGATTTCCGGAATCCAGGCCGGCCGCGCGCGCGTCCATGTCCACCGCCATGTAGAGGCTGAGTGCAGACACGGAATAGCGGGTGAGGGCCAGGCGGGCGCGCAGCGTTGCCGGCAGGTTCTCCGTCCCCACCAGGCGCGTGAACGTCATCTGCGGGTCCGCATTGCTGATGACCGCGCCGGCGCGGATCTCCGTGCCGTCCGCCAGGCGCACACCAATGGCTTTTCCCTGCTCCATGAGGATGCGGGACACAGCGGTCTTGAGGCGGATTTCTCCGCCCGCGCGCTTGAGCGCGCGGACATAGGCGCGCGGCAACACAAACGCGCCGCCGCGGGGGTAATACCCGCCATCAAAATAGTGCGCGGTGACTGACGCGTGCACCGGCGCCGGGGCCATGGAGGGCGGCAGACCGTGGTCCCCGCACTGCCCGGCAAGAATGGCGCGGAGCACCGGGTCCCGGGCGTGGTGGTTGATGAAGGACTGCGCGGAACGGAGACCCCAGCGCGTCAACGCCGGCGCACGTTTGGGCAGGCTGGCCAGACCGCGCAGACCGCGCACGTCCATCAGCGAATCCAGTTCCCGGCCAAGCTGGGCGGTGGTGTCCAGGTAGTTCCGGATGCCTTCCCGCTCTGAGGGAAAGCGCGCGGAGAGGCGCGCGGCAAACTCTTCCCGGCCCTTGGGAATGTCAAAGCGCTCCTTGCCAACCACAATATGGTCATACCCATCCGGGTTGAGCTCACAGAAGTCCATGTCACCGGAGACCCCCATGCCCTCATAGATGGCGCGCATGCGGCCACCTTCCTGCAGCTCACCAATGTAGTGGACGCCGGGGCTGAACTTGTACCCCTCCAGCGTGAACGAGTGGCACCAGCCGCCCGGGACATCATGCTGCTCCAGCACCAGCACCTTCTTGCCCGCCTGTGCCAATGCCACCGCCGCCGTCAATCCGCCGGCGCCGGAGCCAATCACCACCACATCCACGTCAGTCATTGCCGCCTCCGTTGAGAGCTCCCGGCCATTATAACGTCCGTTCTAAAAGTGCAACGGCCGTTGTCTACCGCGCCGCGTTGGCAGCGGAAGCGGACCCCTTGCAGCGTCCCGGTCCCGGGTGGGAACACGCCGCAACCGGAGGGTTCATGTCCCTGTTGTCTGTTGTGTTGCTGGCTTCTGCCCTGGTGTCCGCCACGCCCGCGCCAGCCGAACCTGTGGCGCCGGCCCCCGTGGAGGGCGCCGCTGCGGATGAAGATGAGGAGCCCGCTCCCCGGCCCCGGATCCGTGCCACCCAGGAGGATGAGCCTGCACTGCTGCCGGGCATGACCCACTTCATGAGCGGTGCAAGGTGGGGTGTCTTTGGCGCGCTGTTTGTGGGCCTGTGGGGCCTGATTGTGCTGGGCCCGCTGGGGCTGGTGTCCGGCGGGTTGTCCGGAGGCGTCATGGGATTCAGCAGCGGGCTGAGTCTTGGCTTGGTGCTTGGGGTGGCTTTCAGCAACATCCTGGCGGTGCTGGTGCTGGGCGTGGGCGGCGGCATTGTGGGCGCGGTGGTGGGCGCCATCCTTGGGGCGGTGTTCTGGGGTGTGGTCCTTGGGCTGGTGGGCTCGCTGTATGCGGCCATTGCCGGGTCCCTGATCTTTGGGATCTTTGGCGCGTTCATCCCGGCGCTGCGCGCCATGTTTCCGCCGCGCACCACCCCAGTTGCCGGATGACGTCACCACGCGCCATGATGGCCACCGCGCGCCTGAACACGGAGCTTCACCGTCATGGCCTCACCAACGCCGGCAGATCCCAACCAGTGGAACAAGTGCAGCGTCTGCAAGAAGCCCATCCTCTTTGGAGGCGGCTACCTGAAATGTGTGGTGTCCACGTGCAATCGCAAGCGGTTCCAGCTCCTGTTCTGCTCAGACTCCTGCTGGGATGCCCACAATCCTGACCAGAACCACCGCAACCCCGGCTACACCGAGCACACGGCTCCCGCCCGTTGACCCCGTCACGCCGTCACCGCGGGGACATGCTCAGCCAGCGTGACCCGCGGGTGTTCTTCCGCGGGGGCATCCGAAGGTCCAGGGATGAGGCAATGGCCGTGAGCTCTTCATGCTCCCGCGTGTAGCCGTAGCCGGGGGAGACCACCTCCGTGCTCTCCCACCGCGTGTCTGAGACGCTCCAGCGCACCTCAAACACCCGCTGCGCGCTGATGTTCCCGGCATCCGCGCGGAAGAACCAATGCTCCCGGGTCTCCACCCCACCCTGCAGCACCCCGGGTGAGATGGCCTCAACCACGGCGTCATTCTCATCATGCGGGACCACCGCCCAGCCCTTGGAGCGGGCGTTGCGTTCCGCTGCGGCCAACATCTGCTCACTGCTGGCGCCGGTCAGCGCACGTGGAACTTCATACGGCTTGTGAACCCGCGTGGCGCAACCCTGCGCCAAGAGGAGAGCGGTGAGGACTGCCGGCAAGAGGTTGGGTGCGCGCATGGCTTGGCTCCTGCGTGCGGCAATTCACAGTCCGTGCCGGTCCGCCGGCCGCGGAAAAGCCAGGGAGCTGACGCGGCCTTCCCCGGGGACAGGTCCGCAAAGACAGCTTCCTGGCGCAGGCATGAGGCGGCCGCGCCTCCCCATGGGGAACGCCCACCCCTTTGGCGGGGCGGTTGACGTCGCCAGCGGGGGCGTCCAGAAACCCATTCCCTGGAGTTCCCCGTGCACCTCCCTGCCCTGCTGGCCTTCTCCTTTGTGTTCTCCGCCATCCCCCCGCCGGACGGTCCACTCATTGCGGCAGAGCTCAAGACGGACGCGGAGATTGCGCAGGCCATTCGTGAGTATTACACCAAACATGAGTTCCGCATCCGTATGCGGGACGGTGTTCTGCTGGCCACGGACGCGTACCTCCCCAAGAGCACGGCCCGCAGCCATCCCATCCTGTTGACGCGGACGCCCTACGGACTGGCTCCCTACGGCGTGGACCAGACGCCCGCCGCGCAGGACACGCGCGTACTGCGCCGCTTTGCACCGTCCGCACACTTCATCCGTGAGGGCTACATCCTTGTCCACCAGGACGTGCGCGGGCGGATGATGTCCGGCGGGGATTTTTTGGATGTGCGGCCCCGCGCGGCCAACAAGGGTGAGGTGGATGAGAGCACGGACGCCTATGACACAGTGGACTGGCTGGTGAAGAACCTGCCCAACAACAACGGCAAGGTGGGCCTCTGGGGAATCTCCTACCCGGGCTTCTACGCCGCGCAGGCTGCCATTGATGCCCACCCCGCCATCAAGGCCATCTCTCCGCAGGCCCCCGTCACAGAATGGTTCATAGGAGATGACTTCCACCACAACGGCGCGTTCTGCCTGGCCGCGGCCTTTGACTTCTACGGCAGCTTTGGGAAGTCCCGGCCGCGCCCCACCAAGAAGGCGGTATGGGAGTCCAACCATGACGCGGCAGATGTGTATGACTTTTTCATGGGGCTGGGCGCGCTGCCCAATGCCAACGCCCGCTTCTTCCACAATGAGATTGGCTTCTGGAACCAGCTCATGGAACACGGCACGCGTGATGGGTTCTGGAAGTCCCGGGATCCCCGCCCGCACTACCGGGACACACGTCCCGCCATCCTGACGGTGGGCGGCTGGTTTGACGCCGAGGATCTCTGGGGCGCCCTGGAGACCTACCGTGCGTTTGAGAAACAGGGTGGCGCCAGGACGGAGAACCACCTGGTCATGGGCCCGTGGGGGCACGGCGGCTGGGCGCGTACGGACGGGGACCGGCTGGGACATGTGGCGTTTGATGCCAAGACGTCACACTTCTACCGGGAACAGATTGAATTCCCCTTCTTCCAGCGCCACCTCAAGGGCCGCAGCGGCACCACGCCGGAAGCCTGGATCTTTGAGACCGGCACCAATGAGTGGCACGCACATTCCGCCTGGCCACCCGCCAATGCAACAAGTGTCATGCTTTACTTCCAGGAGCGCGGCCGTCTCTCCCCGGCGCTTCCTGCGGCGGGCTCCGCAGCGTATGACACTTATGTCAGTGACCCCGCGCGCCCCGTCCCTTACTGGGACCGGCTGTCCCCGGACCTGGACGCGGACTACATGACGGCGGACCAGCGTTTTGCCGCGCGCCGCCCGGACGTCCTGGTCTATTCCACGCTTGATCTTGAGGAAGATGTGACGCTGGGTGGTCCCCTGGAAGCCAGCCTGTGGATCAGCGTGACGGGCACGGACGCGGATTTTGTGGTGAAGCTGGTGGATGTCCATCCGCAGGACCGGGCGGACCCGGAGCCCAATCCCCATGGAGTGCGGATGGGCGGCTACCAGCAGCTGGTGCGCGGCGAGGTCATGCGCGGCAAGTTCCGCAACAGCTTTGAGAAGCCCGAGGCGTTCATTCCCGGGCAGCCCACGCTGGTGCGGCTGACGTTGCCGGATGTGGCGCATACCTTCCGCGCCGGGCACCGCATCATGGTGCAGGTGCAGAGCACGTGGTTCCCGCTCATTGACCGCAACCCGCAGGTGTTCACGGACATCTACCGCGCAACAGACGCGGACTTCCGCGCGGCAACCCACCAGGTCCATCACACGGCGGCGTTGGCATCGGGTTTACGGGTGCCGGTGGTTCGCGGACGTTTGGTGGAGGTACGCTGAATGGACGGGCGCTACTTGGACCACTTCAGCTCCAGGAGCGCGCTGACCAGCTCCGGCCGCATGGTGAGCTGAAAGTTCCCATCCAGCGTGTCATCCCCGCCGTTTTCAGCCAGCGAGAGGGCCTGCCACCACATTCGCGTCCCCTTCTTGCGCTGCGGCGGCGTGAAATTCAGTTCATCCGCAATCAGGTGCGCCAGTTTGTTGTATTGCAGGCTGGCCGCCGCGTAGCTGGCCAGAGGTGGCTGCATGCCCTGCGCAAGCTGGCTGGCCGTGGTCTGGTGGCCGGGCGCCTGGCAGTGAAACCGCAACATCTCCACAAAGTGTGTGTTCCGGAACTTGTGCTGGTCACGCAGGGAGAGCAGCGCCTTCTTGAACTGCTCCGCACTCGCAATCGGGGGGGTGGCATCCATTGTAGGGCTCCTCAGTGGCGTGGGAGATACGCCGTGCGGACAGCGGCGTCCATCAGCAAATCAGCACACCGATGCCCGACGTGGGCTGCATACGGGCTTGCAGGGCGGGCACCTGGTGAACCGGGGGGGCACCTTGACGGCTTAGGGCCGTTTCAGTTGACACGGTGATCAACGCCGTGGCGAGGTTGGATGCGGATCAATTCGCAATCGCCTGAGTCCGGCCATGCGGCCTGATTCCAAAAAGTGAAACCCGGGTTGCCGCTCGGGTTTCTGATGGACGCGCGACCTGCGAGGGACGCGGAGGCATCGTGCTGCGAGCATGGTGGCCGCGCAAATTTTCAGCCGAGGCAACGCTCACAATTGAGCGTCCGCGAGGCACGTTGCGCGGGGTGGCAGTGCGTCTTCTTCCTGTGCAGCGGGTGTGATCGCGGCAACCGGTATTGCAGCGCTCCGTGCAGGCGAACTGGCCGCCGCAACACCATCAGGCGTGCGCAAAAGCGGCATGTGTCGTCGGAAGAGGGTCGCCGGGATCACCGGGGACCACCAGCGCGCCTACCGGCTCCGCCAACGCGCAAAGGTGAGCGATCAGTCTTCCCGGAAAGTTGCGGTTTCTCAAAGCTTGCCCATGGCCGCACCAACAACCGCGGTTGTGGAGGCAGAGAATGATGGAAGCCCCAACAGTTGTGGTCAGTCCAACATCCCAGGGAACCATGGTCCTGATGCGCTGGGGCCCGCACGAACGCCTCAAAGCAATGCTCCCACCAGCGACGGGAGTGCACCGTCTGGCGGCGCCCCTGCTTCTGGAAGGCCTGGCCCACTCCTACGCGCGGCGCCTGTCTTTTGCGCTCTGTGTGGATGGGAGTCGGGATTGGTCCGATCTGGGTTTGTGCAACAGCCTCGGCGGCGGCGCACGCACGCTGCACTACGACGTGGAAGTTCTGGACCTGACCCAAAGGGGCCTGCGCCTTCACGGCATCCCCGGTGACTTCACACGCCTGCGCCGCATCACTCCGCGGAGGCGTGCATGACGCTCTCTGCGGACGTGGCAGCGGAGGTCAGCCGGCTGTTCCACGTTGAGAAATGGAAGACTGGCACCATTGCGCGGCATGTGCGGGTGCATCACCGCCAGGTGCGCAGGATTGTGGGCATCACCAAGCCTTCAGTTCCGCGTCCAGGATGGGACAAGCTTCTCACTCCCTTTCACCCGTTCATCCTGGAGACCCTGCAGCGCTATCCCGAGCTCTGCGCCACACGTATCACCGACATGCTCCGTGAACGGGGCTCCGTGGGCAGTGAGCGCAGCGTGCGGCGCTACGTGAAGCCCTTGCGCCCGCTTCCGTCAGCGCAACCGTTCCTGGAAATTGAAACACTGCCTGGTGAACAGGCGCAGGTGGACTGGGCCCACGTAGGCCATAGTCCATACGTACGCGGACGCGGCGGCCGGATTGGCTTCGTGTGTGGCCGGTGAGGTTTCGGATCGTTCTGTAGTCAACGAGTGGTTCACCAGCCCAGTTCCGGCTGATGGCGCTGAAAAGGCGGTGCTCAACTGGATTCCACTTGGACGCGCCGGTTGGGTAGTGCGCCACACGGATTCTCAGACCAGTGAAGTTGGCCATCGTCTGAAGAGTTTTGCCTCAGCCGGAACATGACTCTCAATGAGCGCCCCGGATAGAACGGCGCACCAGGAGTTACTGAGGTTGACCCGTTTTGGTGGACAGTTTGCTTACGCTGCCTTTGCCACCGCCGGTTGCGCACGTTCGAACTGGTCAGGTGTCATGTAGTTGAGCGTCGAGTGTAGACGTTGCCGGTTGTAG
>Ga0163144_10006254_pt1 | contig 26328 bp, 13 predicted proteins | sample OliLak19BULKMAT1_FD_123175 | JGI IMG/M metagenome (GOLD analysis project Ga0163144, IMG submission 123175) | Freshwater microbial mat bacterial communities from Lake Vanda, McMurdo Dry Valleys, Antarctica - Oligotrophic Lake LV.19.BULKMAT1 | ecosystem: Environmental > Aquatic > Freshwater >...
AAACTGTAGTAGGTCCAGTTGCTCGTGACGTTGAAGCTGCCATACTCGGCCGTGCGCAAGCGGTAGCGCAGGCCATAGTCGTAGTAACGGACGAGCTGTTGCGCCAGATTCACCGCGGAGTCGGTGATGAACCGGATGCGGCCCGGCACCGTCACGGTCTCTCCCGGGCGGACCGGGGTGCTGGCCCCCGCGGGACCCGAGAGGACGTTGATGTTGTTCGCCGTGGTATTGGTGTAGGTTTCCGACTGCGAATCGCGAAGCACGAGATCGCCGGTGCTCGTGAGTTCGTTCTGGCGGATGAACGTCGTGCCGAGCCCGGAGGTGATCAGATTTTTCTGCTCGATGATGCCATGGGCGAAATCGACGGAAAGGCCGCTGAGCCGTTTCCACGGCATATCGAACACGAGGCCCACTTGCTTCGTGATACCATTTTCCGGTTGGAGGTTTCGATTGCCGGCGGTCCGGACGAGGCGCTGATAAGTGGTGGCGTCAACCGGATCCCCCGTCAGCGCTTGGGGGCGCCGCAGATCGGGCAGCCCGCTGACCAGGCTCTCGCGCACGCCGCCGTAGAGCTGCGGCAGCGTCGGCGAGCGAAACGTCTCATTGTAAGTGCCGCGCAAGAGCAGGCTGCGGAAGGGGCGGAAGCGCAGCCCGACCGAGGGCTTCACGCCGCTGTCGTAGCCATCGCTGAATTTTTCGAGCCGGGCGGCGCCGCTCAGCTCGAGGGTGTGGAGGAAACGGAAACGTTTTTCCTTCACGAGCGGCAGGCGCAACTCGGCGGAGGCCGAGTCGACGGTGCGGGCGGCCTTGGTCGGATCCGCGAGGCGCACCTGGCCGATGATATCATCGAGCGAGGTGGAGAGCGCATCGTTCTCCGTGTTGAAATGTTCGGAGCGGTGCTGTGCGCCGAGCGAGCTGCCGATCTTGCCCCACGGCAGAGTGAACAGCTCAGTCGTCGTGATGCGGCCGTCGAAGAGCATGGTGTCGGCGTCGCCATTCTGGCCCGAGATCACCTTGATGCCATCGATCGTGGCCTGGTTGTTGTTGAACGTGGGTCCGCCGAAAATGTTGAGCGCGTCCGGCGTGTTCTTCGCGAGCGCCGCCCGCACCTTGCTCTCGCTGATCGCGTTGCTCGTGCGGTCGGTCGATTTGTTTTTCGTGTAGGCCCAGCCGAAATCCCAATCGAAACGCTCGAGCATGGTGCCATGCACCGCGGCGCGATAACCGAGCGACTCGCTCTTGATCAGCGCGACGCGCGGGCCGACCTCGATGGGGCGGTAAGTGAAGGCGACGGGGATGCCGAACGGGTTGTAGAAATTACTCGCCGGAACGAGGATGTTGTTGTCGCCGCTGGTTGAAATGGGCGAAGGCGCGAGGTGCGTCTCGGAGTTGATCCGCGTCGCGGTGATCGCGGCATCGAAATCGATCGTGCGCGTGAGCTGGTAGCCGAGACCCACGCTGAGGCTGCGGGTGCGACGCGCGGGAACGTTCCAGACGAAGGGCTGGAAATTATAGGAGTTGCTGAACTCTCCGGGAGGAAACGCGCGCGATATATACTGAGCGGCGGTGGGGCGCGCGGGGTTATCGCCGCGCGGCACAGACGCAAAGTTGCCGGAGTTGCCGAGCGTGCCCGCGTTCGTGCCGCCGGTGCCGGGCAGAAAGGCGGCGGTGGTGCCGGTGAGCGGATTGACGATGGCGGCGCCGGTCAGGCCGTTTTTCGGATCGGTGAGTTGCGCGAGGGTGGGCACGCCGACGGTCGCGTAGGGGCCCGTTGACGAGCGTCCATCGAAAGCACTGACGGCGGTCGCGGTGGGCCGGAGCGAGTTGGCGTATTTCACCGCGTCGTGGGCGCGCCAGCGCTCGGTCTGATCGGCGTTGGCGGAGAAGGGCTGATCGCTCGCGGCGTTGGCGTGGCGGGAGCTGTAGGTGTAGTTGACGTTCACGCGGGCCTTGCCGGCGCGCGTGCCGCCGAACATCGAAAGAGATAGCTCGGCGCCGTCGGTCTTGAAATAATTGCCGTAGCGCGCGGAAACCTCGGCGCCGACGAAATTCTGGCGTGTGATGATGTTGATCACGCCAGCGGTGGCATCGGAGCCGTAGACGGCGGATGCACCATCCTTGAGCAACTCGACCCGCTCGATGAGGGAGACGGGAATGCGGTTGAGGTCGACGAAGACGGTGCCGCCGCTCGAGATGCCGTTGGGGGCCTGGCGGCGGCCGTCGACGAGGACGAGCGTGTTGTTGGGGCCGAGGAATCGGAGGTCGATGGCGTTGACGCCCCGGGCAGCGCCGGTCGTGCTGCCCTCGTTGATCCCGATATTGGTGGCCTCGGGAATGTCGCGCATGATGTCGGAGAGGTTGTCCATACCGGACAGCTCGATATCCGCGCGCGTGATGAAGCGCACGGGCGAGGGACCCTCGGCGTCGGTGCGCTTGATGAGCGAGCCGGTGACTTCAAACTTCTCGAGCTTGGCCGGCTCGGTCGGATCGGTGGTCGACGACGACGCGGCGGTCGTCGCGGAAGTCGGCGCGGTGCCCGGGGCGGTTTGCGCGACGAGGTAGGGCGCGCAAAACGACACGGCAAGGCCGACGCATGCAGCCGCACGGGCGGCCGCCAGCAGCGGATGGTTCATGGCAGTTGGGTTGGGGACTGACTGGAGGTGTCGCCCGCCGGAGGGGTCGTCCCGGCGGGGTTGTGGTGACGAGCAACACCTGCGGCGAACGAACCGGATTGGCAACGCCGAAGTCGGCCCCGACGCCGCTCCCACCGCCGCGAATGCCTTACGGCTTCCGCTCGACCACCGTGGGACTGCCCATTTCCACCCGGCCGGGCCGGCTCACCACGGATTCGAGAAACGCATCGACCTCGCGGTAGAACGCGATCCGCTGCTCCTCCTTGCGGAACCCGTGGCCTTCATCGGCCTCGATGATCATCTTGTAGTTCTTGCCGGCCTTTTTGAGCGCGCTCTCCATGTCGTAGCCGTGCTCGATCACGACGCGGGGGTCGTTCTTGCCATAGGCCATCAGCACGGGCGCGCGAATCCGGTCGGCAAAGTTGACCGGGGATGTCTTGTGAATCCGCTCCTTGTCCTCGCGCTTGGTAAGATCACCGAGGCGCGAGTGACGCCACCACATGCGCTCGGCCGGAGCGGCCTTGGGAATCATCATCTCGAGATCGGTCACGCCCACGTAATTGATCCCTGCACAATAAAGCTCCGGCGTGAACGTGAGTCCGGCCATCGTGGCGTAACCGCCGTAGCTGGCGCCGCTGATGACGACCTTGGCCGGGTCCGCGATGCCTTCGGCGATCGCCCACTTCACGCCGTCGGAAAGATCATCCTGCATCTCGAGTCCCCAGCGCTTGTAACCGGCCATCTCGAACTGCCGACCGTAACCGCCCGAACCGCGATAATCCACCTGCAGCACGGCGTAGCCGCGATTGGCGTAGAACTGCACTTCCGCGTTGTAGGTCCAGTCGTCGCGCGGGCCGTAGGGACCACCGTGCGGGTGCAGGATGAGAGGGAGCTTCTTCGGATCGCGCCCTTTCGGCAGCGTGAGGTATCCGTGCAACTTCAGGCCATCGCGAGCGGTGAACGTCACGCGCTTCACCGGCGCCATCCGATCCGGATCCACCTTCGGGGAAATCACCGCGATCTCGCTCAGCTTCTTGCGCGGCTGGTCGAAGAGGTAATAGACCCCGGGGTCACGATCGCTATAGGACGTGAAGATAATGCGCGAGCCGTCTTCGGAGATCTGGCGAATGGAGTGCACCGTGTCGGGCAGCGAAGCCTCGACCTGCTTGTGAATCGCGGCGATCTCCGGATCAAGCCAGTGGAAACGCAGGCGATCCGCGTAGTAACCGATCCCGACGATGCGCGACTTGGACGAGTCGAAGACGATCTGGTGACTGCGCGCAAACGACTCCGCGTTGGGAATGACGATGTCATAGGTGTCGTCGGCGACGACCAGCTCGCCGAGCTGTTTCTTCGCGGTGTCGTAGCGATACAGCGCGCGGGTCGTGCGCCCGCCAAGGTCGGACCAGACGAACACCGTCTTGTTGTCGCCGTCGAAGACCACGGGTTCCCAGCCCGCTTCGTCCACATCGCGCGAGGCCACTTCCTGCCACTCCTTGCCCGCGCCAACCCGGTAGAGCACGCGGCGGTTGCGGCCTTGGGTCACGATGGCGAAACGCACCTCGTCGTTGTGATCGAGCACGTAGCGTTCGACGTCGCCGGGTGCGCGCGCCACGACGGTCATGCGGCCGGTCTTGAGATCGAGCCGGGCGACATCGGGCCAATCGATGCGCTCGATGTGCGCGAGCACGTAGAGGGTCCGGGGATCTTTTTTGTTGCGACGCAGGATGTCGCGGAAGCGGGCGTTGATTTCGCTGTTGGTCGCGACCTTCGAGTAGCCGGAGGCGAGGATCACCGGATCGGAGCCGTCGCGGTTAACCGCATACAGCGCGAAGGATTCTTTTCCATCGTCGTCGACGCGGAAGAGGATGCGTTCGTCGTTGGCCCAAGTCGGCTGCGTGGCCTGCTTGTCCTTGAAATTCGTGATGAGATTCTTCGTGCCTTTTTCGAGATCGATGACGGCGAGGTTCATCCGCCGCTCGTAGGGCACGAGGCAGAGGACGTATTTCCCGTTGGGCGAAAACGACAGCGAGGTGAGTGCCGGGGCCTGAAAGAAGGTCTCGACCGGCAGGAGCGACTGAGGCTGGGCACCGCGCCCGAGGGTGGCGGCGAGCAGGAGACTCGCACTCGCGAAAACGTGACGGACGGCGATCATGGGAAGAGAACGGAGAAAAACAGCGGAGAGCGTGAGTCCGGCGGGAGCGCCCGCACGCGCAAGGGCGGCGCGGCGGGCCGGATTTCCGACGGACGCGAATGAACCAAAGAAAAAGCGTGCTCCACCGGGGGGAGCACGCTTGCGAGACTAGCTGGTCACTGGAGGCGACCGATCAGAATTCCTTGCGCACGCGCACGTAGACGAAACGGCCGAGGGCGCCGGCCCCGTAGACCTCGGGCGAGAAGCCGCCCGTGTCGCGGCCGTTGGGCGGCGGGAGTTTGTCGAGGACGTTGTTCGCCCCGATCGTGATCGTGCTGTTCCAGAAGCCGCGGTAGGTGATCTGCGGGTGGATCAGCGTGTAGGGATTCTCGCCCCAGCCCGGCGCGACGTATCCATCGTTAAACCACTTGCCGATGTAGTCCGCGGAGACGGCGGCACCCCAATCCTTGTGTCGCCAGCCGATCGACGCGGTGCCCCTCCATTTCGGGTTCACATAGAGGCCGGTGTTGTTGATATAGCCGCCGCCGAAGCCGCTGTCGAAGCCGGTCTCGAGAATGCGCGTCGTATCCAATTGGAACGTGTAGTTGCCGGTGCGCGTGTTGCGGCGGGTGTATTTCACCCCAAAATCGATGCCCTCATAGGTGAGGAACGCGTTCGGATTGTTCGCCGGCACGGTTTCCATGCGCAGGATTGGGCCCGGGTTGCCCAGGGTCGTATCGCGCACGATCGCGTTCGGGAAGGCCGCCAACCCGGCGGCCGTGACGAGATAGGCCGCCGACGGGACGCTGATGACCTGGTCGATGTCGAACTTGAAGTAGTCGATGTTGAACGACAGCTCCTTGATTCTCGGGATATCAACGACGATGCCGGCATATTTCACCTTGGCCGTTTCCGGCAGGAGGTTGGGATTGCCGCCGCTGACGATGCGCTGCTGCTGCGCGGGATCCTGCGGACGCAGCGGATCCTGAATCAGGTTCGGGGAGAAGCCGGTGGTCTGCGAGGCGTAGAGGCGGCCGAGGTCGGGCGCCTTGAACGACTCGGAGTAGGAGCCGCGCAGGATGACATTGGCGATCTCGGTGTTCGGGAAGCGGTATTTCGCGCCAATCTTGGGTTTCGTGGTGCTGCCAAAGTCGCTGTAGTTTTCGTAGCGACCGGCGGCCTGCAGTTCGAGAGACCGGATGATCGGCACGGTCACTTCGACAAACACCGCCGAAACCTTGCGCTGGCCGCGCAGCGGGAGACCGCCGCCGGAACCAAGATAAGCCGCCGTATCGGGATTGGTCTGGATCTTGTCCTGCCGCCATTCGGCGCCGACCGCGACGCCGAGATCACCGGCCGGCAGCTCGAGAGCCGAACCATCGACCCGCAGGTCGTAGCCGAGGGATTCGACTTTGTTCATGCCGGTCGAGCTGGTGAAGAGGGCGTTCTGCAGGCCCGGGTTGGACGAGGGGCCGAACGGATTGAAGAACGAACCGGCGAAACCGGTCAGCGTGCCGTTGAGCGCGGCCTGATAGGTCGTGGCCCGGACGGCATTGCGCGCGACGGAGGTGACCTGGCCGGAACCGTAGGCGGCGGCAGCCTCCCAGTTCCAGCGGTTAAGAATGGTGCCCCGCAGGCCGCCCAGGAAGCTCGCCGCATTCGACTCGGTATCGAACTTGCGGACCGGGCCGAAATTGGTGCGGCCGAGCAGCGTGGTCAGCGGTATGCCGAACGGGTTGTAGGGGTTGTTCACCGGCAGCGTCAGGCCTTCAGACGAGAAATTGATCACCCCGGGCGTGAAGGCGTAGTAGGTGCGGTTGTTGGACCACATGAGCTCGGCAAAGCCGGTCATCGTATCAGAAAACTCATGCTCGAGGGAGGTGTAGGCGCTCCCGTAATCATACGCAGGATACCGCTGGTAGGTCTGGGCGAAGTTGTAGCGGTTCGCCGCCGGAATCACCGCGACTTGGGAGAAGTTGGCGCGCGTCGGACTGGCGTTGGGCACGCCGCCGGTGAGAACATAGGTCCCCGAGGTCAACCCCAACGATGTGGCTTGGGCGGCCGAAAGGCTTAAGTTCGCCGGATAGTTCAGCGAGCTGTTCTGATTCAGCGCCTTGTAGGTCCCGAGGGCGATCGTGTAGTCCGTCGTGGTCACGTCGTAGTCGCGCAGGAAGTTCGAATTCTGCGTCTTGTAGTCGAGAGCCACGACCGCCTTGGTCTTGCCCGCACCGGTGCCAACGACGGCATTGACATGCACGAAGCCCGAATCGTGGCCGATGGTGTTACCATACAGCGACGAAACGGTCATGCCGCTGAAGTTTTTCTTGAGTTTGATATTCAGCACGCCCGTGACGGCATCGGACCCATAGATGGCCGACGCGCCGTCCTTCAGGTATTCGATGCTGTCGATCGCCGAGGGCGGGATGCTGTTGAAATCGAAGACCGAGTTGTTGGCGCTGTTGGTCAGGCCGTAAGTGATGGCGCGGCGGCCATTGATCAGCACGAGGAAGCGGTTCGAACCGAGTCCGCGCGGGTTCGCCGTCGCGGCACCACGGGTGAAGCTCGCGGTTTGGTAGATCGAATTCGCACCGCCCGAATTGAACGGCAGGCTCTGGATGAAATCGCCGATGTTGGCGTAGCCCTTCGCCTCGATGTTCTCGACTGTGAACGTCGCTACCGGCGCCGGCGTCTCGACATCGAGACGCTTGATGCGTGAGCCCGTGACTTCGAATTTCTCGAGCTTTTGCGGATCTTCCTTCTTGGGTTCGGTCGGCGGCGTCGTGGTCGGAGTCGCGGCAAATGCGCCGGTGACCATCATCGCCAGAAGACCAAATCGTGCAGCAGCACGCCCGGCTGTAAGCAGCGGTTCGTTCATAGTAGGTTTGTTGTGTTGGATGTCTCGTTCGAGGCGGATGCCCCGACCGTTTGTGGTGACGGAATTATGACACGCGACCAGACGTGTCCTTTGCAACAGTGAATTCGCATGAACCCCAAGGCCGGCACGGTTCCCGGATTGAAACGCAACCATCCATCCCGCGCTTGGCCCGACCAACCGGATCCGCTTTCAAGATTCAAATCTCTGGCCACAATATCCCGAGAACCGTTTTCCCACCATGGCCCTCCTGCGCTCTGCTTCCGCCTTCACGTGCCTAATCGCCTTGTCCGGCACCGGCTTCGCCGCCGACGCGGCGGGCGAAATCAAGGGCTTTGCCCCCGTCTCGATCTCGGCCGCCAATTACCGCAGCACCCCGCGCGAGACATTGCTCCGCGCTGTGGAGGCGCGCGGCATGGTGAATCCCGCCAAGGCGTCCATGCAGCCGCTCGCCGCGCCGCAGCATTTTATTTTCATGCCCGGCGAAATCTTCGAGTCCGACCTCACCTACGAGCAAGTCACCGGGTTGTTGACGCCGGCACTCGCGAAAAAAAACTACCTCAACGCCGCCGATGAGCAGGGGCTGATTCGCGAGCCCACCAAGGTGACGCTCGTGCTTCGCGTCAGTTATGGCGACCGTCTCTGGCGACTGCCGACGGTGCGCCCGAACGACATCACCTGGGCGGATGGGATGATCCCGCGGCCGCGCGGCCGCGGCCTGCACCATCTCGGCGGCGAGCAAGCCTGGGATCATCGCGCCGGCGGGAACGACGAGACCTTTGCGGCGCTGGGCGCCAACGCGGCGAATTCGCAATCGTTCGGATTCGGCAGCGGAGCGACAGGTGGCGGAGCGACCGCCAGCGCCGGTTCGGGCGCGGCCGCCCAGGCGACGCTGACCCCCGGGTTGGGCACCGCGGCCGGGCCCGGTGGAGTGGAATATGGATCGACGCGCGAATTTCACCTCATCGTGGTCGATGCCTTCAACTACCAGGAGCTGAAAAAGGAGGGCAAGGCGGCGAAGCGGCTGTGGAGCACGTTCGTCTCGGCCCCCCGCGAGCCGAAGCAGAAATTCTCCGACCTCGCCGCCACCTTGATCCGCAACGCCGTGCCCTTCTTCGGCGAGACCAGTGACGGGCTCCAAGTCTACACCGATGTCCGCGCCGAGGTGAAAATCGGCGAGATGATCGAGGTGAAGTAGGTTCCCGTCTGGACGATGCGGGCAACCCGGATTCAATTCCTCGCCACGCCGCTCCTGCCATGAACGCCCTCCTTCGCCTCGCCCGGGTGCTGTCGCTTGCGCTGGTGTTGCCCGCCTTCGCGGCAACCACCCCGCCGGCCATCGAACAATTCTTCGGGCTGCCGAACGTCCGCCAGCCGCGGCTCTCGCCCGACGGCAAGAAAATCGCGTTTCTCTTTCCGCATGAAAAGCGGATGGCGCTCGGCGTCTTCGACCTCGCCACCAAGGAATCGCGGATGATCGTGCGCGGCGAGGACGAGAGCATCTTCTCCTTCTTCTGGAAGGGAAACGAGCGCATCGTGATCGCCGCGGACGTCTCCGGCAACGAGTCGTTCTTCATCGGCTCCACCGATCTCAGCGGCCGCAAGGTGCTGCGGCTGGCCGAATCGCAGCGGATCGAGGACAGCCTCACGGGCACCTTGGCCAACATCATCGACGAGATCCACGCGGACCCGGCGCGGATCGTCGTCTCGGCCTTCTTCGCGGACAAGGTCGACACCACGGTCATCATGGGTCGGAGCGCGGTCGTGGCGAAAATCAACGTCCAGAACGGCGCGCGCTCGCCCATTTTCGAATTCAAGGAAAGCGACCGCAACGTGCGCCTCATCGCCGACAACACCGGCGCCCTGCGCGTCCGCGGGCGGCTGGTAAAGAAGGAAGTGATCTGGGAACACCGCGCGAACGACGGCAGCACCTTCAAGGAGATCGCGCGGCATCCTTATCACGGATACCGGGAAAACTGGGAACCCCTCGCCTTCGCGGCGGACAACGTCGCGCTGTGGCTGATCTCCCGCGAGGACCACGATCGTGGCGCGCTCTTCGCCTACAACACGCGCACGGCCCAGAAGGGCGCGCCGCTGTTTGCCCCTGCCGAAGGCGAACTCGATGACGAGGTCATCACCACCCCGGGCCGCAAAAAACTGCTCGGCATCGCCTACGAAACGGAGCGGCGGCGCTACCACTGGTTCGACGAGGAACGCGCGGCGCTGCACAAGAAATTGGAAAACAATTTCACCGGCTGCGACGTCCGCATCACCAGCGAATCCGACGACGGGAACGTGAAGCTGGTCTACGTCGCGCACGACCGGGAGCCCGGCACCTATTTCGTGCTCGATCAAAAAGCGGGCTCGCTCGCGCTCTTCAAGCGCGTCCGCCACCTCGATCCCAACGCACTGCGGCCGCGTCAGCCGATCAGCTACCCGGCGCGCGACGGGCTGACGATTCACGGCTATCTGACCCTGCCGGCCGGAACCGAACTGCCCTCCCCCGGCTCCACGGCGCCCCGGGGCAAGCGCGTGCCGTTGATCATGCATCCGCACGGCGGGCCGTTCGGGATCCGCGACTCCTGGGGTTACGACGTCGACGCTCAGTTCCTCGCGAGCCGCGGCTACGCCGTGTTGCAGCCCAACTACCGCGGCTCGGGCGGCTATGGCCGCGCGTTCCTCGACAAGGGCCGGCAGCAGTGGGGCCGCGCCATGCAGGATGATCTGACGGACGGCGTGAAGTGGGTGATCGCGCAAGGCATCGCCGATCCCGCGCGCGTGGCGATCTACGGCGCGAGTTATGGCGGTTATGCGACGCTCGCCGGCCTCACGCTTACGCCGGAGCTCTATGCCTGCGGCGTGAACTACGTCGGCGCCGCCGACCTCGAGATCACGTTCAAATCGCGCGGCGAAGACGCCTACCGTAGCGCGGATGAATTCAGCTACCAAACAGAGTGGGTCGGGCCGACCGCCGAGCATCGCGCCGCGACGTCACCCGTTAACTTCGCCGACCGTATCCGCGTGCCCACGCTCCACGCCTACGGTGAAAAGGATCCGCGCGTGAAGTTCGACCACTGGACCCGGCTCGAGGCCCAGTTGAAGAAACACGGGGTCGCCTACGAAACCCTGAACGAGCGCAAGCAAGGCCACGGTTTCCGGGACGAAAAGGCGTCCATCGGTTTCTATGGCCGCCTGGAGGAATTCCTGGCGAAAAATCTCGCCCCGGAAGGCCAGGTAAAGATCGGCCAGGAGAAGGTGATCGAGATGCCGGCAAAAAAATAAGGGAGTTCGAGGTGGCGCGGCTTGACCTCAAGCCGCTGGTTGGAGCGGAGGCGCTGCCGGCGCCGGCGGAACGGGCAGTCGTTCCGCTACGAGCCCATTCCAGCGGCTTGGGGTCAAGCGGTTCGACCTCCACCGCCCCACCGTTCACTGCAGCCGCTTCACCGTAACCCACGCGCCTTCGTATTTGAGCCGCCAATACCCGTTGCTTGATTTGTAGATTTCCACCTCGGCAGTGTTCACGACCGGCAGCGCATTGCTCTCCGTGCCGCTCTGCCGCCACACTTGGCCGTTCTCCAGCGGAAAATACGTGCCGCCGTGCCAGCCGCGAAATTCGCCGACGACGCGCGCCGTGAACCGCTCGCGCTTGTCCTCCTCGGCCTTGCCCTTGATCGCTTCCACCGCGCGCGCAATCACGCCCGGCTCCTTCTTTTTCTTGTAGTCCGCCACGGCGGCTTCCCCGGCCACCGCCGCTTTCTGCTCGGCCTGCTGCACCTTTTCCTCGGTCTTGCGCTCGACCTGTTGCACGGCCTGCTGGACCGCGACGGTCGTCTCGCCGCGAGTGTAGGCGCCGACGGTGGCGTCGAGTTCGGCGAGCTGCGCACCCGTCAGGCCGGAAAGTCCCAGCCGCTGCTTCTGCTCGGGCGTAAGCGTCTGGGAAAAGGACCGCGCCGGCTCGGCGGCCACGACAGCGAAGCTCGAGAGCACGAAGAAAAGGGCAAGGCGCAGCATGGGCGAAAATTAGCCGCGCCGAGCGGCCGCGCGAGCGAGAAGATGGCTCACGGTCCAATTCGCAGGGCAAATTTTGCCCGGGAGATTGCCGTGCAGGAGCGGCTTTATGCCGCGATGGAAATCCGCGCGCGCTGAATCGCGGCATAAAGCGCTGAGTCGCGGCATAAAGCCGCTCCTACAAAAGGAATCCGACAAGCCGTGGCGCATCCGATCCCGTGCAAAATCCGCCGGTCCATTTCGCGCCGCACGGTGCGCGAAAAAAAACGCCCGCCGCGGTAAAGCGGCGGGCGTCGAGGAAAGGTTCACCGGCAGGACGCCGATGTCACCTGCTTAGAACTTGCGCGTGACCGAGAGGTAGACGAAACGGCCTTCCGCGCTGTAGAGGAAGCCCGGATACCCCGTCGAATTACCGGCGAAGCCGGAGGCGAACGGCGGATCCTTGTCGAACAGGTTGCGCGCTCCGAGCGTGACCTTCGTGTCGTTCAAGAACGGCGCGAAGCGATTCTGGAAGTTATACGAAACCTGCGCGTCGAAGATCCAGCGCGTGGCCACGCGGAAGGAGTTGCCGCGGGCATCGAGATCCCAGAAGCCGTCGGTGTAGGCGGCGCCGACGACGGTGGTGAAGCCCTTGTAGGCCCACGCGGTGTGGACGTTGGATTTCCAACGGAGGTAGCCGTTGTCGCTGCCGGTGCCTTCCGGCGTCGGCTGATTGACGAGCTCGACGAACGGGCCGCCCGCGGCGCTCTTCTGGCGGAAGTGCGAGTATTGGGAAGCGGTGGCACCGAAGTCGAAACGGCCCATCGCGTCGGTGTTGTAGACGTAGTTGATGTTGTAGTCGAAGCCAGCGGCCTTCGTGACACCGATGTTGAAGAACACCGAGTTGATGATGCTGATGTCGCCGTTCGGGAGGAGCACCACGCTTTCGCCCGGGAGCAGGCCGCCAGGAGCGGAACCCGGAGCGCCACCGACGGTGCGACCGAAGAAGCGGTTCGCCGTGTCCTGGTAGTTGTTCGTGACCGTGCCGGTCTGCTCGATTTCCCAGTAGTCGACGCCGAGCGTCAGGCCCTTGACGGCACGCGCCGCCGGCGACCAGACGATACCGGTGTTGAGATACTTCGTCTTTTCGGGGGCGAGGCGGCGATTGCCCGAGATGGTGACGGACTGCTCCGGCTCGTTCACGCGGGTGATCGGGTGCTGGACCGGCGTGAGGCCGGCGGTCGGAGAGGCGAACATCTGGTAGAGCGATGGCTCACGGAAACCCTTTGACCAGCTACCACGCAGGGTGAGCGAGCTGTCGATCGGCTGCCAGCGCACGCCGATCTTCGGAACCGTGGTGGTTTCGCTGTGCGTCATGAAGTTCTCATGACGGACGGCGGCCGTGGCGCGCAGATCGTGAGCGCCGGGGACGTTTTTCAGCACCGGGATATCCCATTCGGCGAAGGCGCCCCAAACTTTGCGCTGGCCGTGGGTGATGGCGTTGGCCGAGCTGCCGATGAGGTCACCGGTCAGGCCGTAAGGATCAGGATACTGGTCGAGCTGCTCGTGACGGAAGTCCGCACCGAGCGCGAAGCCGACCGAGCCGGCGGGGAGGTCGAGGAGGCTGCCGGTCGAGATCACGGCGTTGAATTGATTCAGCTTCGACTCGTTGAGATCCTTCGTGGTGATCTTGGCGGCATCGACGACGCGGGCGTTGTTCGGGATGGAGGTCTTGTAGTAGCCGAACGGATTATACGGCTGCGTCGTGCCGAGGTAATCATCGCTGCCGGGCCGGAAGAACGAGTCGTTGGCGTTCATCAGCCGGTTGAACCGGCTGGCGGAAACCAGCGTATTGCGCGAGGTGTCGCGCACGGCGGAGTAGCTGTAGCCGGAATCGAAGTTCCACTTGCCGGCGATGTTCTCACCCTTGATGCCGGCGACGATCAGCGTGGCATCGGTCTGGTTGCGGAAGATGCGGTTGCCGAATTCAGCGAGGCGCGCGCGCGTGCCGCCCGCGATGTCCTGGTTGAACGGATTGAACGGATTGAAGGCGCCGGCCGCCGCGATGCGGATGCGTCCGTCCGGACCGGCCAGTGGGCTGGCGGTGCGGGCCGGAATCACGAGCTCGGTTGCGCCGGGCGTGCTGAAATTGCCCGTGGCGGAGGGAGCGAGCTGGTTCTCGGTGACCGCGTTCTGGTAGGTCACGTCGACGTAGGCCTTGATGTTGTCCGTGCCGAGAATCTTGCGGTCGGCATAGGCGAAGATGCCGCGATTGTCACGGCGGGGATACGACATCGAGAATTCGTTGAAGTTAAACGCGGAGGAACGACCCGTGGTGTAATTAAAACCGGTGGCCGGAGTCGCGCCCGCGTTGCTCGCCGCCCCGGGCGAAGCAGCGAAGATCGACACGCCGGTGCCGGCAGGAAGCGTGGTGGCGCCGGCCGCAATCGCAACCGCACGACTGATGTTCAAATTCAGCGGGCTCGAGTTCGAGCTCAGGAACGGCGGGATCTTCGAATATTCGCGGTCCGCATTGAAGATCGCGTTACGCTTGTAGTAGTTGAAGCCCACCATCGCACTGGCTTTGTCGGTCTGGGCGCCAGTGATCACGGAAGCGGTGAACTCGGAGGAGTCCTTCTTGGTCGTGTTGCCGTAGTTTACCATGACCTGCGTGCCATCGAGGCCGCGCTTCATCTTGATGTTCACGACACCCGCGACTGCGTCCGCGCCGTAAATGGCCGAGGCGCCGTCCTTCAGGATTTCGATCGAGTCGACGGCGGAGAGCGGGATCGAGTTGAGATCGACGAACGCCTGCGTGCCGCCGTTACCGATCGGGTAACTGGCAACTCGGCGACCATTGATCAGGACCAGCGTGGCATCCGCACCCAAGCCGCGCAGCGAAACTGCGGTGCCGGCGGAGGTGAAGCCCGTGGCGTTGTTCGAGATCGGAATCGCGCCGCCATTGGAGACCGTCGTCTTCTGCAAGAGCTCGGTCACCATGGTGAGGCCCGACTCGTCGATCACCTTCTGGTCGATCCGGATGACCGGCGAGACACCGGCGGTGAACGCCGTCTCGTTGGTGGGGATGTAGGAACCAGTGACGGTGAACTTTTCCATCTTCTGCACCGTTCCAGCGGGTGCCGGAGCCGTCTGAGCCAAGGCGTTTGTTCCCGTCAGGAGGGCTGCCGCGCCGCCAAAAAGCGATAGCGTAGCCATTAACTTCCGCATGCGGAGGTCCATATTATTTTCGTTGGTTGTGTGGTTGTGTAGTCAGCCCACGCGGCTTGCGCCGCATTTGCTTGCGGTGAACGAACCAGAATCTGCGACAGCCGCGCAAGATAATTGAGATGAACTGCACCATGACTGCGTTAAGCGGTTTTCCGATGGCGCACTCGGCTTTGCTCCGATTCCGGAGGTCGGGGAGAGTCCGCGGTCGGGCTGGGACCCTCGGTTTGCGTTTCAGCGCCGCCGCGGCCCGAACCGCGTTGGCCGATGCTTGCATTTCCGTGCGGGGGTGGCGTCGTGGTCTTCCGCGATGAAAGAACTTCCGGCCATCGTCGCCGCCCTGCTGGCTCCCGACGCGCCGCCCGCCGTGCTGGCCACGCTCGCGCGCGTGGACGGATCTTCCTATCGCCGGCCGGGCGCCCGGCTGCTCGTGTGCGCGGACGGGTCACGCATCGGCTCCATCAGCGGCGGTTGCCTCGAGGAAGATGTGATGGCGCGCGCCACGCAGGTGCACGGCAGCGGCCAACCCGACACGGTGGTCTACGACACGACCTCGGAAAATGACCTCGTTTGGGGCGTCGGACTCGGCTGCCATGGTGTCGTCCGCGTGCTGTTGGAAAACGTCCGGCCCGCGCCGCCGTGGGCTGCCGCGCTGGCGCGCAATTTCACGCAACGCCGCACCACCGCCCTGGCCGTCACGCACTCGACCGGTGCGCGCACCGCCTGGGGCACGCGGCTCGCCGCGCCGGGTGATTGCGCCGATCCGGAACAGCTTTTTCTCGATACGATCGCGCCGCCCACCGCGCTCACGATTTTCGGCGCCGGGGACGACGCGCAGCCGCTCGCCCGCCTCGCGCACGAGCTCGGCTGGCTCGTCACCGTCGCGGATCCGCGGGCCGCGTTTGTGACGGCGGCGCGCTTCCCGCTCGCACAGGCTCAGGTGAGCGGCCCGGCCGAGGAATTGGTCGAGAAGGTCGCCCCCGGACCCGACACCCTCGCCGTGGTCATGACGCACCACTACGTCCACGATGTTCCGCTGCTGCGCGGTTTGCTCCAGCGGCCGCTCGCCTATCTCGGCCTGCTCGGCCCGAAGAAACGCGCCGAAAAAATCCTGACCGATCTCGCGGGCGCGGGCATGGCGATCACCTCTGCGCATCGCGCGCGCCTGCATGCGCCCGTGGGCCTCGACCTCGGCGCCGACTCACCGGAACAAGTCGCCCTTTCCATGCTCGCAGAAATGCAGGCGGTCCTTTCCGGCCGCGACGCCCGCTCGCTGCGCGAACGCGCGCGCCCGATCCATGAGTGACTCCCGCCACCCCGCCGCGCCCCCGGATGACATTGTCACGTATCACGTGACATTCCGTCGGGGGCTGCGAGTGGAACGCCGGGGAACATGTCACGTAATACGTGACATGTTGCGCGGGGCGCGGAGCGGGGGGCGACGATGAGCACGGTGGTCCCCGGGCCGGCGCAGCCCTTCCGCTTCGGCGTGGCCATCCTGGCGGCGGGGGCGTCGACGCGCATGGGGACGCCGAAACAACTGCTGGACGTCGGCGGCAGGCCGCTGCTCGTCCGCGCCGTCGAAGCGGCGCTCGCCTCCGCCGCCTGGCCGGTCGTCGTGGTGCTCGGCGCCCACGCCGAGAAAATCCGGCCGCTCCTCGCGCCGTATCCGGTGCTCGTCACTGAGAATTCGGCGTGGTCCGAGGGCATGGCGGCGTCAATCCGCGCCGGCGTCACGACGCTGCAGCAGTTTTCACGGCATCTCGATGCCGCGCTGATCGCGCTGTGCGACCAGCCGGCGTTTTCCGCCGCCACGATCGCGCAGCTCGTCGCGGCGCAGCGGTCGAGCGGTCGCAGCATCGTTGCCGCGCGCTACGCGGGACGGCAGGGTGCGCCCGCCATGTTTCTCCGCGAACATTTCCCGACGCTGACCGCGCTGACCGGCGAGGAGGGCGCCCGCGCGCTGCTCAACGATCAGCCCGCGCTCGTCACCCCGGTGGATCTGCCCGGGCTCGCGCTCGATCTCGACACGCCCGAGGATTTTGCCGCAGCGGCAAAATCCTGAATTAAGTTTTCGCGCAGCGAAAACTTCAGGGCAGTTTCGCTTCCGCCACTTTCTTGGTCTGGGCGGCGCGGTAGGCGTCGAGCGCCTTCTTCGTCGCGGGATCGCTGAGCGCGAGAATCGCCGCGGCGAAGAGGGCGGAATTGATCGCGCCGGGTTTGCCGATCGCGAGCGTGCCGACCGGAATGCCGCCCGGCATCTGCACCATCGAGAGGAGCGAATCCAAGCCCTTGAGCGAGGCCGACTCCATCGGCACGCCCAGCACCGGGAGCGGCGTCAGCGCCGCGGCCACGCCGGCCAGATGCGCCGCGCCGCCCGCGGCCGCGATGATGACCTTCATCCCGCGCGCCTCCGCGCCGCGGCAATACTCGATCACAAGATCGGGCGTGCGGTGCGCGCTGATCGCGCGCTTGTCGTAAGCGATGCCCAATTGATCGAGCGTCTGCGCGCAGTGCTGCATCACATCCCAGTCCGACGTGCTGCCCATGATGATTCCAACCACTGGTGTAGCCATAGGCGAAAATCCATCGACGATTCATTTGCCGGTGTCAGCTCAAAAACCGCCTCAAACCGCCGCCACGCCACACTTCCAGCGCGTTTCCTTTCGTCGCGCCTGACACCACATTCAATTCCGACGGGCCGAGCCAGCCTCGCCTCGACTCACGAACTCGGCGCCAGGGCCGGTGCGGCGGTGACCGCCGGAGGGGATTTGGGCGGTTGGGCAGGTCGCGCGAAGCAATCCCACGATAGCACGCGTTCGGGTTTGACGGCCGGCTGCGCCGGTGCCCCGAGCAACGGGGTCCTCCGCGGGACGTAGTTCAGCGTGAATTCCTTCAACCGCTCGCCGGGCGGCGAGTCGCGATGGTTCGTGCGCGTGACATACCGGGCGAAGCCCGGACGAAGGTGGGCATTCGTCTTGAGCCAGATTCGCGCAAGATACTTCTGCCAGTAACGATCATGCCGCGATGCGAAGTTCGCCGGCTTCTCAAACGTGGGCGCTTGACCGGTCAGGGGGTCGAGCCGCTTGCCGTCCTGCGTGAGGCCATCGATGACCCACCAGCCATTCTCGCGCGACGGGTTCGGTGCAAACAGCGACCAGTTTTGCGCCAATTGCGTGCGCACGATCAGCGTGCGCAACACCGGCAGGGCCGGAATCGCCGCGGTCTGCAGCCGCGGCCGCAGGTTTGCATTGTAGTTCTCGACCAGGATCGCGGCGAATATCAGTGCGATTCCCGCTTGCCCCGCACCGAATACCAGACGGCCACTGATCACTCGCGCCGACGATACGGGCACAATCTGCTCCCCGACGGCGGAGGGAGCGGGAGGCGCGAAGAACGCGCACCATCCTTTTTGCAGAGTGCGCCAGGCCACCGCCGCTCCGCGCGGCACGCGACGACCGAGGCTCTCGCCTACGCGGGCCCCCGCGTCCCCTATCAGGCGCCAATCTTCCGGCCGCACGAGCAGAGCGAATGTCGCGATCATCTTCACCGCAAAAAAATCCAGCGTCATCGTCAGCGCGATCCCGAGGTGCAGGAGGCAGAGGGCGACGACGATGCTACGCCGCAGATAGGGCTGGAAAAACGGGCTCAACATCATCGGCAGGGCCAGAATCTCCACGGCCAGCGTCGCCCAAGTCATCGGCTTGATCACATACATCGGCAGACCGGCAACGAAGTGTCCCAGCTCGCGCGTAAACTGATCCAACTGCAGGGCATAGTAGATCGCCGTGCCATCCCACCACATGGCGCCGGACTTCGCGAACGCCGTGCAAAAGTAGATGATGCCGATCTGCGCCACAGCACAGAAGGCCGCCAGGTTGTAGCCGCCCAGATGATCGGGCCGTGCCACGTTTCGACCCTGAAGCGCGTCGAGGGAAAATCGTCCGCCCATCGGCAGAAAAATCGTCCACATCAACATCGAAGCCAGCACCAAGTCGTCGCCCGCCCGGACCAGCAACGTCCGGTTCACGATGCTCATGAAGCAAACGAAACTAAGGACGTGAAACAGCCGCGTGCGATAGCCGACCAGAAGCAACGCATAGCAAACCGCCGAAAAAATGAAGAACCCTTGCGCTTGCGTGAGCGTGCGAAAGCTCTCCAGCAGAGTCAGTGGCCCCGTGGGCCGGTCGAGTCCGGCGAACACGCCTCCGGAGGTATAAAACGCCTCGATATTGGGCCAGCGCTCGAAGCAGTCGCCAAGCAACAGCGCGCCGAGCAAGACGCGAAACACACCGAGAGAACGGAGATCGATTCGGAGGTAGAAATCGGCCAATCGAGAAATCATGGGGAGGCGGGAAAAATCGTCAGATAAGCGGGGTAAAGCGCATCGTCGGATCGATGTGCCCCGAGGTGGAGCGTGTTGTCCTCAACGCGCTGATGCGACAGGCTCAATAACAAGCCGGGAAAACGAGAGTCCTTCTGATCATTTCTTCCTGCTCGGCGCGCTGGCGATGACGTGGTCCGGCACGGTGCGCCCGGCCGACAGCACGTTGCCCGGCGTGCTCCGCTGCACTTCGCGCCAGTCTTTCGCGAGGACCTTCTGTGCCGAGGCCGAAGAGCCCTTCGCCAGCACCGCGCCCTTGCGCTCGATTTCGAAGCTGTCGTCGATCCCGTTCGCATTGGCGTCGGGGAAGAGCGGGTTCTCATCGGAGACGACCAGCCCGCAGAGCTGGGCTCCGTTGGCCCCCGCCACGAGGCTCATGCCACGCTCATTCTTCTTCGCCGCGTCCGCGAACTTCAGATCATCCGCCACCTGCGCTTTGCCGGAATACAGGTCCCAGGTGCCCGCCGCGGTGTCCAGGCGCACCGTGAGGAGCGGCAGCGACGCCATGAGGCGCCCGCCATAGCTTTCGAGCGAGCAGCGCAATCCGGCCGGCTTCCACTGCAGGGCGCCCGATTTGCTCCGCCCCGCAATCATCAGCTCAGCCTTGCCCGCTTCCTTGTGCGCGTCCACGCGCAGCAGGGCGCCGGCGATCTCAATTTGGGTGCCGATGGCCGCGTTCAGGCAAAATGAAACGAAGACCACATCTCCCAGGGAGCCGCGCAAAGCCCGCGACCACGTGCCCCGGCCGTCGATCGCCAGAAAGTCGACGTGCCTTTGTGCCTGCTGGCGGACGCCGGTGGCGCCAGCGGGCACCGTCAGGGGGTCGATTTCGAATTTGGCGGGCGCCAGCGAGACCGCCCGGTCGGCGTCCGAGGCGGTCTTCAGGCGCGGCAATCCCAACGTAACCGGCTTCCGGGCTGCCGCGGCGCCGGGGTTTACCGCGGGCGCCGCGGGCGTGATGTTCGTGCCAGGCGATTTCGCCGATTTGTCCGCGCCGAACGCGAATGGCAATATGCCCAGCAACACGCTGGCCGCGGTGAGAACGGAATAGGAGGTGAGGAGCGGACGTTTCATGGCGTGGGGCTGGCTTGTAGGAGGCACGAAAGGTTCGGGGTCGGCCAAGTTAGCGGCGCTATTTTCGCGGCGGCGAGGAGGCCACCGTTCTGTCATCGGAAGGTCTGTTCACGCGAAGTGGCGGTGGTGCTTTTCGGCGTTGCGCGTCCATCCACTGTTGCGCGATGAGTTTCCGATCCGGCAGCGAGGCGTTGGCCGCCAGAAGGCCGCCGCGTTTCTCGCGCTCGAACACGTCGTCGATACTATTGGCATTGTCGTCTTCATAGAGCGGATTTTCGTCGGCCATCACGAGACCGGAAACCCAGACGCCCTCGCTACCTGCGCGCACGACGAACTGCCGCTGATCCATTTTTGTCGCAATCAACGGCAGGTTATCCGCGAGAAGCCGGCTGCCATAGAAAATATCCCAGACCCCCGCTTCTGGATCGAGCCGCACCGTGAGTGTGGGGACCGCGATCAAGTTGCTACCGTTGTATTTGCCGAGTTGCAGATGCACTTTGAACGGCTTCCATTGCAGCGTGCCAGTGGTCGAATCGTCGAAACATCAGTTGGAGAGAGTCGGGGCTCGTGCTGGCAGTGATGCCAAGCCTCGCACCAGCGATGTCGATGATCGTGTTTTGCGAGGCGTAGAGTTGGAAGGCTACAAACGAAACAGCCGTTTTTGACCCGCGCATCGGACTCGACCATTCCTTGCCGGAGCCAACAACCAGAACGTCGACCGCTTCCTTTTTGACCTTGCGAACATCAGCCGCACCGCGAACAGCGAGATCGTCGACGACGAACTTGTTGCCTGCGAGCGCAGGTGCCTGGCCGGGTTTGGTGGTTTCTTGCAGGCGAAGGAGACCAAGCGGGGCAGGTGATCGGGCAGCGGAAGTAGCGGGTTGCGCGCAATAGCCGCCTGCCGCGATCAGCAGCAGCGTAAAGGTTGAAATAGAAATCTTGCTGGAAAGTGACTGCATGTAAAAAGGCGTTCTTGGGTTAACGGTGCAGCGGTTCGGTAGAGTCCGGACGTGGCGTATTTTGGCGTCTTTCAGCGGCAATTGGACAAAGTGAAATCACGTGCGAGGTCATTCGGAATTGTTCTTCTCGGGCGCGAAATCATCCGCTTGGGGAAATACGATTTCGAGTTCCTCCCACGTGCCATTGAGTCCATGCCGCTCCATATACGCTGGGTAAGTTTCGCGGGGAGCGGTATACTCGTGTTTTTCCGAAATCCAAAAGGCCTCGCACTCTGGGCAAACCCACGCGGGCATTCGATTAAGCGGGACGATAAGGACGTGGTAGATGTAGTCCTGACCACAAACCGGGCACACTTCGATTTTCATGGCACTATCGGAAATGCCGTGACGATGTGGCGCGAACCCGGACTCTTAACCACAATTAAAATCTTGGTTTCACCGTTGGTTCCCACGAGTTGCGGGCTCATGTCGCAAATCCAAGCATTTTGGTCCGGAATCCCGTTCTTGACTGGGTGCACCTTGGGTTTGGCCCAAGCGTCGTCGACCAGTCTAAAGATGTCCTGGCGTGGGCCGGAAAACACCGAGTGCAGAACTTTCGGCTGTCCGGTTGGCTTGACGTAGTTCGGCGTGCCATGCGAAAGGAGATGACTGATGCGGTGTCCTTCAAGTGAGGCTTGTTCGTAGATCCAGCCGCCCGGCGAAATCCACTTGGAGGGACTTGTCACATCCCGGGTGAACTTGAAGGTTGCACTGCTCGCACTGTCGAACATCTCCGCGACTCGTGCCACGGCGTGGGAGTCAACCACGCCATTGGTTGAGCAAGCGTGAAGGAAATTTGCCCAGTAGTCTCCACCGTTCTGAACCGTCATGCTGCGACCCCAAAATTCCATGAATCCCTTCGCCCCGCTCGAAGTAAACTGAGCGCCGAGCCGCACCGACAGATCGGCAAGACGCTCCTGCGCGGTGGGCAGTATCTTCAACCAGTCGCCTTCGTTTAGCGCTATGAGAGACGCCCGATCCGCCATATGTTGGTATGTTAGCTGACTTGCGCCTAGCCGCTCCATGAGCGCACCGACTTCGTCGCCAACGAGCTTGGCTTGGAAAACAGCGCGCTTGGCGACATCCTCCATTGCTTCGCGCACAGCGCGCACGGCGTTTGTGCTAAAGCTCGACACATATTTGGCCGCCGCCAAAACGCTCGCGGTCACAAACCGCCGGGCATTCGACACCATCGCGACAGTAACTTGACCTGCGGTGCTGGCGAGAAAGGAGGCCTTGACCGCCTGCCCGGCCTTGGACACGACTCCCGCGCCCACGCAGATGGCCAAGAACTGCTCCGTGACAAACCCGCCGCAATATCCGCTCATATAGGCGGCAGCGCCCCATTCGTCCGCATCGGTGCCGGCCGGCGTCCACGGGACATCGACTGACGCGCGCGCCACAAATTTCTGGAGGATGGAATCGAAGAGGGCTTCGCGACCGACGGCGTCAAGCGCCGCGAGCGAGCGAATGCCGTCCCACATCGCCTTGGCTCGGTGGAAATCGCCGGACAGACTTTCCACCGCCATTTTGCCGAGCTCAACGATGCCGGTGACGTCCGACTTTAGGCCGTCCCAGAGGCCATCGACGTAACCCTTGATGAAGCCCCCGCCTATCTTTAGCGCGTAAACCCCGGGGGCGTTTAAATCAATTGCCTTGTCCGCTGCGGTGGCCGTCTTGACTAGGAAATTTGTCTGCCAGGCGCCTATCGCCTTCGTCAACTCCTGGATGCCGGGCGCGACTCGCATCGCCCTGAATCTGTCAGACATGCTGGCAGCGAAGGAGTCGTCGTCGTCGATCCCGTTGACAGGCGGCAGAAGCGACCACGAGGCGACGTCGGGCAGATTGAGAGACTTGATACGAGCGTCAAAATGAGTGAGGAGACTGGCAAAATTCGGCTCGGAGGTCAGTTGGCGTCGAATGATGTTCAGAACCGAGCCATCCGTTTTCTTTACGAGGATCTGGGCCTCGCCAACCGCGCTAAATACCGTGCTGAAATGAATGATGGATGAACCGGAACTCTGTCGCCAAAACACCACCGGCTGGGTGAACTGTGGCGAACCGGAATTAAGCGATCCGCCCAATACGGCGTCGAGTTCCGTGTCCGAGAGAATCTCAGCCTCCGAATTGTAGATGTGGGTGCCGGCGCTGCCATCGAGCTTGAAGGTGCCCAGACTCTCTCCGGTCGTCCCGTTTTTGAATTCGAGGCTGTTGAGCCGATAAAGATCAACCGAGGTGTCGATTGAGCCGGCGAAGAACCGGTCACGTGATTTCAATGCGGGCGGTGGCGGAATCACCGTTAGTCGAATCCACACTATATTATTAGTGGCGGGAGTCGGCTGCCCAGTCTGAGAACGCCGGTCATCCGCAGTCGTCCCTACATCGTAGACTCCTGGCGAGCGATTGCCGAGGTTGATTCCGTTCCCAGTAGTGGCGGACTCCCAAATAATTGGATCCGTCGAAGTTGGAGACGGCGTGACAGCACCCAATACGCTGCCCCTGTTTCCTCCGCCCAGCAACGTCCCGAGGGCGTCCACCGCGTTCTTGAGCACCGCGTTCAAGCCCTGCGGCACATTCAGGCTGATGTTGCCCCCGCTCACCGTGACGCTGATTCCATTAGGTAACGAAAGCGTGCCGCCGCTCGGGCCTGCTGTAATCGACACGCCATTCGGCAGCGCCAAACTGGAGTTGCCGCTCCCGTCTGTCTGAATAAAGGTCCCATTCGGCAGTTTGATGGTGGCCGAGCTAGTCGTGGCGGTGACCGTGGTTCCATCCGGGAGCTTGATCGTGCCCGAGGCGCTGCCCTTGCTAATTTGCACGGCTCCGTTGATCGACGGCAACTCGACCTCCACACCACTCGCCGGCTTTCCGATTTTGACCACTTGGATCGGAAACGCATAGATGGCGAGCGTCGGCCAGAACGCGTTCATCGTGATCGCGTGAATCTCATCGGACTCTCCGACCGCCGCATGCTGCCCTGCGGGAAACAATTTCAAATACCGCGTGCCGCCGTCGGGATTGCTCGGCAGCACGCGCGCCACCGTATAGTCGTAGTCATCCTGCACCACGAACCGGAACTCCACCCTCACCTTCTCCACGTCGACCGACTCCTCCTCCTCGGTCCACGTAGGAATGACTTCGCCAGGCAAGTAAACCGGGTAATACGAGAACCCGGACTCCGTAAAACGGCTCTGAGCTTGATAGTATACCCAAGTGCCTGGCAACTGAATGAATTCCTGCACCCACATGGACTGCGTGAGCGTATCTGTCCTCACCTCGAGCTCGAAAATATCAATTGAGTCCGACCCATTTAACACCTCGTCGCGACGGCCGTCGTTATCAATATCGATCCATTGCGACGCATACGTCGGCTGGGAGCCGGCCGGCAGCAGGGTGTTGGAAACGCTGGCCGGATCGGACCAGTTCCCCCGGCGATCCCGCGCCTCAACCGTCACGGTATGGTAGGAGCCGGGCTGGAGGTCGCTAAACAGCTGCGTCGCAACGGCAGGGTAGAAGGTCTGCGTGCCATCCAGAATGACCCTGTATCCGGTCACCCCGACATTGTCGTTCGGCACCTTCCAGCTGACGGTAAAAGAGGTCGGGCTGTTCAAGACTACGCGCGGCTCGGGCGTCGCCGGCTTTGCGATGTCTTTGGCGTCGAATGGCACGGTGGCCTCCACGCGCTTGTAGTTGTCCGACTCCGGCGATATCGCTGTGACGAGTAGCGGACTCCAGAAGTAGTCGAGCGCCACGAGTGAGCTCTCGGTGAACGGTTGTCCTTGCGCCGGATCCCACACCGCGCCGTTGCCAATGGACTGTCCTTTGTAGACCACCGGGGACGGTGGCACCGGGCTGAAGCCCGCCGGATGCCGAAATGGAGCACTGGGGAGCATAGCGGGAGTAATGTCAAAACTGGCAACACCCTCACGTATCTGCTCGACGAACAGCCCTGGAATCAATTCCGGCGTCGCCTTCTCAATTGCAAATTCGACCGCTCTCGTGACCTGTGCCCCAGTAGAGTTAGCGGCACTCACCGTTGCAGTGAACACCCCCGATGACGTCGGAACACCGCTAATGACCCCATTGCCCGAGTTCGCAGTCAATCCCGGCGGCAGCGATGACGCGCTATAGGTGATAGTTCCGGTTCCATTCGAACTAACGGTGTAGCCGCTGAACGGAGTGCCGTAGGTGCCAGTCGCGGTGCCACCACTCGTAATGGCAAAAGCTCCTCCTCCACCGCCACCACCGCCGGTGCCACCACCGCCCGTGCCGCCGCCTCCCGTCCCTCCGCTTCCACCGCCAGCACCGCAACCGGCTTCGTTGCGGAGGGCACCGGGGGAGGTGTTGGTCTGGGAGGGTTCGTCTTCGGTCGCTCCTGTGACGATGTTTTCCCAATGCACGTGAGTTGTTTCCGCACCCATCGGAGTATAGGAAAACGTCGTTCCCGAAGGATAGTTCTGACAGGGCGCGATTCCGACTTCATGCCACGGGACGTCCACCACAACGCTCGCTACCCACGCTGAGCCCGGCATGCAGCCATAGGCAGTCGTGGATTCGATATCGGTTTCATATTCCGTCGTCTCCCGCGTATTGCCGAGGCTCGACGTTTCCGTGATGGTCCGCGAGCGCGACAGGCCGCGGGACAACAAATAGATCTCGTCCTCATACCATCCACCGCAGTCGGGAACCCATTCGCCGGCGTCCCACGCGCCCCACTCGCCGATGCCGGAAACTTCCCAATTCTCTTCGCCACCGGTCGTCCCTCCACCCGTCGTTTCCCCGCCGGTGGTCTCGCCACCGGTTGTGGTGCCACCGGTTGTTTCTCCTCCGGTCGTCGCCCCTCCCGAGGTTTCGCCACCGGTCGTCCCGCCGCCCGTGGTTTCCCCTCCAGTCGTCTCACCTCCCGTTGTCTCACCGCCAGTGGTCCCACCGGTGGTCTCTCCTCCAGTCGTCTCTCCTCCGCTCGTTTCCCCACCGGTGGTCTCGCCGCCCGTGGTTTCGCCGCCGGTGGTTTCGCCACC
>Ga0163144_10006257_pt1 | contig 26327 bp, 24 predicted proteins | sample OliLak19BULKMAT1_FD_123175 | JGI IMG/M metagenome (GOLD analysis project Ga0163144, IMG submission 123175) | Freshwater microbial mat bacterial communities from Lake Vanda, McMurdo Dry Valleys, Antarctica - Oligotrophic Lake LV.19.BULKMAT1 | ecosystem: Environmental > Aquatic > Freshwater >...
CAATTCGTATGGGTCAGGAGAATTGGGCGCGCGGACGATTACATCCACGCCCTCGTGGTCAACGCATTTCTGTGGCCGTGGGGCCGTTAGAATCGCCGATGAAGCAGGCGCGCGATCGGGGGTTTGACAAAACCGGCCCGGGATGTTATCCTCATCGACGATGAAGCTCGCGAAAGCCTTGCTCGTCGCCCTCGCCCTCTGGATACCCGCCGCGTCGTTCGCGGCGGCCGTCTGCGGGGTCGCGCGCCTCGAGAGCCAGGCGCCGTGCGAGGAGCCCGCCGCCGAAGAGACCTCAGAACAGTCCGAGCTCGAGCTGCTGCTGCCGTCCTCGGATACGACCGTCCCCTCGTTGACGGCGCACACGGTCCGCCACGAAAGCCATCGCCCGCTCGACGGCCACATCGCCGAGCTCCACAGCCCGCCTCCCAACTCCGCCCTCCGCTGACCGCGGGCCTTCGGCCCGCCGCGTCGCATCGCGCAATCCGTTCACCCGTCGCGTCATACCCGGAGGCTCTTGCCCATGAAGTCGAAATTTGAGTTCCTCAAGTCGGATCTGCTCGCCGGACTCGTCGTGTTCCTCGTGGCGCTCCCGCTCTGCCTCGGCATCGCCCTGGCCAGCGGCGCGCCGCTGTTCTCGGGGATCATCTCGGGCGTCGTCGGCGGCGTGGTCGTCGGCTTCCTGAGCAAGTCCCACATCAGCGTCGCGGGCCCCGCCGCGGGGCTGACCGCGATCGTGCTGGGCGCGATCGCGACCCTCGGCTCCTTCGAGGCGTTCCTGCTCGCCGTGTTCCTCGCCGGCGCCCTTCAGCTCGCGCTCGGGTTCGCGCGCGCGGGCGCCTTCTCGAGCTACCTCCCGTCGAACGTGATCGAGGGCATGCTCGCCGCGATCGGCGTGATCATCATCATGAAGCAGCTGCCGCACGCCGCGGGCTGGAGCGGCGGCCAGGCGCAGGGCGGCGCGCTCCTCATCACGGCCGTCTCCCTGGCCATCCTGATCGCATGGACCAAGGTCGCCGCGCTGCAGAAGATCAAGGCCGTCCCGGGCGCGCTCGTCGCCGTGCTCGTCGGCGTCGCGCTCAGCGAGGCGCTCAAGGCGTCCGGCTCGGCCTGGGCCCTGCGCCCGGAGCAGCTCGTGACCTTGCCCGTGCCGGACTCGGCCGCCGCCTTCTTCAAGCTGTTCGCGCGCCCCGACTTCTCCCTAATATTCGAATCCCGGATATGGATCGCCGCGGCCACGATCGCGGCCGTCGCCAGCATCGAGACTTTGCTGTGCATCGAGGCCGCCGACAAGCTCGATCCGTGGAAGCGCTACACCGATACGAACGCCGAGCTCAAGGCCCAGGGCGTGGGCAACATGCTGTCGGGCTTCCTCGGCGGGATCCCGATGACCTCGGTCATCGTCCGGACCACGGCGAACGTGAGCGCCGGCGCGCGCACGAAGCTCGCGGCGATCTCCCACGGCCTCTTCCTGCTCGCGGCCGTCGTGGCGATGCCCGCGGCGCTCAACCGCATTCCGCTCGCGACCCTCGCCTCGGTCCTCCTGATGACCGGCTGGAAGCTCGCGAACCCGGCCGTGTTCCGGCACATGTGGAACGCGGGCAAGTACCAGTTCATTCCGTTCACCGTCACCGTCGCCGCGGTCGTGTTCACGGATCTGCTCGTGGGCGTCGGCATCGGACTCGGCGTCAGTGTGCTGTTCATCCTGACCGGCAACATGAAGCACGCCTACCACTTCAAGAAGGAGGAGCATCTCGAGGGGGAGACCATCCTGCTCGAGCTGGCCCAGGAGGTCTCTTTCCTCAACAAGGCTGCGATCAAGCGCGTGCTCTCCGACCTGCCCGAGCGCACGCGCCTCGTCGTGGACGCCTCCAAGACCGTCTACATCGATTATGACGTGCTCGAGCTGCTGCGCGACTTCCTGCGCACCGGCTCGAAGGATCGCGGCATTCACGTCAAGCTCGTCGGGTTCAAGCACGCGTACAAGGTCGAGGACGGCGTCAAGGTGGGCTCGCACTGATGAGCAAGCCGGGGCTCGTCGGCGAGAGCGGGCCCTTCGCGGCTCCGGGCCCTGAGGCGCTCGCCGCCGCCGTGTCGAGCGCCGCGCACTGCCTGCCCGAGCAGGGGCCGATCGGCGTCTTCATCCATCACAACACTTTGCACGCGTTCCAGCACCTGCCGTTCGAGGAAGCCGTGCAGGAGGCCGCGCGGCGGCACGGCACGGAGCCTTTCCTGACGGAGGCCGTCTTCCGCGCGGACTTCGCCCGGGGCCGCATCCTGGCCGAGGACCTCGACGCGGTCGTCGGCGCCGAGCCCGACGCGCCGCTGTGGCCCGGCGGGCCCGCGCGGCGGCGCCTGCGCCGCCTGCTGCTGTCACCCGGCCTGAGCGGGGTGAACGCGGCGAATCTTGAGTGGCGCCTCTCCGAGGGGGGGCTTCTCAACGGTCCGCGCGACGCCGGCTTGCTCGCCGTATTCCTCAAGAGGACTCCCGCGTCCGCGCCCGTCCCGCCGGCCATTCCAGCCCGTCCGCGCGACGCGCTGCTCGCGGCCGCCGGCATTGATACCGATGAGACGGTCAACGCGCGCCTCATCCGCGACTGCTCGGCGTTTCTCGACCAGGGCGCGGCCGCCTGGTCCATGCCCGGGCGCGAGGCGGGCTTCTACGCGACCGTCGCGGCGCTGGCCGCGCGGCCGCTCGCGCTCGAGCCGGCCGCCCTGTCGGGCCTCGGCCGCGTCTTCCGCGCCCAGGAAGGCCTCTCGCCGGCGGCCGTCGTGCTCGCCTGCCTCAACGACTTCCGCGTGCCCACCAAGGCGTGGGAAAGCCTGCTCGTCGCGGAGCTGCTCGCGCTGCCGGGCTGGGCCGGCCTCATGAGCAAGCTAGAGCGCGAGCCGGGGCTCGCGCCTCACACGCGCCTTCCCTGCTCGCTGATGGACTTCCTCGCCGTGCGGCTGACCTTGACGCGCGTCGCGGTCGAGAACGCCTGGGCCGCCCGGGGCGAGACGCGGCCGTTCTGGACGCATTGGCGGGAGGCCGCTCCGGCGCCTGTGCCGTCCGAGTCCGAGCGCATGGCCGCGGCCGCGCGGCTCTTCGAGGCCGCGCGGCTCCTCGGGCTGACCGCGGAGCGGGTCGCGGCGCTCTCCGACGCGGAGCTCGCGAGCTTCCGCGCCGAGGTCGAAGCGTTCGGGGACTGGGAACGGCGCCGCGTCTGGCACCTGGCCTATGAGCGCCGCCACGAGCACGAAATCTTGAAGCCGCTCGCGGGCCACCGCGCCGGCATCGATCCGCGCCGCCCCGCCGCGCGCCCCGTCGCGCAGGTCGTGACCTGCCTCGACGAGCGCGAGGAGTCCTTTCGCCGCGCGCTCGAGGAGGGCGACCCCGCGCTCGAGACCCTCGGCGCGGCCGGCTTCTTCAGCGTCGCCGTGCAGTACCGCGGCCTCGACGATCCGCACGCGGCCGCGCTGTGCCCCGTCGTGGTCACCCCGCGCCACGCGGTGACCGAGCGCGCGCGCGAGGACGACCGCCAGAGAGGCGAGGCGCGCCGCGCCCGCCGCCGGCTCTGGTCGGCGGTCGAGCACGCGCTCGAAGCGGGCTCCCGGACCGCGCTGCTGGGCTTCGCGTTCTCTCTCCTCGCCGGCTTGCCGCTGCTCGTGCCCATGCTCGGACGCACCCTCGCTCCGCGCCTCGCGGCGCGCGCGCGCGCCGGGCTGCGCCGCGTCATCCCGAGCCCCGCGACCGAGCTGACCCTGCACCGCGCCGACGAAGGCGCCGCGCCCGCGGCGGACGGCTTCCTTCCCGGCTTCACCGTCGCCGAGCAGGCCGAGCGCATCGCGGCGCTGCTGCGCGCCGCCGGCCTGACGGAAGGGCACGCGCGCCTCGTGGCGTTGCTCGGCCACGGCTCGACCTCGCTCAACAATCCCCATGAGTCGGCGCACGACTGCGGCGCCTGCGGCGGACGGCGCGGCGCGCCGAACGCGCGCATCGCCGCCGCGATGGCCAACGACCCGCGCGTGCGCGCCCGGATGGAAGGCCTCGGGGTGCGCGTGCCCGCGGACACCTGGTTCGTGGGCGGCTACCACGACACCTGCAGCGACGAGGTCAGCCTCTTCGATTGCGACGCCGTACCGGCATCTCATCAAGATGAGCTCGCGCGGCTGCGCCGCTCCCTCGACGCGGGCCGCGCCGCCAACGCGCATGAGCGCGCGCGCCGCTTCGAGGCCTTCGACGACGGGAGCTCGGCGGACGAGGCCCTCGAGCACGCGGAGGACCGGGCCGACCGCCTCTCCGAGCCCCGCCCCGAGTACGGGCACGCGACGAACGCCGTCGCCATCGTGGGCCGGCGCAGCCTCACGCGCGGCCTCTTCCTCGATCGCCGCGCGTTCCTGGTCTCCTACGATCCGGACCGCGACCCCAGCCTGGACAGCCTCGCGGCGCTGCTCGGCGCGGGCGGGCCCGTCTGCGCGGGCATCAACCTCGAGTACTATTTCTCCGTCGTCGACAATGAGCGCTACGGCTGCGGCACGAAGCTGCCTCATAACGTCACGGGCCTCATCGGCGTGATGAACGGGCCCTCGAGCGACCTGCGCACCGGCCTGCCGTGGCAGATGGTCGAGGTCCACGAGCCCGTGCGCCTGCTCCTCGTCGTCGAGAACACGCCCGAGCGCCTCCTCGCGGCGGCGGGCCGCAGCCCCGTCGTCGTCGAGCTCGTGAAGAACCGCTGGATCCGCCTCGCGACCATCGACCCCGCGGACGGGACGATCCGCGTGCTGCGCGGCGACGCCTTCGAGGCGCTGCAGGGCGCCGTGGAGCCGCCGACGGCGCTCTCGTCCGTGGATTGGTACCGCGGAAAGCTCCAGCACCTGCCGATCGCCCGCATCGCGTCGACGCTCCCGCACCCGCGGAGCGAAGCGGGAAGCGCTTGAGCGACGCGCTCCTGCTCGCGCTGCCCGTCGGCCTGCCTGCGGCGCTTTGCGCGGCGCTGGGCTTGGCCTGGCTTCTGGACGCGCGCCCGAGCGAGAACACGGTCGGGCGGCTGACTTCGGCCTGCTGGCTCCTCGTCTCGCTCGCGGTCGCGTCCCTGGCCGCGAGGTTCTTCCGCGGAGCGCCTTCCCTCGCCGCCTACGGAGATTGGCTGGGCGCCGGCGGCCAGGATTTCCCGCTCGGCCTGAAGGCGGACGGGCCGTCCTTGGTGATGCTCTCGCTCACCGCCGTGCTGGTCGGCGTCGTCGCCGTCTTTTCGCGGCGCTATATGCACCGCGACGAGGGCTTCCATCGCTTCTTCGTGCTGCTGAATCTTTTCGGGGCCGGCGCCATGCTGCTGTTCTCCGCGGACTCCTTCGATCTCCTTGCCGTCGGCTGGGAGCTCGTCTGCGCCGCCTCCTTCCTGCTCGTCGCCTTCTATCAGCGGCGGGAGGCGCCGGCGCGGGGGGCGCTCTACATGCTGGGCGTTTACCGCATCTGCGACATCGGGCTGTTCGCCGGCATCGGGCTGCTGCATCTGCACCACGGGGCTCCGGCCGGACCGGCCGCGGCCCCCATCGCCCTGCTGTTCCTGTTCGCCGCGATGGGCAAGTCCGCCCAGTTCCCGTTCTCGGGCTGGCTCCCGCGCGCGATGGAAGGGCCGACTCCGTCGAGCGCGATTTTCTACGGAGCCATCTCCGTGCACGCCGGCGCCTACCTCCTGCTGCGCGCCCGGCCGCTATTCGACGCCGCGCCCGGGACGTTCGCGGCGGTCGTCGCCGTCGGAGCGCTCACGGCGGCCTATGGAGCGCTCGTCGGCCGGACCTGCCCCGACGCCAAGACCGCCCTCGCCTACGCGACGATGACCCAGCTGGGGCTCATCTTCATCGAGATCGGGCTCGGCTTCGACAGCCTCGCGCTGGGGCATATCGCCGGGCATGCCGTCCTGCGCACCGCGCAGTTCCTGCGCGCGCCGTCCTTGCTTCACGATCACCATCAACTGCATTCGGCCTCGGGGGGACATATCGCGCCCGCGGGCGCTCCGTTCGGCGGCCTGCTGCCGCGTCCGCTGCAGGGCTGGCTGTACGGCTTCGCGCTGGATCTGCGGGGCAGGGGCATGTCATGAGCGGCGCGCTCGAGGCGGGCCTCCATGCGGCGCTGACGCTCGGCGTCGTGCTGTCCGCGCCCCGCGGCGAACGGACGGCGCGCTGGACGATGGGCGTGCTGTGGATCAGCGCCTGCGTCGGCGCCGCCTACCTGTCGCAGAGCGCCGCGAGCGCGGCCGTCGCCTGGGCCACCGCGCTCCTCCCGTTCCTGACGAGCGCCTTCGGCCGGCCGCTCGACGCCGGCCGCGCGTCGGGGCTGCTGCTGTTTCCGGCGCAGTCCCGGCTCGCCGACGCTTTTGAGCACGGCCCGCTGCTCCCGCTCGCCCTTCTCCTCAACGGGCATCTGGGAGCTTTGGTCGCCTCCCGCTGGCTGTCGGCGCTCGACCCCGAGACCGCGGCAATGGCCCGTCCCTGGATCACGGGCCTCGCGCTGCTGGCGGCGGCCGCTTACGCCGCGCTCGCCTATCAGGAGACCCGTCCGCGCCGCGTCCTCGCGCGCCTGATCGCCGGGCAGGGGGCCCTGATCCTCGCCGGGCTCGCCTGCGGTAACGCCGCGGCCGCCGCCGGAGCGCTCGCGCTTTGGCAAACCGCCGCGGTCGCCTCGACCATGCTCGTCTGCGTGTACGCCGGCCTCGAGGCCCGCATGGGCGCCGCGCTCGACCGCCCCGGCTTCCTCGGCCTCGCGTCGAGCGCGCCCCGCCTGGCCGTCTTCTTCGCGGCCGCGGCGTTCGCCCTCGGCGACATGCCCCTGACTATGGGATTTCCCGCCGCGGAGCTCCTGATACGCGGGCTGCTGGAGGGGGGGCTCATGGGCCTCGCGCTGCCCATCATCTCGGCCCTCAACGCCTACGTCGCGGTCCGTCTCTTCGCCCGGCTGTTCTGGGGACGCCCCGACGACGCCTCCCGCAACGTCCCCGACGCGCTGCCTCGCGAGCGCTGGGCGCTGACCGCGGCGCTCCTCTTCCTGCTGATCGGGGGCCTGGTTCCGTCGGCTTTTCTGCCCTGATTTCCGCTTAAAGCCGGAAGTGGTCCAACGCGTGCTCCGCCATCGGATTCAGCCAGCGACGCTCCCGCGCGATCAGATACACGGGCTCATACACGCCGAGCGGAGAAGTGCGCAGGGCGACCAAGCTGCCCTTGGGGCGGCTGGCCTTCAAGCTCACCCGATTGAGCGGGACGACGCCGCGCCCTTCAAGGGCCAGACGACGGGCCAGCTCCACGTCCTGGACCTCCGCCACGATGTCCGGGGTCACCTTCCAGCGGGCGAACAGATCCAGCACCTGGTGATACGCCTGGCTCGGGTGCGCGGGCATGATCATGGGGATGCCGTCGAGCGCCTGCGGCAGACGGCCCAGCTTCCGCGCCAGCCGGGGAGCGGCGGCCAGGACGACGGGCAGGCGCCCCGCCAGCCGCGAGATGAACTCCCTCCCGGCCGCGCCCGACTGGGGCTCGTCGGACAGGATCAGGTCGAGGCGGTAGGAACGAAGCTCCTCCTCGAGATAGGGCAGGTCCCCGTCCCGCACCGTCAGATGCGCCCGCGGAAAGATTTTAAAGAGATGCGCCACGAGCGCCTGCGCGATGGCACGCGGCGTGCCCGTCACCAGCCCGATCTGCGCGCGCAGGCGTCCAAGCAGCGGCCGATCGTTGATGGCGTCGAGCATCTCCGAGCCGAGGCCGAAGATCCTCTGCGCGTAGTCGAGGACCATGCGGCCCTCCTCGGTCAGGTGGAGGCGCTGCTTCTTGCGCTCGAACAAAGTTCGGCCGAGCTGGCGTTCCAGCTCGCGCAGCTGCCCGCTGATGGTCGGCTGCGCGAGCAGGAGCTTTTTCTTCGCCTTGGCGATGCTTCCTTCCTGGGCGACGATCTGGAAATAATACAGGTGGTGGTAGTTCAGGGGGATCATCGTTTTATCCTATTAACGTGTACCGTATTAACTATTTTACAACACATCAGGTCAACCGTTACACTATAGAACGACGCAACCAGGAGTCAACAATGAAAACACTGACGAAAGAAGCGCAGGCGGCGCTGACACCCGCCATGGCGGTCGACATCCTCCGCAAGGGCAATGAACGGTTCCTCAGCAACATGAGAATCAACCGCAACCTGCTCCAGCAGGTGACGGATACCTCTTCGGGCCAGCATCCCTTCGCGGTCATGCTCAGCTGCATCGACTCGCGCGCCTCGATGGAGCTTATCTTCGACCAAGGGCTCGGAGACATCTTCAGCATCCGCGTCGCCGGCAGCGTCCTCAACGAGGACGTCCTCGGCAGCATGGAGTTCGCCTGCAAGGTCTCCGGAGCCAAGGCGATCGCCGTGCTGGGACACACCAAATGCGGCGCCGTGAAGGGTGCCTGCGACGGCGTCGAACTGGGCCACCTGACGGCGCTTCTCGGCAAGATCCGGCCCGCCGTGGAGGCCGAGACCACGACGACGACCGACCGTAATTCCAGCAATCCCAAGTTCGTCGATAAGGTCGCGCTGCTGAACGTGCGGCGAACGCTCGGGGACATCCTCGATCGCAGCGTTATCCTGCGGGAGATGGTGCTGAAAGGCGAGATCGCCCTCGTCAGCGGGATGTACGACGTGCACACGGGGAAGGTCGACTTCCACGACGTCGGCGAGGCGGAACGCCATCTCGGACTGAGCGTCGCAGGCCAGGTCGAGGCTTCCGCCGGCCTCAGCCGGTGATCAGACGTTCGGCGACGGCTATCGCGAAGCTCCTGCTCGTCATCCTCGCTCTGTGGATGCCGATCTCGACGTTCGCCGCCGCCAAGGCCTCGGCGCCCGCCTCGGACATCGAGGCTCCATGCGGCGAGACGCCCGCGCCCGTCGAGGCCGACGAGACGCAATCCGAAGACCACGAACCCATGCACGCCTCATCCTTCAACGCGCGGCACGCGCCCGCGCGCGCGCTTAGCCTCGCGCCCGAAGGCCGCTCGCGCCGGCATGGCCGGCGCTCCCAGCCGCCTCACCGCCCGCCCAGCCCCGCCTGACCGGGCTCCCGCCCCTCCCTCACGACTCGCGTCCGTTTGGCACCGGACGTCCCCGTCTGAACCCTTTGCATACAGGACTGTCGCCATGAATAAGTACACCCTTGCGTTCTTCGCCGCGCTGTCGCTCTCAGGCTCTCGCGCGTCCGCTCAGCCCATCATCTGGACCCCGCACCTTGTCACGACGGACCCGCTGACCAAGGGCGTCTACCCGCGCCTCCCGCCGGACGAGGTTGAGGCCGCGGGCCCCGACGCCTTCGCGGAACGCCTCCAGACCCTGCAGCAGGAGAACGGCTCCCAGCGGCAGGACCTCGCGATCATCCGCGTCGAGGTCCGCGGAGTCTGGTTTCTCTCGGTGGAAACCGTCGCCAAGGAGAAGGCGGCATCGCTCGGCGCGAACTTCCTCATACTGGAGGCGTCGCAGGGGGCAGAGGATAACCCGGGCGCGTTCCGGGTCTACCGGGCGGTCCGCCTTCAGCGCTTCGACGGGCTGGCGGTTTACACCCGTTCGCGAGAAGCCGTTGAGGGCGCGCGCGGGCGCCGGACGTCGGCCCCGGCGCCGGCGCCCGCGTTCGCTCCGCTTAAGAAGCCGTCTCCGCCGTCCGCCGGCTCCAACGAAGAATTGGGCTGGCTGTGGTTCAATGAGGGGTTCATCGTGTCGCACCGGCTGGGCGTCGACCTCGCCGGCATCGCCGACTCCTCGTGGAAGGACCTGGAGAACACGGTCCGCCTGCGATTTCCGAAAATCGAGCACGAGAAGCTGACGGCCTGCCGTCGAAACGGCGCGACCATCGTCCTCGACATCAAGCAGAAGACGCTGTCGCCGTCGTGTTGAGCCTCGCGTTGGGGATGACGCTGCTGCGCTCGCCTTTCGCGGGCGCCGCGTCGGCGCAGTCGCTGCCGCCGCGGGTGGAGCTCGAGCTCCTGCTGAAGGAAGCGCCGTCGAGCCTGCCGGTGGGGGCGGTTGGCGTGGGCAACTGCTTCGCGCCCGTGCTGTTCGGCGAGAGGACGGAGGTCGCCGTCCTCACGATCTCCGTGAACGGATCCTGGGAAAGGTCCGCTGAACACCTGGCCAAGCAGAAGGCGGCCGAGGCGGGCGCGAACTGCCTTCAGCCCCTCGCCTCCTACGGGCCGGAGGAAGAGAATTTCCCGGTGATCCGGCAGTACCGGGCCTATCTGGTGACGACCAGCGCCACGACCATCGACGGCACCTTCCGGTTTCCCGCGTCGCCGAGGACCTTCGCGCCTCCGCCGGAGGTCTTGCCGTCGCTCTCCTCCGCGTTCGCGGCTCCGCCCCCCGCGGCCGCGCAACCGTCCGCCGCGGGCTCAAAGGAGGACGAGGGGGAGCTCTCGCTCGCGCCGGCGCCCGAGGGAACGGACCCGCTCTGGATCTCGGGGCCGCACATTACCACGCATGAGATCGTCCTCGACCTGGGGCGAATTTCACCGCGCAAGTGGGCGGACGTCCGCGCGGACATCCGAAAGTATTTCCCGCCGGCCGAATTCGAAACCCTGAAGAAGGCCAAACGCGATGGAAGGAAAGTCACCATCAACCTAAAAGAAATGACCATCGTTCCGCAGGGCGGCGATTTTTAAGCCGCGCGCAGCGAGAAGGAGAAGGTCGAGCCCCCCGGCTGGCGGCTCTCGACCCAGACGCGGCCGCCCTGAGCCTCGACGAGGTGCTTGACGATCGCGAGCCCGAGACCCGTGCCGCCGGCCTCGCGTGAGCGTGATTTATCGACGCGATAAAAGCGTTCGAAAACACGGGACAGGTCCGACTCGGGGATCCCGACGCCGGTGTCGCTGACCGAGACGACCGTCTCGCCGTCGCGCGGCTCGAGGGAAACGTCGATCTTGCCACCCTTCTCCGTATACTTGATCGCGTTGTCGACGAGGTTGGCCAAGACCTGCCTCACCTGCTCCGCGTCGGCCGTCGCGGAGGCCGGCCCAGCCGAGCGCACGGACAGGGCCACGCCGCGCTCAGCCGCAATGGGCGCGAAGCGCCTCGCGACGTCGACCGCCAGGGATCGCAGCTCGATACGGGCCAGACGCGGCGGACGCTGGCCGGACTCGATCGAGGATAGGTCGAGCAGATCGTCGACGAGCTTCGCGAGATGGACGGCCTGCTCCTCGATCGTCTTGACGAACTCGAGACGGTTGGCCTTGTCCTCGAGCGCGCCGTCCCGCAGGGTCTCGGCATAGCCCTTAATCGAGGCGAGCGGCGTCCTCAGCTCGTGGCTCACGTTCGCGACGAAATCGCGGCGCACCTGCTCGAGGTGTCGCAGCCGGGTGATGTCGTGCAATACGACGAGAGCTCCGGCGAGACGTCCGTCCTGGCGGAGCGGGGCGGCGTGCGCGTCGAACACAAGCTCCCCTGGGGAGAACAAGCGCAGCTCGCGCGCGGCGGGCGCGCCGCCGCGCAGAACCTCGCCCACGAGCTCGGCGAGGCCGTGATGGCGAAGAGTCTCGAGATGGCCGCGGCCGCGTGCCTGGGCCGCGTCGATCCCGAGCAGCCTGGACAGCGCCGGGTTGACGAGCAGCACCTTGCCGTCGGCGTCCACCGCGACCACGCCCTCGGCCATCTGATCGAGCACCGCGGAGAGGCGGCTCTTGTCGCGCGACAGCTCCCCGACCGTTTCCTCGACGCGCGCGGCAAGCGCGTTGAGCGTCTCTCCGAGCAGCGCGCGCTCGTCTCCGCCAAGGGGGCCGCGCACGCGCGCGCCATACTCGCCCGCGGCGAGCCGGAGGGCGACGGCGGCCATCTCCTCGAGCGGGCGGCCGGCCGCGCGCGCGAGCATCCACGCGAGGATGAGCGCCGCGCCGAAGACGCCGAGCGTCGCCCACAGCACGTACGCCCGGGCGAGTCCGACGCGCCGCTCCACCTGAGTGAGCGGCAGCGACAGCCGCAGCGCCCCTCCGCCCTTGGCGGGAGCGGCGGCGTAGAGGAAATCGACGCCGACCGTCGCGGAACGGCGGATGGCGCCTTGCTCGCGCCCCAGCAGCGCGGCCGCGATCTCGGGACGTCCGCGGTGGTTTTCCGCGCGCTCCAGGCCGGCCGCGTCGAGCTCGGAGTCCGCCTGGAGCCCTCCGTCAGGCCCGACGAGCGAAACGCGGCACCCGCAGGCGGCGGACAGCGCGCGAAGGTCGGCCGCGGGGCCCAGGGCGCCGAGGCGCGCCTGGACGAGGAGCGAGCGCGCGAGGTCCTGCGTGAGCTCGCGCCTTAGGTTCTCCGCGAACGCGAGGCCCAAGGTCCCGATCGCGGCCGCCAGCAGGGCGCCCATGGCCAGCGCCAAGCGGGGGGCGAATCTTCCCGTGCGGCTCAAGCGTCGGCCTTGATCCGGTACCCGACGTTCTTCACCGTGGCCAGCAGCGCCCCCTCGAGGCCGAGCTTCTCGCGCAGGCGGGCGACGTGCTGGTCGATCGTGCGCGTTTCGATCTCCATGGAACGGTCGTAGCCCCAGACCTTCTCGAGGAGCTGCTCGCGCGTCAGGGCGCGCCCGCCCGCGGACAGCAATAACCTGAGGAACTCGAACTCCTTCGTGGTCAGGGCGACCGCCTTGCCCCGAACGGAGACCTCGTAGCGCTCCGGGTCGAGGACGATGCCTCCGGCGCGCAACAGCCCGCCCGGGGCGTTTCCGGACGCGGGCGCCGCGCGGCGCAGCAGCGCCTTTACGCGCGCGAGCAGCTCTCGCACGCCGAAGGGCTTGGTCACGTAGTCGTCGGCTCCGAGCTCGAGGCCGAGCACGCGGTCCATCTCCTCCTTTCGCGCGGTGAGCATCAGGACCGGCAGGCGCGTCTCACGGCGGACGACCTTCAAGAATTCGAAGCCGTCGAGCTTGGGCATCATCGCGTCGAGCACGACGAGGTCCGGCCTCTCTTTGCGGAGGGCGGCCAAGCCCGCCTCGCCGTCCGCCGCCGACACCACGCGGTAGCCTTCCTTCTCGAGGTTGTATTTGAGGAGCTTCACCAAGTTCCTGTCGTCCTCAACGACTAGGATTTTTTCCTGGGCCACGCAGACATCGTCCCATTTGGAGCCGGGGCAGGTCAACGTGTCAAAAAGCCCGGGCGATTGCGGGGGGCACGGCTCATGGGCTATTATCTCGGGGCCGTCACGCGTTCGTCACGCGTTCGTCCAGCCGATTTTACGCAGCGAGGAACCCGCCCATGGCCTTCAGCTTCATCCCCAAGGAAGAGAAATTTTTCGAGCTGTTCGAGGCCCAAGCCGTGCACAGCGTCGCCGCCGCGAAGCTCTTCCGAGAGATGGCTCAGAAGTGGAGCCGCGAGACCGCGAGCTTCGACCGGCTGCGCGACATCGAGCACGAAGCCGATATCACCACCCACGACATCTATGAGAAGCTCAACCGCACCTTCATCACGCCCTTCGACCGGGAGGACATCCGCGAGCTCGCAAGCGAGCTCGACACCATCACGGACCTGATCGAGTCCGCTGGCCAGCGCATGTACCTCTACCAGATAGAGCACAGCACCCCCGACCTCGTCCAGCTCACCGACATCCTCTGGCAGTGCACCGAGAATGTCCGCAAGGCGATCCACGAGCTGCAGAATCCCGAGAAGTCTCGCCACGTGCTGGACTACTGCATCGAGATCAACCGCCTCGAGAACGCGGGCGACCACGCCCTGGGCGTCGCGATCGGCAAGCTGTTTCAGGGGAAGCCCGATCCGCTCGAAGTCATGAAGTGGAAGGAGATCTACGAGACGATCGAGCACGCGATCGACAAGTGCGAGGATGTCGCGCACACCCTCGAGACGATCCTCATCAAGCAGGCTTAGAGCTTGGAGCACCACGTCTCCGCGTCGGTCCTCTTCGTCATCGGGCTCGCGTACCTGTTCGACTTCCTGAACGGGATGCACGACTCCGCCAACTCGATCGCGACCGTCGTCTCGACTCGCGTCCTCGCTCCGAAGCACGCCGTCATCTGGGCTGCGTTCTTCAACTTCGCCGCCTTCGCGGTGTTCGGCGTCCATGTCGCGAACACGATCGGCAAAGGCCTCGTCGATCCGGCCGCCGTGGACACCGCCGTCGTCGCGGGAGCCCTCATCGGCGCGAGCCTCTGGTCCTGGATCACGATCGTGCTCGGGATTCCAGTCTCGTCGTCCCACTCCTTGATCGGCGGCATGATCGGCGCCGGGATATCCAAGGCGGGCACGGGCGTTCTGCAATACGAGAAGCTCAAGACCACGGTCGCCTTCATTTTCCTGTCGCCGCTGATCGGCCTGTTCTTCGGGTTCGCGCTGATGGTCTCGGTGTTCTGGATCTTCCGGCGCAAGGCCCCGAGCCAGGTGGACCGCTACTTCCGAATCGGCCAGCTGTTCTCGGCGGCGCTGTACAGCCTCTCTCACGGCGGCAACGACGCGCAGAAGACGATGGGCATCATCGCGGTGCTGCTTTTTTCAAACGGCCTGCTAGGCGACAAGTTCTACGTCCCGTTCTGGGTCGTCATCAGCTGCCACGCCGTGATCGCGCTCGGCACCTTGATGGGCGGCTGGAAGATCGTTAACACGATGGGCAGCAAGATCACGAAGCTCAAGCCCGTCGGCGGGTTCTGCGCGGAGACGGGGGCGGGCATCTCGATCGCGATCTGTTCCTATCTGGGCGTCCCGGTCTCGACGACGCACACCATCACGGGCGCCATCGTAGGCGTCGGCTCCACTCAGCGCCTGTCCGCTGTCCGCTGGGGGGTCGCGGGCCGCATCGTCTGGGCTTGGTTTCTCACGATCCCGTTCGCCGCTCTCACGGCCGGCCTGGTCTACCAGGTCGTCAAACACTTCCTGTAGGGCTAGACGAGCCCCGCCGCCAAGCCGAGCCCGATCAACGCGAGCATGCCCGCGACCGCGCGCTGCACGCTCGTGATCGTCACCTTCTCGAGCAACCGGCTTCCGGCCAGCACTCCCAAGAACGCGGACGCCGTCGCCGCCGAGAGGATCGCGGCATGTGCGCGCAAGGAGTCCAGGGAAAAGGAGGACGCGTAGACCGTCATGCGCGTCGCGTCGACCATGCAGGCGATGACGACTCCCGTGGCCACGAACGCTTCCTTGGAGAGCCCGCTTCGGACCAGAAAGGCGCTGCGCAGCGCCCCTTGATGGCCCGAAAGGCCGCCGAAGAAGCCGCTCAACGCCCCGCCGAGGGGCAGATACTTCCGGTCGAATGAGAGCGCCGCGGCCTTCTTCGAGCCCTCCAGCGCCGCAAACACGAGCATCAGGGTCCCGAGAGCGAGCTTGACGGCCGTGATCTCGCGGTGCCCGCCGAACACCTGGTAGCCGGCCAAAGGCGGATGCCCGCTCAACCGCGCGAGCGCGTGAGCCCCCGCGAACGCCGCGAGGACGGCCGGGACGCCGAACTTCAGCACGACGACGCGGTCCGCCCGCCGGCCGAGGAGCGACAGCTTAAAGAGGTTGTTCAGAAAATGCACGACGGCCGTGAGCCCCACCGCCGTCTCGACGCCGAAGAATAAAGCGAACACCGGCAGCAGTAGCGTGCCAAGACCGAAGCCCGAGAACAAAGTGAGGCCCGAAGCGATGAAGGCGGCGGCGCAGACGGCGGCCAGAGCGAGCATCGCGCTAGCCCAGCGCGCGGAGGACCTTCGGCGGCAGGGACCAGGTCAGCACGGCGCTTCCCGCCGCGGCCTTCCGCGTCTCGAGCAGCAGCGCCTGGGCCTTCTTCAAACCGACGACCGAGCGCGAGCCGTTCCCGGTCAGAAGCCACGAGACGACCTTCGACAGGTGAGGCTCATGGCCGACGAGGATCACGCGCTCGCCCTGGAGCTCCGACAGCCAGCCCGCGAGGCTCGCAGGGGAGCGGTGGGGGAGCAGGAAATTCGTGTCGACGAGAGGGGCGCCGAGCGCCTTGGCGGCGATCTCGGCCGTCTCCCTGGCGCGGGCCCACGGGCTCGTCGCGACGAGGTCCGCCGTCCCAATGAGCCTTGCTAAGCCCTTGGCCGCCTCGCGCGCGCGCTTGCGGCCGTCGGGCGTGAGCGGGCGCTCCGAATCCGGGCGGCCGGTCTTGGCCCAATCCTCCCGCTCGCCGGCGGGTCCGTGACGCAGAAAAATGATCTCCATGGGCGATATGATATCCTAAACTCCGATGAGCCGACTCGAAGATTTCTCGAACCTGCTGTTTCGAAAGCTGGCCATCGACGATCTCCATTTCGTCGAGATCGAATGCAAGAAGCGCGTAGCCCCCGAGGAAGCCGGCGACCTGCGCAAGTGGCTCCTCGATCGCAAGGGCGTCAAGCACCAGAAGAGCGCGTTCTTCTTCGACCAGTTCCTCGATACGCCGTCCTTCGACCTGCTGAAAAAAGGCGCGAGCCTGCGCCTGCGCTACAAGAAGAACGGAACTGCCGTCTATCTTCAGTATAAGGGCCCCGGCTTCACGCGGGACGGCCTTCTTTATCGCTCCGAGTTCTCCTCCGAGCGCCTCGACAAGCTCGTGCGTGAGGAGAGCCACCACGACATCGTGAAGTTCACGGACTTCAGCGTGGACGCGATCCTCAGGGATCACGCGAGCGACGAGATGGGCGACGCGATGCGCCGCCATCTGGGCGCCCGCGTCGTGCGCCGCATCACGAGCGGCCCGATCATCGCGCTGTACCAAAAAGAGAAGTTCGAGGTGGACCTCGGAAGCGCGTTCCTCGAGCCCTCCCTCGACCGCGTGTCGGCCTTCTACATCGCCAAGCGCGGCCTGCACGCGCTCTCCACCTTCTGCGAGTTCGAGAACGAGATCAAGGCGGAGGGGGGCTCGCTCGAGGACAAGCTCGACCACCTCGATGAGATGCTCGACTTCAACAAGGCCGTCGAGAAGAAGTTCGACCTCCGGCGCGAGCCGCTCGACAAATACCACCGCTGCGCCTCGTTCTTCCTGAAGTGACCTACCCGCGCGTCCGCAAAGCCCTAATCCCGGTTTTCATCGCCTTGGCCCTGCTCGCGTTCTGCTTCAGCCAGGGCTTCTACCGGAGCGATCAGTATTCATCGACGACGCTTCTCTTGATGCTGAGCCTGCCGATCCCGATCGCGGGGGGGCTCGCCCTAATTCTGATCATTCTCATGCAGGAGGACCGCTTTTACGCGGTCGTCGACGAGAGGCACGCGGCCGCGCTCTCGCTAAATCTCGTTTCGGCCGACGCGCTGCCGCCCGCGGTGGCGGGGGCAAAGGTCTTTCGACGCGGCCGATCGTTTCTCAAAGGGCGTCCGCTGCGGGGCAGCTGGGCCGGAGGCGACGTCCTCATCGTGGATCACTCCTATCTCGGAGCCCTGCTCGAGGACCGCAGCGACGACGACGACCGGTCCGCGCGCCGCTACGCGCTCATCTTCGCATTCCAGATTCCGCCGAACGCCGGCGGCGTCGCGCCGCCGAACCCCTGGAAGGTCGAGGCGGTCGACGGCTGGCTCGTGCTGTGGCGCGTGAAGCGTGAAGCGCCCATCAAGACGGCGAACCTGGCCCTCGTCCTCGGCGAGGCGACCGCGCTCGCCCGCGAGACCCTCGTCTAGCGGAACAGCTTCCGCGCGCTCGCCATCTCCATCGGCTTCATTTCCTTGTCGCCCTCTCCGCGCTTGGTGAGCCAGAGGGCCTTGTCCTTGGCCGCGAACAGCGCCGCGTACTGAGCCTCGTTCGGATTGACCTGGAGCTGGATGACCCCGACCGTCCGGTCCACGGCCAGCACGCGCACGTACTGCAAGATCGTCGCGGTGACTTCCTCCTTCTTCTTGTCGCCTTTCTCCCCGAGCTCAGCCTGGAAGGTCGTCAGGATGTCGACGTAGTCGCCGGGCTCGACGAAGCGGAGCTGATGCGGCTCAAAGGGCATGCTCAGCGCGCGATAGCCGGGCGCTAGCTGCACGGTCTGGTCGGCAAAGGCGGCGGCGGGCGCTACGAGCAGGACGGCGGCGAGCAGCATCGATTTCATGGGGCCTCCTGAGTCGCCCCAGCATTGGCCGGATCCCGTGTCGGCGGCGTTACGGGAGATTAAACTTTCGGTAAAACCGGAACCGGGGCCTTGGTCCGGTCCGCGAGCGCCGTGTCGCGGTAGTCGGAGCGCGCGAGCGCCTCGAAGAAGGTCTGCGAGCGCACGAGCGACGCGCCGGGGCCCGGCGTCACGCGCGCGTAGGAGCCGTCGGGCTTGAGCTGCCAGGCCTTCTGATTGTCGGCGAGGCCCTTGCCCAAAATCGTGTCGCGCACGTATTTCTTGAGCTGGGGATCCTTGACCGGGAAGGCGACCTCATAGCGCGAATAGAAGTTGCGCGGCATCCAGTCCGCGCTCGACAGGTACATCTTTCGGGCGCCGCCGGCGCGGAAGTAATAAATGCGGCTGTGCTCGAGAAACCGGTCGACGACGCTCACCACCCGGATATTCTCGGACATGCCCGCGATGCCGGGGCGAAGGCAGCAGATGCCGCGCACGAGCAGGTCGATTCGAACGCCGGCGTTCGAAGCGTCATAAAGCGCGGAAACGATCTCCGGGTCCTGCAGGGAGTTCATCTTCGCGATGATGTGGCCCTTGCCCGTCTCCTTGAAGAACTTCGTCTCCTCGCGAATGAGCCGGATCATCTCGTCATGGAGGTTGACGGGCGCTACCAGGAGCTCCTTGAGGCCGTCGGGGCGGCGCCCCTTCGCGAGCGCGTCGAAGTAAGCGAGCGCCTCGCGGCCGATGCCCTCGTCCGCGGTCAGCAGGCCCAGGTCGGTGTACTGGCGCGCGGTGACGGGGTGATAGTTGCCGGTGCCCAGATGCGTGTACGCGCGCTCGATCCCGCCCTCCTCGCGCACGATCGAGGTGACCTTCGAGTGGACCTTGTAGCGCCCGAGATGGGGGACGACCTTCACGCCGGCCTTACGCAGCTCCTCGGCCCAGCGCAAATTATTCAGCTCGTCGAAGCGGGCCTTGATCTCGATGTACGCCGTGACCTTCTTGCCGGCCTTCGCGGCGGCGATGAGCGAGCCCATGATCGGGGAGTCGAGGCTCGTGCGGTAGAGCGTGTGGTAGATCCGCTTGACGCCCTCGTCGAGCGCGGCGGCCTCAAGGAACTTGACGACGATGTCGAACGCGTCGTACGGGTGGTGGAGCAGGATGTCCTTGCGGCGCACGATCTCGAAGGCCGACGAGGGCTTGCGAAACGGCGCGGGCACCTGCGGCTCGATCGGAGGATAACGAAGGCCGGGCTTGGGCGCGTCGATGCGGGCCAAGGTGCGCATGTCGAGCGGCAGGTCGAAGCGGTACAGCGCGGACGAATCGAGGCCGAGGGCGGTGGCCAGGAAGAGGGCGCCCTCCGAATAGGACGGAGAGTCCACCTCGAGCCGGACGACCTTGGCGTGCACGCGCCGGTTGACGGCCTCGAGGATCTGGTCCTCGAGGCTCTCCTCGTCGTCCGGGCGCCAGCGCAGGTCGGCGTCACGAATGATCTTGAAGGGGAAGGTCTCGATGACCTCGCGGTCCGGGAACAGGTCCTCGGCGCGGTCGGCGATCCAGCGTTCCACGAGCGCGTAGCGCTTCACGCCGTCCTTCGTGGGCAGCGAGACGAGGCGGCCCTCGCGGTCCTCGATTGTGACCACGGCGTACTCCCGCGGGAAGCGCACGAACACGTGGAGGCGGGCGCTGGCGAGGACGGGAGGGGCCTCGGGGTAGCGGCGCAGGATGACCTTGAGCTTGGGCAGGCGCTCCTGCACCTCGGAGTCAGGCGCGCGCTCCTCGAGGAACTCCGAGATGATCTCGACGCCTTCGGCCCGCAGAGCCGCGATGATGTCGCGCAGGATCTCGGCCTGGCGCGACTTCTGGCGCAGCGCGTGCTCCCGGATCTGGGCGAGCACCTGGCGCGCGGTCATGCCGTCGAGGAAGCGGTGGCTGGCGCTGCGGCGCGCGATCTTGCCGATCTCGGCGACGCGCGTCATGAAGAACTCGTCGAGGTTCGAGCTCACGATCGTCGCGAAGCGCAGGCGCTCGAAGGCGGGCACGGTCGCGTCGTCCGCCTCGGACAGGACGCGGTCGTTGAACGCGAGCCAGGACAGGTCGCGGTTGAAAAAGCGCTCCGCCGCCTTCAGGCCGACGGCCTGGGGGGCGGTGACGGCGGGAGCCGCGTCGACCTTGAGGGGGATGATTTTGGAGCGAGCCATAGAAGGGGACCTTCATTTTACCTCTTATCGCCGGGAGGGCGCGTCAAATCCGCGTGACAGACATGTCGTACAGTAGTACGATACCGCCATGACCCCCGAGCAGGTGCTCAACGACGTTTTCGGCTACCCGTCCTTCCGTCCCGGCCAGATCGAGATCATCGAGGCCGTGATGGCCGGGCGCGACTGCGTCGGGGTCATGCCCACCGGAGCCGGAAAATCCCTGACCTACCAGATTCCCGCGCGCCTGCTCCCCGGGGTCACGCTCGTCGTCAGCCCGTTGATCTCGCTGATGAAGGACCAGGTCGACGCGGCGGTGTCGGTCGGCTTGAAGGCCACCTTCCTCAATTCGAGCCTGACGCCCGACGAAAGGCGCGAGCGGATCGAGGGCCTCGAGCGCGGGGAGTACGAGCTCGTGTACGCGGCGCCGGAAGGTTTGGAGGCCGGGGCGGGGGCCGCGTTGTCGGGGAAGAAGCTCGCCTTGATCGCGGTCGATGAAGCCCACTGCATCAGCCAATGGGGCCACGATTTTAGGCCGGCGTACAGAAATCTCAAAGGCCTGAAAGAACGATTTGGAGTACCCGTGCTGGCATTAACGGCCACGGCGACTTTACCCGTCGTAAACGACATCGTCGAACAATTGGCGATGGAGAACCCGCTGCGCGTGCGCGGCTCCTTCTTCCGGCCGAACCTTCATTTGTCGGCGTACCTGAAGACGGGGGAGAAGGCGGCGCCGCGTCCGGGTACGGTCAACGACACGAAGAACTCGATCCTGCGGCTCGTGCAGGGACGCAAGGGGCAGAGCGGCATCGTGTACTGCCTGTCGCGCAAATCCGTCGAGTCCATGGCGGAGTTCCTGTCGGGGCGCGGCGTAAAGGCGCTCGCGTACCACGCCGGCATGGACAGCGCGGCGCGCGAGCACGTGCAGAACGCCTTCAAGCGGGACGACGCCGACGTCATCGTCGCGACCGTGGCCTTCGGGATGGGCATCGACAAGCCCGACGTCCGCTTCGTGATCCACCGCGACATGCCGCGCTCCGTCGAGTCCTACATTCAAGAGGTCGGCCGCGCGGGACGCGACGGCGCGCCGAGCGACTGCGTCATGTTCTATTCGTGGGCCGACGTCATGAGCTACGAGCGGCTCGTCTCGGATCTCGAGGCGTCCCAGGCGGAATTCCACCGCGCCCGCGCGCGGGAGATGTTCCGCGTGATCGAGCGGCGCCTGTGCCGCCATCAGACCATGGCCAAGCACCTCGGGGAAGATATGCCCGCATGCGGCGCCTCCTGCGACGCGTGCGCCGGGTTCGACCCCGTCGGCTCGTCGCCGGCGGTCGCGACGCCGCGCAAGATGTCGTTCGGCTCGCGCGCGCCGTCGGAGACGGAATCCACGTCGGCCGGCAACTCGCTGTTCGCCAAGCTCAAGGCGCTGCGCAAGAAGCTCGCGGACGCGCGGCACGTGCCGGCCTATATGGTGTTCAACGACGCGACCTTGATGGCGATGGCCTCGCGGATGCCGCGCGACGAGGCGGAGATGCGCACGGTCTCCGGCGTCGGGCCCAAGAAATGGGTCGAGTACGGCGAGGTCTTCCTGGCGGCGCTGAGAGAAGGCTAAACGCTATAAGGCCTTCCGAAAATGCGTTTGTGCCGGCCGCTCGCGGCCGGCCCCCTACATGATGAAGCGCGCGATTTTCTCAAAGGTATCCACAATATTCCACCGGTGGAAATTCGTGGATAACTTCCGGCTGGATGCGATGCCTGGTCGCGTCGTGAGTGTCGCAACATTCCGCGCGGAACGCTCCCGTCGCCGTTAGAAGCGCGGCGAGCGCCGCTCGCGGATCGCGAGCAGGCCTTCGGCCAAATCCGCGCCCTTGAACGTGCGCGCCTGTCCCTTCGCCTCGTGCGCGAGATAGGGCGCCAGATCATTCGACAGCAAAGTTTCCGCTTTCAGCAGGCGCAGGCTCTCGGCCGAGCCCTCGGCCACGCGCCTCGCGAGCGCGGCGCAGGTTTCATCGAGGCCCTCGCACGTCGTCGCCGCATCGGAGGCTCCGCCCCAGGCGTAGAGGTCGCTCCCCGAGAACAGCCGGCCTGTGAACAGGAGCTCGCGCGCGCGGGCGTCGCCCAAGGCCGCGCGCGCCAGCGGCCAGGCGGCCATCCCGGGGTTGAGGCCCAGGCGCACGAAGTTGAAGCTGAGCTTGGCCCCCGCCGCCGCGACGCGAAGGTCGCACGCGAGAGCGAGGCAGAGGCCGGCGCCGACGGCCGTGCCGTGGACCTTGGCGATCGTCACCTGCGGCACGTCGCGGATCGACAGGAAGTCGCCGTAAAAGCGGCGCATGATCTTGGCCAGGGACGCCTTGGGCCGCTTCATGTTCTTCTCGATGAAGGCGAGGTCGCCGCCCGCGGAGAACGCCGCGCCGGCCGCCTCGAGCACGAGCACCTTCGACTTCTCACGCGCCGCGCGCTTGACGGCTGAGGCGAAGTCGCGGGCCATGGCCTCGGACATCGCGTTGAGCGCCTGCGGACGCTCGAGCCTCAAGGTCGTGACCGAATGCTCGGTGCGCAGGCTCACAAAGGTCATGCGCGATTATACAGTAGAATCAATCCGTGAAGCTCAAGGACCTGGGCAAAAGGCTCGAGACGCGGGGCAAGGCCGCCCTGCGCGGAACCTTGCTCAGGCTGCTGCCGAACCCCCGGCGGCACGGCGGGCCGGTCGATCCGTCCAAGGTGCGCCGCGTCCTCGCGGTGCGCCACGACGCGAGGCTCGGAAACCTCCTGCTGCTGACGCCCGCGCTGCGCCTGCTCAAGGCCGCGTTTCCGGCCGCGCGCGTCGAGGTGCTGCTCGCGGATCGCTACGGCGACGCGCTTAAGCACAACCCGTGCGTCGACGAGATCCTGACGGCGGGCTCGCTTCCTGGGCTGCGGCTGCGCGGCTACGACCTCGCGTTCGACTTCTCGCCGCAGCACGCGTTCTCGATGTCGAGCGCGGTCTGGACCGCGCTGTCCGGGGCGCCGCGCCGCGTCGGCTTCGACCGGGGCGACGCCGCGAAGTTCCTGGACGACCTCGTGCCGGTGCCGGCGCGTCGCGCCCACGAGACCGCCAACCTCGCGTCCCTCGTGCGCCACGCGGCCCCCGTCGCCACGCTGCCGCCCGACGCGGCGCTGCGCACCGAGTATCATCTCGGGCCGGGCGAGGCGGAGGCGGGTGCGGCGGCCTGGAGGGACTGGGGCCTCGACGGCGAGAGCGTCGCGCTGTTCCTGGGCGCGCGCGCGGAGAAGCGGCTCGACCCGTCGTGGTTCTTCGATCTCGGCGAGAGGCTCGCGCGCTCCGGACGCAAGGCCGTGCTGACGGGGGGGCCGGCGGAGCGGAAGCTGCTGGAGGGGCGCAAGATCCCGGACGGCGTGATCGTTGCGCCCGAGGTGCCCCTGCGCGCCTTCGCGGCCTTGATTGTCAACGCGCGCGCCGTGCTGACGGCGGACACGGGGCCGATGCATCTCGCGATCGCGCTTAAGACGCCGACTTTGCAGCTGTTCAGCCATACCGAGCCGTGGCGCTTCGGCTACGCGCTGCCCGAGCATTCGCTGCTGGAGACGCCCGGACGGCATCCCACCACCGACGAGGCCTGGGCCGCCTTGTCGGAGCTTCTCGCTAAAAAGCGTTGAGGCGCTTGATGTGGTCGGCGAGCGCCGCGTGCGCCTCGTCGACCGTCGTCTCGCGGCAGGACTCCCACTCCGAGCAGACGGTCCCGCCGTGCCGCGCGCCGCGCGGGCGCCAGACGGCCTGGGTGTAGCCCGCGTAGAAGCCGAACGTCGGGACGCCGAGCGCGGCCGCGAGGTGCGTCGTCCCGGTGATGTTGCAGACGAACAGGCTCATGCGCTTGAGCATGGCGCCGCTGACTCCCAGGCGCGCCGCGGGTAGAATTGGGACCGGCCGCTTGAGCGACTTCACGATCGCGGCCACCTTGTCGTGCTCGCCGGGGCCGCCCATAAAGTACAGCTTCACGCGCGCGTCGTCGAGCAGGCGGTCCGCCAGCGCCGCGAACTTATCCTCGGGCCAGCGGAACGAGAAGCGATCGAAGTTCCCGGGGTGAATGACCACGCTGAAGTGCCCGGCGCCGGCCTGTAGGCCCGCAAGGAGGCGGTCGGCCTCCGCGATGTCCGCGGGGGGCAGGCGCAGCTCGGGATCCTGATCGTAAGGAGCGTCGAGCGCCGCCGCCAGGCGGCCGTAGCGGTCCCACATGTGCTCCTTCTCGGCGGGGGCCGCCACGAGCTCTGTGAAAGCACTCGTGTTGCGCCCTTTATCAAAGGCCAGGCGGCGGGGGGCGCGAACCGCGCGCGTGATCAAGGTTGAGGTCTTCGAATACGAGGAATTGAGATCCACCAGCAGGTCGCAGGGCTCGGACAGGAGCTTCCAGGCGAACCGCAGGTGGGCGCCGAGCTCGCCGGGCTTCTCGAGGACCGCCCATTCGTCGATGAACGGGATCAGCGGGAGGACCTGGGCGGAGCGCCAGCCGATGACCAGCCGGATGCGCGCCTTGGGGTGGCGCCGGCGCAACGCGCGCAGGAGCGGGGTCGCGACGATGACGTCCCCGACGCGTCCGATGTAAAGTGCGGTGATCCGTTCCACGACCTTGATTATAGCAGGCCTGGTTCCGTCACTCGTAGCGCAGCGCCTCAATCGGCGACAGCAGCGAGGCCTTGCGCGCCGGCCAGAACCCGAACACGATGCCCGTGCCGGACGAAAAGACGAAGGCGAGCAGCACGGACTGCGGCGTGACGATGGCCGCCCAGCCGGCGAAGTAGGACATGGCGAGCGCGATCGAGATGCCGAGCGCGATGCCCAGCAGGCCGCCGCACGTGGACATCGCGACCGCCTCGATCAGGAACTGGATGAGCACCGCGCGCCGCGTCGCGCCGATCGCCTTGCGCAGGCCGATCTCGCGCGTGCGCTCGCTGACCGACACGAGCATGATGTTCATGATGCCGATGCCGCCCACGACGAGGGAGATCGTCGCGACGATCCCGAGCAGCAAGGAAAAGATCTTCGATGTGCCGGTCAACGCCGCCTGGATCTCCGCCATGTTGCGCAGGCTGAAGTCGTCCTCTTTGTAGTCGGGCAGGCGGTGGCGCTTGCGCATGAGGACGCGGACGCTCTCCATCACGCCCTCCGTTTGCTCCGGGCCGGCCGTCTCGATCGAGATCGTGCTCAGGAACGGGCGGCCCAGCACGCGCTTCATCGCGGTTTTGAGGGGGATGATGATGCGATCGTCCTGGTCCTGGAAGCCGCCCGACCCCTTGCGCGGGAGGACGCCGATCACCTTGAACTTCACTGAGTTGACGTTGATCGTTTTTCCCAGGGGATCGGCGTCACCGAAAAGCGCCGTGAGGACGGTCGGCCCCAGCAGCGCGACGCGGGCCATCTCCTCGTCCTCCGCGGACGTAAAGAAGCGACCGAAATAGGCTTGGGAATTCCGCATCTCGGCGTACTCGGGCTCCGCGCCGATCACGCTCGTGTTGACGTTCTTGTCGCCGTACACGACCTGCGCGTTCCCGCTCACCTCTCCGGCCGAACGCGCGATGCCCGGATGGGAGCGGCGGATCGCGGCGACGTCCTCAAGCGAAAGCCGGCTGAAGGAGCCTTGAGCGCCGCGAGCGCCGCCGCCGCCGCCGCGGGGCGACTGGGGGGACAGCATCACGAGGTTCGAGCCGAGGCTCGAGAGCTGCGTCTCGACGGATTTCTGCGCGCCTTTGCCGATCGCCAGCATCGCGATGACGGCCGTCACGCCGATGAGGATGCCCAGCATCGAGAGCGCGCTGCGCAGCTTGTTCGCGCGGATCGCCCGCAGCGCGGACCGCACGTGCTCCGTGAACTCCTCGAGCGTGAGTTCGCGGACCTTGGGGAGCTCCGCGAGCGAGACGGCGGCAGAGCCCGGCTTTAGGCGGCTCTTGCCGGCGCCGCCGCGCGGCGCGGCGTTGCGCTCGTCGGCGACCACGACGCCGTCCTTGATGCGGATCACGCGCTGGGCGTAGGCCGCGATGTCGGCCTCGTGCGTCACCATCAGGATCGTGATGCCCTCATTATTGAGGTCGCTGAGCTTGCCCAGGATCTCCGCTGCCTGGGCCGAGGCGAGATTTCCGGTCGGCTCGTCGGCGAAGATGATCTTGGGCC
>Ga0163144_10006258_pt1 | contig 26326 bp, 32 predicted proteins | sample OliLak19BULKMAT1_FD_123175 | JGI IMG/M metagenome (GOLD analysis project Ga0163144, IMG submission 123175) | Freshwater microbial mat bacterial communities from Lake Vanda, McMurdo Dry Valleys, Antarctica - Oligotrophic Lake LV.19.BULKMAT1 | ecosystem: Environmental > Aquatic > Freshwater >...
AAAAATCAGCACCGACGAAAAGGGCACGCTGGAAGTTTTGACCGACGCCGGCAGCGCAGCCGCGCATCGAGGTTGGCGGCCCAAACCTCGCGAACTGGAAACGATGATCTCGATTATCGAAGCATTCCTACATCGCACTTTCGTGCTCGGTGAAGCTGCGCGAGAACTGCGAGCTAAAATACCGCCGAAGGCCAAGCGCAAAACCAAGAAAGCAAAAGCGAAAAGCACCACGTAACATTTGCGCGTCTGTTCGCTGAACTACGCCTACCTCAGTCTTTAAATCGGCGCTTGCCTGCCAAGAAACAGAGGTGAAATGTAAATGAGGCCATTTCACCAATAACATGAAATAGCGAGATAAAATCAATCCGAACCTTTTCCGACGAGGTTCGGGTGAAAAGAGACAAATACCCGTCAGAGACCGAATTTGCGGTTTCCGGAAGTCTCTGGGGTTCGGTCGCCATCGGCAAAACCGCGCGGAAGCTGGGGATTTTCTGGCCCTAGAAGGCCCATCTCATTGATTCGCGATGAGATGTTGGCGGAGAGACAGGGATTCGAACCCTGGAGACGCGTTAACGTCTACACACTTTCCAGGCGTGCGCCATCGACCACTCGGCCACCTCTCCGTACGCCGCAGGCGGCGAAGGGCGAGCAGATAACGGATGACGGGGCCCCTCGCAAGCTTGTGATTGCCGCTTTGGCGTTTCGTGCCCATATCTGCGGCCACAACAAGGGACTCCAAGCCGATGTTCTTCTCCCGCAAGCCTGCCGCCCTGCCGACGCGCGACACCGCCCTGCCCGGCCGCGCCCGGCCGATCCCGACCGCCGCCGCCCACTTCGTCAACGGCCGCCCGATTGAGGCGGACGCCCCTACCGGCTACGAGACCGCCGTTTTCGGCCTGGGCTGTTTCTGGGGCGCCGAGCGCATCTTCTGGCAGGCCAAGGGCGTCTGGCTAACCCGCGTCGGCTATGCCGGCGGGATCACGCCCAATCCGACCTATGAAGAAGTCTGCTCCGGCGGCACCGGCCATACCGAGATCGTCGAGGTGATCTTCAACCCGGCGGAGGTGACCTTCGCGGACCTGATGAAACTCTTCCTTGAAAGCCATGACCCGACGCAGGGCATGCGCCAGGGCAACGATGTCGGCACTCAGTACCGCTCGGCCATCTACTTTACCTCACCGGAGCAGGAAGCGACCGCCCGTGAGATGATTGCCGCCTACAACGCCGAACTCGCCGCCAACGGCCACCGCACCCCGGTCACCACCGAACTCGGGCCCCGCGGCGACGTGTTCCTCGCGGAAGACTATCACCAGCAATACCTGGCGAAAAACCCGAACGGCTATTGCGGCATCGGCGGTACGGGCGTGAGCTGCCCGCTGCCGCAAGTGAAGGTGGTTTAGGTCCTAGGACCCGAAGTTCAGCGAGAAGCGCTTGCGCGACTCGATCATCGCCTGCGCCTTGAACAGGGCGTCCGAGGCGGACTGGGCCCGCTGGATCGTCGGATCGCCGCGCAGGCCTTCGACGGCTTGCGCCAGGTGGCTGATCGCTTCCTTCACCACCACCTGGTCGAACTGTTTCTCGGCCCGCACGATCAAGGCGCGGCCAAGTTCCAGCTTCGCCTGGATGATCCGGCCGGTATCGGCCGTCAGCGTGGCATCCTCGAGATGCCGGCGCCGCATCGCGATCACCTTGTCGAGCGCCGACAGTTCGCCGAGTTCCTCGGCCACGCGCACACCGGCGGCGCAGAAATCGGCTTCGATCTCGCTGCGCAGCGTCTGCGAAACCGGCAATTCATTGGCCAGCACGCTGTCCAGTTCGCTCGCCAGCTCGCGGATCTTCTCGACGCGGAAGGCCTGCGGATCGGACAGCGCGGGCTGCAAATGCTTGGCGACGAGGTAGGCGGCGAGGCGGGCCACGTCTTCCGTCTGCGCCTTGCGGGCGCCGGGCAGCGCAATCGTGAACAGGCGCGCATCGGCCGGTGACAATCCGCCGCCGCGGCTGAGGCCGTGGACTTCCAGGCCGCGTTCGCCGTTGCCCTGGCGGCTCGCCCAGACGAACAGATCTGCATCGGCGGTCGCCATGCGCTTGCGGGCCCTAGCCACTGAGGCGGTGCCGAGGCCGCCCTTGATTGGGCCCATCGGCACCAGCGAAAACGGGGCGCCGAACGAGAAAACCGGCAGGTGGCGCGTCAATGCGCCGCCGAGCCATTTGGCGGTCCGCCCGCTGGCAGAGCCGGCCGGACGGGCCAGAAGGATGCGGAAGCCGGGGGTCTTGCTGGCCTTGGCGCGGGCGGCGCGGCTGCCATTGGCGACGGCGCTGGCCAAGCGGGCGAGGCCGCGCAGCAACTTGAAGACCAGGTAAAGTGCGCCCAGAACCGCCACAGCGGCGCCGAACAGGGCCAGCCACTCGGCGCCCGGCACGTTGGTTTTCAACCACTTATCAGCTGTCTCAAGCCAACCGGCGATCAACATCTTCAGCTACCCTCTCACGCCTCAAGGCGATACGTTTCTTACCAAATCCTTGCAACAGTGAAACTCTGTATTCTCAGGACCTTGCCCGCCTTGCGCACCCGCTTTGCCCCTTCCCCCACCGGCCGCCTGCATCTTGGGCATGCCGCCTCCGCCTTTGCGGTCTGGGATGCGGCCCGAACACAAGGCGGCACGGTGCTGCTCCGGATCGAGGATATCGATCAGACGCGCTGCCGCCCGGAGTTCGAGGCTTCCCTTCTGGAAGACCTGGCTTGGCTGGGACTGGAGTGGCGCGGCGAGGTGCGGCGGCAATCCGGGCATTTTGCGGACTATACCACAGTTCTCAATCAACTTCGCGCCCGGGGACTGGTTTACCGCTGCTTTCTCACCCGCCGCGAGATTGCCGCCCGCCTGCCCGCCGGCGCTGATCCCGACGAAGGCGGCCTCGTCAGCCACCCCCTCGGCCCGGCGGAAGAGGCCGAACGCCTCGCCCATAACGCCCCCTATGCCTGGCGCCTGTCACTGCACGCCGCCCGGCGCGCGCTCGGCCCGGCATGGCGCGATCTCGCCTATACCGAATGGACCAGGTCCGGCTTGAACACCGTTCCCGCCCGGCCGGACCGCTTTGGCGATGTCGTCCTCGCCCGCAAGGATACGCCCAGCAGCTACCACCTCGCCTGCTGCCATGATGACGCCTTGCAGGCGATTACCCACGTCATTCGCGGCGACGACCTGCGCGAGGTGACCGCCATCCACGTCCTGCTTCAGGCCTTGATGGACTGGCCAACCCCTATCTATCGCTTCCATCCGTTGATCCTGGGCCCGGACGGCAAGAAACTCTCCAAACGCTTCGGCGATAAAAGCCTCGCCGACTTTCGCAATGAAGGGATGACGCCGGACGATATTCGCGCGATGACCCGCGCCGCATGACCAATGTCGTCCCCCAGCCGCGTCCCGTCGTCCAGCCGCGCCCTTGGCTCGGCCCGCTGATGGTGCTCGGCGGCGGCATCGCGCTCGGCTTTGCGCCGATCGGCCTGCGTCTCGGGCTAGATGAACTCGGACCGCAGGCGATCGCTTTCTGGCGCTACCTCTTCGCCGTACCGATGCTGCTGGTTCTCGTGCTCGCGGTCGGCCGCCGCCTGCCCGCGAAACCCAACACCGCCATCTTCCTCGCCGCGCTCTTCTTCACGCTCGACATGGCGCTCTGGCACTGGGCCCTGACGATGACGAGCGTCTCCAATGCGACCTTCATCGTCAATCTGGGCAATGTCCTCGTCGGCCTCGCCGCCTGGGCCTTCCTGAAAGAGCGCCCCGGCCTCAACTGGGCGCTCGCCGCCGGACTTGCCGTCCTGGGCGCCGCAGCGCTCTCTTTAGGCGGGGACGGCACGCATCCCGGCGCGCTGCGCGGCGATCTGTTCGCCCTCGCCGCCGCTGTGTTCGTGTCCTTCTACATGCTGTTCTCGAAACTCGCCCGCCGCACGCTCGGCGGACTCGAGGCGATGTTCTGGCTCAGCGTGTTCGAAAGCGGCCTCGCGTTTTTCGTCGTGCTGTTCGCGGGCGAGGATTTCATGCCGAAAACGCCCGCCGGTTTCCTCGCGCCGCTGGCGCTCGCCATTATCGTGCAGGTCGCGGGGCAAGGCCTGATCATCTCCGGCCTTGGCTCCACCGATACCGCCGTCGCGGGCATCCTTGTCCTCGCCCAACCTGTCGTGGCCGCGGCCATCTCCTGGTCCCTCTTCAAGGAACCGCTGACCACGATCCAGGCCGCCGGCGCAGCTGCGATCCTCGTCGCGGTCTGGCTCGCCCAGCAGAAACAGCGGACCCGCCCCCTGCCCGCTGCGTAACGGGTCGCAACTGTCATAAAGCTGGGGTAAGGCGTCAGGACAGATTCTGACCGGAGCCGATCCATGCGCCCTTCCTTCGCCGCCCTCGCCACCAGCCTCGCCGTCCTTGCCGCCTGCGCATCGGCGCCCGAAGCCACTGCCCCGCAAGCGGACGCAGACCTCGCCCCGGTCCGCGAAGCCGCGCTGCCGGTCCAGTCCGCCGACGCCTACTATACCAACGCCGCCGCCGCCGTGGACGCCCGGATCGCGGCGCGCGGGGCGAAGCCTGCCAAAAACGTTATCCTCTTCATCGGCGACGGCATGGGCATCTCCACCATGACGGCGGCCCGCATCTATGCCGGCCAGTCCGCCGGTGAAGACGGCGAGAGCCATCACCTTGCGATGGACGACCTGCCGTATTCAGCGCTGTCCAAAACCTACAGCCACAATTTCCAGATCGCCGACTCAGCCGGCACCGCCGTCGCCATGGTCAGCGGTATCAAGACGCTTTCCGGCGTCCTCGGCGTGAACAGCAGTGTCAGCTATGGCAACTGCGCCAGTGTTCCGGGCACGGAGGTTGACACCTTGTTCGAACTCGCCGCCCGCGCGGGCCTCTCCACCGGCCTCGTCTCGACCGCGCGCATCACCCACGCCACGCCTGCCGCAGCCTATGCCAAGGTTCCGCTGCGCGACTGGGAAGCCGATACCGACATGAAGGGCGCTTCTTCGGATACCTGCAAGGACATCGCCCGCCAGCTGATCGAATGGCCGGAAGGCAGCTTCGATATCCTCCTCGGCGGTGGCCGGTCGAAATTCCTCACCAAGGAAACGCCGGACCCGGAATATGACGGCAAGACCGGCGACCGAGGCGATGGCCGCAACCTCACCGAAGAGTGGACCGCCAAGTCTCCCGACCACAAGTTCGTCTTCGACAAGGCCGACTTTGACGCGACCGACTTCACCACGGGCGTGAAACTGCTCGGCCTGTTCGAGCCCTCGCACATGCAATACGAACTCGACCGCGAAGCCGACACAGCCGGCGAGCCGCATATCGCCGACATGACCCGCGCCGCGATCACGCGCCTGTCGCAGGACGAGGACGGCTATGTCCTGATGGTCGAAGGCGGCCGCATCGACCATGCCCACCATGGCGGCAATGCCATCCGCGCGCTGGAAGATGCGATGGCTTTCGACGCCGCGATCGCCACCGCCCTCGAAATGACCAACCCGGACGAGACGCTGATCATCGTGACTGCTGATCATTCGCACACACTGACGATTGCCGGCTATGCCCAGCGGAACAACCCGATCCTCGGCATCTCCGCCTCGGGCATCGGCGGAGAAGGCGGCTCCACCGGCGCCGACGGTCTTCCGTACACGACGCTCGGCTATGCCAACGGCCCCGGCGCCTGCCGCGAAACCGGCAAGGACACCGAAGGCAAGCCCGTCTACGAGTGCTCCCGCCAGGACCTGACCGGCGTCGATACGCTCGCGCCCGACTTCCGCCAGCCCGCCCTCGTGCCGATGTATTCGGAAACGCATGGCGGCGAGGACGTCGCCGCCCTCGCCTCCGGTCCCGGCGCAAACCTCGTCACCGGCGTGATCGAGCAGAACGAGCTCTTCCACGTCATGGGCCGCGCCCTCGGCCTGATCCCGGCGCCGGAATAGCGCGTCAAGGCGCGGGCCATTTCGAGAGGATCGTCGCGGCGTCGAAATACTCGCGCCAGACGGTGATCAGCCCGTTCTCGACCTCCCAGACGCCCGCCACCGGCAACTCGACCCAGCCGGTGGCGAGGCGGTGACGGTCGAGCCGCTCGGTAACGACGGTGTCCCCGTTCATCAGCTCCCGGAGGATAATGAATTCGTTCTCGAGGGTCGGCGAGAAGAAAGGCTCCAGCACCCCTCGCACCCCCGCCGGGCCAACGGCCTTGCCCATCGGCATGTTCTCGTACTGACAGTCCTCGGCGATCAGCGTCATGGCCGCGTCATAGTCGAAAGCCGTGACCGCGTTCAGAAAGGCGTGCACCGTGTCGGCAGCAGACATCTGGGTCGTCATCATGGCAGGTCTCCTTGGCTTGGGGATCAGTGAGCGGATTTCAGCGCGCCGCTGGCCAGCAGCGGCACCATGAGCAGGATCACCAGCACGGTGTTCGACACCGCGTTGAGGGCAAAACCGGTCGAGAGGGAGAAGGCGCTGTCGATCACGAACCAGATCAGCATGGCCGCCGTCAGCCCGCGCCAGGCTGGTGCACCCGCCGCATGGATCGCTGGCAGCAGGAACAGGATCGTAAAGCCCCATCCGAGCGTCACCGCGCCCATCAGGGCCACCGAGAAACGCATGCCCGGCGGATCAAAATAGCCGGCATCCACGTGCGCGCCGCCGATCACACTGAACGCAAGGCCCGCGATACCCTCGGTGGCCGGAAGCCCCGCCGTCGCCAGCACCGCGCCGAACAGAATGACGCCCCAGCACCAGAGTGTGATCCATGTTTTCCAAAGGCCGGTCATGTGAGTCTCCTGTTTTGACTGCCGGCATCCTCGCCCGGAGCGCGTAAGGCCCGCAATTACCTGCGAGGTCATGGACTTGCGCGCGCGTGCCTGCGAGCATGCCTGCCATGAGCCTGCGTGATCCCGCCCTGCCCGCCGCCGAAGGCGATGCCTTTGCCGCCCTGCTGCGCCGCTTCCGCGCGGCGCGCCGGATGAGCCAGCTGGACCTCGCGCTCGACTGCGACGTCTCCGCCCGCCATCTCTCCTTCCTCGAAACCGGCCGCGCGAAGCCGAGCCGCGAGATGGTGTTGCAGATTTCCGGAGGCCTGATGCTTCCCCTCGGCAGCCAGAACGCGCTGCTGCAAGCCGCCGGATTCGCGCCCGTCTTCCCCGCCTCGCCGCTCGACTCCGAAGCGCTCGGCCCCTTCCGCGCGGTGCTGAAGGAAATGATGGACCGCCACGCCCCCTGGCCCGCCATCCTGTGCGACCGGCACTGGAACATGCGCGCGGCAAATCCCGCCGCAACCGCCTTGCTCGCCCCCTTGCAGGGCGAAGCGGGCGAGACTAACCTCGTCCGTATGCTGACGGAAAGTGCCGCCGCCGGATCGCTGCTCGCCAACCTCCCCGAAGTCATTCACGAAATGCGGGGCCGCATTGCTCTCGAAGCGCTTGAGGCGGCGGGTGACCCCATTCTGCGCGAATTGTTGAACGCCCTCGACGCCGCCAGCCTGCGCCGCCCCCTTCCCGGCGGCGCGCCCCGCCGCCCGCTCGTGCCCCTGATCGTCAACACGCCCGGCGGCCAGCTGAGCTTTCTCTCCACCATCGCCCATTTCGGCACCAGCGAAGACGTCACCATCCGCGACTTGCGCCTCGAACTGCTCTTCCCCGCCGACGATGTCACGCGCGCGGCCCTGATCGCGATGGCGAGCTAACGCAGCGTCAGTCTGGTCAAGGTCCGCGCCTTGCGCGACACTTCCCCCAACAGAGGCCTGAAAACGGGCCAGCACAACCGGGAGGAAACCGAGCCATGAAAGCTGCCGTGATGCGGGAGGCCAACAAGCCTCTGTCGATCGAGGATGTCACCATCTCCAAGCCCGGCCCGCGCGAAGTGCTCGTGCGCCTGAAAGCCATCGGCGTCTGCCACTCCGACGTGCACTTCTGGGACGGCAATTTCCCGACCGAGATGCCCGTCATCCTCGGCCATGAAAGCGCCGGTGTCGTCGAACAGGTCGGCTCGATGGTCTCGGCCGTGAAGCCCGGCGACCATGTCATCTCCATCCTCTCGCCCTTTTGCGGCGTCTGCGAATACTGCATGACTGGCCACATGTCGGTCTGCCACACCGTCAACGGCGACCAGTTCAAGCGCCGCCCGGACGAAGCCCCGCGCCTCTCCATCGGCAAGGAAAAGGTGGGCCAGTTCCTGAACCTCTCCTCCTTCGCCGAGCAGATCCTCGTCCATGAGAACGCCCTCTGCGCCATCGACAAGGACATGCCGCTGGACCGCGCCTGCCTGATCGGCTGCGGCGTCATCACCGGCGTCGGCTCGGTCTTCCATTCGGCCAAGGTCGAGCCGGGCTCCACTGTTGCCGTCATCGGCTGCGGCGGCGTCGGTCTGGCCGCGATCAACGGCGCCGCGATTGCCGGCGCCTCACGCATCATCGCGGTCGACCTCTCGCCGGAGAAACTGCAACTCGCCACCCGCTTCGGGGCCACCGACACGGTCAATCCGAAATCCGGCAATGCCATCGAGCAGGTCAAGGAACTCACCAAGGGCGGCGTCCACTATTCCTTCGAATGCGTCGGCAGCAAGCAGACGGCCGAAATGGCCTATCACATGCTCCGCCCGCGCGGCGTCGCCACCATCATCGGCATGATCTCGCCGGGCGTGAATATCGAGATTCCCGGCATCGAACTCCTCGTCACCGAGAAACGCCTGCAAGGCGCGGTGATGGGCTCGAACCGTTTCCGGATCGACTTCCCGCGCTTCGTCGATCTGTACCGCCAGGGCAAGCTGCACCTCGACGACCTGATCTCCGACCGGATCGGCCTCGACGGCATCACCGGCGCGATGCAGAACCTGAAGAACAACAAGGGCACCGTCGCCCGTCAGGTCGTTGTGCTCTGATGATTGCCGCGCGGCAGACCGCTCGCTAAAGAGGGCGCTTCGCCAAGACCGGAGCGCCCCATGGCCCTTACGCCGCCGACCAAACAGAAACGCACGCTGGTGCAGCGGTTGATGCGGCGCATCATCTACAAGAACTATGGCCGCAACCTCCTCTACCAGCTGCAGCTGCGCGCCTTGAACGAAGCGGCCGATTACGCCCAGGCCAACATGCCCGAGGCGATGATCTTCGAAAGCTACCCGGCTTACATCGCTTTCCTGATGGAACGCGCCCCGCCCGCCGGCCTGTTCCTCGAGTTCGGCGTCGCCGGCGGCAATTCGATCCGCCAGATCGCCTCGCGCACCAAAGCACAGGTGCACGGCTTCGACAGTTTCGAAGGCCTGCCCGAAGACTGGACCGGCCATCTCGAACGCCGCGGCGCCTTCTCCCAGAAGCAGCAGCTTCCGGAAGTGCCCTCCAACGTGAAACTGCATGTCGGCTGGTTCGACAAGACGCTCCCCGGATTCCTCGCCGCCCATCCCGGCCCGATCAGCCTGCTGCACATCGACTGCGATCTCTATGGCGGCACCAAGATCATCCTCGACCTTGCAGGCGACCGTCTCGTGCCGGGCTCGGTGGTGATGTTCGACGAGTATTTCAATTATCCGAGCTGGCGCCACCACGAGTACAAGGCATGGCAGGAATTCGTCAGTACCCGGAACGTGAAGTATACCTATATCGCGATGACCGCCGTGGACGGCTGCGTTGCAGTTAGAGTCGATTCGATCGGCTAAAGGTCTTTGCCGGTCGCCTCGGCGATCGAGGCGAAGCCGTCCTTCGCCCGCGCGGCGTCCAGCTCACCGGCAATCCGGGCTGCGAGGCCCGGGCCTTCGTACACGAGCATCGAGTAGAGCTGCACGGCATGCGCGCCCGCCCGCAGCTTGCGGTAGGCATCGGCGCCCGAGGCGATGCCGCCTGCCCCAATCAGGTCAAACTCGCCCCGCAGCTCGCGGGCAAACCGCGTCAGCACCGCCGTGGACGGATGAAACAGCGGCGCGCCGGAAAGGCCGCCGGCTTGCGCCTTCTGGTCGTCTTTCAAAGAAGAGGGCCGCGCCAGCGTCGTGTTGGAGATGATCAGTCCCGAGAGCCAGGCCCCTTCCCCGCGCACCACGCCGCAGACATCGCCAATCGCTTCGGCATCAAGGTCCGGCGCCACTTTCAGGAACACTGGCTTGCCGTTCCGGTCCGCCGCACCGCACCGCGCGAGCAGCGCCGTCAGCGAGGCCTTGTCCTGCAGGCCGCGCAGGCCCGGCGTGTTCGGCGAGGAGATGTTGATCGTGATATAGTCCGCATACGGCGCGACCGCCTCGACGCCGGTGACATAGTCCTGCGTTCGGTCTTCCGAATCCTTGTTGGCGCCGACATTCGCGCCGACCGGCACGCCGGGCGAGCATTTCGCGAGCCGGCGGACAAAGTAATCGAGCCCGTAATTGTTGAACCCCATCCGGTTGATCACCGCGCGGTCCTCTTCCAGCCGGAACAGGCGCGGCTTCGGATTGCCCGCCTGCGGCTTCGGCGTCACCGTGCCGCATTCGACAAAGCCGAAACCGAAGCGCGCCATCGCATCCGGCACTTCGCAGTTCTTGTCGAACCCCGCCGCCAGTCCCACCGGCGAGACAAGCTTCAACCCGGACTTTGGCAGCGTCACCGACAGACCCGCCGGAAAAACCGGCGCCCGCGCCGGCACGCCGATCCCCTTCGTCAGCAGGCGGAGCGTAGCATTGTGCGCCGCTTCAGGCGGCAGCAGACGGATCGCCCTTGCGCCAAAATCTGCGAGCATCACACGTCCTCCGGAATGACAGGCACGCCGTCCGGCCCCGGCGCCAGCCACCAGCTACCGGTGGCCTTCGCGATTTCAAGCGCGCCATAGAGGTGCGGAAACAGCTCCCCGCCCCGGCTTTTCTCCCAGCGGATATCGCCCAGCGTCGCCAGATCAAACCGCAGGAGCCGCACGCGCGCCCGCCCTGAATAATATCTCCGGGCCGTTTCGCGGACTTGCGCGTTGGTGGACAGATGAACGTATCCGTCGGCCACGTCGAGCGCCGTGGCGGTTGTGCCCGAGGCTTCGGCAGCGGCCCAGTCGGCCTCGGTCAGCAGCTTGTAAACGGGTCCGGTCGTCATGGCGAAGTCCTGTCGCAGGCTTTGCTCTTGTGTGCAATCATGGGTCCGCGATGATGGAGAGCAAGCTTGGGACTGAAGACCGACGTTGCCGATGAAGCCCTGCTGCAAGTGCGCCTCGAAAGCGGTCGTACGGTCGAGGAAGAGTTGAAGGCCTTGCGGTCTTTGGCGAGGCTTCTCGACTCGCAGTTTGAAGTGATGGGCGTCAAGTTTGGTGCCGACGCGCTGGTCGGCCTCATTCCGGTCGCGGGCGATGCGGTGACCCTGGTGACCGGCGGCGCGGCGCTGGCAACGTCGGTGCGGCTGCGCCTGCCCTGGCATGTGCACACGCGGATCCTCGTCAATCTCGTCACCGACGCCGGCCTCGGATCGATTCCGATCCTGGGCGATGCGTTTGACTTCTTCTTCCGGTCCCACAAGCGCAACTTCCGGCTGGTCGAACACCATGTGCTGGAACGCGCCGCGAAGCAGGCGGGCGTCAGACGCGCGCGGCCGCCGAAACAGGTCGCCGCCAGCTAGATCGGATTGACGTTCGTGGTCGAAGCGCGGGCCATCGTCCATGTGCCGTCGGCGCCTTCGCACGCGGCGAACCGGCCGCGCTCCTGGCCCGGGAAGGCATAGGACACATCCCGGCACATGACCGAAACCGTCACGTCCACCGGCTGCAGATAGGCGCGCGTGACGAACCCGTCCGCAGACGGAGCATAGCCGATCGCCTGAATGCTGGCTTTCATCGGATCGACCGGAACGGTCCGCTCGAAATGGATCAGCAGGGGCCGGCCATCCGGCGTCAGCAATTCATGGTGCGTGCCGTCGGCGCTGCCTTCGACAAGCTTGATGAAATCGGATTTCAGAATATCCAGCGCCGCCGCATCCAGCGCCCGGCCAGCAGTATATTCGGCACGTTCCGCGATGAAATCATCCACCGGGCGCGGCATGTTGGCGAGCTGGCGCACTTCTGGCGCGCCCGAGCTGAGTGACGGCGGCGCGGTGCGCACCACGGGCGCAGCCGCAATCAGTGCCGCGGCCGGACGCTCCGGTTTCAGCGAGGCGCGGCCGGGCGGGTTCGTCCAGACGCGCGGCGCGGGCGTCGCCGCAACAGCCGCAACCGTGGCAAGCCGCGCGGCTTCCGCGTCAGCGAGACGGCGCGATTCGAGATTGGCGAGACGTGTCGCTTCGGCCGCGTCTGCCGCCCGCTTCGCCTCAAGCGAGGCCAGCCGTTTGGCCTCCACATCGGCGGCGCGTTTCGCTTCAATATCGGCAAGGCGCTTCGCCTCGGCAGCTTTCGCCGACTTGTCCGCTTCGGCCTGCGCGAGGCGCTTGGCTTCGGCGTCGGCGGCCTGCTTCTTCGCGGCGAGATCAGCGAGGCGCGCGGCTTCCGCATCCGCAGCGCGCTGCGCTTCGACTTGCGCGACGCGTTGCTGCTCAGCCGCCGCCGCAGCGGCGCGGGCGGCTTCTTCGGCGGCGATACGGTCCGCTTCAACCCTGGCGGCGGCAGCGGCTTCCTGCGATTTCAACTGCGCCGCGACGGTTGCCGAGGCGGCGCGCGCGGCCTCTTCGGCGGCGAGCCGGTCGCGAACGCGGTTGTCGATGATGGCCGGGCCGGCGGCTGCGGCGGGCTGTTCGGCCGCCACGCGGGCGGCTTCGGCGTTGGCAATGGCGGCGGCCGCCGTGAGATCTGCTTCGGCGGACGCGGCCTGCGCGACCGCTTCTTCTTCGGCGCGCAGCTCGGCGATACGGGTCTTCAGCAGATCGGCCGTGCCACGATAATCAAACCAGGGCGTCGCGGCGGCGCCAGCCGGTGTGGAAGCCTGTTCGACGGCGGCGGCCGACACGCTGGACGTCAGCGGCGCGGTATCGAGGCTGGCGGTCGTCAGCGTCTGGTCGCCGTCGGGCTCGCCGGATTTCGTGCCGAGCGCATTCTCCGCGGCCATGACCGAGAGGCCGGCCAGGCCGAGCACGGCGAGGCCGGCAAAGGCGAACTGCGAGAAATCGCCCATACGGCTGAAGAACCCGGCGCGGTCGTCCTCGGCGTCATCGCCGGAGCCGCCCTGCTTGCCGCCCAGCGGAATGACGGCGACGCCGCCCGCCGTGGCCGCGACCGGAACGAGCGGCGCCTTGTTCAGCGGCTTCGCCGGCGCCGGCTGTTTGCGCAGCATGCGGACTTCCGAGACGGCATTGTGCGACACCGGACCGGCTGTGATCGGCGCCGAATGGGTGAGGATCGACAATGTGGGCTGCGGGCGCACCGCATCCCTCGCGCGCAAACGGGCGCGGAACGGCATCGCTGACTGGGCGCGCGCCTCGGCGGCGCGGCCGGTGGCTTCCGCCTCGCGGACGGCCTGGCGCAGGCTTTCCGGCAGCGCCGTGTTGGCGCGCGTGGCACTGTCCATCGGGTCGTTCAACATGACAGCCACCTTGCCTGCGGCGGCCACCGAGGCCGCCCTGATCCAGCAAATTCACTATAACGGCTCAAAGCCTCTTAAACCATAGAAATCCCCCAACCTGTCCTTCTTGTCAGGCGGCAGGCGGGACTTTAAGGCAACACTTTCCCCTCTCCGCCGAAAATCACGTCAGGAATCTCCATGTCGAAGCCCCGCACCGCGCCCAAAAAGGTCGTTCTTGCCTATTCGGGCGGCCTCGACACCTCGATCATCCTGAAATGGCTGCAGGTCGAATTCGGCTGCGAAGTCGTCACCTTCACCGCCGACCTCGGCCAGGGCGAGGAGCTGGAACCTGCCCGCAAGAAGGCGCTGGCCGCCGGGGTGAAACCCGAAAACATCTTCATCGAGGACGTGCGCGAGGAATTCGTGCGCGATTTCGTCTTCCCGATGTTTCGCGCCAACGCCGTCTACGAAGGCGTCTACCTCCTCGGCACCTCGATCGCCCGGCCGCTGATCGCCAAGCGCCAGATCGAGATTGCCGACATGGTCGGCGCCGATGCCGTCTGCCACGGCGCCACCGGCAAGGGCAATGACCAGGTGCGGTTCGAGCTCGGCTATTACGGCCTCAACCCCGACATCAAGGTGATCGCCCCCTGGCGGGACTGGGATTTCAAATCGCGCACCGATCTCCTCAAGTTTGCCGAGGAACACGGCATCGAGATCGCCAAGGACAAGCGCGGCGATGCCCCCTTCTCCGTGGACGCAAACCTTCTCCACTCCTCCTCCGAGGGCAAGGTTCTGGAAAACCCGGCCGAAGCCGCACCGGAATTCGTCCATATGCGGACGATTTCGCCCGAGGACGCGCCGGACAAACCCGAGACCATCACCATCAGCTTTGAAAAGGGCGATGCCTGCGCCATCAATGGCGAGGCGATGAGCCCGGCGACCCTGCTGACGGCCCTCAACGCCTACGGCAAGAAACATGGCATCGGCCGCCTCGACCTGCTTGAGAACCGCTTCGTCGGCATGAAGTCGCGCGGCATCTACGAAACACCGGGCGGCACCATCCTCCTCGTCGCCCACCGCGGCATCGAACAGGCTACCCTCGACCGCGGCCAGAGCCACCTCAAGGACGAGCTGATGCCGCGCTATGCCGAGATGATCTATAACGGCTTCTGGTGGAGCCCGGAGCGCGAGATGCTGCAGGCCGCCATCGACCATTCGCAGCGCTGGGTCACCGGCGAAGTGACGCTCAAACTCTACAAGGGCACCGCCTACCTGACCGGCCGTTCATCGCCCTATAGTCTGTACTCGGAAAAAATCGTCACCTTCGAAGACGACCACGGCGCCTATGACCAGAAAGATGCAGAAGGCTTCATCAAGCTGAACGCGCTGCGCCTGAGGCTGATGGCGGGGCGCGACAGGAAGTTCGGGAAGAACTGAGTCATTCCGCTCATCCCCACGAAGGCGGGGATCGGGAGTGGCGACCAGCGAGCTTTATTCGTCTTTGCTGTTTTGCGCTCTCAGCACGTCCCTCCCCAATTTGTCGTCATCCCGGAATTTGCGCAGCAAATGTCCGGGACCCAGACTGTCCTTGAACGGACTATCGGCAACGTTGAAAGAATGCCTGGGTCCCGGTCTTCGCCTGCGGCGAAACCGGGATGACGACTAACGGACGTGGTTGAAGCGGGAGAGGTTCAAGTCGCGGGCTTCCGGCACGATCGACTCCTCCGGCGCTTTGTAGAAATCCAGCCACAGGTCCCGCCACAACGGATTGCCTGTCTCGATCAGGCGGAGTTTCCAGGCGCGGTGCCAGCGCTTGATCTGCTTCTCGCGGCGGATGGCTTCTCCGATTTCATTGTGGGTCTCGAACCAGACGAGCAGCTTGCAGTCATGCTTTCGCGCGAAGCCGGGGGTGATCTCGTGCTTGTGCTGCCAGATACGGCCTTCAAGGTCGCTGGTGACGCCGGTGTAAAGCGTGCCGTTACGCCTTGAGGCGAGGAGGTAGACGTAGCTGAACCGCAGCGAGGAACATAACAAGAACATGATGCGTTGTCACGCGCTTTCTTGTTTGCGCTGGCTCCCAAACATTTGCTTCGCAAAGTCCGGGATGACGACCATCTCCGGCGCTATTTTATTTCCCTCGGCGGCTTCAGCCGGCGCTTCGTCTGGTGCACCTCCGCCTTGTCGCCGGTCGGCTTTTCGCCTTTCATGTAGTGGCGTTGCCAGCGTTCCTTCATCGCGGTTTGCTCGCCGTCCTTGAGGCGGGTGTTGAAGTCCGCGCGGCTGTCGCGCCAGGCCTTGTACTCGTCGACAAGGTCCGGGTTGGTGCTCATCAGCTTGCGTTCCGGCTCGATCTCCTCAAGCCGCTTGTGTTCCATCAAGGTGATGAACGCGAACGGTTCGCCCTTGCGGAAGACGACTTCGCCGGGGCGTGTCATCTGCCAGTTCATCGTGAACGGGAACGGCAGCCAGTCGGTCTCGACGAGGCCCGTCAGCGGCGCGATGCCATCCTTCGGCCAGTTCGGCGGGCCGGTGACCCAGACGCCCCAGCCGGGCGGGGTGCGGAACAGGTGCCCGGTGTGGAAAGTGACGATGCCGCGCATGAAATGGCTGTCGGCAAAGCTGGCGATGGCGGCCGGGTCGCCCGTGGTCATCAGGTTGATGTCCTCGATGCGCGGGCCGCCATTCCACTGGATCTTGATGTCCATCGGGCAGAGGATTTCCCAGCCCGTCGAGTTCGCCATGGTCAGCGGCAGGCAGCGATAGGGGTGGCGATCAATGAAGGCGTCCATCCAGGCGCGGTCCGACCGGCCGGGCACGATCTGCGGGGCGACATCATAGATCTTGTAGCATTCGAGGCGCATGGGGATCGCTCTGACTTCTTGACGGGACGTGCAAGACTTGGCCCAAAGGGCGCCATGCAAGCAAGCCCCGAAGACCTGTTCGCCTATCTCGACCGCCTCGGCATCGCCCATTCGACCGTCTGGCACGAGGCGATGTTCACAGTGGAGCAATCCGGCGCGCTAAAGGCCGACATGCCGGGCGCGCACACCAAGAACCTGTTCCTGAAAGATGCCGGCGGCGACCTCGTACTGATCGCGGCGGAAGCTCACAACCAGCTCAAGCTGAACCAGCTGCACAAGCTGATCGGCACGAAACGTCTCTCCTTCGGCCCGGCGGAGCTGATGACCGAGGTGCTCGGCGTGGTGCCGGGCTCGGTGACGGCCTTCGCGCTGATGAATGATCGCGCGGGCCAAGTGCGCTTCCTGGTGGACGCCGTGCTCGCGGGCGCCGACATCGTGAACTTCCACCCCCTGGTGAACACCGGCACGACGGCGATCAGCCAAGCTGACTTCCGCCGCTTCGTGGACGCGACGGGGCACGGGTTCGAGGTGGTGGATTTTTCGGTTTTGTGAGGGGAAGGAAGAGCCCACCCTAGCCCTCCCCGTTCCGGGGAGGGGACCGGCTGCATCCGGCCTATACGTGACGTCCTCACAAGAACTGAGCTGTCCCCTCCCCGCGCGAAGCGTGGGGAGGGTTAGGGTGGGGCCTTTGGCGGTTCAGGCCCGCGCGGTTGCTTTTTCCGGTTTCACCACGCCGCGGTTCAGCAATTCCTCGGCGATCTGCACGGCGTTGAGGGCGGCGCCCTTGCGCAGGTTGTCGGCGACGACCCAGAAGACGAGGCCGTTCTCGACGCTCACATCCTTGCGAACGCGGCTGACGAAGGTCGCCCAGTCGCCGACACATTCCTTAGGCGTCACATAGACATCCTTGGACGGATCATCGAGCAGCATGATGCCGGGGCTTTCGCGCAGCAGGGCCTGGGCCTCTTTCGCGCTCATCGGACCGTTGAGTTCGACATGCACGGCTTCGGAGTGGCCCACGAAGACCGGCACGCGCACGCAGGTGACCGACAGCTGGATCGCCGGATCGATCATCTTCTTCGTCTCGTTCCACATCTTGGCTTCTTCGTCCGTATACCCGTCCGGCAGGAAGGCGCCGATCTTCGGGATCACGTTGAAGGCGATCTCCTTCTCGAACACGACCGGGGCTGGCTCGTTGTTGACGAAGATGCCCTTGGTCTGGTTCCACAGCTCGTCCATCGCTTCCTTGCCGGCGCCGGAGACGGACTGGTAGGTCGAGACGACAACGCGCTTGATGCCCACCGCGTCATGCAGCGGTTTCAGCGCGACGACCAGCTGGGCGGTCGAGCAGTTGGGGTTCGCGATGATGCGTTTCTTGGTATAGCCCATGACCGCATCGGCGTTCACTTCCGGCACCACCAGCGGCACGTCCTTGTCCATCCGCCAGGCGGAGGAATTGTCGATCACGATGGCCCCGGCCGCCGCAATCTTCGGGCACCATTCCTTCGACACCTTGCCGCCGGCCGACATCAGGACGATGTCGACCTTCGAGAAGTCGAACTGCTCGAGGTCATGGCACTTGAGCGTGCGGTCGCCATACGCGACTTCCTTGCCGATCGAGCGGCGCGAGGCGATGGCGTAGACTTCGTCCGCGGGAAACAGGCGCTCGTCGAGAATGTTGAAGAGTTCCCGCCCGACATTGCCCGTGGCGCCGACGACAGCGATGCGCGTACCCATGATTTCAAGTCCTCTTCCGGTCCGTTTGGCGCCTTATGGCGCAAACTGGCTCCGGCTTAAAGCGGCTTGTGCAATACGCCCCCGGCTGGCAGGTAGCTGGGACGCCGAAAAAGGGATCTGCAAGCCGTGCTGGACGAGATCATCCGCCGTTATATCGCGAGCTATAATGACCGGGACATCGACGGGATGCTGGCCTGCGTGACCGATGATGTCGTGTTCGAGAACATCTCGAATGCCGGCCAGTCCATGCGCCTCGATGGCAAGGTGATGATGCGCCAGGTGGCGGAAGTGTCCGGCAATGCCTTCTCCTACCGCCGCCAGCGCCTGACCAACCTCGTCACCGGAGCCAGCACCGCCGCCGCCGAGATCGAGTTCGAAGGCCGCGCCGCCGTGGACCTGCCCAACGGCATCCGCGCCGGCGAAACCGTCCGCGTGCGCGGCGCCAGCTTCTTCGAGTTCCGTGGCCCCCTGCTCTGCCGGATTGCGGATTACAGCTAGGCCGGTTCGAACCTTGGCCCCACACGCGGCGCTCATCCTGAGCGAAGTCGAAGGATAGGCCAGCAGAGCCCTGGTGTTGTCTGGCCCTTCCTTCGACTTCGCTCAGGATGAGCAGCATGCTTTGACGAACGTCACTCCGGAAAGCGCTGAGCATATTCCGACTTGAGCCGCACCCAATTGTCCCAGTGCGGCCCGGGCTTCGTGCCCGCAAGCTTTGCCGCCAGCACATCCACATGCGAATGCCAGCCGGCGGAGACGCTGAGCAGAACGTCGCGGTTTGGCGCGCGGCGGTGGGTGAGCGTGAGCAGCGTGTCCGGGCCCTTCTCCGAAAGTTCGAACAGGACATCCGACTGCTCGCCCCATGAGATGAACAGGCGCCGGGGCGCATCAACCTCGATGATCTTGCAGACCATCCGGTTCTCGGCGCCCATGCCTTCGGGGCGGGCGCCCGGCGGATCGGTCAGCTCGTCATTGCGCCAGACGAATTCGAACTCGGCGCCCGGCGTAAGGTCCATGTCGCCGGCGGCCAGCCATTGGCGGCGCAGCTCGCTCTTCGTCAGGTAGTCCCAGACGCGGGCCATGGGACCGGGCAGCAGGCGTTCGAGTTTGAGGACAGTGGGCTCGATGAGCTGGCCATAGTCGGCTTGGGTGGTCCGGGTCATTTCGGGTCTCCTTCGGGGGGGTTGGCGTCAGCCTCGCGAAGAAGCTGTTCGATTGTATCGAGGCGGGAAGTCCAGAAGCGCTCGTAAAAGCCGAGCCAGTCATGCGCGCTCGCCAGCGGGCCCGCCTCGAGACGGCAGATATGCATGCGCCCGCGCACCTCGCGGCGGATGAGCCCCGCCCCTTCCAGGGCCTTGATATGTTTCGAGGCCGCAGCAAGCGACATCTCGAATGGCTCGGCCAGCTGGCTGACGGTGCGTTCGCCGCCCGTCAGTTCGCGCAGCATGCTGCGGCGGGTAGCGTCTCCCAGGGCATGGAAAACAGCGTCGAGGCGGGGGGATTCGAGCAATTCAACCATATGGTTGAATATAGAGGGCTCAATCTAAACCGTCAACCACTTGGTTGAATGTTTTTGCTCAAGGCTTCCAGCCGGGCAGCTTCGCCGCCTGCTTCATCCATTTCGCCAACTGCGCATCGTCGAACTCTCCTTCGTAAAGGTCGATCCAGCGGGCCTCCCCGCTCTTCGCCGTGAAGCCGGGCGGAGGCGGATCGAGTTCGGCCCCCTTGAAGAAGGTAACCTTCACATACCGCGTCAGCACGTGGAAAGACACGAACCAGCCCTGCCCTTGCACGCCATAAAACGGCGAGTTCCACTTCACCGCTTTGACCGCCTTCGGCACGGCTTTCACGATCAGCGCATCAAGGCGCGCGCCAACCGCCTGCTTCCAGCCGGGCATGGCCGCGATATAGGCCTGTACCGGCGCGTCGCCCCCGCCCTTCGCAATCTGCGGATTGCCGCCGGACAGGAGCACGGGTTTTTCCGCCTTGCCCTTGGCCTTCACCGCCTTTGACCGGTTATGCGCCACCGCCGCCTTGACCAGCGACTTGAACGCGGCCTCGTTCAGCGTATCGCCTTCATCGAGATCAATCGCGCGGCGCGTTCCCGCGTCGAGGCTGGAATTGAAGACGCCTTTGGGATCGGCCAGCGCAGCGCCGTGCGCGAAGGTGAGCTTCACCTTGTCCTTGTAAACCTCGCCGGTACAGATCAAGCCGTTCTGCTCCCAGACCGGCACTCCGCCCGGGTTGGTGGGCTTGCGCCACTTGATGTCTTCGGCAGCATCCGGGGCGGCGTCCTTGATCAGCCTGCGGACGTTCGCGAGCATATCGCCGCGCCAGCCGCCAATCTCGGCGATGCGAGCGGAGACAATGTCGGCGGCGATGTCGGTCTTGGACATGGCGAAGATCTCATCGTTGAGGTCCGGACATGAACCCGCGCCCCCGTTTGCCTGTCAAGCCGGATGTCAGGCGACCGATTTGTTGTCGGGCGAGCGCGCCTCGGCGAGTACGATGCGGTTACCGTCGGGGTCTGTGAGGATGGACGTGCTGACAAAATCGCCATGCTGCGTGTCTGCCGCTTCGATGCCGCGCGTGCCTGCGTGGACGATCCACACATCCACATCATCGACCGCAAGCGTAATCGAAGACTTTCCCGCACGGCTTTCATCGACGAAGACCTGCAGCCATCCGCCGCCAGGAAAGCGATATTCGGCAAGCGTTTCCATCGGGGTCTGGTCGGGGCTCCGCCCGAAGAGTTTGTTGTACCAGTCTGTCGCGGTGGCGAGATCTGTGACCGCAACGCCGGCCAGCACGTTCTTGATCTCCATGCCCGTCTCCTTTTCCCGCGCCCGAGTGAGCCGCGCCTTTCACAAACGCGGCGGGCGCATTGAAAGTTCCAATCCGGTCAGGCCGATTGCTGCAGTTTCGGCCGCCGCAAATCCGCCGCCAGCCCTTCCCCCATCAGGTCGATGAAGTTCTCCGAGTAGAAGTTCGTGACCTGCGTCGGCGTGCAGCCGGTCAGCGTTTCGTCGAAACGCTTCAGCGGATTGCGGCCCCCTTCCACATGCGGATAGTCCGACGAGAAGAGGCAGATCTCCTCGCCCGAATTGCGGATTATCCAGCCCGCATCCTCATGCGGATAAGGCGCGGCGCGGAAACTCCGGCGCACGATCTCGGAAGGCTTCGCGCTGAGTTTCTGCAACCGCTCCTCATTGCGCACGAAAGCATGCGCCGCCGAATCCATCGACCGCATCCATCCGGGCACCCAGGCGGCGCCGAGTTCGATGGCGCCCCATTTCAGCTTCGGAAACCGGTCGAACACGCCGTCGAAGATCAGCGTCGCCAGCGTCTGCATCGCCGATTGCGGGATCGGCATGTAGGAGACCGAGGTGAAATTGTCGTCGCCGCCATGGAAGTCCGGCACCGGCGGAAGGCCATTTTCCTTGTACAGCGGGCTCAGCTTCTCCTCGCCGCCGACATGCAGGAGTATCGGCAGGCCCGCCTCCTCCGCGAGCCGCCAGACAGGGTCGAGCCCGATATGGCTCGGCGAATGCCTTTGTGGGCACACGGACGGAACCATGATCGCCTTGGCCCCAAGCTTGATCGCCAGCCGCGCGGTCGCTTCGCTGCGGGCGAAGTCTTCCAGCGGCACATAAGCAACACCCAGCAGGCGCGGATCAACGGCGCAGAAATCCGTCATCATCCGGTTGTGCGCATCCGCCGCCGCGTAGCAGAGTTCCATATCCTCCGACTGGTCGAGGCCGAAATTGCCAAGGCAGAATGTCGTGAAAACCAGCTGGCTGGCAAAGCCGAGCCGGTCGAGCGCGGCGGGGCGGTCCTCGCGCCGGAAAGCTCCGAGGGCGGTGTAATTCTTGTTGAGCAGGATCGCCTCCGCCGCTGCGGCCCGGTAGTCCGCATCCTCATGCCGGGCGCGTTCCGCGTTCATCCCGTCCGCATGGGAATGCTTCCACTTGTAGACCGGCAGATCGTGATAGCGCGCCAGCAGGCGCTTTTCGAAATACGGGTCGAGGACGTCGGTCATCTCCATGAGATGAGAGTCCGCGTCATGGATGAGCCGTCCTGCAGCGTAAGACATGTATTCCTCCCGGTAGTTTTCGGGGAGGATGTCACAAGCGGCGGGGAAGTCAAAAACTCAGAGCGCCGCGACGATCGCGTCGGCCATCTGCCGGGTCGTCAACTCGCCGCCCAAATCGCGCGTGCGCGCGCCCCGGTCGAGCGCCTTGCCGACCGCGGCGAGCAGCGCGTCAGCGGCCTTCTCCTTCCCGAGCGACCAGCGCAGCGCCATCTCGAGCGACAGGATCGCGGCGCAAGGATTGGCGACGCCCTGCCCCGCAATGTCCGGCGCCGAGCCATGCACTGGCTCGTAAAGTCCGGGCACGCCCGGCGCACCCAGCGAGGCCGAAGGCAGCATGCCGATCGAGCCGGTGAGCATGGCCGCTTCGTCCGAGAGCAGATCACCGAACAGGTTGTCCGCAAGGATCACATCGAACTGCTTGGGCTGGCGCACGAGTTCCATGGCGCAGGCGTCGGCGTACATGTGAGCCAGCGCAACGCCGCCGCCGAACTCGGCATGCGCCAGCGTGACTTCCTGGCGCCAGAACAGGCCGGATTCCATGACGTTCGATTTCTCGACCGAAAGCACCCGCCCCGACCGGCCCCGCGCAATGTCAAATGCGACACGCGCAACGCGTTCGATTTCCGGGTGCGTATAGATCGCCGTGTCATAGCCGCGGCGCAGGCCGTGCGCTTCATCAATGCCGCGCGGCGTACCGAAATAGACGCCGCCCGTCAGTTCACGGACGATCATCAGGTCGAGGCCCTCGACCCGGTCGCGCTTCAGGCTGGACGCATCGACCAGCGCCGGAAAGCAGAAGGCGGGCCGCAGGTTCGCGAACACGTCGAGCCCCTTGCGCAAGGCGAGCAGCCCGGCCTCCGGGCGCTTGTCCCGCGCGGCGCCCGCCCAATTCGGTCCGCCGACCGCGCCGAGCAAGACCGCGTGGGACTTGCGCGCCCGCTCCAGCGTCTCGCCGGTCAGCGGCGTGCCGTGCGCATCGAAACTGGCCCCGCCGACGAGGCCCGTCTCGATGAGGATATCCGGCACGAGGAATTCCGCGACCCGGCGCGCTTCGGCCACGACTTCCGGGCCGATGCCGTCACCCGGCAGGAGGAGGAGGGTCTTTTTCATTCGCGGAAGGGCCGGGTCAGTTGCTGCCGGCCGCTGCAGAGCCCGTGCCGACGCGCTGATACTTGTCCGTGTGCTCTTTGGCGTTGGCCGCCATTTGCGCGTCAAACTGTTTCCACGCGGCCTCTGACTTGCAGGACCGTTCCCCAAAACGGGTGCCGATCACATCGATCGTGCGACAGGAGACGGCTGTGCCGTCGGGGGCAATGTCGCCGGCCTTTATGCTCGCCTGAGCGCCGGTCGCTGCCGGGGGCGTTGCGCAGGCCGCAAGGCAGAAAGCGGCGGCGAGAGCTGACTTGACGCTGAAGTTCACTGAAATCTCCATTCTTGCATTGGACCGGGCCATCTCGTAGCGGGGCAAAGCCCCCAGTGCAACGGATTCAGATGGGCTCCGGATCAGCTTCATACAGGCGCAGGGACCGGCCGGTCAGCCCGAGCTGGGGATAGAACGCGCGCCATGTCGTCATGTGCGCCGTCTTGAAGTGGAGGTCGAGCGCGGCGCGGCTTTCCCAACGCTCCGTCACGCGCACCAGGCCCGCTTCCAGCACATCGATGCTGTAGGCATAGTCGATACACCCGGGCTCGGCGCGGCTGGCGCGGATCATCTGCTCCATGACGGCGCGGGCGCGTTCGACATTCTCCGGCGGGATGCGGACGGTGCCTTCAATCACGATCATGGTTCGCGCGCCCCGGGTTACGGACAGTTGCCCTGCGTCGAGCAGCCACTATTCAGACGCTGGAACTTGTCCGTCTGTTCCTTGGCATTGAGCGCCATCATCTTGTCGAACTCTGCCCAGGTTGTCTCGGACTTGCATTCTTTCGTGGCGAAGTGCGTGCCGATTTCCTTGATTGACCGGCAGCGGATGATGGACCCGTCCGACGCGGTCTGACCCTGCATGGCAGACGTGATCTTGTCCGAATTGCTGGCGGTCTGCACAGGCGCCGCCGCGCAGGCAGAGAGGAGAACGGCGAGCGCGCCGGCGAGAATAGCTGAGCGGGGAGTGGCCATGATGAAATCCTTGTCTGTCCGCAGTCCAAAGAAATCGTACCAAGTCTGCGCAGACCCGCAACCCTTCCGCCCGGAAAATGCAGAGGCCCGCCCGCCTTTACCGCCGGTTGATCAGCCGGGTTCCTTTTCGGGGCTGGCGGGCGGCGCAGGCTTTGCGGGAACCTCGACGCCCGGCACTTCCGGCTTCATGCCGAATGGATCGGTGAGGCACGCGGCGAGCGGCATCAGGAGCAGCAGCGGCAGACAAAGGCGGGCGGCGCGGGGCATGGGACGTGTCTCCGGGTGCGGCCCGCTGGAACTCAGCGGGCGGTTTCGAGCCAGGGTGTAGCCAGGCGGCGCTGCGCCTCGAACGTGTCGATCTCGGGCGCAGCCGTCAGCGAAGCGCCGATCTCGTCGAGCCCGGCCATCAGGTTGGACTTGCGCCCCGGGTCGACGTCGAACGCGTGGATCTCGCCGTCCGGCGTGGTGACCGTCTGCGTGGCGAGATCGACCGTGAAGACATGGTTCGATCCCCCGGCTGCCTTCGCCAGCTTCTCGCAGACATCAGCCGGCAGGCGCACCGGCAGGATGCCGTTCTTGTAGCAATTATTGTGGAAGATATCCGCAAAGCTCGGCGCGATGACGCAGGTAATGCCCTGGTCGAGCAGCGCCCAGGGCGCATGCTCGCGCGACGAGCCGCAGCCGAAATTCTCACCCGCAATCAGGATCGAGGCCTTGGCATATTCCGGCCGGTTGAGCACGAAGCTCGGGTCCGGCGAGCCGTCCGCCTTGGTTTTCAGCTCATGGAACAGGCCGGTCGCGAGCCCGGTCCGCGTCGTCGTCTTCAGGAACTGCTTGGGAATGATCATGTCGGTGTCGACATTGGGCATCGGCCGGCCCTTCTCGAGCAGCGGCGCGGCAGTTCCGGTGAGGGATGTAAAAGGCGTCATCGCGGCATTTTAATCCGTCCCGCCGGAAATGAACAGGGTCGGCACGCCCATCGTCCCGTCGCGGACGGTGAAGACGCGGGTGCCCGCGCGCCGCCCGGTGCGCACTTCGGACAGGTTGAAGCCCCTGGCAGTGAGGCGGTCATGCGCCGCCTCGATATCGCCGACGCGCCAGGTGAGGCCCCAGAATTGGTCCGGCCCGGACGGGTCCTCCCCCTGCCCCAGCCGGTGGGCGATCTCGACCGTCAGCCCTGCGGTCCGGAAGAAGATCAGCCGCACGCCCCACTCCGGCGCCGAGCGGTCGAGCGCCAGACGCAGGCCGAGCTTGGCGCCGTAAAGCGCCATCGCGCGGTCCGGATTCGGCGTATTGATCACCAGATGATCAAGCGCATGCACATGGCCGAGTGGCACTTCGGCCGGCTCCATCGCGCCTTCCTCCGGCGCAACGACAAACCAGCGGATGGACGCGGTCTGCTCCGGCGGCACGCGGAAGCTGCGCAAGGTGCGCCGCGCCTCGCGCGCCATGTCCTCGCTCAGGCCTTCGTCGATGGCGGTGGGCGCCAGCGCGAGACGGGACAGCGCGCGGTGATCGGCGGAAAGATCCGTGGAGCGGAAAGCCAGTGACTTAAGACCGGGTCCTTCTTCGGCGATGCGCGCGCGCAAATGTTCGGCCGATGCTCCGTGTCCGGACGGCGCAACCAGCTCCAGCGCCGTATTGCCGAGCTGGAACAGCGCGGTTGCGACCCCCGCATCACTCACCGCCCGCCAGTCCGGCGCGCGGCCGAGCAAGGCGGCATAGACCGCCGTGCCCGCATCAATCTCAGGCGCCAGGATCACGATGTGATCGACGCCGTTGATCATGCCTTCACGCTCGCCTGCGGCAGGCAGTCACCCACGCCCTTGAAGCCCGGCAGCGCCTCGACACGGGCGAGCCATTTGCGGACATTGCCATAGGGCGCCAGGTCGATCCCCGCCTGACCCGCATAGGCGGCGATGCCATAGAGATCGATATCGGCAATCGTCGCGCCCTTGCCCACCAGCCAGTCGCGCCCATCGAGCAGCGAGTTCAACTCCTTCAGACCGCCTTGTGCCGATTGCAGGTTGGCCTCGGCCACCTGTTCCGGGAACTTGAAGAAGCCGAGCTTCAG
>Ga0163144_10006259_pt1 | contig 26326 bp, 35 predicted proteins | sample OliLak19BULKMAT1_FD_123175 | JGI IMG/M metagenome (GOLD analysis project Ga0163144, IMG submission 123175) | Freshwater microbial mat bacterial communities from Lake Vanda, McMurdo Dry Valleys, Antarctica - Oligotrophic Lake LV.19.BULKMAT1 | ecosystem: Environmental > Aquatic > Freshwater >...
GCACGTAAAAAGGGCTTAAAAGTTCTGGTTTCAGACTACGCCTTCATGGCCAGAGACACGGACAAAATCGTACAAGATACTCGCTCGGAAGGGCATACAATCCAGCCAAATTATTTTATGATGAGCGATGAGCAAGCAATCCAGATTCTTTCAGACCATAGCATACCAGTAGAGACAATCAAGCAAGCAATTGCTAATTCAGAGGAATGGGCTAAAACTTTCGACGGCTTTAAACTTAAATACGATTGGCGTTTGCCTAAGATCACAGACACACCGACAGAGAAGTATATGATGGACATCATTAAAAGCGTCGGGCGAATGAATTGGAAAAATCCAGTATACGTAAAGCGCTTGAAGTACGAAATCAATACTTTCCTTTACAATGGTACCTACGACTTCGGTCCTTATTTCTTCCCAATTGCTTTGATTTTTGAAGAATACAAGAAAAATCGTCGTTTGACTGGTCCTGGTCGAGGTTCGGTAACTGGTTCGTTAATGAGCTATACTATGGGCTTCACCCACCTTGACCCAATTGAGTACGACCTCCCATTTGAGCGCTTTTTCTCTCCTGATCGTATTGCGGCCAAAAAACTGCCCGACGTGGACATTGACTTGCCTAATCGAGACCTTCTGTGCGGGCTGGATGCTCAATCTGGCTGGCTCTACAACTACTTCGGTAATAAGGCGGCACAGATTTCTACCAGAGGCATGTTGCGCTTAAAATCATCTATTTTGGACGTCAACCGCGTCCGCAACAACGGTTTAGTTGAGGACGAAGTCAAAGGTTTTGCGGAAGCTCTGCCTTCACCTCCTCAAGGGGTTTCGGACGCAGACTGGGTTTTTGGTTACACAAACTCAGACAAAGAGCACGTTAAAGGCTTTATTGAGACTTCTGTTGAACTTCAAAACTATGCCACCAAACGCAAAGAAGAGTGGGCTATTGTTGAACGCATGCTAGGCATTCCTCGCCAGCACTCCCGTCACGCTTCTGCTTTTGTCATTTGTGACGTGCCAGTCTCAGACGTAGTGCCAACTATGATCGTAAATGGCGTAGCAAACGTTACCCAGTACGAAGCTAAAGAAGTTGAGTCTGCTGGTTTAATCAAGTACGATTTTCTTTCCCTTTCAACTTTAATTGATTTAGAAGGCTGCTTAAACAGAATTAACGCTAAAAACAGCAAACTCGCTGAGTATGACATTGACTGGTTTGACCACAATGGCGTCAAAACTAACATCTGGGATCTTCCAAAAACCGATGATAAAACGGCCAAGCTTCTAGCAGACGGCCACCTTGAGGCTCTTTTCCAGGTTGGAACAAACTCAATGAGACCCTTTGTGTTAGACATCAAACCTAAGAACATAGTAGACTGTGCAGTGGTTTTAGCTTTAGTTCGTCCAGGTCCTTTAGACTACATCGATGAAAAGCTAGGCATCAACATGGCTCAGAAGTACGTCAAATTGCGCAAAGGCGAGATTGAACCAGACAACGAGACGCTTGCCCGCCTCCTGCCTGAGTCCTACGGAGTCATCGTATTCCAAGAGCAGCTGACTAAGATTGCCCGCGATCTGGCTATGATGCCTGGACCTCGAGCAGAGATTCTCCGCGACAACATGTGTAAAAAACGGAAAGTAGAATTCGAGGCAATGAAGCCTGAGTTCATGGAGAAAGCTCTAACTAACGCATCCAAAGATGACTGCGAAATGATTTGGAACATGATGGCCACTTTTGGTCAGTACGGGTTCTCGGTCAACCACGCCACAGCCTACGCGGCTATTACGTGGGCCACAGCCTTCTTAAAAGCCCATTACCCGTTAGAGTTCTGGGCGTCCGTTCTTACGAACGCAGACAACAAAGAAATCAACGAGAAGTATTGGAAGCATGTTTCAGAATTAGTAGCTCCTCCAGACATAAATTTGAGCACAAATGAAATGACAGTCGACTATACAATTGGAAAAGTCCGCTCTAAGATGAGCGTCATCTCCGGTCTAGGCGACAAAATTATGGACAAAGTGATTGCAGCAAGACCTTTCAGCGGCATCGAGGGCTTTGTTCGCAAGAATGTAATTGGTGATGCCATGACCAAAAAGCTTATCCACGTAGGCATCATGGACAGTCTGTTCTCTCCTGGAGCAAATTTGATTGATCAAATGCAGGCCTACGAAGACGCAGTAGAGAAGATCAAGCACGAAGAAAAAATGAAAGAATATACCGACGTAAAAATGGTGGATTTCAACGAAAAATTTACAACCTACGTCGCAGCCATAGCTGCTGGAGAAAAGGCAAAAAAGCCTACGGTTCCTAAGGAGCCAGCTCTTAAGCGCGGAACCATCGACTCTAAGTACCTTGCAATGAGCCCCTACGAGGATTATTCCCTTAAAAAAATTATTCTGCCTTCTATGGCTTCTAACCTAACCAAGCTAGTCATGGAGATCAGTGAACGAGTGAACAAGGGTAAGGGTAAGATGCCTTCAGTGATGGCCCCAAACGGAAAGCCAAGCAGACTCATCAACGGTCCAATTGCCAAAGTGTACGAAGCCAGAACTCAACAACCAGAGCGAGACTTCTTTGCTTGCGCCGGCTTTGTCCTCAGCGCCAAAGAGTTTACTTTGAAGAAAAAGGGCTCTAAGGCCTTAAAGGTTTTGCTGGACACGGACGGACATTTACGCGAGCTGGTTAAATGGTCAGACTATAACACTAACGAATTAACCTACCCCAAGATGAAGAAGGGGGACGTTGTAGTAATGTTCTTCGATCAGAAGCCTGGTCGTCCACCAAGGATAGCGGACATTGTAGTGGAATATTCCCTTCCAACAGAAAAGTAGTACGATAGAAAAGGGTAATGCGTACTTTAGTACAAACTCTCTTCTTGATCTTGTTTTCTTCGGCGGCAAATGCTAAGCAAATTAAAATTGCAGTAGTGGACACCGGGCTAAGCCAGCAAGGTTACAAGATGAACATCAACGTGTGCCCGACTGGTCATTACGACTACACTATTCCTGATAAAATGAACGATAATTGGAGTGCCACAAATACTCCAACCGACAACCACGGCCACGGAACTCACGTAGCAGGTCTGATTCACCAAGGTTTTGTTGGCAAAGTCGTCTCTGAGAATCCAGAGACAGCATTCAAAGAAATTTCTAAAGTGCCAGATTCAAGCGACTATTGTCTTGTTATTCTAAAATATTTCGACCCCACAGCGCCAAAAACAGACAACCTGAAGGCAACCGTAAAAGCCTTCAAAAGAGCTGCTGAGTTGAACGTAGACTTCATTAACTATTCTGGCGGAGGGGTCGAGTATTCTGAAGATGAGCACGAAGCTCTTCGGAAAGTTATGCAAAAAGGCATAGAAGTTGTTGCAGCAGTCGGAAATGAATACTCCAATTTAAAAAAGCATCCATACTATCCAGCTATGTATTTTGGCGTCATAGCCGTAGGTTCGTACACTTATGAATAGCCTAGTAAAAATAAAGAAATGCACGAGAGACTGCCGGACAACCTTCAAGAGCTTAGGACTAAAAAAAGGTCAGTGGTTAGAGTCGGTAGTTTCCGCTAACTGGGGTAGCCCTAGAATTCAGGCCTACGAAGTGGGTAAAAATATCCTGAGTACTCTTCCTGGAGGCTACGGACTAATGACCGGGACTTCTCAGGCAACAGCGATACACACTGGCAAGCTAGCACGACAGGCGTTTGATATCCGTAACAGTAAATATACACGAAACGTATGCTCACCGCCTACGCGAAAGGATCGAAAATGAATGATTTGAGAACTATTTTAGAAAAGATCAAGGTTCAGAAGTCTATTTTAAACGTAGAAATTGGCGAAGAGAGCAGCACTTCTCGTAACTTGGCAGACCGCAAACGTAATGCTAAAGTTCGTATTGATGAACTGAAGGCTGCTTACCGAAATGCTCTCCTAGAACGCACGGTTTTTATAGTAATGTACGGAAACGATGCAGTCAAAATGGCCTCTATGGCAGAAAAAGAATTCGGCTCCTATGCAGCAGACGCAGAGCAAGTGATTAATCGCATTGTAGAAGAAGTACCAACTCAATCCTACAAAGGAAAAAACGCTTCTCCTTCTTTGTTTGACGTTATAAGTCACGCAATTGAAGGCGTAGCAGCTGAAGCGGGCGTCATTTCCTTTCCCAACCCTATTTACTCATCTAGCCGCCACTCTGGACGCTTGGAAGACAAAGAGGCCTTAAAACGCTTAGTCACCAAAGTCATCTCAGAAGACATTGGCACAGAGCTAATAGCTGTTCACGCAGTGACAGCCACTTTTCTTAAAGCATTGGACACAGAGTTCGACGGCAAAGTTTATCCAGTTGTATTACATACATCTTCCATAGCTTATGCTACAGCCCTAGTGAAGGACATTGATACGCGCCTTAAGCGCCAGGTTTTTACAATCACTACGGCAACAAAAGATCTGGGTACAGATGAAAAAGGAAATGAATTGAGCGAGGAAACTGTTGGGATTCAAAAGGACACAATAGTAATTAATTCCGTTGATAAAAAGAACTTGACGGCAGCTTTAACTAAAATTAAAAAATCACTTGGAGGCAAGTAATGTCAGTACAAATTGGTAAACCTAACGCAGGCGGCGGCAGTGGAAGTCGCGCAAAACGTAACTACGACCGTCTTAAGCAAGGGAAAGCAATTTATCGCATCCTCCCTGCTCTAGGCAAGTTAGCAGACAAAGGTGTCTGGTCTTCTTGGCACGAACTTGTTTTTGGCTATAAGACTACAGAAGGCTACATGCGTCCATTCGAGTCTTGCCAGAAAGTTGACCGCAAGAACAAGATCGTTACCGTTCGAGACGCTGCCCGCGATTTAATTGAGCAAAATAAAGAAAAAATGGAAAAAATCAAAGAGCTTCTTCAAAAAAAGCCTAACGATCCAGCTTTAACCAAAGCCTTAGTCCCTTTGGCTGACTATGATGATTCTTTTAATGTCGACAAAGCTCACTACGTAAATGCTTTAAATGCGTCCGGCGAAGTAACTTTATTGCGTATTGGTTACAAAGAAATGTTAGCCTTTAAAGCAGCTAGAGAAGAGCTTCAGAAGTCTGACGGCGTAGATTGCGTAGACGTAGATGGATGCTACATGCAGTTTTCTAAGTCTGGAACAGGCCGCGACACTATCTGTCAAGTCACTCCTGCTTACGAAAAGACTGCTGGCGGTTTGAATTTGAAATTGCACTCAATTGACGAGAGTGAGTTAAAGAAAATTGCTCAAGGATACTTTGAATTAGATGATGTTTATCCTCGCCCGACTCCAGAAGAAATCGAGCAGATGGTTGCCGAAGGCGCAGACGGCGTTGACGCAGTCATGGAGAAGTACCGTCCAGCGTACAACAAAGACGCAGCTCCTGCAGCTCCGGCGGCAGTTAAGCCTGCTCCAGCCAAACCTAAAATTAAGCTTGACGCAGCGGCTATGGCCAAAGCTACAGCGGTAGAAGAAGTGGTAGAAGAAGCATCTGAAGAAGAAGCTATGGTTGAAGAAGCTCCTGCCCCAGTCGTTGCTAAGCCAGCAACCAAAGTAGTAGCTAAACCTGCTGCCAAAGTCGCAGCAGCTGATCCTGCTACAGACGGTCTAACTGAGGAAGAAATTCAGTTCATGAAGGACAATGGTATAGAATTATGATTCAACTGTGGGGTAACGACGAAATGTTGCCTACAGAAACTTCGCGGCAGAAGGCGCTTTATGTGTCTCTGCCGCGTTTCTATTTCTGGGGCCTAGAAATAAACACTAAAGTTGGCTACAATAAAAAAGTAGTGAGCAATCACTACGACGGCCTAGGAGTCAGAAAATTTAATTTAGTGATACTAGGTTTTGGATTCATTTACACGGAGAATTGGGATGTCTGAAGAAAAGTCGCTCTCACTTAGTCAAGTTACGACTCTTATACTTCCACCCCTCAAAAGGGCAGACGGAAAAATTATTGTACCCATGAAGCGTTTAGAATTTTCCATGATGAGAGAGGCCAAAGAGCGTCACGAAGAAACTCGCACAGTTGGCCCATCAAATTACATTGATTTAGAAATTATGTTCTCCAAAGCCTTTGCAGAGATGCGCCGAGGCTACGCAGACATAGGCTTAGCCCTGGTTAAGGCGGAACAAGAGCTAGAGAACGTCAAGAGTAGGATTATCCTAGACGAATACCCCGAGCACATCAAAGACAAACCAAAAAGCCTAGACAAGACAGCCTATCTGAATGCCTTTATGCAGAGAGACCCTGAGTTTGCTAAGCTAGCAGACTATATTGGCACTTTGAAGGCCTATGAGCGCCTAATCGAAGGCGAAATCAAGTTTATAGAAAAAGTTGTTTCCTACATGAAAAAGCAAGTAGACTTAAAGCGCATGGACAGGTTCAGCCTGCCAGGCGGAGGCCGCTAGTGGAGTTCTGGATTGGCATGTTTCTTCCTTACATTCTAGTGTTATTCCTCATAGTAAGGGTGATACATAAGAAACGTACACGGTTCAAAAGAAAAATAAAATTAATCAAAGGAGACAAAGATGAGTAAATGGAAGAAGATGCTAAGAAACTACGAAGACGCTATCGACTTCGAGTACGACGCATACTCGGAAGAAAACACAATCAAAACTCCCAGCCCATACTTCAATTGGATTTTTGCAAACAAAAGTCACGGCATACCTAAGGGTTCAACTGTACTCTTTGGTTCAAAGCCAAAGTCTGGTAAATCGCTTTTAATTCAGGCAATCATCGGCCAAATGCACCAAGACGACCCAGAAGGCGAAGCAATTGTATTCAACACAGAGCAACGAGGATTCTTACAGGCAGGAGCCATCTCTACAATTGACGAAAACCGTTGGACTGTGTACGACACAAATCGTCCAGAGGACATTGGCGATCGTTTTGAACAAGACATTTTACCTATGATTCAGGACGGTTTTCCGTTAAGAATCGTGGCAATTGACTCTTTGAATCGCGTAGGCGGAACAAAGACCATGGCCGAAGGACGCTCAGTAAACGACCACTTGATGGGCGACAAGGCTCTTACTCTTCAGCGAGTGTTGGAAAAGATCGTACCCATTTGCCGCCGTCACAAGATCACTTTGATTGGCACGTGCCAGATCCGAGCGAACTTAGACGCAGGCTCTCATGGACCAAAAGAAAAGCTAGGCATCAACTGGGATACTAAGCATACCTTTGACTATTTCCTGTCAGCTGAGCGCGCAGGCGCCAAGGAAGACAAAGTGGATGTGCGCGGAAATGCTTTTGAAAATGAATCAGTAAAGGATGCTCGCGGAAACAAGGACATCACCGGCCATAAAATCTACATCAAAATGCTTGAGTCTTCTGTGGGCACCCCCGGGCGCGCAGGAGTCCTTACCTTTGACTACAAAAAGGGCATAGTAAACCAGTACGAGGAGCTATTCGAGCTAGGCAAATCTACAGGCTTCATCAAGCTCGCTCCAGGCAAAAAGGCTGGCACGTACTTAGTAGGCGACAAGGAAGTTTTTGGCAAAGCAAACGCAGCTGAATTTATGCTCGACCCAGAACTAGCAAAGGCAGTAATTAAGCATGCAAAGAGCATGGATGCAGCCTTCGGAGAAGTAAAAAAGTAAACTTTAGTCACAATTTGCGAAGAAGCCCTCGTTTAGGGGGCTTCTTCAATTCACCTGCTGTTTGCTCAAACAAGCACGCTCCAAAATTACCAAGAGCACTTCGAGTTGAAGCCTGCTTTGCGTTTTACCCCCTAAGTTTCTAGTCCTTAGACCGATAAGCATTTTGTCTAGGAAACACTAAATAGCTGGGAGGCTCTAATGGAAAATAATATTCGATCGGTAGCAGCGACTCTTGACACTAGTATAAAGGTTCGATTTGACGAAGAATTTGAATTAGTGGCTATGCGTTGGAGATACCTTTTACGCTCACCAAACCCGACTAATGATCGAATGTTCCAATTTGAGACGATTCTTAAGTCGACTAGCCGTAAGATCTGGAGACGTTTTAAATACGCATACAACGTCACTGGATACGATTTTGACGACGTAGTAGCATTGGGCCGAGTTCACTTAGTTTCTTACATTGGAATTTTTGGTCTACTAGAGCACCCAGACAAACTGATCGCGTTTGTTCAAACTTTCACTAAGAAAAATGGCAAAGCTCCGGCTGAAGAAGACATCTTACGCAAGGATCGTGCAAACTGTGCATCTTTCCTCTACCAGCGCTTGGAAGAAGTAGCTAAAATCTGCTCTCAAAAGAACCGAAATATTCGTGGAACGGACGGCCTCCGAGCGGCCTTCATCGGCGAGTCCGCTGTGACCGAGCCAGACGAAGCAATTTTGGCCAACCCAGAGAAATATGGGCTAAAAAAATTGACCAAAAAGGCTACAGAAGAGATGGAAGCCAACCTTAAGCACGAAGACAAAACAGAAAAAGGCTTTAAATTCGAGGGGAAGCACGTTCGCGTAGTTGAGTTGTCGCCTAAACCTTTGAACGAAGTAGACGCTGCTGAGATGTTTTATAACGCCTACAATTCGATTTATCTTCAGAGTCCACTCGAGGTTCTAGAAGGCTTCAACGAAAATGTGAAGGATGAAGAATATCGTGCCACTTTTGACAGCATGGAACAGGACAAAAAAGTCTTGATGTTAAAAAAGTTTATTGCGGTGCATAAAGACAAACCTGCTTACGCGGACGAAATAAAAGCTGCCCGTGATATCCTGAACAAACTATGAGACCAATAAGAGAAATTGTAGACGATTGGGCTATGCCCATCAAAGAGAATGGACCAAACCGCTGGTTTCCCATCGAGGGGAGACCGGAGGCCATTATGCGTCTGATGCTTCTTCTGAAGCAAGAAGGCTACAATCGCTCAGAAGTTGAATCAGCGCGAAAGCCTGTTATAGATCACTGTGTCAACAAGAAGTCTAAGAAAGTCAAATCCTGGACCGGAATGGTTGTTCGAGAGTTTGAACGAGCAGTCTGGGCGGTCTTTGGCGAAAAGCTTGGAGAAGTCGAGCTTGTAAACACAGATGAGATGGTTGAAGCCGGCAAGCGCATGCTTGAAGCGGCCAAAGAAGATGCCAAAGAGCGCATCGCAGTTGAGAAGGAAGCCAGAGCAGAGGTTGACGCCGAAGCACTAGCAGCAAGATATAGACAGTATGTTCCAGACCCAGAACTTTTAAAGACAATTGAGTCTTTATTCAAGTTTGGTCCTGGCGGTGATGATGAGGAAATTCTCTAATGGCTAAAGAGTTAACATCTGAAGTAAGTGAGTTATTGGAAGCCGGGGAAGCCCAAGTCCAGCTTGCTGAAAAAGAGAAGTTCATACGTCGGCGCAAGCTTGAAAAGCAGTACGACGACATAGTTCAAAACGAGGCCGAAGTAGAGCGCCTCTCAAAAATTGACATATTCCAGGTCTCTACAGAGTACCTTGAAAAGATGGACGAACAGCACGAAATGACGATTGCATCCATGAAGGACAGAATGCCCTTTGTGAACAAGATCCTTACGGAGCTGGTGCCTTTCAATTACCCAAATTTAATTTTACTAGGCGCCAAGACTGGACACGGAAAGACGTCGTTCACTAGCGCCTCCCTTAGAGCCTTGTTGAGAGACAAGCGAAATACTCTTGTCCTTTCAAACGAAGAGATGGCAGTCAACTACTACAACCGAGTGATCTGCCTCCACAAGGATTGGGACGTTAACAAAATCAAAGATTTCACTAAAGAGCAGCACGAAGAGCTAAGGAAGCTTAGAGCTTTGATGTACCGTTCTCGAAGACTGACAGTGATTGATCCAGACTTTGACAGTATGAAGGATGCAACACGCACAATTGAAGGGATCAAGTTTTTGTTAGATAAAGTGTATGAAGCTCAAGAAGCGCACCCTGAAAAAAAGTGTGCCTACGATGCAATCTACCTAGACTACTACCAGAACTGTGGCTCTTCTAAGTTGGACCCCAGAAAGCGCAGGCATGAAGTTTTAGAAGATCTTTCTAAGTACTTAGACATGATGTACAAAAAGATCAAAGCGCCAATCGTAGTACTAAGCCAAATCAAGCCAGAAGCAAAGGATGAATCCGACTTTGAGTTTAGGATTAAAGAATCAAAATCAATTTTTGTACCCTCTACTTTTGCATTAGAACTTGCTCCAGACAAGAACAGAAGCATGACAAAGTGCATTTGCCACAAGCATCGCTGGTCTTCTAGAGCAGGCGAGGGAGTCGATTTAGGCTTTGATCGCGGACACTTTGTAGAATACTCTATGGAGTTTCAGCAGAAAATAGCCGAGCGCAATGAGCGCAAAGAGCACGCCGCAACCATGCAGAAAGCTCTGAGAAACATCGACGATAAAAAGGGTTAATATGGGAAAAATTAAAGAACTTTTAGCAGAAATTCAAACAGTACAAGACTATATAGATCGCCTAGGCGACAACAATAGTATGACGTCGTCCTTGCAAGCCGTAGTAGATGCAGCCTTAAGCTCTATAACTTCTACTCCAGTTGTCTTGAGTGATGAAAAGCAGCTTTTGAGAATTATAAATGACGTTGACCTTTCTCCTAACTCCTTTAAGTTGATCCAGTTAAAGCCTAGAGCTGTTAGGTTACTAGTACCAGTAAAGAAGGATTAGTATGAACAAGCAAGGCAAGAAATTGCTTGAGCTTTTGTACAACCCTGGCGAGCACGTTTACGCACAACCAACCAAAGCCAGTTCCAAGTGGGACGACGAGAAGGATGAGTGGGCATACTACTTGCCTTCTGTACTAGTCGAGCAAGTACCAATGGACACAACCACTCTTATTTCACTAAACCCAACCAAGGGCGACGTGCGCAACGACGAGAACGTCACAGCGTACAGATCCTTCATGATTGAAATGGACGAGCTACCGTTAGATGAGCAGATGAAAGTCGTTGAGGCTTCAGGCGTCCCTTATACTGTTTGCGTTTTTTCCGGTAGCCGATCTTTGCACTTTGTAATTACCTTGGACAAAGACCTTCCTACCAGAGAGATCTACGTAATGTGTGCCAAGTGGCTCATGGCCACTATTCCTGGCTGCGACGTCAACAACTTCCCTCCTTCAAGAGCCACAAGATTTCCGGGCGTAATGCGCAAGGAAAAGGGAAAGAAACAGATATTAGTAAAGACAAAAGACCGCGTTAGCCACGTCAAGCTTATGGCCTACCTTGCAAAACACAAGGATAAGATGCCTAAGCCTGAAGCGAAGGATGAGGATTTTGTACCAAAGGCCCACAACAAGGGCGCAATGCGTGAATGGGTTCTAAAAGGCCTCAACGCTGGTTTTGATTTTACCAACGGACGAAACCAGACATGGTTTGCCATTGGGTTTGAGTTTGGCAAGTGCGGTTACACGCTTGAACAGTGCGTGGAAGCTTGCGAGTCCCAGTTTTCAGCTGACAGAGATTTTCAGCGGAGAGAGTGGGAAGCTTGTCTAAAAAACGGCCATAAAAAGGCCATTAGAACATACTGGAGCGGCAAATGAGCAAAAAATTTACTCGAGATGACGTAGACAAATTTGTAGACAACGACATTTATTTGCCGACTAGGACTATCTACATCGGTACAGTCTCAACCGACTCTAACGGCGACAGCGCAGGCGTGGACTACGCCATGGCTGAACGCGCAGTCAAGAATTTACACATTTTGGACAGCCTGGCTCCTAGCGGAGACCAGCCTATAAAAATTATACTAAACACTGAAGGCGGCGACTGGATTCACGGCATGGCCATTTATGACGCAATTAAAAAGTGCAACAACCACGTTACGATTATAGTCAGCGGTCAAGCAATGAGTATGGGATCGGTCATTTTACAAGCAGCAGACGAACGTCTGATGGATGAAAACTCTAAATTCATGATTCATCACGGACAGAATGGAGTGAACGACAACGTTCACAACGTCTACCGCTGGATAGAAGACTCGAAAAAAGGCGACGCCAAAATGGAAGAGATTTTTTTAGAAAAAATTCTTCAAGTCCACCCTGACTTTAAGCAGAAGAAATTACAAGATCTTTTAAAATTTGACACAATCCTTACAGCAGCAGAGACAGTTAAAATGGGACTGGCGGACGGAGTGGTCGTCGGTTACAACAAAATTCTTCGCCGCGAGCAGATCGGCGACTAGTGGTGCGATAGCATTTTTTAACCGGAGGTGTCTCTTGCAGCCAAAACTAGTTTACAACGCATTAACAAACAAAAGTGTTCTCGTACCTGACAAACTCACTTTAGAAGTCAACGGTGTAGCAAACCTTCACGCCATTTTAATGCTAAACGAAGACAGCATACCTTTTGAAGTTCAAGAAAGAATCAAAGCAGAGCTTGATACTCTAGAGCGTTACATGATTGAATTTAAAAAAGCAGCAACAGAAGGCCGTAAGAATGCTTACTGGCATGAAGTTGTAGCCGACAAAAAAGCTTTTCCAAACAACAGGGAGCAGTAATGAAGAAAAAAGGCACAATGGACCTCAAGACTATGGTGGGCGGCGACATGCTTGGCCTTTTGAATCAGGAAGACTTTATTTGGGTAACTCATTTCAATTCAGAGTCTACAAAAAACTTTTACTCTGATTTCATGGCTATGGAGAGCGACCCCTCTGTTGCAGCCATCCCTATATACATTGCTTCTTACGGTGGACAAGTCTACTCTCTGATTGGTATGCGCGACCTAATTAAGTCTTCTACTAAGCCAGTAGCTACTATTTGCACAGGTATGGCTATGTCTTGCGGAGCTTCTTTGCTTGCAGCCGGCACCAAGGGCATGCGCTTCATCTCTCCTGATTCTCGAGTTATGATTCACGAAGTAGCTTCTATGAACTTTGGTAAATCGACTGACATTCAAAACGACGCTAAGCACACAAAAGAATTGAACGACTTGATGTTTGGAAACTTGGCCAAAGACTGCGGCATCTCTTTAGAGAAGCTGAAGAAAACCATCAAAGACGGCGGCAACGTAGATTTATTTTTAACGGCGAAGGAAGCTTTGCAGTTCGGTCTTGTAGATCAGATCGCTATCCCCAGAACTCTTGAGCAGCCAAGCCGCACACATTTGATCGTACACGACGAAGAAGATACGGTTCAAGGACAGCTTGGTGTGAAGAAAGAAAAAGTCCGCAAAGTTCCACTTAAACTTAAAAAGAAATAAGGAGACCTAATGGCTGCACCAAAGTACTCTGACCAGCAAGTAGCGAGTTACGTTGCACGAACAAAGTGGCTTCAAACGCTTTTTACTCTGACGGCCACTGGAGCAGTACAAGCTTGGAAGATTGGAACGCTTGAAAACGAAGTAGTGTCCATGTGGGGCCAGAACGGCGGCGCCCAGCAGATCACAGTCGACGCTCTCAAAGAAGGCAAGAATTTAGGTAAAAAGAACGAAACCACTTCTGCTCAGCAGGCTGAAATCAAAGCTAAACAGTTGTGGGACAAAAAAATTAAAGACGGCTACCAGGCAGACATCGAAAAAGCTAAAGCTGGCGAGTCCAATTTAGAGGGTGTAGATCCTATGTTAGCTTTCCCGATCGAAGACAAAGAAAAGTACGTAACTTTTCCTGCCTTGGCTCAACCTAAATTAGATGGCTTTCGTTGCATTGCTATGATCAAAAATGGTTCAGTCCGCTTGTTTTCTAGAACTAGAAAAGAAATAAAAACCCTTCCGCACATTGTAGAAGAATTAAGTGCAATGTTTGGAAATAAGACTTTAATTCTAGATGGTGAATTGTACAATCATTCATTAAAGTCTGACTTCAATAAAATAGCATCTACAATCAAACGAGACGAAGTACACCCAGACCACAAAATTATTCAATACCATATCTATGACGTAGTAGATACTGAAAATTCGTACAATCAGCGATTGTTTGACGTTAAAGAACATATTATTGCAATGGAACCACTAAGCATCAAGTTAGTCGACACCTATACTGTTAACGACAGAGCTTCTCTTAACAAAATGCACGACATGTTTTGCGTTGAAGGCTTCGAAGGAGCAATGTACCGCTCATCAACAGGCGGTTACGAGCAGAAGCGTTCACCTACGCTTTTAAAAGTTAAACGCTTTCAGGACCAAGAATTTGAAATAGTTGGTAAAGTAGAAGGTAATGGCAAATTTGCCGGCAAGCTTGGAGCTTTTATTTGCACCACTTCTCAGGGCAAAGTTTTTAATGTAGCAATGAACGGCGAACTCGAGACTCTTGAGGAATACTTAGAAAACTTTGAAGACTACAAAGGCAGAGACTTGCAAGTCCAATTTCAGGGCCTTACTCCTGACGGTATTCCTCGATTTCCTCGCGGACTGCGAATTCGAATAGATGAATAGGAAGCAATTGACGGAAGAACAAAAGAAAAGAAGGCTAGAGACAACCCGTCTTTGGCGGTCCCGTAACAAAGATCACTTGTACAACTACGCTAAGAGTCGCGGCTGGGACAACAAACCTAATGCTGAACGTCTATGGGTTCAAAATAATAAGCACAAAATAAGCGAATATAACAAAAAACAATACCAAAAAAGAAAAGGCAAGCAAAGAGATCGCCGTCTTCAATTAGAGTTTGGAATTTCCACAGAAATTTATAACTCAATGTTATTTGAACAAAATGGTAAGTGCGCACTTTGTAAGCAGTCCGAAACACGTCTTTTAAACGGCCAGGTTAAAAATTTAGCTGTAGATCATGACCATGGGACAGGCAAAGTCAGAAGGCTTCTTTGTTCTAATTGCAATGTTGGTCTTGGAAATTTTCAAGAAAAAATCGAACTTTTAAAAGCTGCGATAGTCTACTTAAAGACACACAGGGAGATCTAAATATGGGACGAGTTAAGCAGTTTTTTTCAGAAGTATTCGGTAACGAGCAAGTAACAGAAGACAATTCTGGACCTTCGCCCGAGCACGACGGCGATCGCAACCAGCCTATGGCTCACATTAAAGCCGGCAGCCCTGACCATGTTCGCTCTATTCTAAGAGCAATTAATGGTCTTGCTGACGACGACTCAGTCAAGTACCTTTTAGAGTCTCTTAGAACAGACCATCTAGTGTACACATATAACTACATTAATTACATAGCTCGAGCCTACAATGACGGAGAAAGCGTGAAGTTTACTCGTTTAAACCGCATCGAGAATCCTAAGCGTTTTTTCATGGTCAAGAATTACCTCGTAAACCGGGGCTCCATCAATGGCTAAAACTACTGTTACCCAAATAAATTCTGCGATTTCAAAACTGAACGAGGAGGAGCTCATGCTCGTCCAGGAAGCAGTACTGAATCGCTTTGTAGACCGTGGGTGGCAGTGGGGCGACATTCTTCACAACGTGTATGGTTGGCTCTGCGGACACGCTCCGGCTGCCCAAGAAGAGTACACAGACGGTACTCGCATGGAGTTCTTCTATGGCGCATCTGAAATCTCACCTAGGAAGAAAAAATGAGTGACCTGACTTTGTACTCTATAGGCTTTGGGTTCTTTCTTGGCATCATCATCTACCAAAAATTTATTAAGAAGCAAACACCAAAAATCGATCCTGCATCCATGCTCAACTTTGAAAAAGAAGTCGAGCCAGGCCATCTGCACACTTGGCACGACTTTGGAGGCTTAGATCCAATTACTAGCGAGCTAGTCCTGCATAAAGCCTGCGAAGAGTGCGGCTGTGTTGCAGGCTTAGGCGGCTTTCTCAACGACAGCCAGCTAAAGAACTTTCAAAACCAAATAAGACAAGTACGCGAAACCAGAGCTTTTAAGGAGCAAGTGATCGAAGAGCTGGCTGCTAAATACTGGAGCAAACAAATAGACGTCCATGCTTTTGCAGCAGAGGCCGTCGAAAAGGGTATGACTCTTACCCGCGATATGGCGGTGATGAGGCTACAGGCCCTCTCAGAGGAGATGAAACGTGGACAAACTAAATAAATATACAGAGCTTGAAGTTAAATTCAATGCCGATGTGAAAGATTTGAACGACTTCAAATCCATTGTAGAAACCCAGTGTGGACCACTCACTCTATACTGCGAAGGCCCAGATGAATATTTTCTGAAGCCTGGTACTGACTCTTTTAAGCGCTTCCGCCACGCAACCTACCCAGCTAACTGCGGCAAACAAGTCACTACTAAAGTAAAACCTGAAGGTGCCAAAAATAACATCAACCGCATCGAGAAAAATCTAGACGTTAGCAACAACGAGGATGAATTGATTCGCGAAACCATCAAAGATGATGGTTACATCTACAACTTCACAATTGTTAAATACTGCCACATTTACAAGGTCAGCGACGCTACTCTCGTTTTTTATACAGTTTTTGACACTACCCATGGAGCCAAAGAAAGCAGCCGTTCTTTTATCGAGATTGAAGTCGATGAAGAAATCATCGGCATGCTTACCGAAGAAGAAGGTTGGCAGATCATTGAAAAGTACGAGAAAATACTTGCTCCCATAGGCATCCACGCCCAGAAGCGTATCCGAAAAAGCTTGTTTGAAATGTATGCGAACCGCTAATGAATTACTTAGCTGTTAAAACTACATTTGAGCTGTTTTTTTCTAAAGTTGGCCGTCAAGTTGGAGCTCAGGTTTGCTTCATTTTCGACGAAGGCTACCGCAAAAAATGCGTCAAAGTGACAATCTATTTTCGCCTGTTTTGCAAGTTTGGAAAAGACTCCTCCGATGACTCACTTACTTTTTACCTAGGTCCGTTTGCCCTTCAGGCCGATACTTTTCCTGTATGAAATACAATTTTGGTTTTGGTGATTCGTTTGCTGTATCAGACTCGGCGTTTGAAACCTTTCGCTTCCTAGCGAACAGTGTTCAAAACTTCCACCCAACTTACCCTCCTGTAACAGGCTTCCCTCACCTGAATGACAAAACAAAGCAGATAGTCAAGGTTCTAACCGGCCAAAACTACAAGCACGTACTTATTACTCATGGAGCAACAGGAGCAGTAAACCTGATACTCAGATACCTCGACCCTTCTGTTCACAATGAGACGGTTATTACAGATGAAAACTATTTTATATTTTATCCGCAAATGATTAGCAGGGCAGGCTTCATAATGAAAAACGACAAGGCTCTATTGGAGACTAACAGCGAGGCAATCCACTTGACGGCAGTGCCTTCAAATCCTTGCGGAGAGATGGACATCACTGGTACTTCCGAGCGTAGAACCATCTGGGATGCTTGTTATTTTTCACCTATATACATGAACACCAAACTTTCACCTGAGGCTTATGTGCCTAAGCACAGAGCAATGGTTGGCTCTTTTGGAAAACTTTTAGGTATAAACGGGGCTCGCTTGGGTTGGATAGCGACAAACGACACCGAGATGTATGAACGTTTAGTCTGGGACCAAGCAGTAGACACCATGGGCGTCTCTACTCTTGGATGTTCTCTTATTGAAAATTTACTAGGTGAAGGCATGAGCGGCGACGCCTTTAAAATGCAAATCTTCTTTGCCTCCGCCAGAAACAAGATCAACAATAACCGAGAAGCTTTACGCCGTTTGGAGAAGTTTGGCAGCAATCCTGTGCCTGAAAACGGAATGTTTTGGTTTACTAGCATGGACGAGAAGGCTCGATCTTTGCTCGAGAAGACCGGCGTAAAGGTGATTGATGGGACAGAGTGCGGCGGCCAAAAAGGGTCGGTCAGAATTACTCTAGGCCAGACACCCGAGTTAACAGGCCAGATGGTTCGCGCGGTATTGACTATGGATCGGAGACAAAAATGAACAGAGCTGAACGAAGATTCACTGAGCGAGCTAACAAGAAGGCTAGAAACAAGATCATGAAAAGTCCAGCAGTTACGGCTGCACGAAGTGACATCATCAAGCTGCTTGCTGCGTTCTTTCAGAACGACCAGACCAAGATTCGAGCTTGGCTGAGCACTCCAAACTTGAACATTGGCGGGTCTTCTCCGGCTGGTTTAATCGCCTCAGGGCGCCACGACAAGCTTCTAAAGTTCATGAAGACTCAGCTGTCTGACAGCGGTTTTGACGTAGAGAAAATTCTATCCGAAGAAGCTTTTGCCCAAGAGTCTTCTACGTAAATTCTAGTCAAAAGTCAAACTCTCGCCCGATAGCATTTTCTTAGATGGAGGTGCCTTTGGAACAGTACGTGAATTACCCTAGAAATAAAGCACCATACTTCCAAATGCAGGACGCAGTGATAGACTTTGCCTGCACTTACCCTTTATACGTAGCCTTATTTTTCTTCTTATTTTTGTTCATCTTTGTCGAAGTTTCTAAACGAAAGACTTTTAACGCCTGGCTTCAATCTATGACCCCTGGTCAGTTTGTTTTCACAGTAATGTATACTACAGAGGAGTACAAAAAGTGGAAAACTCGAAAATGATCTCGTTCAAGAAGACTAGAAAAAGCGCTTTAGAATTTTGCCGCATGGTGGCCAACCTGTACGAGGTGAATCTAATAGTGTACGACCGCATGAGCAGGGGCGGAACCCTAAAGCAGGGCGGTCTTGCTACGCCTAAGAAAAATCGCATTCAGCTTTACGTTGGAGGAGTTAACTCTGACATAATCATTTCTGTATTCTTCCACGAACTGGCCCACATTATGTGCGCCCGTAACAGTATTTACCATGCTTTTCACAATGGCACAGCGAAGCAGAGAGCCAGAGCCATGGTTTACCACGGATTGCAGGCAGAGCGCTACGTTGACAAAGTTGGTCATGCGATGTGCAAAGAGTGGTTTGGAACAGCGATAAAGTGGAGAAAGGCATACAGGAATGTTAACGAAACATACTGGTTCAAGTTTAACCAAGTGCTTCCATCCTATATGTACTTAAAGATGCGAGGATTGCTAAATGTCAAGAAGAACAGAGAGACCAGGTCCAGACGCAATCAGAACAGCCAGGCTGCTTAGGTATCTGATTGAAGGTAACTCCGTCGAAGTTGATGGTAGAGTATTTTTTTACGAGATTTTAGGCGACGACGTGAACCAGACATGGATAGCAGTCAACAAATTTAACGCAGACGACATGTTCTCTCTTGCCTCAAACCTTGAAGGTGTTGAGTTTCAAAGAGTCATGAATTTTAAATCAAAGGTGAAGTATGGACGAAAAGAAAAGCCCTAGTGTAGAAGTACTCCTTCTTGGAGCTGTAGCCGGCATTCTTGCTACTCTTGGTGTTTGCGCCTTGGTAGACCTGCTACCTTTTGACGAAACCCTGAAAATGATCATCACTCTACCGATCGCTCTAGCAATCGGTCTGAACTCTAGAAAAATCGTAACTAAAATAGTATCCTAAGGAAGAAACCAGCGGTTACCGCTTTTAGGCGGTTCAATCTGTATGTGTACCCAGTTTGAGTTTCCTTCTTCACACCAAAGCCCTGCTTCTTCTAGTATCTTTGGGTTAGCCTTTAACCATTTTGTCAAAACTAAACCTGGATCAAAAATGTCTAAAGCTTTACCGTAAAGGTGCTTTGACTTCATTGGTATTTTTGAAGTGTCGGTAATGCCTTTTTCTTTGTAGATGCGAAGGTGGTCTTTCATGGTTCTTAGACCTGAGGTAATCGTCATAGGTTTGCCCCACGCAGATCGGATCTTGTTTGCGCGCTCAAGTAGTATCTTTAAATTTTCTTGAATGTCTAGAGCCTGATCTTCAAGCTTCTTGCCTTCTAAGATTTCGTTCATTGAAATTGCCATCTTGCACCTCTTTCAAGGTAAAGATTTAGTCCAGACCGAAGCCGTCTTCGTCCATTTTGGACATTGCGGCAGAGAACTGTTTGGTGCAAGCCTCGCAGCGGCATCCTTCAGGACACCTTTGGCACGTGCAATCTACTGACTCAGAAGAGCACAGCTTGAAGCATTGCTGATTGAAGAGCTCTACTAGCTTCTTATTTTGCTCGTTGAGTCCGTTCCGATCATGCATAAAAGAACAAGTAGGACACTTGCGCCAACCATCCCTTTGAAGGATGCCAAAGTCTGTGACTTCGGGCATGTAAGCTATGCAATGAGGGCAGTATCTTAAGTCTTTCATTATGCTCCAGGGTTTCTACGCAGTATCAGCTATTTAAGTTTGGTTTCTTTAGAAATTCTAGAGAGGGCTTCGGGTATATAAACCGACACTCGGCCATCGCCTAGACCAGTGCTTGATGCGTTTTCTTCCTGACTGAAGAAAGTGTGCATGCACGCTGGGAGATTTTGAGGAGCTTCTCCCATCATAGCATCAAACAGTTGATTCTTGTGGGTGGAGATCTTTTCGTTGATGAACCTCATAGGCTTGACGATCCACCACTTCTTGCCGAAGATCTGTGCGTGAACGTACAGAGCCTTCATACTCATGTCTCGGACGTAGAACAGTCCATTGTCCTTAGAGTAGACCATTGGAGCAAAAGCCCAATACCAGCCGCCCAGAATGAGCCAGTGAGCCCAGAATGCAGCCTTGTACATGATGCCTAAATGGTAACCTGTAGCTAGAAGGGCACTGTTTGTGTAGAATTGAGGGCCAGCCATGGGTTGACCAAGCTTGGCTGTGTCTGAATCAGGACAGTAGTTAACGCCAAAGTTATTGCAGCGGTTTGAGACGTCGCCATTGGATTTGTCGTCGTAGCTTCTAGATCCTAAATGCTTGAGGTAGTTCTTGACGGCCTTCTTAATAACCGAGTCGTCGGCTTTGTAAAAAAGGTTTGCAAAACAAAAAGCAATAACTACGTCGCCTGAAACCCATTTTTGGTTCATTGAGCCATCTTCGTTTCTTCGGCGAACAAAGTTTCCTTCGTCATCTAGAAGCTGCTCGAAGCCTGAAGCTTTTACAAAGTTGTAGTGCGTAAACGCTCCATGGTCATCGTCGTTATCCAAGAATTGTCCATTGTTGCGGGTTCTTGCTCCAAGAACTAAGTCAAGCTCAATGTGGGAGGGCAATTCTTTAAGGAGGCGAGGTTTGAATATAAGAAACCTCCAAGCCAAATAGATCAAAGGGTATAGAGCATATACTAATAACTGAATTGGTAAACCAATTAGTAGAAAAACGGCCCAGCGTGTTAATGCTTTCATAGTGGCTCCTAAAGCAAATAAACCCAAGTAGAGTCCTGGGTTTATTTTTTTTGCTCAAATGTAAAGATTGGCTAAATGCTTATTAAACTACTCAACAAAGCTAGTTGGAAGTCTTGTAACAGAAAAGGTTGAAGTTCTTTGACCGGAAATAAGACCACCCCACGTAGTGGAATTTCCTGAGCGCAAGTCTAAAACATCATTTTTATTTAAGAAGATAGGTATTCCTCCGGCAGCATTGGCGGTGCTTCCGTTAATCTCATCTGCGCGGGCATAGGTTGCGTTGTTCTTAAAAATGTCCAAGCCTGAGCCAGAACCAGCAGTATATCTTCCAGTAACTTGAATCAAGTAGTAGCCTGTAAAAGGGGCGGTAAACTGCCCAGTTGTGGTGTTGTAAGAGTTTGTGGTGTCAAAATCCTTTGTGTCAAACTTCAAAATCTGTCCTGCAGTGTACGCTGTACTAACAGAGAAGTAAGCAGAAAACAAAATCGGAACAATAGGATTTATATTCGTACGCGCCATAAATGCTCTTTAAAGAACGCCGGAAGTAATCATCTCGGCTGCTGTCGGCATTTGACCAAGAATTATTCTGCGCTCAAGCGCTGTTAACTGGGTCCATGTTTTAGAAGGAATGCCAGCCTTTAAAGTCTCGATTGCTGCTTTAACTTGCTCCTGAGATCGATACTTGGTTGCTTCATCAGACTCGTCATCAATGCCGTTCAAGTAGGCTTCGATTGCAGCCACTTCTGCTTCAGTGATTGAGTCTTCGCAGTGAAGACGCATATTTGTATCCGCAGAGATCCCTAAGATCTTGTTGGGTGCTAAAGCTTTAGCTTCAACCAGTATTGCGTCTATGTTGATGTTAAATTCTTTCCAAGCCATTTCAATATTTTTCATATAATCTCCTTAAATTTCTTCCACAGTAAAGACTTTTGATAACGTAACAGAGAAAGTCCCGCCTCCGGCTCTAAAGTAAACATCAAACTTGTTGACCCCAACAGGGACATTAATAACATCATGGTTAGTTATCGGCACGTTCAAGCCTGCAGCTGGTCCGTTCTCGTAGCCAACAAAGGGACCAACAGCGACGCCGTTTACATAAAAAGAAATATAGCCACTGCCGCCGGTAGAAGCACCAGCATAACCAGAAAAAGAAAGCCTGACTTTACCTGTTGTGTTTTTATGAGTCAAGCTCATGTCCGTCATTGGAACAAAAACCGTTGAAGTAGTAGACGGAGCAACTAGGCCCAGCGCCCGAGAAACTGCCCTGGTTTGCAAGCCTGCATCTTTAATAGCCGAAGTCTTTCGGTTATCAGAGATAGCGCTACTTCCAACTGGTAAAGTATTCTGAAGATCAGTGAACAAATTTGATTTAGGGGAATGAATCGGAGTGATGATGTGAACGCCTGCACACGCAAAGTTTCCAGATCCACCGCTTCTTGAAATTGAAAACTTATGCTGACCTAAAGATAGACCAGTGAATTCAATTCTTACAGGCTGATTGCTTCCTGCCGATGATGCTCGATAGCTTCCGCTACCCAGATTTGTTGCGAGTGATTTTGCGACACCAGATGCATTTAATGATCCATCAACTGAAACAGTAAAGTCGTAGGTTAATCCAGAGTGAGAAAGAAAAAGAAGAACAAAACCCGTTCCAAAGAATGTTAGCTCAATTGGCTGACTATTATTCGTTAAGGTTCCAGTATTATATCCGCCAAGTTGATATTGCGCCACATCCATAGAAAAAGCGACAAAGTTTGCTCCAATGTAGGAAAACTCTCTTGTTACTTGTTTGGTTAAAACACCTGAAGGCATTTGCAGAATATCCACAAGTGCTGTTCCAACCATTAAAGAGCTGGAATAATCTGCCATTATATTATAGTCTGCTAATTCAACTGCTCCACTTGGAAGAGTTGGTTTCTTAGGTTGATAGACGATGAATCTACCAATACCGTAAGTATTGCCGCTATTGAATGTGATTTTAACTGTGTGTGTTCCGTAAGGGAGTCCTGAAACAATTTTCACATTCTTGACTCTAATATTCGTATCTGCAGGAAGATTTCCTATAGAAGTACCGTCAACGGTAATAGTTAATGAACCTAACGTAACTCCGTCATTACGAGTATTGTATATATCTAAACCCGTACCGACAAATGTAAGACTAATAAAATCTGAAGCAGCAGTATAGACTAACCCTTGTCCATAAAGAGATTCTTGGACAAATGAATTATTAGCAACCAGCGTCGTAGTCCCATCGTCAAGCGTGAATGCTCCCGCTCCGGCTGTTGTAGACAGCAAGCTGAAATCATCTGTTCTACCTGCTCCAAATTCTCTAAAGTTATAAGTCCTAGCAATTTCCTCATTAGTATGATCGGCAGAAGTGAAATTTGCTTGAGCAGCATCGACTGGCTGAACTGCTTTAGCAACACTACCATCTGATTTTTGGTAAACTAAAACTCTACCACCACGAGTACCTAAAGTACCTGATTCAAAACTTGAGTTGTATGCCAAAGTTTGTTGAGCAAGGGTTGTTACTTTTTTACCACCGATGTAGCTAGTGCCTGGTTGAACTCTAATAGAAGATGATTCACTAAGGATTTCGAAACCATAAGTTCTTGCCGAATTAGCTGATCCTGCTACACTTAATTGAATTCTAACAGTATGTACACCTAAAGCCAAACCTGAAGCAGCTGGAATAATTATATTTGACGCGTAGTTACGATTAGATAGAATATTTGATAAAGCGGTTGGAATAATATTCGATCCAAAACTTCCTCCATCAACGCCTACTACAAATTGCGATGCAGTTCCTGTAAAAGACATCCACGTCAAGAAATTTATACCTGTACCGTAAAATGTAACTTCTACATAGTTACCAACTGTACTTACAGAAACAACAGAACCACTTGAATCTGGGGCACTGGCCCAGCTAGAACCAACATATCTAATTTGACCAATCTGATCATTAACAACACCAAATACAGGTTCGCCATTAGGTCCAAACTCATTCTGAAGTTGAACTAGTGATTGAGTCATTACTCTTTCAATACCCATACGAGCTTTGAGATCAGTTCTTAAATCGGGCATTGCTGCGCGGTTTTGAATAGTAGAATAGAATTGACCTGAGCCAGGAGTGCCAACAGAAGCTGTAGCAACCATTAAATCTGAGGTTCTTACAAAGCCTTGAAAAGCTTGATCTTGGGATTCGTAAACTTGAGTAAATCTAGCATCTTGAAGAAATTCAGTCTCTTTTTTAAGACCAAGCTTAATACCTTGAATGTTAAGAAGAGCTGGAAGGGCTACTGCAAGAGTAATTGCGCTAGAAAAACCAAAAGAGTCTATGGCTGCAAAAGTGTAGTCATTAAGTGATCCAGGGGTTAAAAGCTTGCCGTCCACTGAGAGCAAAAAGGAGTCTGCTGCGTTGACAGTATCCACCTGAAAGGGCAGATTGATCGTTGTTTGGTTCAAAGTTGACTCAGCAGCATACCTGGCCACTACTGGCTGTTTAGGTACAACAGGGAAGTCAGCAGCACTATTCTGCTTAATATTTGCCTTTGAATTTAAAGCCTTAGTCAATGCCATCTAGGCCTCCGTACTTCTGTTCTCATATAAGATTGCTCTGCGGCGTACCGTGCAATAGCAGGCTGTTTTAAGGTAGCTGAAAAATCAACAACACTAGCCTGTTTAATATTAACTTTTGAATTTAAGACTTTAGTTAGTGACATTTAAATCTCCATCTGAGGATATTGTATCAAGATTAGTCGGCTGGGTCTGGAGTGTTTCCAGCTGCTAACCACTCTTGATACTGTATCCAGTCTCTGTTCTGAGGGTCACTAGGAATATATTTTACATTACCATCAGTAGTAGTTAAAACTATAATTGGTAATCCAACTCCAAGACCATCTTTACACTTCTTGTAATTCATAAAATCTCCTACAATCTAGCATCTGCTGCGTATTGTCCACTATATAGTCTCCCAGCGACTGATCCAGACGACGAACTTCCGCTGGCCAGACCCTCAGTGGATGGTGAAGAGCTAGCCATAACTAAATTACCGCCGCCATTTATATGAGATAGTTGGTTAGCAGTTCCGCCTCCGCCATAACTAGAATTAAATAACATAGTAGGTTGAACTCGTTTACTAACACGAAATTGTGTAGTAAGCAGGAGAACGTTCGCATTAGATCCGTCAGTAATTGCTCCGACAACCCCAGTTTCATAATATCGTTGACACATTGCTAGTTCTTGTTGAATAGTTTTACCAGCTCTTTGAAAGCCCGTTGATCCAAAGCCTAGAGAACCTTCCACAATTGAAAATTGCGCAATTCTTAAGGTGGCCCCAGAGGTAGCAGTCCAGTTTGTTGCACCAGCTGCACCATGAAAACTACCGTTTAACCATTGATTTTGAGACCCAGCAGTATATGTGCTTCCTGTTACGCTACCAATATTGACCAGCAATGATCCAGTGTTATCAAAAACCCAAGTGCCACCAACATCCATTTGAATTGTGATGGACTTAAATTCATACGTGTTTGCTGCGTTAACATTGAAAGTGGTTACGTAAGATCTAGTCTCTGCGCTGTTTTGAACGTTAAAGGAATACGCTCCAGGAACGGAGGCGATAGCCCAAAATCCATAGGTTATTGCTTTGCCGTGAATTCTAGCGTAATCTAAACCTTCTAGCCTGACTTGGTAAGGAATAATCCTATCCGAAGCAGCAAAAGAATTAATCCCAGTAATCATTGTAAATAAGTAGCTGTACGTAGATTGAAAACCCGACTGTAAAACGGTTGGAACAGTTGTGCTTCTTTGTATAGAATAATTTTTTGTTGTTGATCCCGTTGAAACAGCTACAACCATGTCTGCTATATAGGGAGACGAATTTGCAGATGTATTTACAGTTGTAACGCTTCCACCTTTTTCTTGCCAAAAGTCCAATGCTCTATTAATTGCGAAGTTCTTTTGTTCAGCTGGAATATGTACGTTTAAAATTTTGCTCATGTTAAATTTCCTTTACTGACATGTTTCGGTTATCGCCAGACAGCGTTCCGCTGCTTGTTCTCCAATATACGTCAACTTTATGAACACCAGGACCTACTGGGATAATAAGCGAATCCGAAGTAGTGTAAATTTGTCCACTATTAGCAAACACAAAGTAATGCTGCAAACCTACCGGCATACCGTTTACGTAAATTTGAAAAATGACAAACGACGCCGATAAGCTGTGAGATGCACTTCCTGTAAAATTAACTTCAATTGGGCCACCTTTTGATTTAATCGTTACTGACATCTCTGGCATCGGGACGAGAATAGTTGAAGTAGTAGTCGGATTGACTGCAACTCCCACTGCTTGTGCCCA